>Ga0101944_10004582_pt1 | contig 16888 bp, 13 predicted proteins | sample DewCreD2012metaG_FD_75245 | JGI IMG/M metagenome (GOLD analysis project Ga0101944, IMG submission 75245) | Hot spring sediment bacterial and archeal communities from British Columbia, Canada, to study Microbial Dark Matter (Phase II) - Dewar... ...
CCTGTTACGGTTCGCGATAATTTAACCGGCTTATTGGGTGGTACTTTCGATTCAAAAAGAGGAACTATTTATTTCTTGAATAATTCGGCAGGTAAGAAAAAATATGAACCTCGCAACGAAGCCCAAATGAATGCAGCTTTTTCAGCTCATGGTGTTCCAAACTACTTCAGTTTATTTACAGGTAGATTTGGTCAAACCGGTGAACCAACATTCAGTAACGTTATTGTTAGTACTGATACTATTTTTATCACTACTTACACAGTAAATGACCAGGGGGTTGCTTCATTATTCGATTCATTTAAAATAATTAAAAATACTTTGGATAATCAATGGACCGGTAATGTAAACACCAATTGGAATAAAGCTTCAAACTGGACAGAAGGTGTTATACCTACTCTAAGTCAAAATGTAATAATTCCTTCAAATGCATCAAATATGCCGGTTATTGATTTCGCTGAACTGATTTTGCAGGGAGTGCAACACGCAAATATACTACAGCAAGGAGGCACATGGCAAAAAGAAAAAAGTAAAACAGAAATAAAAAAAATGAGAAAACATTCTCAAATTATAATTATTTTTATGAATATTGTTAAAGTCTACAAAATCTTTATATACTCCTCAGCTATCTGGACCGCATTCGTTGCGGCACCTTTACGCAGATTATCAGCCACTATCCAGAGATTAAGTCCGTTGGGAATCGTAACATCCCTCCGTATTCGTCCTACAAATACATCATCTTTTCCTTCTGATAATAACGGCATTGGGTATAATAATTTTTCCTTATCATCTAACAACTTCACCCCGGATCTGCTGGAAAGGAGACGTTTGACATCATCAATCGAAAAATTTTTCTCAAATTCTATATTCACAGACTCACTATGACCTCCGATCACAGGAACACGTACACAAGTTGCCGTCACGTTTACTGACATATCACCGAGAATTTTTTTTGTCTCATTCACCATTTTCCACTCCTCCCTGGTGTTTCCATCTTCTTCAAAAACATCCACCTGAGGTATAACATTCATTGCTATCCGGTGTGGTAATTTCTGGATTGAAGGTTTCTTACCTGAAATCTCCGCTTCCAATTGATCAACAGCATACTTACCGGCACCCGTTACCGATTGATAGGTTGAAACTACAATTCGCTTTACTTTCCAGATATCATGTAGCGGTTTTATGACAACAACCATTTGTATGGTTGAACAATTCGGATTTGCGATAATTCCATGGTGATTTTTTATTTCCTCGCCATTAACTTCAGGTACAACGAGAGGAACCTGCGGGTCCATCCTGAATGCGCTGCTGTTATCTATCACAATTGTTCCTGAATTGACTGCAATTGGTGCGAATTCCCTGCTTACCGAACCGCCTGCAGAAAAAAGCGCGATATCAATTCCTTTAAAACTATCAGGAAGCAATTCTTTTACTTCAATTTTTTCTCCACAAAAATATAAAGATTTTCCTACTGAGCGATTTGATGCCAATAGTATTAATTTATCTGTCGGGAAATTACGCTCCTCAAGAACCTGTACAATTTTTCTGCCCACAAGTCCTGTAGCACCTACAACCGCAACATTATACTTTTTCACATTTCCTCTAATATTTATTTTTTAAAATAATTTAAAAGTGCATCTGCCAGAATTTGAACTTCTGGTGATAAAACATTCCCAACCGGTAAATTCGTTGATTTTTTAATGCTTATTTTTGCCTTCGTAATTTCATCTTCCTTCATATTTACAGTATTCAGGGCGATACCTACGACCCTTGATTTTTTAAAAGGCGAAATAATCATCTCGTGAAGTTTTATGAATTCCGATAAATTATCGAGTTTTAAACCATAATCATCAACCACCCTGATTGGATGATGTACCATAATCATGGCATCAGGCATTACACCATGAATCATACCGAGCGTGACGCTTGAATAGCCCTGATGTGTTAGTGAACCCTGTCCTTCAACATGAACGTAATCTGCGTCTTGTGCAATTTCCTCAATTGCTCTTTCAACAGAGCCTGCAATATAATCTCCCACGACTGAATCGACACAAACTCCTTTTCCCGAAATCAAAATGCCGGTTTGACCTGTTGCTACGAACGCAGACTTCAACCCTCGGAGTAAGAACTCACGATGCAATTCATACGAAGCTGTCATTTTTCCAACGTTACAGTCAGAACCAACAGTAAGAATTGTTTTTGCTCTTCTTTTTTTCCACAAACCTTTGGAAACAACTTCATATTCTTGCGGAACTTTTCTCAGATCTATTAAACTAACACCTGATACTCTTGCATGGTTAACAAATTCCTTATCCTCCGAGAGATAAGTATGCAATCCGCTGATAATATTTAATTTATTATTTATTGCATCAATAATAATTGGTCGCCACGCCTCAGGCAATCGCCCACCGGTTGGAGCAATACCAATCAGTAAAGTATCTGGATTTTTATTCAGGAATTCCTTCAACGAGGCTAAGATAGGGATATTTCCACCAAAACCAATTACAGTTTGCACGTTTTTACCTGCCTGCGTGCTATCGATTACGCCAATTATTTGTTCCGGAATATATCTGATTGCCTGGTTGGCTGTTTTAGATGTAAGCGGTCCGAATCTCCCTTCGGCGAGTATTACCATCCGGCGATGCATGGGTCTTATGCAACGAAAATTTGAATCAACATTTTAAAAGGAACCATTATATATTGGACGATGCTGATAAAAAGATTATTGAATGGAGGCCATCGCAGCAGGATGAGAATGATGAACACACCAAAAAATCCTATACTTTTAAACCTATCCGCAGTTTCATCGGGAAGTATTGAAGCAAGAACATGCGAACCATCAAGAGGTGGAATCGGGATCATATTGAATACAGCCAGGATGATATTTAACATGATTCCGCCTCCGAACATCTTAATTAGAAAGTCAAAGATTTGATATAGTACATTTGAGTTAGTATTTAATACAGTAAATAATGACACAAGAATTATATAACTAATTGTACACAAGAATGCGACTACGATATTAGAGGCCGGGCCTACGACAGAAACAAGCACTTCATCGCGACGGTAATTTGAGAAGTTCATTGGATTTACCGGAACAGGCTTTGCCCAGGCGATAAATACTTGACCTGCTACAAACAATGAAAAGAGGGGGACCATTATTGACCCGACCAGATCAATATGCGGAATCGGATTTAAGGTTAAGCGTCCCATGTCCCTTGCGGTCGGATCACCCAATCGTAAAGCCATGTAGCCGTGTGAGATTTCGTGAATAACCACAGAGAAGAGCAAAATTGGTAGTATATATAGTTGTTCCATTGTTTTAATTATAAAATTATCTGGTAACTGATCAGCATAACATTAAGAGGCTTCTGATAAATTAGAATCATCCCGTTCATATTTTAACTTTAGGAAATTAAAACATGAAGGAATTTGGAATATATGATTTTTTTCCATGAATGAACCTGTTTTTGGATTCTGGATATACGTCCCTTTGTATTTCCTATTTGCAATTCGTTCCAAAACTTCAATAAATATATCAATATCATCCTCGTTATTATAACAACCAAACGATGCTCTCACAAGACCAGGAATATCAGATCTATCGCCTCTTATCATTCTATCAGTTTGTATTTTATCTTCTTCTTTTGAAATATTTAACAATCTTTTTACATACGGATGAGCGCAAAAACAGCCGTTACGTAAACCAATCCCCCCTTCAGCGCTCATGATACTTGCAACCAGAGCATTATGCATACCCTTTATATTGAAAGATATGACTCCTACCTTTCTTTCAAGATTAGTTGTAGGTCCATAATGAATAACCCCGGGGATTTTTTTCATCCTTTCATATATATATTCAAGCAATTTCGTCTCATGTTGCGCTATTTTGTTCATCCCCACTTCTTCTAACAATGATATAGATTTTGCTAGTGCCACCGCTCCAACCACATTCGGACTTCCGGCCTCATCTTTATCTGGAGGTGAGCTCCAGTGGACTTCTTCCAATGAAACGGCGCTTACAACTCCGCCTCCTACTACATCCGGAATACCTTTTTCAAAAATTTCACGCGGACCTACAAGCACTCCTGTTCCAAACGGTGCATACATTTTGTGTGCGGAAAAAGCAAGAAAATCAATATGTGAAGGATCATTATTTGACAAAATATCTATGGGTCGATGAGGTGCAAGTTGAGCCGCATCCACAAATATCTTTGCGCCGGCATCATGCGTCCATTTTGCAATATCATGGATAGGATTGCAGATCCCTGTTATATTGGATGCACCACTTACAGCTACAAGTTTGACTTTACCTTTTTGGGTTTTAAGAACCTGTTTTAAATCTTCCAACCTTAAAAAACCATTATCATCCACATCGATATGTATAACCCGACAATATTTCCTCCACGGCAGATCATTTGAATGATGTTCCATCAGCGTGGTTATTACGATATCTTCTTGGTTAAGATCTAACCGATTAGCAAGTTTATTAATTGCTTCGGTAGAATTCTTAACAAAAATGACAATGTTCGAATCCATATCCGCATTAACAAATTTAGCAACAACTGCATGGGCTCGATCATATAATTCGGTGGAAATTTGAGATTTAAAGCCGGTACCACGATGGACACCGGAATACCATTGGAGCAAATCTTCCACACTTCTTAATACGGAACGGAAGGCAGGTGTACTCGCAGCGTTATCGAGAAAAACATATCTACGCCGGCTTCCATCAAGTAATGTTACTTCGGTATCGATGCCTATCACATCTTTTCTTAAATTCTTAATATTCATTATATAAATAAATCCTTTAACCTCTTGGATGAAAAGTTCTATGAACTTCTTTTAAATATTCTCTATCGATATGAGTATATATCTCTGTTGTATTTATATCTGCATGGCCGAGCATTTCCTGGACGGCGCGTAAATCCGCACCTCCCTCTAAAAGGTGAGTTGCGAATGAATGCCGGAAGGTATGGGGATGGACATCTTTCTTTATACCTGCCTGCTCTGTTGATGTTCTCACAATATTCCAGACAGCCATTCTTGTCATGGGTCTGCCGTGAGCATTTAAAAATAATATATCCTTCCCCTCACCTTTACGGGCTATTACCGGACGAACCTCCTTAACATATTTTTCAATCCATCTTAATGCAGATTTACCTATCGGGATATATCTTTCCTTTGATCCCTTCCCGAAGACTTTAACAATACCTTCTTCCCAGAAGACATCGGATTGAGATAAAGTGAGCAATTCACTTACTCTCATGCCGGTTGCATACAAAGTTTCAAGAATTGCCTTATTACGAAGTCCGAGCGGTTCAGAAATATCCGGTTGGTCCAGTATTTTGAAAACTTCATCCTGATTCAGGACATCAGGTAATTCTTTCGGAAGTTTAGGCGGCTCAACATTCTCGGCAGGATTTTTTTTAGTTATTCCGTCACCGATTAAAAATTTATGAAACATTTTTATTGAAGAGAGAGTGCGTGCGACGCTTCTGGGTGATAATCCATATTCCCTTAATTTAAATAGAAAACCTGAAATTTCATTTTCTCCAATTTGCTCCAGTGAATTAATGCCACGGCTTTGGAGGTATGACATATATCTTTTTAAGTCAAGATTGTAAGCGGAGATGGTATTTGGAGAAACATTTTTCTCCAATTCTAAATAATGGAAATATGATCGTAGATCTTCCTTCATTTATTTTCATCTAAAGCAGAATTATTTAAAATATCTGTTTTATCTTCATTCTCAGGTTCTACTGCGGATTTTTCAGAATAAGTAATTTCCTGATCCGCTTTTTCCTCTTCTTTCTCAGATTGTACTTCATGTTTCTCAGCAGGTTTTTCCTCTGCAACTTTGGTTTTCTCAGCTCCAGATTCTTCTCCTGGCAATGTTTGTTCAGGATACTGAATACGTTGATGATGAATCCCGATAAGTATTTTCAAAAATGCTTCTTTTATCTTTGTCAGGTCACGAAGAGTAAGTTCACACTCATCAAGTTGTCCTTCCATGAAGCGGTGTTTTATCATATTATCAATTGCGGCTTCAAGTTTTTGAGGTGTAAGATTAGTTAAGGTTCTGGTTGATGCTTCAACCGAATCTGCAAGCATTACTATTCCTGTCTCTTTTGTTTGTGGTTTCGGGCCAGGGTACAGGTAATCCTCTTCACGGATTGGATCTTTGGGTGGTTTTTTTGCTGCTTGTTTTAATGCCTTATCAAAGAAATACGAAATTCTCGTTGTCCCATGATGTTGAGGAATAAAATCAAGCACAACATCAGGCAGACCTCTTTTTCTTCCCAGTTCAACACCTTCTCTCACATGAGAAGAAATAATTAATGCACTCATCCGGGGTTTAAGTCGATTATGCCTGCTATGCGGTCCTACCTGATTTTCAATAAAATATTCCGGTTTAAATATTTTTCCGATATCATGATAATATCCACCAACGCGTGCAAGAATAGAATTTGCCCCGATTGCTTCGGCTGCTGCTTCAGCAAGATTTCCGATCGTTACACTATGATGAAAAGTGCCGGGCGCTTGTTCTGATAATTCAACAAGGAGGGGATTATTAAAATCAGAAAGTTCAACTAGGGTAAGATCGGTGGTAACTTTAAATACTCTTTCAAAGAAAAACAGAATCCCGTAAGTTAAAACAGGCGACACCATTGCGTTAATGAATGCCAATCCTGCTTCAGTTGCCATTATTCTTATTGAATGAAGAGCGGAAAGAGAGACTGCAAGAATTGAGATTAAATATGCTATAAAAATATATATTAATGATCTGAAAATCTGAGTACGACTCCGTATGTCACGAACTGTAGATGCACCTACTGTACCCGCTACAATAGAGGTAAAGGCAATACCATAATCATTCCCCCTCATTCCGGCTATTAAAAATGCTATTGCAACGGTACTATAAAATGCCAGGCGTGAATTAAAAATAATAGCAAACAACATTGATGCCGCAGGTACGAAAATCAAATATTCTAAAGGGATTTCAACTTCAATTCTTATCGACAGGTAAGCAAAGAAAATTTCCATTAAAAAAACAATACCGATAATCAATAATTTCGTATTGTTTTTAAAATACTGATTTTGGAAATAGTACAGATATAGGGTATAAAGACTAAAGATAATTAATACATGTATGAAAATTCCTGACCAGTATTGCCATGAAGTAGAAACCGAACCACGTTCAATATTTGCACGATGAAAAGATTCAAGTTTTAATTTTATTTCTTCTGTAATTCTTTCATGTTTTCCTATTATTCTTTCGTTTTGAAGAACAAACCCCTTTGTTTTCGGAACATTGTCAGCGGCAATTTGAATGGCTGTATTTGTAGCAACAGGATTATACTGCAAATTCGGGATCAGGACAGCATTAATTATTTTTATTGCAATATTGATTTCATCAGGTTCCTTAAAGTAAATTTTTAATCCCTCTCTTATAGTATTCGGAACATCTGACTCATCAAAAAAATTGGATGGTCTTTCCACCGCTTCAATATTACCTTTACGAATGGCAATGTATTGATTACGAAGAGATGCTTTAGATCGATCAAGTAATCCAACATTATAGATGTGTTCCAGCAGGGGTGGAATATATCTTTCACACTTATTTATAAATAATGAAATGTATCTGTTTCTAAGCAGTGTGCGCCATTCATTATCAGTAAATGATAATGGAAGCAATCCAGCAAGAGTATCTGAAAGTGTGGCCGGAACATTAAAACTTATTGATTTAAGTCGTCCTAAAATTAATTTTAAACTATCAATTGATCTTTTTGAAACATTCGACAGGCGATCAAAGACCGGTGGAACCGCCTCTATTGCTTCCTGACGCTCTTTTTGATAGACTAGCGGATCTTTATAGATGGGAAAATCAAATGGTGCCACCAAATCTTTTTCTACCCATACCGTTCCGATTGTGCTTGGATATTCAAAGGATTCAGACCTTGGATACATCAGTACAGTTAAAAACAAAACAGTTATCCCGATTGAAATTTTTATAATTAAATTTCCTCGAGTATTCTGCGGATCAAGTAAATTAGAAATCCGGTCTTTTATATTTTCAGGGGGAAAATCCATATTTATTATTAAATATGATAAGAAGTTGAGAGAGAAGCAAGAAAAAGGTTAATTTCTGAATCAAAATATTTTAAAAATTATCATAAACCTCAAATTCTATCTTGACTATGGTGTCAAAGACATTTATATTGCTCAATAATAAATTCTACTCATTTTATGGAATCAAAAGGTTTACTTCGCTCATTTCCGAGGGTTTTCTGGATTGCAAATGTAATGGAACTCTTTGAACGGGCCGCATATTACGGTCTTAATTCCGTCCTGGCAATATATCTAACAAATTCAATTAAATCAGGTGGCCTCGGATTTTCTGAAATGTCGGTTGGTTTTCTCCAGAGCCTCATATACGCACTCACATATGTAGTACCAATTATAGGCGGAGCACTTGCCGACAGGTACGGATATCGCAGAATGTTGTTGATAGCATTCTCGTTATTGTCAGCGGGTTATTTTATCAGTGGTCATATGAGTGCGTATGGTGCAGTATTTGGGAGTCTCCTTATAATGGCAACAGGCGCAGGTTTGTTTAAACCCATTATAAGTGGAACAATAGCGCGAACGACAACAGAAAAAAATTCCGGTTTTGGATTTGGAATTTATTACTGGATGATTAATCTTGGTGCATTCCTTGCTCCGTTGTTTGTCAGTTACCTCAAAGGTTTTTCGTGGGGATATGTTTTCACCGCTTCCTCCATTTATTGCGCTCTCATGCTTATACCTACAATATTTTTATACAGGGATCCGCCCAGACCTGAAAACACAAAAACACTCAGGGAAGTTCTAACAGGCATGACCATGGTGCTTGGCGATACTCGTTTTATGCTGATGATTTTCATTTATTCAGGATTCTGGATACTATATTTCCAAAATTTCGGATCAGTACTCTGGTTTCTAAGAGATTTTATTGATCCGACTCCTTTCAACCAATTATTTCAATCATTTGGGTTCCCTTTGAAATTTGATGCAGAGCATGTCACAGTAATTAATGCCGGTACAATAATCATTCTACAGGTATTTATAAGCAGGTTTGTAAAAAACTTCAAACCAATTCTCACCATGGTCGGTGGTTTTTTTATAGGAGTAATCGGTTTTGTATTTCTTGCATTTGCGACCAACATCTGGATCTTTGTTGCTGGAATAGTGGTTTTCTCCATAGGAGAAATGACCGCTCATCCAAAATATTTCAGTTATGTTGGTCTGGTTGCACCCTCTGACAGGAAAGCCGTATACATGGGATATGCATTTCTTTACGGAGTTGTAGGGACACTGGTTGGTTCAAACCTGGGGGCAGTACTATACGAAAAGATTTTGAAACCGCTTACAGGTATCAGTGGGATAGAGAGCGACATAAGATTGTTTTGGTTAATATTCGCCGGACTGGGGATAATAGCCATGTCAGGTCTTCTTTTATATGATCGCTATTTAAGTATTGAAACACCCCGAGCGACCTTAATTTCAAAAAGAATTATGCTTGGTGTATATACACTTTTAATAATTCTAGGTGCCTATTTCTTATATAGTTCGACATTAACAGGTCGCAATATCGAATACAAAACTTTTGTTCAGTCATTTATTATGTTAATCATAGGAATCGGTGGAATTTTGATAACAATGATGAAAAGACCATATTAGATATTAATCCATGTTATTTATAATATCAGAAATAGAAAATAAATGAAAGGGGAATACAATGTACCAAAGTCTAGATAACTTCTTAAACGACTGGAAAAACGAGAGTGAACTAACGCTCAAAGTTCTTAAATCCCTTAATGACCAGTCATTATCACAAAAAGTAAGTCCAGAGGGTCGGACACTTGGTTTTCTAGCCTGGCATATCGTGCTAACTCTTGGAGAGATGGGTAGCAAATCAGGGGTTGCGATTGAAGCGCCACCAGAGGATGCACCTCCACCGGCGAAAGTGGCAGAAATAATAGAAGCATACCAGAAGGCCTCGCAATCACTTTTAAATCATATTAAAAATAATTGGAATGATTCAACATTGCAGGAAATGGTTGATATGTATGGAGAACAGTGGAAAAGAGGCACTGCACTTTCTGCATTAGTAAAGCATGAAATACATCATCGGGCACAAATGACCATTCTTATGCGGCAGGCAAATCTTCCTGTTCCCGGTGTATACGGACCTTCGAAAGAAGAATGGTCCCAATACGGTATGCCTCCAATGAAATAAGAGGTAAATTTTTATTCTGCCACCTTCTGCCAGCCAAACCTGGAAAGATGATAATAAAGTACGCTCAACGCCGCGGCTGCTATGGATAGAAACAATACAGCCGCGGAATAATTTCCGAGAATTAGTTTTCCTATACCAAACAAAACATTGTAAACTAATAAGATACCCGCAAGCCAGTCAATTAAAAGTATCCCATAACTCTTTTCCTGTTTCACATGGGGAACTAACTGTGCCACAGGTTTCCACCAGCCCCCGGGTCTAATTCGTTCGAAAAATTTCTTCAGGACATTTTCATCTGTTGGTTTAGTAAGAAATGTGATAGCAAGCCAGAAAATTGTAGTAAAGCCGGTAATCAAAAGGAGCGATTCAGGGAATTTTATTGATGTAAAATTTTTTACATATCCATAAGCAATAAAGGGAGCGATCATTGCTGAAATCTCGGACCAGGCGTTTATCCGCCACCAGTACCATCTCAAAATCAGAACAAGTCCTAATCCTGCACCTGCTTCGATAATGAAAGTCCATGCCCCCGAGATTGTATTAATAATGAATGTCACACCAAGTGCGAGCATCATCATCATTGCAGTTGCAATTCTTGACACAACTACGTAATGTTTTTCGTCCCTATTTTTAACGACAAACCGCCTGTAAAAATCATTCAGGAAATATGATGTCCCCCAATTTAATTGTGTTGCAACAGTTGACATATAAGCAGCAAAGAAGGATGCTACAAGGACCCCTTTTAATCCGGCAGGCAGATGATCGCGCATTGCATATACATAGCCGAGTCTTTTCTCATCAGGACCAAGCTCGGGATAAAGAATAATTGAAGCGAGTCCTACTATAATCCAGGGCCAAGGGCGGATGCAGTAATGAGCAATAGTAAACCAGAGTGTAGCGAGCAAAGAATGTTTTTCATCTTTTGCTGACATCATTCTCTGTGCTATGTATCCCCCGCCGCCGGGTTCAGCTCCAGGATACCATGATGCCCACCATTGAACACCTATAAAGGTCAGAAAAGCAGAAATACTCAGTGCAAGCACTCCACCTGTTCCATCTCCTGATTCACCAATTACTGGTAAAAATCTTAAGGTCCAATCTGGTAACTGTTCGACCAATCCTGAAACACCTCCAATCTGAGGTAACCCTAAAATGATAAAGGCAAGCACAATACACCCTGTCATAGCCAGAATGAACTGAAAAGCATCTGTTACAGCCACACCCCATAAACCAGACATGGCTGAATAGATCGCGGTTAAAACCATCGAAATGGCAACAAAAATCATAACCTGCCCGTGAGGTATACCGAACATACCCTCGAGTATAGAAGCCATTGCTAGATTCACCCAGCCAATTATGACAGCATTTATAAATAGTCCGAGGTAAAGTGCTCTAAATCCTCTCAGGAAAGCCGCAGGTTTACCCGAGTAACGGATTTCAACAAATTCAACATCTGTCAGGATTCCGGCGCGTCGCCATAAACGGGCAAAAAAGAAAACGGTTAACATCCCTCCGAAGACGAAATTCCACCATAACCAGTTCCCTGCAATTCCATTTTTTGCAACAAGTTCAGTCACTGCCAGTGGAGTATCGGCGGCGAAAGTCGTTGCTACCATTGATGTTCCCGCAAGCCACCATGGAAGATTGCGTCCTGAAAGAAAAAACTCACTGACATTTTTCCCTGCCCGCTTGGAAAAATAGATTCCGATACCCAGACTAAGTGCAAAATAGAGTATTATGAAACCCCAGTCAAAAAAACTCATATAGTCCTTAAATTTTTAAATATTTTAACGATGATTGTACCGATATTCCCTGCAATTATCGTGGTTAAGCATCCAATTAATGTATGCCATGTCCATCCAATAGATGTAAATGAAATAACCAGAACCATTACCATCGATCCACAAATAAAACCGATAAATGCTTCTCTCTGTTTAACATGCGGAAAAAGTAGCCCCAGGAAAAAAGTGCCCAGGAGTCCGCCGTATGTGACTGATGCAATCTGCAAACCAATTTCCACAACAGGATTTTTTGTATCCTTGAACAGCATCGCACCGCCGATAAGCACCATTCCCCATAATAGTGTAAAAAAACGGGACCATTTTATTTCACTCCGTTCATTTTTCTGAGATGAATTTGAAGATGATCTGAACAGGTCCAGATAGGTGGATGATGCGAGAGAACTGATTGAGGAGGATAGACTTCCCATGGCTGAAGCGAAAACTCCTGCAAGTACCAGCCCTGTAATTCCCGTAGGTAAATTTTCCACTATAAATTTAGGAAATACTTCATCTGACGAGGCAAGTCCTAATTCAATGTAAGATCTACCATCATAAAATGCATAGAGGCAGATACCCAAAATAAGAAAGAATGCAAATTGAATAACGATAATTGCAGCATCCAGCATTAAAGCTTTCTGACTTTCCTTTTTTGAGGAACATCCTAGAAGTCTTTGAACAAGAAGCTGGTCCGTTCCATGGGATGCCATAGTTAGAAACGTTCCTCCAAGTATACCACCAAGCAGGGTATAAGGAGAGGATAAAAACTGGATAAAACTTTCGTAGTGTTTTGTATTAAATATTGCCATCTTGGATGGAATTTCCGTATGAGCATATTTTAAAACATCGCTCCAGCCGCCGGGAAGAGCATTAATAATAATAATCATTGAAATAACTGCTCCACTCAGGTAGATAAATAGTTGAACAACGTCCATAGTTACAACAGCTTTGAGGCCACCTATGTAGGTATAAATCAGTGTACAAATACCGATGATTAGAATGCTAGTTGGATAATCAAATCCTGTCATCAGGTGGAGTGGGATAGCTGTAGCGAACAATCTTACGCCGGATGCAAGTACACGTGTGATAATAAAAACTGAAGATGTGAACTTCCTGAGGGGGATTCCAAAACGTTTACCTATAAAATCATAAGCAGTTTCCAAATTCCCTTTATAATAAGAAGGTATAAATATAATACTGACCAGTAATCTTCCGATAAAATAACCAAAAGCCACCTGCAGAAAGTACATGTTACCAGAGTAAGCCATACCAGGAATGCTTATAAAAGTGAGGGTACTTGTTTCGCTCGCGACGATCGAAAAACCGACCAGCCACCATGATAATTTTTTTCCCCCGAGGAAATAGTCATGATATGATTTTTGTTTACCTGCCACGAGAGAACCGGCAAGTGTAACACCAATGAGGTAAGTACAAACGATCAGGTAATCGAGATCAGTCAAGCCCATCCCGGACTCTGCGATAATGGGCTGAAGGTTTGTTTATTGGAATCGGTTTATTATGCCTTGAGGGCATCCTCAATTCTGGCGTTGATTTGAAAAACCCGATCCAGCTGAGAAATTTTCATCAGATTCAGAACTTTATCATGGACATGCACAAGATGAACAACACCGCCGTGCTGTCGCATTGTTCTATCTGCAATCAGCAATGCGCTCAGACCGCTGCTGTCGCAAAATTGAACCTCATGCATATCAATAATAAGTTTTTCTGCTGCCTTTGGTTTACAGAGGATTAAAAACTCTGCTTTCAATTCTGGAGCCACAGTTGAATCGAGTTTACGCCCATGAATTTTCAATATGGTCGCTTTTCCATTTTTTGTAATCTCAAACTTCATGGCTTCTCCGAAATCTTATTAAAACATAGCAAGACATTTTGCAAAATTTTCATAAATAACCTGTGGTGTTCTTGATTTATTAAGATTAATATTTATATTAAAAAACAGCTCAGACACCGGGCTTGTGAAGCCCACACGCACCTTTGCAAGTGATGCTTTGCAAATATAAGCAGTATGTAGGACGAAATCAAGATTAAGATCTATTGCCACATCAAATTCCCTGGTAAAAATCCGTTGCAGGGCAACTTTTGTTGGCAGGGAAAATCTGTTAATATCCTCAGGATCCAGTCGAACAACAACGCATTTAGGAAAATTAGCAAGCGGTGTTTCACGAGTACTATTATGGACCACCGTAATATGTATATCTTTCATCCTATCCCTAAACGAACGGAGTGCATTGCCTGCGATTACTGAATATTCATAACCGACAGGCATGGTAATGAGAACATTACGAGCACCCTTTAAGAAATTACCCATTGGCTGAATTTTATCAACGTCATTCCGAAACTGGAACTTAGCAAATTGTAATCCGAGATATGCAAATGCATTTTCAAACATCAGCGAACCTTATTTTGTTTAATGAATGATAAAAAAGTTTCTTCATTCCATATTTCAATACCCAGATCCTTTGCCTTCTGAAGTTTGGATCCCGGGTCCGCACCTACTATTAATATATCAATTTTTTTTGAAATTGCAGATGCGACCTCCCCTCCCAGCTCTTCAATTATCTTCTTTGCTGTTTCACGCGTCATTTCGCTCAGCGTACCGGTAAGAACAATCGTTTTTCCTGTTAGTGCCCCAGCCCTTTTCTTTCCTGATTCCGACATCCTCAAGCCCGCTTTTTGCAAAGAGGTTATTATTTTTCGATTATGTTCTTCCTTAAAAAATCGATAAATGCTTTCTGCTATTTTCGGACCAATTTCCGGTATTTTTTGCAATTCTTCAGGATCTGCCTTCATCAATTTATCCATTGATAAAAATTGTTCAGCAAGCACTCTGGCAACAGTTGATCCGACATGACGAATTCCGAGTCCGAAGATTACCCTGTCGAAAGGTTGTTTTTTACTCTTCTCAATTCCATCCAGTAAATTGGCAACACTTTTTTCTCCCCATCTCTCAAGCGAAACTAATCTCTCTCTGTATCGATGTAAATCATAAAGATCTGCAATATTGTGTACAAGTTTTTCACCAACCAATTGATCAACAATCGCCTCACCCAATCCTTCAATGTCCATAGCTCCACGCGATGCCCAGTGTTCAATGCGTCCCCGTACCTGCGCCGGGCATTCTGTATTTTCACAATAATAGTTCGCTTCACCCTCAGGTCGGATCAGTAAACTACCACATTCGGGACAATGCTGGGGAAACTTGAACGGTTTGCTGTTTGCCGGCCGTTTCTCCAAACGTACTGCGGTAACTTTTGGTATAACATCTCCTCCTCTTTCTACCAGAACAATATCTCCTATTCTAATATCAAGTGATTTTATATAATCCTCATTGTACAGGGATGCCCGACTGACCATTGTTCCGCCTATCGGCACAGGTTTAAGATCGGCAACGGGCGTGATTGTTCCGATACGTCCAACTTGCAGTCTGATGTCTTCAATTTTAGTTTCCGCACCACGCGACAGAAATTTACATGCCAGAGCCCACCTCGGACTTTTAGCAATAGTTCCGAGTTCATTTTGTTGTGAAATTGAGTCAACTTTGACCACTATGCCGTCAACATCAAAAGGTAGGGAGTCCCGCTTCTCCTGCCATGATAACCAATATTTTACAACTTCATCAATTGAGTTGAAAAGTTTTGCATGTTGATCAACCAGAAAACCCATTTTCCGTAATAATTGAAGATTTTCAAAATGACTTCCCCTTCCGAATGGACTTTCCGATTTCATATCTTCACGCGGAAGTAATGCGTAAGCAAAAAATCTGAGCGGTCTTTTTGCCACCAATTTAGGATCCTGCAGTTTTAATGTGCCAGCGACAGAATTTCTTGGGTTTGCAAATAATTTTTCTCCGTTCTTCGCTCTCTCTTCGTTCATCCTTTCAAAATCATCCCTGTACATTATGACTTCCCCACGCACTTCGCAATTCAATAATAGTTTATCTTCAGTCCGAAGTCTTAATGGTATCGATTTTATAGTCTTGACATTTCCTGTTATATCATCTCCACGCATTCCATCTCCCCGTGTGGCGCCAAGTTTTAGTATACCATTTTCATATTTTAAACTGAGCGAAACACCGTCAAATTTCAATTCAGATACATAGCGATATTTTTTATTCTTAAGTAATGAACCAACACGCCTATCAAAATCCCTGATCTCCTCTTCCGAGTAAGCGTTTGATAAACTGAGCATAGGGATGGCATGATCGACATTTTGAAATTCCTTGGTAGGCATTCCGCCAACACGCTGCGTCGGCGAATCAGGAGTAACAGTCTCAGGATAAAGGTTTTCCAGAGTTTGAAGTTCCCTGAGCATTGCATCGTACTGCTCGTCTGAAATTTCCGGTTCTGCAAGGACGTAATAAAGATAATCGTGTCTTTCCAGTTCTTTTCTTAACTTTGCGATTCTTTCAAGTGTTTTTTGATCAGGGCTGGCAGAGGTCATTTTTTCTCCACTTGCTTATCCAACCGACCAAGTGTTTGTTTTGTAATTAACACATTTTTTAAGGGGCGCCTTTCCGAACCAAGAGTACCTATTTTTTTCCCATTAAGTGTGAATTCCATATTTAACGCGTTACCTATTGAAACCTGCAGGGAATCGGCTGCAGCCCATTTCTTCCTCGATGCCGGTGGGAAAATTCCTTCATTTACATTTTTCCCATCAATAATAACTTTTATCCATACCGTATCCTTTGCGAATCCTTCCAAAAAGAGCGAGTCTGCCTGTGTTAAGTTTGTTTTACCTTTTAAGGTATCAATTACTGCCGCTTCTTTTTCTTTAATTGCATCAATTAGGGATATTTCCTGAGGGGGTT
>Ga0101944_10004583_pt1 | contig 16883 bp, 10 predicted proteins | sample DewCreD2012metaG_FD_75245 | JGI IMG/M metagenome (GOLD analysis project Ga0101944, IMG submission 75245) | Hot spring sediment bacterial and archeal communities from British Columbia, Canada, to study Microbial Dark Matter (Phase II) - Dewar... ...
TCGCCGGGGTTTTTATAGTAGAGCAGACAAGGAGATGATGCTTGTGAATGACGATGCAGCCGAAGCCGTCAGGCACATCCAAGCCCTCTCCGTTACCATCGGCGGGCGCGGCACCTGTACCCCTGAGGAGCGCCGCGCCGCCGAATATACCTGCGAGCAGATGCGCCGTTTGGGGGCGCAAGATGTGCACCTGGAGACTTTCCGCACCCACCCGCACACCTACCGTCCGTTTGCTTTGGCGTTCCTGGCGGGGCTGCTGGGAGTCCTGCTGGCATGGATGCCGGACTGCCGCTGGTGCTTGGCGGCGGGCGCGCTGTTCAGCCTGCTGGGTGCCTGGGGCATGCTGGCGGAGACCGACCTGGCGATGAACTGGATGCGCCTGCTGCTTGCCAAGCGAGAAGGGACGAACGCGGTGGGCATCTTCCCTCCCCGGCAGGAAAGGCGGAAAGGGGTGGTGTTATGCGCCCATCTGGATACCCACCGCACGCCGATCTTTTATTCCTCCCGCACCTGGAACCTGTTGTTCACCCTGCTGGTGGCGGCGGCTTTTGCCAGCATGGCGGTTGGAGCGGTTGTGTTTGGCTTGGGGGCGGTATTCGGCTGGATGTGGACGCGCTGGGTGGGACTGGGGGTGGCGCTTTTTGAAATCTTTGCCCTGGCGATGTGCATCCAGGCAGAGTTCACCCCCTATTCGCCAGGCGCCAACGACAATGCCTCGGGGGTGGGGGCTTGTCTGGCGCTCCTCCGCCGCCTGCGGGAGGAACCGCTGCAGCACACCGAAGTCTGGTTTGCCTTCACCGACAGCGAGGAAGTCGGCACCTATGGTTTCAAAGCCTTTTTAGACACCCACCAGGTGCAGTTGGGCAGGGATACCCTCTATATCATCCTGGACATGGTCAGCATCGGCAAACTGACCTACCTGACTCACGACGGGCTGATCCTGAAACACCCTACTCACCCGTTGGCGCTGGCGGCTGCCCGTAAAGCTGCTGCCGGGGTGCCGTCAATTCCGGTTCGTGAAGTGGTGGGGCTGGCATATACGGATGCGCTCTCGGCGACCAAGCGCGGATTGGCAGCCCTGACTTTGGCATCCGTCCCCCCGCCGGGGGGGATCGATCAAAGCCACTGGCACCGAATGAGCGATACGGTGGAGATGGTCGATGCGGCTGCCCTGGAGGACGCCATGGGCTTCACCTGGCAGGTGCTGCGGGTGTGGGATATGGATTGATAATCTCACGCAAAGAAATTTTAAATAATCTAACCGCAAAGACACGAAGAACGCGAAGATTTCTTGATAAAAAACTTTGCGCCCTTGGCGCACTTTGCGTCTTTGCAAGAGATTAAACTTCGCTTTTCCGGAAAATTCTTGGCGTCCTTCGCGCCTTGACGGTTAAATTCTAAAGATTTCTTTGCGCCCTTGGCGCCTTGGCGAGAGATTTTGCGGTGCAGCCTGGAAAAACGATCGCCGCCCGGCTTACACTATTGGATATGAGCTTTCTAATTTGATTTGTTCAAATCTTGTATTATCCCTGCAATTTGAATTTTTAACACAGGAATCTTGTTCGTGATAATATCCCATAAAATATCGTTGCTGATACGAAAATACTCATGAGCAACGATATTTCTAAAGGCACGTATTGACCTCCATTCGACCCTAGGGTATTTCTGAGGTATCTCGGTTGGTAGTTTATGGGTTGCCTCGCCGATGATTTCCAGATTTCTAATCACAGCATCATAAGTTCGCGAGTCTTGTATAAAGCCATCATATTCAAGTCCACTGCAATAAGACAATATCTTCTCACAAGAAGATAAAATATCCTCTAAATACAGAAGCGGATCACGCGACACGAAACGCATCCCTCTCGACTGTCAACCGATCTCCAGACCTTCGTTTCATGGATTTCCCGCCAAAAAACGGCTCGAAATGACCGTTAAAGCCTTGGGTATATAGAACAAAACTTCACAATGCAACTACCCAGTCGCCTCCTCCGCTTCCATAATCGATAAGGCATCACCTGTGAGATATTAGAGAATCTGGGTACTTTTCTGCGTTGGGCTGTTCTACAAACCCCCAAGAGGTTTGCAGGGTGAGGGATCAGTCGAACCTCATCCGATATAGCGATAATCGAAACGGCGGCTGGGGGCGGAATCGCCGTGCAGGAAGAAATCCTCGATATTTCCGCTGCCTTCGATATTATCTGCCCAATGGAAATCGAACGCTGCTGCTTTTCCTTCTAAACCCAGCAGGGACCGCGGCACTGCCAGCATCAACTGATTGCCTTCCAGGCGGTAGCGTGCCTCGCCCACCGTCTGCCAGTTCCAGCCGCCGGTACAGCGCTTGACCGTCGTTCGCTTTCCGTCGAGCACTTCCAGGTTCACCACAAAATCGTACCCTTCCCAGCCGGTTTTCTTGCTGCAATCGATGTTGATAAAAAGCAGCATCCAGTTTGGATCGCTGAAGGGAGTGATGGGGGCGCGTGTGCGGGCATAGAAGTAAATGTTCTGGTCATCGCGGGTAACCTTCAGGTGGGTGAACTCATTCCGCCCGCTGGTATTAATATACTCCCCAATGCTGCCCCAGCCTGGCTGCCGGCGGTGGAGGGTATCGTAGAGGTGATCGCGGTATTCCGGCTGTACCTCTGCCCATTGGAGAAAGCTGCCCTCCATTTGAATCGTCTGCGGCGGAGAGGCGGGGACCGGCGGGCGCACGCCCTTATAGCGGCGGATATTGGCGATCATCTGGTAGTAATAATTATCAGTATGCCCGCCGCGCATCGGTTCGGCATCGCGGCTGAATTCCTGGTTGTATTGGTCAATGAAATAGACATCGCCTTTACGCAAAGGGCGGGTGGCTCTGCCCAAACGCGCGCCGGGGAAGAAATCCCACTTTGCCATCAAGGCTTCCTGGCTGGGGTCGTCGCATATCTGCGCCCCTGCCATCCATTCGTTCCAGCCGGTGATGAAGATGAACTCCGGATCGACCTTGAGGGCGTGCTGCCACTGCTCCTCAAAGTGCAGCCCAAGAGGAGTGAAGGGGGTTACATCCAATTCGTTGACCTCCGGCTGCCTGCCGTTATGAAAGCTCCTGCCGATTCCGGAGAGAGGATGCTGCGCCACAGCTACCGGCACCTGTTCGGGGACCCCGGGCTGATCCCAGCCGATGCACTGCGGGTAATGCGCCACCCACGGCCAGTTGTGAAAGCCGCTCTCCCCATACCAGGGCAGCGAATCCCATGCCCAGCTGCGCCGGATGGTGAAGAAATCCTGAATATACCATGGCAGCTTAACCTCGTTCATCTTGCCGTATTTATCCCACTGCCCAAAAATGAACAGCGGTTTGCCTTTCCAATAGAACCACAAATCGGCGTACAACCCTTTGGAGTAAACTGCCTCCCAAAGCTGATAACAGGACTTTTCGGAGCCGAAGAAACACACATCCGGTGTCTTCTCACCCTCACCGCGCACCTGACGGAAGACATCGAATAGGGTCAGGTAGGTTTTAGGGTAGGTAACGTTGTTGGTGACGTCGAAGATGAGCGTATCGATGCCGGCATCTGCCAGCAGGTAGGCGTGCTTGCGGATCACCCAAGGATCGTTCGAGCGGTAGTACCCCATCTCCGGCTCCCCCCAATAGTAGGGAAGGTTGGGAACGAAAGAGGGGTTGCCAGGGTTGGCTGCCAGCGTCTTGGTAACGTCATGCGGCTTTTCGGGTCCATCATAGCTGTTGCAGATGAAATAGAAAATGCCAACATAGCGGTTGGGGCGGGGCGCTCCGCACGTCTCATAACCAGGCAGTTCGCGCCCAAGGGCATCGGTGGCGACCCAGGTATCACTGAAGACATCGTGTTTCATGACCGGCCTCCTTTGAGGAACAGGGGATAAAAGGGCGAGGGTGATAGAGAGGGGGAGGATATTCCTCCATTATGGTTCATCCATGGCGCAGCGGAACCCTACCCGTACAAATGCCAGCCCCGGCACATTGCCAAAGCGGTTGGTCGTTCGCACCAGGCGATCGATATCCCCCAACGATCCGCCCCGCAGTACACGGCTGACCCCGGTTTTGGGTCCTTCCGGCTGCATGATGGGGGAATTGCGGTAATATTTATCATCGTACCAATCCGCTACCCATTCCCATACATTGCCCGCCATATCCAGCACGCCATACGGGCTGGCGCCTTGCGGGTAGCTGCCCACCCTGGTGGTATCACCAACACAATAGCCCTCTTTAGCTTGGTAATTTGCCAGGTTGCAGTCGATTCCCTCTCCCCAAGGGTAAGTTCTGCCGTCGGTGCCGCGGGCAGCTTTTTCCCATTCCGCCTCGGTTGGCAGCCGTCTGCCTGCCCAGGTGCAATAGCCGCCTGCCTGATACCAATCCACATAGACCACAGGATAATCGGCATAGTCTGGATTTTTGTAATAATCCGGGCGGGTTCTGGAAGCAATCGAATCAGGCTCGCTGCAAGCACCATCCGCCACACAGCGGGCATACATTCCAACGGTTACTTCGGTCTGATCAATCCAGAACGCGCTGAGGAAAACACGATGCACCGGTCTTTCGGCTTTTGTACCGTTATCCGATCCATTGATAAATTCCCCCCCCGGAATATAGATCAGCGTCATGCCGTCTTTCTCGGACACTTTGGTAGGCATGGGGGTAAGAACCGGGGTGGCAGTTTGCGGGGTAACTTTTAGGGGTTTATTGGTGGTATTGATTTGTTCTATCACCTGGTTGCCAACAACAAATACCAGGATGATGATACCGAGCAACCCGGCACAGCCCAGCAACCCCAAGAAACCATCTTTGTTCCAATCATTCATTAATCATTTTCCTCTCCATAATGAGGTGATTATACAATGGTTTTAGGATGGCGGCAGGAGGAGAAAAAAACAGACGGCGTTTTGGCGGGTGTTGGAGCGCAGGCGAAGGTGAAACCGATGCTGCTGCCGATTGCCGGCTTTGGATCATGACCGGTTCAACTTTTATGGCGGGATGTTTTTTTGGCGGTTTCGTTCGAAGAATGGGCAGGCTGGATTTTTGGTTCAATGGCGCCCATTTGCACATACCAATGATATGCGTCCTGCAGGGCTTCTTCTGCCGGGCGAGGGGGGGGTAACTGGAGGACGGATTGAGCTTTACGGATGGCGTAGAAGAAGGAATACCCAACCATCCTCAGTAGTTCCGGCGTCAGGGGCATACGAACAAACGTTGGCACCAGCGAGAGAAAGAAAACCAACACCCGTGAAAGCGGAATAGGCAGTAATACCGGCGGGGGTACGCCGGCAATGGCTGCGATCTTCTCTGCCAGGTTAATCATGCTCAAGTTTTCTCCCCCCAGGATGTACCTTTCACCCCTTTTACCGAGGTGCATGGCAGCCAAATGCCCGTTGACGACATCCTCGATATGAACCACATTCACGCCGCCTTGAACCATCACCGGCAGACTGCCGCGTGCAACCTGCACAACCAGCGATGACGAAATGCGGTGAATATCGCCGGCGCCAAAGACCAGGGTGGGGTTGAGGATCACCGCATCCAGCCCTTGGGCAACAGCCCGCTGCACTTCCAGTTCAGCCAAGTATTTTGCATAGCCGTACCGCCAAAACCGAGCTGCCGGGGTCCAGGTATGGTTCTCGGTCATGAGGGAGAGATAGGGTTTGCGGCGCATCCGAAATTCTGGAACGCCCAGGGCAGCCACCGAGCTGGTATATACCACCCGTCTCACCCCAGCCTGGAGAGCCGCTTGCAGCAAGGCGCGTGTCCCTTCCACGGTTACCGTGTACATACGTCCCAGCCGCCTGCCGGAATGTCCCATGGCGGCTGCGGTATGGAAAACCACTTCCATGCCCTGCACTGCCGGCAGCAGCGTCTCGGGCTGGGTGAGGTCGCCGGTAACATGTTCAACATCCAACCCTTCCAATAAGCGCAGGTTGCTGGCAGGGCGGTGAAATGCACGAACGGAATGCCCTTCCTCACGCAGGGCGCGGCATAACTGTGAACCGATGAAGCCGGTGGAACCGGTAACCAGGACTTTCATTCGCGCTCCCCTGATGATCGAATAAACCAAACAAGCCGGATCGTCAGGATAATTATAACCCAATGATCCGTGTTGATCGGCTAGTTCACCCGCAAGCGGGCATACGAAATGGGCGCGGAGGGACTCGAACCCACGACCTCACGGATGTGAACCGTGCGCTCTAACCGACTGAGCCACGCGCCCTAGTGATTTTGATTCTAGCACGTCTCAGGAGATTGTGCAAGCAAGTTTTAAGCAAGATCAATCCGGCAAAGTTATCTCATCCTCGGCTGTTTCTACCAGGCGGCGCGGCTCCTTGAAAAAACGGACGAGCCACCCCAGCGCCGCCAAGCTGATCACCAAACAGATGGCAAACAGATACCTTAAGCCAATGCTTTCGGCTGCCCAGCCGGCTACCACCGGTGCCAGTGCCGCCGGCACACCGATCAGAAAATTAGCGATCGAGATGTGCTGTACCCGTTTAGAGTGCGGACAGGTTTCCAGAATCAGGGTATAGGACGGGGCGACTCCCGCCGCGCTGATGATCCCCGCACCGCTGTATGCCAAGATACAACCCAGCCAGCCGGGCAGGAATAACAGCACCAGCAGGGCGATGATCTGCACGACAACACCGATGATCAATCCCAAACGATGCCCGTGAATATCGCCCAATCTCCCCAAGATCAGGTTGCCGATTGCCGAACTGAAGGTCATCGCTGCATAAGACGAAACTACCACGCTGGCAGGCAATGAACCGCCAGCCGCAGAGGCATAATGAATGGCGATGAATGGGATGATGCAGAATCCGATCACCATCAGCGTACGCCCGATCAGGAAATTGCGGAAATTCACACTCCTCAGACTGGCAGAAGCGGTGTGGATCATATCCATGAGGTTCACCCGCTCTGTCTGCGCTTCGGGAGGATAGGGCTGTGGGTCGCGCACGGAAAGGAAAAAGACGAATGAAACCACTCCTATCACCACACCGATCAGATACAGCAAGCCATACGAATTTGGATACGGCATCCGCTCGATCAGCCAGCCGGCAAACAAAGCTCCGCCCATGCCTGCCAGCGAAAAACCAAAGGCAGCCAGTCCCATGACTGTCCCGCGTACCTCCGGTCGAAACACATAACCGATGAAATGCTCAACCCAAACTGCAATGGCTATACCCACCGTTATCGAATAACCGGCAAAGCACAGCAGCATTCCCCAACGATACAGCGGTGGAGAAACCCTGCCGGCAAAGAACGTTAGCAGGCTCATCAACAGCATAAACGGCAGGATGACAAACCAATGCCAGTAGGCAAGCTGGAGCTTGCGCCGGGCTATGGAGCGAAAAAGATAGACACCGAAAAATTGGGGCAGCAGAAGACCGCCGGTTTCAATCGCCGATATCGAACCGATCATGCTGCTGCTGGCGCCGGCTTTGTACAAAAGGAATACCAGCACCACCGATGGCGCCGTCAGGTTGGTGAGGAAACCCCACAATGAATCCCCAAGCGAATAGAACGCCAAATTGCGCAGGAAAAATTTTCTTTCGCCGGGCTTCATATGGTTACCGCCATCAGGCAAGTGCCGGCGCCGGCGGTGAATCCTGCCCGGATTTGGCAAGGGAAAGACCGGCTTGCGGCTGGCTGCCGTATTGGCTGCGGATTCGCCTTAGCACTGCCAAAGGGGTATGGTATGCCGAGATCAGCAACCCCTCGGCGCCGCGATCGGGCAGCAGGCTGGCGAGCTTGTGCAGGTAACGGATCAGCCAATCGAGAGCTTCGGCGCAAATGCCGTCCACCGCGGCACGCTCAGCCGGGGTCAGATCGGCGGGGGTTTTTCCCAGCAGCAACGGCTGAAGCTCACAGCCGCGTTGAATGCCGCGCAAATAAAGCACGGTAGCCTCAAGCCGGTTGTCGAGGAATTCAAGATACTCCATCCCCGCCGCCCTGCGCACACTTTCCAGACAGGCGCCGATTTGATTTTTGATGTGCAGCAGACAGCCGATCACCTCGCGAATGATTTGAGGTTCCCAGTTCGCCAGCCAGCCCAACCCCTCATGCCCCCAGCAAGGTTCATAGCAGAAACCGATGTTGAACAACTCATCTGTGATGCCTTTTTCCAATTGATTCAGCTCGCGCATCGCTTCCGCATAAACAGCGCTGTTTTCAATGCCCAATTGACCGGCATAATTCCGGTAGAACTCCTCTTCGGGGAAAGGACCGTACAGAGTGGCAAGGGCTGCGTAGCGGGCAGGGATGCGGTTTTCCGCCGTGCGCCAGTGATTAAAGCAAATGCCATACAGCGGGTTTCCGCTCGTCTTCTCAAGCGCATCCGCCAGCACCTGATGAATGCCTTCCACACCGTTCTGCTGAAGATACATCAAACCGTCGAACTCCAGCCAGCAGTACAGCATGGTGCGGGTATAATCCGCAGCTTCCAGCTTCACCTTGCGCAGCGTCTTCGCCGAACGATAACTGCCATAATCGGGCAGGAGAGCAAAGGCGGTATCCGACGGAGCAAAGCGGCGCATCAGGTTCAGACAGGCGTTCAGATAATCCGGGCTTTCCACGCAGTACACGCCCAGGCAGGTTTGCGGGGAACCGGCTGTACCACTATCCTGAAGGAATGCCTGCAAGGCACAGAGGTTATGCCCCACTTCCTGGATCAATTGCGGAAACTGCGGCATATCCTCCCGCAGCAGTTGGTTTAATTCAGGGTCATCCAATGCACCCTGACCCAAATAGGCAGTGATTCGTTGTTTCAGCTCTGCCAGCGGCAGGGTCTCGCCGTAATGTCCCATCTCCTGCGTCATCCACTCCAGGATATCGATCTGGGGATAATGCTGGAGGATCCAGCGGGTCGTTTGCAAGGTCAAAGTCGGGTCGGTGGAAGTGCCGCGCGGCTCAAAAGAAAACTGGACGGTGAGTCCCACCCGTTTGGCTTCCGCCATCACCGCCCGCAGCCAGGCAATTGCCATACGGCTGCGTTCTTCGGGTTGATCGTACACCGGCTCGATCTCGGGAATGCAGAAGACGCGCTCGTTGCGGACGGAGCAGCAGACGATAGGAGCTTCTGGAACCTCGTACCGCAGTCCATAGAAGAAGCTGCCCGCCAGTTCGCCGCTTCCTGCCTGCGGACCGGCGATCCACTGATTGGGATAACTATGAAAAACGATATGATTGAAGCGCAGGCGTGCCAGGTTGCGGATATACTCACAGGCTTCTCCCAGGGGATAGGAAGAGATGTCCATCGGAAAATTGATATGCTGACGGATGCCGCGGCGTTGTACTCGCGGCCGGATGAGAATATCCTTATTGATCAGGCAGTCCAGTTGCAGTATATCCGGCGCAAGCGGTCCATTGATCTCAAACCGGTAACCGGCATCTTCGAGGAAAGTATAGACCGAGTGAAGGACGCAGGCAGGATCGCTGCCGCGCAGATAAACATGGCTGCAATCACCCAATTTCTGAACTTTATACCCAAACGCATACGCCGGCAGAGCCGGATCAAGATCGAGATGAAAGACCCAGCCGACATACGCTGCCTCTGAAGAGGAAGCAGTAAAACGAACGCCGCCCTCGATAACGGCAAAGCGGGTCAACTCCTCCTTCGCAAAATCCAATGTGGGGTGCGGGTTAGCCGATTCGATGCGGGCAGTCCTGGCTGCGGGGTTATGTCCTGTCTGATTCACACCGATCACCTGTCTTATTTCACCATAAGGTCTTTATTGAACCTTGCTTCTAGGTAAAGCTCTTTCGAAATCAAACTCCGAAAGACGCCCTCAGCAAATGAGCGGCTTTTTATACCTTATCCGCACAATTATACCCTAACCGTCTGCCTCTATCGATACTCCACCAGCCAAATTCGTACCAGCTTATCCAAGGAGCCGTCTGCCCTTAGGATTTCCAGCCCTTTATTGACCATATCAACCAATTCCGGCTTGTTCTTACAGACGACGACATGATAGGTTTCTTCAGTGAGGATATCTCCAACGATTTTCAACGCTTCCTTTGTCTTAAAAACGGTTGACAACGCTTTAGAGAACTGAACAATAGCCGCATCTATTCCTTTTTCAATGAGATCCTGGATTAACAAATCCTCACTATCATACAATCTTACATCGGCGCCGTTGATGCTCTGCGCTTCGGCTTGGGCAGTTGAGCCGGCGACCACGCCGACGCTTCTGCCGTTGAGATCCTGCCGCCCAAGAATGTTGTTTTCCTCTCGATGAACCAGGATAACCTGACCATCGTTAAAATAAGGGACGGAAAACAGCATTAACTTTCGGCGTTCCGGGGTTAAGCTAATAGCGGAAATCGCCGCGTCATACTCGCAATTGGCTATGCCGCTCAGCACCAAATCGAACGATACCGGTACGAATTGAATTTGGAATTGTAGTTTTTCGGATATGATTTTCATCAACTCAATATCGAATCCGATCAGGTTGCCGGCATCGTCAATCATCTCATAGGGGGGCCAGGTAGGATCGGTGGCGATGCGGTAGGTTGGGATAACCTCTGCGTCCTTGCTCTCGGGCACACCGGTTTGCAGTTGCCCGTTTTGAATCTGCAGGGTCAGCCGCTCAATTTTATCCTTGACATCCTGCGGCACTTCGCCCTGCAGATCATGGTAGGGGGCGAGCAAAACATCCCCATAATATATCCCGCTTGGCATCTTTCCTGTGATATAGAGTTCAATCAAATTAAAGACACTGCCGCTTATATCCTTAACAGCACTGGAAAGCATCCGGCTGTGGAGGTCGGGTAGGGAGTAATATTGGTCAACATCCACACCGATGACATACACGCCCAATTCAACCGCCTGTTTCAATGCACCCGTGCCGGTCTTACCGGCAGCCGAAAAGATGACATCGGCATTCTTTTCCGCGATCATCCATTTGGCTGTCTCGGCTCCCCACACCGGATCGGTAAAAGCCTGTTCAATGCTGCCTGGATGATAGGCAACCTCCACATGCCCATCCGGTATCACATACAATACACCGGCTTTAAAACCTTCACAGTAACGCCAAACCGGTGGAATCCAATCCAATCCGCACACCGCCCCAACGGATTTGGTCTTGGTCATCATGCCTGCCAATACGCCTGCCAAAAAACCTGCCTGATCATCGTGAAATGTAATCCCCACCAGGTTGGGGGCAATTTGGTCGGCAGGATAGATTTGATCAACTCCGATAAAAATAATATTCGGATACTGAACAGCGGCAGTGAGCATCAGATCCGTGTATTCGAAACCGACACTGATGATGATATCCATCTTCTCGTCCGCCATCTTGGCTACGACATCGGCTGCCTGTTGAAAATCGGGGACTTCGTAATAACGGGGAAGAATACCAAACTTTTCAGCACTCTGCTCCAACCCGATACGCACACTTTCATGGAAAGATTTATCATCCCACGAACCGCTCCCCATCGCACCCACGCAGATCACTTCTTTCTTTGCACAATCGGTATCTGGGGTTGGTTTAACCTCAGTTTGCGGGGTTTGTTTGGGGGCGGTGGGTTCTGTCGGCACGGTGGGCAGTTCTGAGGTGGAGGTAACCGCTGCCATGCCTAACATCTGGCTGATCGGTTTCCAAAAACCAGCGACCAAGGCTGTCGCTATGCATAATACGACCAACACCCCCATCCCGATACCTGCCCAAGCCCAGGGGAATTTCTTCGCCTGTGGATGGGCTGCGGGAATTTCGGCAGACGGCTGGCTGATCACTGCAGGAGAGGTGCGGGTAACGCGTTCTTCCGCCGGCGTAACCGTCTCTCTGGTCAATTTAATTCCGCTGGCACCGGTGCTGGGTGCTTTAGAAACCGGCTTAACCGTCCCATTCAAATAAGTCAGATTTTCTAAGGCATCGGCAAAATCACCCATCCGCTGGTAGCGCTCCGCCGGGTCTTTGGTCAGGGCTTTGAACAGCACATTCTCTACCTCTTGCGGCAATTCAGGCACAAACTGGCGCGGCCGTGGCAGCGGTTCGGTGGCATGCTTGTAGATGACCGCCATCGGGGTATCTGCCCGGAAGGGTCTGCGCCCGGTGACCAATTCATAGAAGACAATTCCCAAGGAGTAGATATCGGCGCGGTGATCGACGGCTTCGCCGCGGCTTTGCTCGGGGGACATGTAATCGGGCGTGCCGATGCCGGCTCCGGTGGCGGTGAGCTGGGTCGCCCCGCTGACATCCAGCATCTTGGCAATTCCAAAATCGGAGAGCATGGGGGTACCCGATTCGGTTAATAAGATATTGGCAGGCTTAACATCGCGGTGAATGATCTGCCGCTGATGAGCGTATTCCAATGCCCAGGCAATTGGCGCCAGCATACAGGCGGCATCCCGAAATGGGATCGGCTTTCCAATAAATTGCTTTAAAGTCCCACCAGGCAGGTACTCCATCACCAGATAAGGCAGACCATCTTCATCGCCATAATCGATCACACTGACAATGTTGGCATGGGTCAGTTTTGCCAGCGCTTTGGCTTCGCGCTCGAACCGCTTGAGGAACTGTTCTGATCCCTGCTGGGCGGCTGTGATGACCTTGATGGCGACATCGCGCTCCAGTCGGGTATCATAGGCTTTATATACGGCTGCCATGCCCCCTTCGCCCAGTTTTTCGACAACATGATAACGACCGATGTTTTTTCCAACCAAGTTTGCCATGTTTTCCAAACCTTTGAAATGAATAGACCAAGCCGGCAAACTCATTATAGGATAAATAAGGAATAGGTGCAATTGAAAACGAAAACTGATCGGGCTGTTCCGCCGGGAGGGATAATCCCTTCCCGCGGCTTCCATCCCCCGCTTCAGCCGAGTGAAATAAAAAACGAACAGGAAGTGGCGGTGTTGTCGATGGCAGGCTTCCTGCTCGTAATCGAAAAGTATTTTATCACGCAGGAATGTGGTTTCAATATAACAAAAGTAGGTTTTTTTCAGGCGGGATATCATCAAAAACGCGATACAATATCTCTCTTGGTGCTTATGAACATGTACTTAACACTGGCGATTGTTATTCTTACCTATATCGGCATAGCCGTCGGTCGGTATCCGATCATCAAATCCAACCGTGCTACGGTAGCCCTTTTGGGTGTAGGGATGTTGTTGGTAGCCCGTCAGATCGACTTTGCCGCTTTACCGGATTATCTGGATTTTAATACCCTCATCCTTCTATTCAGCATGATGATCATCAATGCCAACCTGCGCCTGGCTGGTTTTTTTACCTTGGCGGGCGGCTGGCTGCTGCGCTTTGCCCGCACCCCCCGTATGCTGCTTGCTTTGGAAATCCTGTTAGTTGGGGTGCTGAGTGCGCTTTTCCTCAACGATACCATCTGCCTGATGTTCACCCCCTTCCTGCTGGAGATGATGGATACCGCCCGCCGCAACCCCATCCCTTATCTGATTGCGCTGGCAACTGCTTCGAATATTGGCTCGGTAGCCACCTTGACCGGTAATCCGCAAAACATGATTATCGGCGTTGCTTCGGGGATTTCTTATCTGCAGTTCACCTGGTCTCTGCTGCCGATTGCCGTTGCCAGCCTGGGGATCATTTGGGTCGTTATAGTAAAGCTATATCCATACGAATTCAAACCGGCGAAGATTTCAGAAACGACGCTGCCGCCGGTACAGGTGACCAAACCGCTGCTGGTCAAAACTCTGGTGGTGGTAACAGGACTGTTGATCGCCTTCCTGGCGGGGGTGCCGGTAGCAGCAGCAGCCTTTTTAGCAGCCTGTGTCCTGCTGATCACCCGCCGCCACCAGCCGCAAATGGTGTTCGCCGAGTTCGATTGGGGTCTGCTGGTATTCTTTTCGGGATTGTTTATCGTCAGCGGGTCGCTGGAAACCAGCGGTTTGACCCACCGCCTGATCTCATCCCAATCGCTGATCCAAAACTTGAACGCCTGGAACCTAACGCTGGTGACTGCCATCCTGAGCAACCTGGTCTCCAATGTGCCGGCAGTATTGCTGTTGAAACCCTTGGTGACGGCTCTGGCTAACCCTGCGCCTGCCTGGCTCACCTTAGCTGCCGCTTCTACCCTGGCGGGCAACCTGACCTTGCTGGGTTCGGTTGCCAACCTGATCGTGGCTGAGATTGCCAACCGCTGGCGGGTAGATTTGGGGTTCTGGGAATATGCCCGCGCTGGAATCATCATTACCATCCTCTCGCTATTGATCTCTGCCATCTGGCTGGCGCTTGTTATCTGGCGGCCGTGAATTTTCCATAAAAAACTGTAAACTATTTGTTAAGGAGGGGTAGAAATGGACCCTCGATTATGTGTATAATAGTGGTGAAAGTTTATCCGATTAGCAATAATATTTATGGGTTGATGCCTGTATGCATTTGGTAGCCGTAGTCTGAGATTTAACCTCTGGTTGGTAATATCCCAGCAACAGACAAAACCCGCTCATCAGGTTCTTCTTGAAGGAGGTATCCATGTTCAATCCTATAAGGCGTTTTACCTGGTTGATCGGTTTTATCTTGTTCGCGATTGTTTTCACAGCTTGTGTGCCGTTATCCGCGAATCTAAACGCTTCTTCCGCGGCAATATCGATTCCTTCCGTTAATTTAGGTCAGCCATTCTTAGGTGCATCTGCCACCCAAACCCCGGCTCCCGTAGCGGATGCGTCTTCGGCAAAGAATCCATCTTTTCCCGCTGCTATGGGCCCAGAATTGGATCAATTTCCGGTCGGGGTCAATCCTTTGACCGGGATGCCGGTTGCCGATCCGGCTTTGCTTGACTTGCCAGCTATCCTGATGTCCATCTCAAACTTTCCGCCCAGTACCCGCCCGCAGGCAGGTCTTTCCTTTGCCCCTCAATTGTTCGAAATTTATATCGGCGAAGGAATGACTCGCTTTCTGACCGTCTTCTATGGGGAAAAGGCAGAGTATAAAGACTGGGTTGTGGGGAATTTGCCTGTTCGCACCACACCATTTGTCAAAAGCGGGGTTGTGGTCGGCAACCGCGTCTGGCATGATACCAATAAGAACGGTATTCAGGACTTGCAGGAATACGGCATCGGCGGCGTGAAGGTTGAGCTGCTGGATGCGGATAGCCGGCAGGTATTGGATACAATGATTACCGATTCCAACGGATTTTATGGCTTCAATGTTAAAGAAGACAGCCGCTATATGGTGAAGTTTTACCTTCCCAATAAGTTCAGTTATAGCCCTTACCGGCAAGGCGGCGATTCTGGGAGGGACAGTGATGTCAATGCTACGACCGGGGCTACCCCGCCCTTTACGATGGGGGATCAGGATACCCTTGATCTGGATGCGGGGATGATCGCACCGGAACATCGTCTGCTCGGTTCGAACAGCCCGGCTCCCGGCGCAAGTTCGGGGGTCTTGATCGGGGATCAGGTCTGGCTGGATATTAACCGCGATGGGATCCAGAACCTGGGCGAACATGGATTCGGCGGGGTGGTGGTGAACCTTTTGGATGCGGGAAGAAAAGTGATTTCCAGTGTCATCACCGACTATGACGGGAACTATTCTTTTACGGTTGAGGCAGATAAATCTTACTATCTCCAGTTTATTGCACCGCCGGGTTACAGCTTCAGCCCGCGCAATGTTGGCACGGATGAACAGTTCGATAGTGATCCTTCTATCCTGGATGGAGTAACAGAAAAGTTCAAAGCCGGTTCCGCGGATGCCCAGCGCTGGGATGCCGGTCTCATGCCGCCGTATTCGAATGTGATCGATATCCGTTCGGGCAGGCAGGCGTATGCTCCCCTGCTTCCCCTGTATGGTCCCGATAGTTGTCTGTTAGCGGCGGGTAAGAGTGTGGATGTGCAGGTGAAGTTTTGTCAGAATGTCTATAACTACGATTCTTCTAATGTGAATGCTGCGGGTGTACCGACCGAAAAAATCCCTGAAATTGCCGCCAGCAATAAAGATTCCGGCATCGACCCCAATTATTCCGGTAACCTGTTCGATGCTGCTCCGCCAGCCGGAGGAGTGGAAGCCTCTAACCTGTTGGCGTTTTGGAGCTATTTGAACCAGGAAGCCTTTCGCTATGATCCATTATCAGGGATGTATCTGCGCTTTGATGATCGAGAAGCAGATGGGGTAGGTGAGTTATCCCCCAGTTACGATCGGTTAACTGGGAAGCAATTGATGTACGCCAATGTGATTATCCTATATGTTCCGCATACAACGTTGAATACCGCCGGCACCATCATTGATCTGGCATTTACCAGTTCCAAAGGACCGGCAGCCGTATTCCGCAACGGCAAGCTGTACCGCCAGGATGTCATTTGGTCAACCATCGCCGAATCCTACGAGAAAGAAACCAGTGTAGCCCGTCCGATCAAGATTCGATATGCCGATGGCAGTCCATTCCCGCTTGCGCCTGGGAATACCTGGTTCCTGGTAGTTACCCCAGATTCCTGGCTTTGGGAAGCCTACGGCGCCGGGTCGTGGAAGATGCGGTTTATCGCACCCTAAGGTGAACACAAAAAAATTACCCTGCCCCATGCAGGCATAAGCGTAATTCTTGGGCAATCTCGCGCATGGCTCTATCGGCGCGATCGACCACGCCCTGTAAGCTCAGGTAGGCATGGATCATACCGTTTTCGCGGCGCAGATTCACCGGCGTGCCAGCCTGTCGTAATTTATCGGCATATTCTTCCCCTTCGTCGCGCAGGATGTCGAACTCTGCCGTTACGATAAAAGCAGGCGGAAGACGGGATAAATCTTTCGCCAGCAGCGGTGAGACGAGGGGATTCTTCCTTTCCTCTTCCGAAGCCACATACTGCTGAATATCCCAGGTGTATTCGGCGAGCGTCAATCCGTACCCCTGCCGGTATGCTAGATGCGAAGGGCGGTCTAACCGGGAGAGGTCAAGGGCAGGATATAGCAGAAGCTGACAGGCA
>Ga0101944_10004586_pt1 | contig 16878 bp, 13 predicted proteins | sample DewCreD2012metaG_FD_75245 | JGI IMG/M metagenome (GOLD analysis project Ga0101944, IMG submission 75245) | Hot spring sediment bacterial and archeal communities from British Columbia, Canada, to study Microbial Dark Matter (Phase II) - Dewar... ...
GGAGCATACGGTCGAGCGGATCATCAAAGTCATCGCCGGCGAGGACGGGCCGACCACCGAGGCGCTGGCCCGGCTGTATGGGGCGGCGACGACGGGGGGCGTGTTCCGGGCCGCCTCGATCAAGGCGGCCGAAGCCGCCAAGGTCATCGAGAATGCCCAGCGCGATATCAACATCGCGTTCATGAATGAAATCACCCAGGTCTTCGCCAAGGTAGGCATTTCCATTTATGATGTGCTGGAGGCAGCCAGCACCAAATGGAATTTCCTCAAGTTCCAGCCGGGCCTGGTTGGCGGCCACTGCATCGGTGTGGACCCCTATTACCTCACCCACAAAGCCGAAACCCTGGGCTACCATCCCCAGGTCATCCTCGCGGGCCGCCGCATCAACGACGGCATGGGCAAATTCATCGCCGAAAAGGCGGTGAAGATGATGATCCAATCGGGCATGAACGGCAAGGGGGCGAGAGTGGGAGTCCTTGGACTGACTTTCAAGGAGGATTGCCCGGATCTCAGGAACTCCAAGGTGGTGGACATTATCCGGGAGCTGGAATCCTACGGCATCGATGTGCTGGTCCACGACCCGGTGGCCGACCGAGCCGAGGCGGAGGAGCATTACAGCATCCGGCTCGAGCCCTGGGAAAACATGAAAAACCTCTCGGCGATGATCCTCGCCGTGGCCCACAGGGCCTACCGGCAATGGCCTGCCTCGGAATACCTCTCAAGGCTCGCCTCCGGCGGCTGCCTCCTCGACGTGAAATCCATCCTAGACCCCGAGGAAGTGCGGAAATCGGGTACCCCTTTCTGGCGGTTGTAGATTTGAAGAAGGTGCACGGGGAAGGGAAAAGACGTTGTCCGTGGTCGGTTGTCCGTTGTCAGCTGAAAAAGACAAAAAGGGAAAGAGCGACGGACTACGGACAAAGCTTGCCGGCCTTAGGCGGGGACAACTTACGCGCAGCGTTGCCGCAACCAAATCCATGGCCCAGACCTGGCCGGCAAACAAGTCTTTGCCGTATTGATGGTCTCGTAAAAAGCCCGAAAATGCCTTTTTCTGTCATTCCCGCGCAGGCGGGAATCCAGTCTTTCCAAGAGGTTCTGGACTCCCGCCGGAGTCTACCCCCGCGAAGGCGGAGGCGGGAGTGACACCCTGAAAGACTTTTTACCGTGAAAATACACCCGTAGGGGAGGGGTTTACCCCCTCCCGCGGGCGGGCGTAAAGCCCGCCCCTACATTCTTGTGCGCCTCTGGCGCATTTATGCGCGGGGGCGGCCGATAAGTCGGCCATGAGCCTTTACGAAGCCGTCAAATTTCAAGAAATTGCACATCAGTAGTACAGGGTCATCTGCAGATTTGTCAGACTTAGGATCATGCAGGAGCAGTTTTTTGACAATTTTAAAGTATGGCTTTGACAAGTTTAAAGTGTCACTATAAAATACTCGTTCATGTGGATCGAACGAGAAATCGCCGAAGAGCTCAAGAAAGCTTCGTCAACATTTCCGGTGGTGGCCCTGGTCGGCCCCAGACAGGTGGGCAAGACCTCCCTTCTGGAGAGGCTGTTTCCCGAATACCGGTATGTCTCTTTGGACCTCGCCTCGAACGCCGAGGCGGCGGAAACCAGGCCTCAGGAGTTTCTGCAGAGGCATCCTCCGCCCCTCGTGATAGACGAAGTTCAGTACGCCCCCTCCTTTTTCCGCCGGATCAAGTCCCATGTGGATTCGGAAAAAGGCCGGAGAGGCCTTTTCATGATCACCGGGTCTCAGAACTTCCTGCTCATGAAAAACCTGGCCGAGAGCCTGGCAGGCCGCGCCGCGGTCATTCCCTTCCTTGGGCTGTCCGGAAAGGAGTGGAGGGCGAGCGCAGCGGCAGGCACTGGACTGAATTGGCCGGAGTTCCTCTGGAAGGGGAGCTATCCCGCCCTATGGTCAGATCCTGGCATGGGCCCTGCGCGGGATCGGTGGTATCAGGGATACGTGAGCACCTACCTGGAGAGGGACGTGCGCAATCTTCTGAACGTGGGCAGCCTGCGGGATTTCGAGCGTTTTCTGAGGGCCTGCGCCGCCCGCTGCGGACAAAACCTCAATCTCTCGGAGTTGGGCAGGGATGTGGGGATCTCCACCCCGACGGCAAAACAATGGCTCAGCGTGCTCCAGGCCTCCAACCAGGTGTTTCTCCTGGAGCCGTACTATCGCTCCTTGGGCAAACGCCTTTCCAAAACGCCCAAGCTCTATTTCACGGATACCGGCCTGGCCTCTTACCTCATGGGCTTTGCCTCGGCGGAGAGTCTTTGGACATCAAGCGAAGCCGGCGCGCTGTGGGAAAGTTACGTGGTGGGACAGTGGTTGAGATGGAGGGACTGGCATGAACCGTCTCTCATGCTCTGGTACTGGCGTGACCAGGGCGGAAACGAGGTGGATCTGCTGATCGAGCGAAATCAGAGGCTCTTTCCCGTGGAATGCAAGATCAAAGAACGCCCTGGGAAAAAGGATATCCAGGGGATCGAGCGGCTGCGGAAATTCTACGGAAACGATCATGTGCCCCGGGCATTCATCGCCTGTCCCATCGACGCCTCCTTTGACGTGGAACCCGGAATCACCGCCGTCTCCGGATGGGAGACCTGGCCGATCGAGACTCCATGAATCCCCCAACGGCTGCCTCCTCGACGTGAAATCCATCCTGGATCCTGAAGAAGTGAAGCTCCCCGCGCTCCCGCGCGGGGCATCCCGCCCGAGGCAGGCAAGCCTGGCGAAGGCGAGTGCAGGAATCGGGAACGCCGTTCTGGAGGCTTTAAGTTTCAAGTTGGTGCACGGGTCAGGGAAAAGACGTTGTTTCTGTAGAAAGTCACAATTTCAGGACCGTCCCCTTAAACCGGACATGGATACTTGACTAAGCGCATAAAGGCGGCTACTATTTTGTGAATTCCAGTCATTCTGTCTAAGATAGACTGTGGGGGTCCAAATGACAATTCAGACGTACAATGTTCAGGAAGCAAAGGAAAACCTTCCTCGCTTGCTGGAAAAGGTGGCCTCGGGGGCAGAGGTGATCATTGCTTTTCTTCGACAGTTGCTGGAGCCCGAGGCGCTGAAACCCGCGCCAGTATTGGTTCGCTCTTTGAAAATGTCAGAAATGTGGTGCCACAAGGCAGTGTGATTTCCATTGACCGGCCTGTCTTCATATAGGAGAATTGGGATGTCCTAGAAGGAGGTCCCATGTTCGCTCGCCTGAAGAAGTCTGGTCGCTACGAGTACCTTCAGATCGTGGAGAATCGTCGAGATGGCGCTAAGACTACCCAGCGTGTTCTCTGCACTATTGGGCGTTTGGATCAACTCCATGCCAAAGGAAGCGTGGAGTCTCTGATTCAATCTCTGACCCGGTTCTCGGAAAGAGCTCTTCTCATCCTCTCAGGGAAAACCGATGTGAGTGCGTCTGCCAAGAAGATCGGCCCGGCCCTGATTTTTGAAAGACTCTGGGAGGAACTGGCCATCAAGAAGGTGCTCCAAGGTCTCCTTTCAGAGAGGAAGTTCGAGTTTAATGTGGAACGAGCCCTTTTCCTCACGGTGCTTCATAGGCTTTTCGTTTCCGGCTCTGACCGATCCTGTGACAAATGGCACCGGGACTACTGGATCGAGGGGGTCGACGATCTGTCTTTGCATCACCTCTATCGGGCGATGGGTTTTCTTGGGGAGGAGATAGGAGATCAGAGAGGAGCCACCCCCTTTACTCCTCGATGCACCAAGGACCTTATCGAAGAGGGGATATTTCTTGAATGCCGTGATCTGTTCACCGGTCTTGACTTGGTTTTCTTTGATACCACCTCGATCTACTTTGAAGGAGAGGGAGGGGAGACACTGGGTCAAAAGGGGCACAGTAAGGATCATCGACCGGATCTGAACCAGATGGTGGTGGGGGTGGTGCTGGACAATCGTGGGAAACCCGTCTGCTGCGAGATGTGGCCGGGGAACACGACGGATGTGAAATCCCTCATTCCTGTCACGGATCGCATTCGAAGCCGTTTCCACGTGGGGCAATTCTGTGTCGTGGCCGACCGGGGGATGATCAGTGCGGATACCCTTAAAGAACTGGAGGATCCTGGCAGAAGGATCCCCTACATTCTGGGGACTCGGATGCGCAAGGTCAATGAGATCAAGCGGGAGGTTCTGTCTCGCCCAGGCCGCTATCGGGAGATACGGGAGGAGAAGAACTTCTCTAAAGAGCCCGAGCCCCTGAAAGTCAAAGAGGTCCTCTTGGAAGGCAAGCGCTACATCGTCTGCCTCAATCCCCGGCAAGCCCGGAAAGAGGCTCAGGATCGGGAGACGATCATTGCCTCTCTCAAAGAGAAGATCAAGACAGGACCAAAGAGCCTTGTTGGCAACAGAGGGTATCGGAAGTATCTCAAGATTGAGCGAGACAGTGTAAGCCTGGACCAGGACAAGATCGAGTATGAGTCTCGCTTTGATGGCAAGTGGGTGCTGATCACCAATACGAGCCTTTCAGCGGAAGAGGTTGTCCTCAAGTATAAGGAACTCTGGCAGGTGGAACATGTCTTCAGGGATGTGAAATCCATCTTGGAGACCAGACCTGTCTACCACCAGCGTGATGAGAATATCCGGGGCCACGTGTTCTGTAGTTTCCTGGCCCTGGTCCTGAGAAAAGAACTTGATAGAAGGCTTAAAGAACAAGGCCATGACTTTGAGTGGGCTGACATCAAGCAGGATCTCAAGTCGCTCCAGCAAGTCTTGATAGAGGACAATGGCAAATCGCTGGTTCTCAGAACCGAATGTCTTGGGACTTGCGGCAAGGTGTTCCAAGCAGTGGGCGTTGCGGTTCCCCCAACCATTCGGCAAGCATAGTGATCTGGAAGAGCGATGTGTGGTGCCAAGAACTTTTTCAGGCCCGTTATGTACTTGAAATCATAAAACTTAATTTTTGCAACTGTCAAAGACGAGCATTGCTGAAGAGGGCAGACCTCTGGCGCGCATTTCTCGCATTGACGAGAAAGTGGGAATCCGCTTTGGCGTCCTCAAGGGAAGGGTAAAGATTCTTGAAGATTTTGATACCCCACTGCCGGAAGAGGTACTGGCGGAATTCGAGGGAAGGAAAAGTGGATGCGGATCCTAATCGACATTCAGATTTTCATCTGGGCGGCTATGGAAAGCGGAAACCTCAGCCTACAGGCCAGAGAGATCATTCTCAACGCCACAGATGTCTTTGTTTCGGCCGCTTCAATCTGGGAAATTGCGATCAAGGCTAGACTTGGGAGGCTGGAAGGCGATCCTAGAGAATTTGTAGATGCCATTGAGCAGAGCGGCTTCAAAGAACTTGCCATTTCTGCCCGGCATGCCGCGGCGGTGCATGAGTTGCCATTGTATCACCGCGATCCATTTGATCGGATCCTGATTGCTCAGACCCTTTCGGAGCCGTTGCGCTTTCTGACGGCCGACAAAACACTCGGCCAATACTCTGATCTGGTTATTACGACTCAGCGGTTAAGGAATCCTTGAGACACCAGCCTTGAGCTTCCCGGCCTTCTTGCTTTGGGCTTCTTCTTCTGACTCCTTTCTCCTGATTTGAACCAACTGGGCACCAGAATGTCAAAAGCCAAGGCCTGACTCCATCGATCCCTGCAGAGCAGCCAAATTCTGGAGTTGACGATTGTGACTGAGGGCGTTATAGTACATTTTGATTGAGAGATGACACCATTGGACTAGGAAAATGGATCGGAAGGATCAACAAAAATGTCCGTTTTGGAACAGGAAATAAAGCGAGAAGTCGAAGAGGCCCTGAGGGAGCTTCCGCTGGATAAGATGGGGGAGGTCTTGGACTTCATTCTTTTTCTTAAGGAGCGGCATACCGAAGGAGAGCTTCAGGAGGCATCTGGGCGTTATAGAGCGATCTCGCCTTTGCGCACGATGCCTGCTTCCCATCTGGATCACCTGACGGGACTTGTAGAATGGGGCGGCGACGCTTTCGCGGACTCAGAGCGCGTCTACGATGACAGCCTCTATCAGGTTGAATGGTTGACCCGCATCGAGACACCAGGTGGAGTCGCTGCCGCTTTTGTGGCAGGCGGCTCTCCCAAGATCGACTGAAATAATTCCCTCAGAAGGTCAGTCTTTCACAATCGTCCCCCTTTTCACAGCTAGGTCCATCAATCTGAGTAATCTGCGTCATCCGCCTGAGGCGGATGAATCGGCGGATAGAAAAACATAAAATCATGGGCGGCCCCTCCACACCGGCTTTCGGCATCTGAATTCTCTCTTCGCATCTCCTTGCCGTCGGTCGTGAAGAAACCCAAAAATCCAACAGACTGCTCCTGCTCTTCAGAGGCATGAACGAGGCCACCCCTTTCCAGCAATTTTAACCCCACACGGGTCGCCCGCAGCAGTTCGGCTCTCCTGGCAGAAACTTATAATATGATGTACGCCCCTTACGAGAAAGAACTCCGAAGCAATCCACGCACCTGGCTTGTCACGGGTGTTGCAGGATTCATCGGGTCACACCTGCTCGAATGCCTTCTCAGGCTGGATCAGAAGGTGGTAGGACTGGACAATCTCTCCACCGGCTACAGGCACAATCTGGAGGAGGTCCGATCTTCCGTGACGCAAGAGCAATCGAACCGCTTTCATTTCATGGAAGAGGACATCCGCGACTTCAGAGCTTGCCGTGCAGCCTGCCACGGCGTCGATGTTGTCCTGCATCAAGCGGCTCTGGGTTCGGTGCCGCGCTCGATAGAAGACCCTATCACAACCAATCATTCCAATGTGGACGGTTTTCTCAACATGCTGGTGGCCGCCAGAGATGCCGGTGTGCGGAGGTTTGTCTACGCAGCCTCCAGTTCCACGTACGGGGACCATCCCGATCTTCCCAAGGTGGAAGAAAGGATCGGCCGGCACCTTTCCCCCTATGCCGTTACAAAATATGTGAACGAGCTCTATGCAGAGGTTTTCGCGAAGGCCTACTCTTTTCACAGCATCGGCCTCAGGTACTTCAACGTGTTCGGGCCGAGGCAGGACCCCAAGGGCGCTTACGCGGCCGTGATTCCGAGATGGTTTTCAGCCATGCTCAACGGCGGCGGCGTAGAGATTTACGGGGATGGAGAGACGACCCGGGACTTCTGCTACATCGAGAACTGCGTGCAGGCCAATCTCCTGGCCGCATGTACACAAAACGATAAGGCCCTCGATCGGGTCTACAATGTGGCGTTCGGTGAAAGCACTTCGCTCAACCGCCTCTTCGAATTGATTCGCGAAAGCCTTGTCTTGGCCGGCTCGGAACCAAAGGCCATCGCGCCCCGCCATGGAGCCTTTCGCAAGGGAGACGTGCGCCACTCTCTGGCCGATATCACAAGGGCCAGGGACCTTCTCGGCTACGCCCCCGCCTATTCCGTTCGCGACGGCCTTAAGGAGACAGCTAAGTGGTGGCTCGAACGATGCGCTTAGCGTGTGACACCGGGCGAGCCGCGCAATCCTTGGCAGCAATATGCCCCTCAATCTTAGTAATCTGCGCAATCCGCCTGAGGCGGATGAATCGGCGGATAGAAAAGCATAGAATCCTGGGCGTCCCCTCGCTCCGGCTTAGAGGGATTTCAAGGCGTTTCTTCTGTATTTTGCTTTCACTGATCGGCATGTGTTCCAGCGTGGCTCACGCGAAGGAAAACCTCCCTCTTGTGGATGACGATCGGTCCAAGGCCATGATTATCTTGCCAGCAAACGCTTCAAAGAAGCTTGCGGAATCCGCTCTCGTTCTACAGACGATAGTCGGCAGATCAACGGGTGTCGAGCTACCTGTTGCTTTGGAGAGTGCGGCGGAGGCCAATAGCGGTGACGGTCTGACCAGGATTTGGATTGGCCGCACCACATACACCTCAAGCTTGGATTTGAGAATCGAGGACCTTGACGAGGACGGTTTCATAATTTCGTTCCCAGGAAACCAGAATATCGTGATCCTCGGCCCAACAGATCTGGGAACGGAATTCGGCATCTATGAATTCCTGGAGAGACACGTCGGAGTAAGGTTTCTCATGCCGGGTGATGTTGGAACGCATGTTCCTCGTCACCCAGCGCTGAGGATACCCGTGCACGAGGTACGTCAAAGTCCTGCCTTCTTCTCCCGCCATTTGACGGGTTTACGTGGCGAAGCGCAGCACACCTGGGCCCGCCGGAACCGCGCCCATGATAGAGCGAAGCTGGACCATAACCTGTACAGGCTTTTTCCTCCGACAGAGTACACTAGAACGCATCCTCAGTTCTTTCCGGTGATCAACGGAAAGCGATACCTTCCCCCACCCGGGAGCAGGGGCAGATGGCAACCCTGCTTCACTGCCCCTGGTATCGTGGAGGAGGCGGCCAAGAATATCTGCGAATACTTTGCAGAGCACCCCGAGGAGCGTTCTTACTCCCTGGGCGTAAACGACGGCAGCGGGCATTGTGAATGCGATCGATGCTTGGCCAAGGATCCGGGAAAAAAGAACTACGTGGGTCGCAACGATGTGTCCGACCGCTACTTCGAGTGGGTAAACGCGGTCGTAGAGAAAGTGCTCCTGAAGTACCCGGAAAAGTTTTTCACATGTTACGCGTACAGTGAGATTGCTCAGCCTCCGTTCAATACCGTGCTCCATCCACGTATCATCCCTTTCATAACCTACGATAGGATGAAGTGGATTGAAGAGAGCACGGAACAGGAAGGGCACCAGATTACCAAGGCATGGAGCAAAAAGGCCCGGGCTCTGGGATGGTACGACTACACCTGGGGGACCCCCTATTGTCTACCCCGTGTCTATTTCCACAAGATGGCAGAGTACCTACGTTTCGGGTATTCGAACGGAGTCCGGGCCCTACTCAGTGAGGCTCACCCCAACTGGGGAGAAGGTCCCAAGCTCTATCTGGCACTCAGACTGCAGTGGAACCCGGCCGCCGACGTGGATGCCCTTCTATCGGACTGGTACTTGAATTGCGTAGGGGCTGAGGCTGCTGGGCACCTCGCTGAATACTACAGGCTGTGGGAAGCCTTCTGGACGCAGCGCATACCGGGTTCCAAGTGGTTTACAAAGAAGGAGCAGTACTTGCGCTTCTGGGATCCTTCCTATTTGACTTTGGTGAAATTCGAAGACATCCGCAGGAGCCGAGCATTGCTTGAGGAGACCCTAAGAAATACCCGGACAGAGGAACAGAGGGCGCGCGCCGGACTGATCTTGAGGGCCTTTGAGTACTATGAAGCAACGGCCCTTTCTTATCTGGGCTTGGTGGTTGGGGCCAGAGAGCCGGGAAAAACCTTTGAATACTACCTGGAGATGAACGCCAAAAGAACCAGGCTGCTTGATGAGTTCCAGTCAGATCCAGTGCTGATCCACCCGGCCCGCTTTGACAAGCCGAAGTACACCATGCTCAGATGGTAAACTTTCCCAGCCTTGACTCATGTGAATCTGATTTCGGATGAATGCCGGACTGCACAACAGCGCGTTCTCACTGAAGGCCCAGGCCGGGTATGTATTCATCGGGAAGAGCCTCGCCTACGTGGCGCAGTTGCTTCTCATAATGGTTTTGGTGCGCTTGCTGGAGAGGGCGCAGTTCGGAATCTACCGGGAAGCCCTCTTGGTCGCGGTCTTTTTCAATCCGATCCTCAGCCTTGGGTTTCCGCAGGGTCTGTACTACTTCTTCCCCAACGCGAAGGGCAAAGTCCAACAGCTGCTATTTCAGACCCAGGTTTTTCTTGTCATCACATCTCTGCTTGGCCTCTTCCTGCTCATCGGGTTGAAGGATGAGATAGCAGGGCTTTTTCCGCATACGGACCTGGTACCGCTCATGATACCCATAGCCCTGTATACGGCTTTCCTGAACACCTCCTGCATGCTGGATCATATCTTCATTTTGGAACGGAAACCCGCGTTGGAACTCGCGTACAGCGTGTCCGAAAAAATAGTCCAAGTCTTCTTTGTGTTGGCTGCTTTCTTTCTTTTCCGGTCCATCTATCACCTCGTGTGGTCCATGGCGCTTTTCGCAATGGCCAAGACCGCCACGGTTCTTCTGTATTTATTTGCAAGATATGGAATTCCAAAATCTATTCGCGGATTAAGAAAAAGCTACTTCTACCACCAGATGCGCTACTCCATCCCACTTGGCCTCGCCAAGAGCGTTGGGGATATCGGGCGAAAGGTTGATCAGTACATGGCGGGCGTCTTTCTCGGACCCGCAGATTTCGCTCTTTACTCGGTTGTGCGGCTTCATCTTCCATTGGTGGAGGTGTTCTACCAATCCGTCGGAGGGGTTGCGCTGCCCAGGATCTCCCAGTACGCCGCCGCAAAGAGCCCGGAGGGTGCAAGACTGCTCTGGCACAAGACGATTGTCGCATATGCCAGCCTCACCATCCCCGTGGTCGGGTTCCTGTGCGTAATGGCGGAGCCGATCATGGTCGTCGCTTTCACGAGCGACTACATGAAGAGCGCCGGCATTCTGAGGATGATCCTGCCTGTTCTTCTTGTTCAGATGCTTTCTTATGGGACGATTCCGAGGGCGTACGAGTCAACTTCCTATATTCTGTTATCCAATGTGATCACTTTCATAGTGGGAATTACGCTCGGCTATTTCATGATCAGCCGGTACAGAATCACCGGAGCCGCCCTGTGCTATGTGATCGCCTTTACTTTGAACGCAGTCGTTCAGCTCGTGAAGGCCAAGAGCATTCTGCGTGTGGGAATCTCGGATTGGCTTCCTTGGAAACCGCTTCTGAACCTCACTGGTTGGACCGCTCTAGCCATGTCTTTCCCGGCAGGGCTTCGGCTGCTTCACCTTCCGGACCTTGGACTGCTTATCGCTGGAAGCATCGGTTATGTGGCTTTTGTAGCTCTGTTGCTGCGCAAGAATCAGTATCTGAGTTTTCGGATGATTATCCAGGAAATGAAAGGATGAGGTTTCGCGGATTCAAGCGGATGATCGAACGAGTCATTATTTCCCTACCCGCAATTCGGGATTTGTACTGGAGAAGGTTCGTTTACAGGAGCAGGCTTGACGAGGGATCCTTGCGAAGCATGCTGCAGCAATTGGGTCACCGGATGGATCTCTCCCTGATGAAAACCGGGCGTATTCCTCTCCCAACGTTGCGCGAATTTGAGTTTCTAATGAGGGAGTTTCGTCTTCGAGGGCTGCATGCGGACGAATGGCTGGGCTGGGCAATCAAGTTTTACGGCCTTGGAAAGCTCGGCATTCCTTTCCATATTTGCTCTGGCTTGAATACGTCTGAAGCGAATGGGCCCGATGAAGCGTCGAGCAGCGAATTGGCCAAATGCATGGTGGAGCGTCGCAGCATCCGAAAGTGGACGGAGCAGGACATCGATACGAAGGATATCTTAGAAATCATTGAGGTCGCTAAATGGTGCCCATCTTCCTGCAACCGGCAGCCGTGGCAGGTGAAGCTCATAAGAAAGGAGGAAGAGAAGAGGTTTCTGTCGGGGTATTTTAGCAATACGTTCTGGATCAACGCGCCTCTGTTGATGCTTTTTCTTATGGATACAAGGGTCTACAACAGGCACGAAAGGCACTTCGCGTATCTTGATGGGGCGGCGCTGATCCAGAACACGCTCCTGATGCTTCATTCGAGGGGTTTCGGCGCCTGTTGGCTGGGATTCAAGTGCTGGGACAGCCTTGGAAACGTCCATGTTGATGAGCAGCGATACAGTGAGTTCTACAGGTTTTTCTCCCTGGATCGCAGTGTACTGCCAATCAGCATGATCGCTCTTGGAAGGCCATCCATGAAGCCACAAGCTCCTCCAAGACCGGCTGCGAGACGGATCGTTGTCGGTGCCGATGAGACGGGATCCTGAGCGGTTGGGCCGGGAGAAGGTCCTGAGACAAGGCACTCTCCAAGGCAAAGGACCGGTGATGAAGCCTTCCAAATCCATGAAAATAGGCATCTTGACCTATTTCTGGGCGGACAATCCAGGGACGTTTCTCCAGGCCTACTGCATGGTCCGGGCCTTTGCCGAAAGACTCGGAAGAGATCGCGTCGAACTCATCAACTACAGAGTGAGGAACCCCGGGCTGGAGTTCAATGTCCGCCACGTATGGTTGGGGAACTTGATCCGGGATGTCAAGAGACACAGAATGTACCGCCAGCTCAGGACGAGGCACCTTCCTCTGTCTGGTTCGGCGCTCACTACGAAGAACACTCGTGAGGCCCTGCGGTTTATACGCGGGCTTAAGTACGATATGATCGTCGTGGGTAGCGATACGATTCTGCAGTTTCTTCCCCATCATTTCGCAAACGGCTCCGTACCGCCCTATTGGCTGGACTCTTCAGTTTCTGCGCGGAAGGTGGCCTGCTCCGCATCCTCGGGCGCCATGGAGCCTGATATGCTGAGCTCGGAGCAACGGCGGAGGCTTCGAACCTCCATCCGTCAGTTCAGCCTGGTTGGCGTACGAGATGAGCCGACGTTCAGGCTCATGGAAGCGCTGAGCAGCGATGAATCCTGCAAGGCGGAGTTTGTTCCGGATCCCACTTTTATCTTCGACATCAATAGGGTAGAAGCCGAGAGGTATCTCAGTCAAAGAGGAGTAAATCTATCACGCCCCTTGGTCATGTTGCACCTTCCCTCTTCCTTCGCGCCCCGCGCAAGAATCTCCGAAGCGTTCAGGGCAAGAGGTTATCAGGTGGTTTCACTAGCCAGCGGAGGGCATGGCGATATTATCTTGTCCGATGCATCCCCATTCGAATGGGCAGGGCTATTCCGATACGCCAAGGTCGTCCTCACTGATCGCTTTCATGGCACGGTCTTCAGTCTGAAAAACAACACGCCAGTGCTGTCAATGGACGTCCACAAAAACCGGACGACGCATCAGGGTCATTCCAAAGTCCGCGATCTTCTCGCACGTTTCAGCATGGATGGCATCCATTATTTGAATGCTTGCAGTGGTGAATTACCGAGCGCGAATGAGATTTGCCGAAGAGCAGAAATCGCAATGGCGTCTTTTGACCGGGATGCAGTGGCGGAGAAGGTGGAGGCCATGAAGGACTGTTTCAATCGGTTCGTTGACAAAGCCTGCGACGCCACCCTCAGAGGGCAGCCGGAATCCAGAGCAGGGACACGAAAGAGATTGTTTCCGGAGGAGAGTCATGATTGAGGCGGCGAGAAGAAAAGCATATGGACTCGCCTTGCGGACACGCAGGATCGCGGATCGGGAATACCATTTTTTGGAAGAACATCAGTGGGATTCCAGGGACCGGATCCTCGATATCCAGAAAGAGCGGTTGGTAAGGCTGCTTTGCCATGCATACAAAAAGGTGCCTTACTACCGAAGCATCTTTGAGAATACTGGACTGTGGAAGGCGGGCGATGTCGATTTAACACGATTCAACCAATTGCCGCTGATGAGCAAGGCGATCATAAGGAAGAATTTCGAGGCACTAAAATCGTATGACCTTTCCGCGAGGAGATGGTTCTACAACCGGACCGGAGGCACCACTACCGGGGAACCTTTCACCTTTATTTCAGATTACGAAGACGGATGGCGTTCCGGCGGCGCGGTTCTCCGGTGGATGAACGGCTGGCACCTCATTCGCCCGGGCGACAGGGAGCTCAAGCTTTGGGGTCTGCCCCTGGACCTGTACGACGGGAGTTTCTCGCTTCGATCTCGCTTTAGCAACTGGGCATCCGGCGTCACTTTCCTGAACGCTTGGAGGATGTCCGAAGAATCCATGAGAAGATACATTCACATCCTCAACAAGACGAGGCCGCGACTTCTGCGAGGATACGTGACGAATCTCTATGAATTAGCTCTGTTTGCGGAGTCGAACGGACTTGCCGTCCATTCCCCGACCATTATCTGCTCCAGCGGCGGCACCCTTTATCCCCACATAAGGAGGAAGTTGGAGACCATATTCTGTTGCAAGGTATTCAACCACTACGGGTCTAGGGAGCAACACAACGTGGCAGCGGAGTGCAGCCACTTTGACGGCCTTCACATAAGCGCTTTCACCCATTATGTGGAGGTGATCGATGAGAACGGCGTCTCATGTCCGGAAGGGATCGAGGGAGAGATCGTAGTGACCAGTATGACGAACTATGCGATGCCATTGCTGCGATACCGGACAGGAGACCGCGGTTCGCTGACGGAAGAACTCTGCAAATGCGGAAGAGGCATGTCTCTTCTTAAGAAGATTACCGGGAGAAGCATGGAGTGTTTTCGAACCCGTGATGGCCGGATTATACCCGGGGAGTTCTTCGTCTATCTCTTCGGCGTGGCGTTGGACACGGGCATCTTCTCTAAACTGCAAATCCTTCAGAAAGATTTCGACCGGGTGCTTGTAAGGGCCGTGCCGGGCGTGCGCGATAAGCCAGAAGCGGCTTTAGAAGATGAAATCCGTTGCAAGATCAGGGTGGTAATGGGCGAATCCTGTGCCGTGGACTTCTCCTATGAGCAGGATATCGAATCTCTTCCCTCCGGGAAGTTTCTCTTCACCCGGTGCGAAATGGAGACAGGAGGATCGAGTCTCTTGGATGGGTCAAAATGAAATTGAGGAAAAGATGATCGAAGGGGGAAGCGTCATAAGGGTTCTGCATGTCCTGGGCAATCTGGGAAGAGGGGGCGCCGAGACGTGGTTTGTCCACATTCTCCAAAACATAAACCGGGATCTTTTCAAGATCGACGTCATGGTCAATACGCGGCATATCGGCGTATATGAACAAGAAGTCCGGCGGCTTGGTTCGAGGATTCTTGTAAACGAATCACCATCTAACCCCATGCGCTATTCGACGAATTTTCTCAGGATCGTCCGAGCAGAGGGTCCCTACTGCGTGCTTCACGCCCATCTCCAGCTCTTCACAGGGCTCGTCATGCGGCTGGGGTACCACGCCGGCATTCCTATCCGGATCGCCCATGCCAGGAATTCATCAGACGGGATCCGGTTGACTCCTCAAAGAGTGCTCTACAGGGCGCTCATGAGGCGTTGGGTTGGGAAGTATGCGACAAGACGCCTAGCCGTTTCCAGGAAAGCGGCCGAAGGGGCTTTCGGTTCGCGATACGGGAGTCCGGAATCGTGCGAAATCATGAGCAGCGGCGTCGATCTCGGTCTATTCATGGAAGATGTCGATCAAAGGGATGTTCGGGCCAAGATAGGAATCCGGAACGGATGCAGGGTTGTGGGACATGTGGGAAGTTTCACCCCCCAGAAGAACCACGAATTCCTTTTGGCGGTCGCTTCCTGCATGATGGAAGAGGATGAGGACTTAGTTTTCCTCATGATCGGCGACGGTCCCTTAAGGGAGAAGACGGTTGCACGTGTGAAAGACAAAGGCTTAGAGTCCCGCTTTATCATCCTGAGAGATGTTCACGATGTTCCGCGCCTGATGCTGGGAGCCATGGATCTTCTGGTCTTGCCCTCCCTTTTCGAGGGACTGCCTCGAGTCCTGATGGAGGCCCAGGCAGCGGGTTTGCCTTGCCTCGCCAGCTCCGTCATTACATCGGAAGCTCGCATCGTGCCAGGGAGTGTCGAATTCATGCCCCTGGAGGCTGGCCCCAGGGCGTGGGCTGAAGAAGCAATGCAGCTCCTCCGACAAGGGAAAAGGGGCTTAGACAGGGTAAAGGTTATGGCCGTCATGGAGAAAAAGGGCTTTACCATCGCTGCCAACAGGGCGAGGCTCGAGCAGATCTATTTGCAAGATATGATGACGGGAGCGGGGATCTCTCCAGAGTAGGGCGTTGTTGATGTACCATTTCTTCGATAATCCATTCATCTGTTTCGGGAGAGAATTGGGTATGCGTTTCAAAGGGGGGGCAGGCCGTGCTCGACACCGAAGAAAGACCGCTGAAACGTTTCATAAGGGTATTTATTCGCTTTCTCTTTAGGGAGATGACCCTGAAGATTGCCGGAGAAGCGGGAGTCCCTTTCCGATTTCAACCGGCCGAGTACCCGACCTTGCTGCTGGGGGCTGCCAGGATGGATATGCACCTGCGGGAAACACTGGCAAGACATTCTCCGACCAGGGGAAATTATCATAGACGTTGGAGCCAACATCGGGTTCACGGTCCACCGGTTCTTTTCAATCCTGAGGGGGCTGTGCAACATCTATGCTTTCGAGCCCAATCCGAGAATCAGCCAATACCCTGAAGCAAATACTCGAGCTTTGAATTCAATGAGAGTAAGCTTTGTGCAGAAAGCGGTCGGTAACCGAAACGGGAGAGTCGCCTTTATCGATAACCGCAATCACGGGGCGCTGTCGAAGTTAACCTTGCTTCGCGAGGATGATCCCTTCGGGCCGAAGTACTGGACCCGGTTCGATGAATATGAAGTTGACATGGTTACTCTTGACAGCTTGATCGAGACCCACCCTGGGGTTCATCCTTCCTTTGTCAAGATTGACGTGGAAGGCGCCGGGGCGATGGTGCTTGAGGGGGCCATATCTGTCCTCAAAAGCATAGGCCCCACCGTCACTTGCGAGTTTCACAGTGAGAAGGAAAAGGAGGATATGATTCGGATCCTTGAGGAATGCCGTTACAGCGGGTTGGTCTGTCCAAGAAAAGGCGTTCCTGACGAAACCCACATGAGCTTTGTTCATCTCAGCAATCCTCGTCTGCAGCCATCGGTGATATAGAAAGCGATCGTTCGATCCTGCCCCAAAGCATCCAGCAAGGCATTCTGGGAGAATCTGTGTTGATTCGATGCGGGTGGCGGGACGCCTCAAAGCCCTTAGCGACCGGAAATGGAATGGAGGACTACATTTCCTGAAAACTGATGCGAGAAATCCTCAATCGCAACAAGATGTCGGCGCCACCGTTGGCTTTCTGTTTTTGACAGGATTCATTGCCACACAAGGGCATCTTGTGCCCCTTGTACCGCTCCCGGTAAATTGGGCGGTCTGGCCCAATCTACCTGATGTTTTTGCATTGGGCATGA
>Ga0101944_10004587_pt1 | contig 16871 bp, 13 predicted proteins | sample DewCreD2012metaG_FD_75245 | JGI IMG/M metagenome (GOLD analysis project Ga0101944, IMG submission 75245) | Hot spring sediment bacterial and archeal communities from British Columbia, Canada, to study Microbial Dark Matter (Phase II) - Dewar... ...
GCCATTATCAAGTTTTTTTGAGAATATACCAACCCCACTGTTACTAGCACCAAGTGCGATTGATGGTCGTCCTGCAAATATTCCGAAAATATTATTCAATGGTGATGTTAGCTTATCATACATCAGCCAATACCAACCGCTATCATATACCCAAGGGTCCCATACTGCCATGCGTCGCCAAGTGTTTTCTGATGAATAATAGTCCGATACTTTGGATTTGTCATAGTCAAGATCAACAAAAGCCTCCATGTTTATGCGTTCATGTAAATTACGATATTTCTGACCGTCTATCTCGTAGCCATATTCCGCAGATGTGGAATGATGCCCTTGATACCGAGCCTGATTTGGATAAAGCCCTTCATAGACATCAAGAGAGTAAGATAACTCCATGTCTGTATCATCTTCAAACAAGATTGATTGTTGCCCTGCCTGTATCTCTATCTTTGATTTATAATAACCTTCTCCTGCCTCTTTATAGACTTTATCACCATATCTATATTCAGGACGATCAAATGTGTATGATACCTCAACAATCACTTTTAGTTGACCTTGCTCAATGAATCGGACATCCATATTTTTCGTTGAGTTTGCATTTACAGTCAAATAATTTGGTCCTTTCGCTGACCATGTGCCATCATTATATCTTATTCCCTGAATCGGCGCAGGTATTTTGTCTAAATCATCTGTCGGAATCGGTATTCTAACACCGACTATGCCATTCATAATCTCGTAGTAATCGTTTGTCTTGGAAACCTTCACCATATACGGAAATTGAGAAGGTGCTTTGCCTGACATGAGTTTCCATGAATATTTCGTATATGCTGGAAGACCAGTTTTTATAGCGATTTTTTTGCCGTTATCAATAAGCTGGTATGGAACTTCGTTTCCATCAGCATCCAGCATATAGCTATTTTTTGGATCAATGGGTTTATCAAAATCAAAATCAATGATCTGTGTAGGATGAGAGACGCCGAAATGTTCTTCAATTGTGAAAGTTTGTATAATTTTGTCAGTTTGGGCAAAGCTTAGTGCTAACAGGGCAATTGATGTCAATAGCAATGTGTTTCCTCCCTTAAATATAGAAAGATGGTATTATATACCTATCCATTTTCCTGATGTTGCCGATTTGAGACACGCTTCCATCACTTCTTGAACCTTCAGTCCATCATAAAAAGTAGGAGATAAAGATTTGCCATTCGCTACGTTATCAACGAAACTAAACATGCTTGCAATATGAAAACGTTCCCATCCAACCATGAATTTTGGACCCGGAAAAGCTGACGGTGCAGGATAACGCTGGACAGTTTCTATTTTTGTGTAGCCTCTCATGCCCCCAATAGGTTCGCCTTGTGTGCGATTGTTATAGACACTCAGCCAGTTTGCATCCATTAGCTCAAATCTTATCGCACCATCTCGTCCATGTATTTCAATTTTCAAGTCATCGTTAGCACCAGTTGCAATTCTTGATGCTTCAATTGTGCCAAGCGCGCCATTTTTCATCTTCATCATAGCAATAGCAAGGTCATCAACTTTTACATCAGCTTTTTCATTACTGCCTTTTGCAATAGGTCTTTGTTTGTAAAATGTCTCTGTTGTAGCAAAGACTTCTTTTACATCACCAAGCAGGTATCTAACCAAATCAAGCACATGAGAACCAAGGTCAAATAATGCACCTGCTCCGCCTTTGTTGATGTCAAGTCTCCAACTCATAGGTCTGTCAGGGTCAATATAACCAGCATGTAGATATAATGCCCTAAAACTCATGGGTTCACCGATAAATCCTTCGTCCATCAATTGTTTTGCTCTCATCATTGCTGGCGAAAACCTATATTGGAACGTCATTTGGTTAATGATATTTGAGCCTTCAAGAGCTTTTATTATCTCTTTTGCGTCATCAACACTAACGGTTAGTGGTTTGTCGCAATAAATATGTTTTCCTGCTCTTATGGCATCTATCAGAAGGTCTTTGTGCAGATGGTTCGGCGTGCAACAGTTTATTATATGTATGTCATCTCTATCAAGCAAATCATGATAATTGGTTGTTCCGAACTCATATCCACCATGTTCGACTGCTTGTTTTGCTGTTTCTTCTTTAGATGTGCATACACCGACAAGACGGATTTTTGCAGGTGCAGGATTATAATATACAGGGATACTTTTGTATGCGTAAGTGTGCATTTTACCGATAAAGCCATATCCTACCATTCCAACGCCAAATTCCTTGACTGCCAATTTTATATCCTCCTTGTATACATAAAAGGGCGATTTACCGAATCGCCCTTAGAACTAATCATGATATAATTTGAAAATTGGTTTAGCTGGACTTTATTTTGCAAGTCCCAAATGGTCATATAAGATGGAGAAGTTTAATTCATCGTTAACAAGCTGTATGGCACGGTCAATCTTTCGCTTGTCATTAATCCTCATTGTACTCATAATGTCTTCGACACGTTGGACAACGGTGAGTGTATCACTACGGACAACCATAATAGGAACTTCTCTTTCTTCTGCCATTGCTATTATAACATCATTGGGATAGAGATTGCCAGTAAGGATCAAGCATTGCGTATTAGTTTCTAAAGCGGCAAGCTGAATATCGCCCCTATCTCCGCCTGTTATAACTGCTTTGCTTCTGATCTTCCTGAAATAACTCAAAGCCCCTTCGACGTTCATTGCCCCAACGCTAAATCTTTCGACTAATTCAACTTGCTTATGTTTGCAACAAATTATTTCTCCGCCAAGAGACTCAGCAAGGTCTTTAATGGTTACAGACATCAAAAATGGGTCCTTTAGCATAACACCAAGAGTTTTTAGACCATTATTCTCAAGAAATGGCAAAACACGACGTTGTATATAATCAAGTTTTGGTAATTCAACTTGATTTAGCACTAATCCTGCGATGCTATCACCAAGAATATCTTTGGACATTAGGAGTTCATCAGCAAAAATTTCTCTTTCACAGTTATCGATAACAATCGCATCAGCATTTAGCTTTTCTATTATATGTTTTGCAGATAATCCCAAGACAGAGCCTTCACCGAAAAGGCCAGCACCCTCTACTATCACTATATCTTTGTCTTTTGCAATCTTCGTATGTGATTTAATAAACTTTTCATCAAGCTTTAAGTTATCACCATCATAGGCTTGGGCGATTATGTCTTGTGTAATTATGATTGGGGAAATATCCTCTGGCGCATCATTTAATCCAAAAACTTCACATGCGACAGAAGCATCTGAATCTATGATTTCTCCACTCATAGTAGTTGGAAATTTTCCAAGCATTTTCATAAACCCGATCTTGAAGCCATCAGCTTGAAGTTTCTTTCCGATCCCCAAAGCGGTTAATGTCTTACCGCAATAATTGCATGTAGAAGTGATGAATAACGTTTTCATTAATAAATCTCCTTAACTTGATACGAGATACTTGATATTGCGTTTAACAGCCATTTGGTATCATAGTTTCTAGCATCTATATTAAACCTCAACGCTGATTCTGCAATCAACAGCAACAGCGCCTTTGCCTATTGGCATAACCATCAAAGGATTAATGTCCATCTCTATAATTTCGGGAAAATCGGTGACCAATTGCGAGAGCTTCACAAGTGAATCAACGATGCTCTGCATGTCTGCTGGTTCTTCACCCCTGACACCTCTTAATAATGGGAATGAGCGTATCTCGTTAATCATTGTGTTTGCTTCACGTTTGTCAATGGGTGCTATTCTAAATGCAACATCCTTGAGAACCTCAACATATATCCCGCCTAGACCAAACATGAGCATAGGTCCAAAATCAGGGTCTTTTGCCATTCCCAAAATAACTTCTTTTCCTTTTGGGATCATCAGCACAATAAATAATACGCAAAAACGATGCTTCTCCTCACAGTTTACGCCAAGAATGGCATCGGTTTCAACTATCCACATATTTCGGTGCTGATTTCGCGCATCTATACTATTTTTTCATTCAATTACAGCATCTCACAACAAAAAACTCTTTTTCAAAATAGCGATTATTATAAAACAATGCGCTTGAGGTACGGCGCATCAAAGCCGATAATAGGTGATGGCAGGGATAATTCCAGTTTGTGGAAAAAATTCTTTGTCGTAAACTAAATGGGACTAAGTCCCGTCTATCCGGAAAAGGAGGTTCGTATCCGGAAGATGCCGCCAGTAAAGGAATATAACAAGCATTATATGAAAGGCATAGAGTTTTTTGACCAAGGTCTTCTCAGAGAGGCTATCGAGGAATTCGAAGCACTTATACGTTCATGCGCGCCTGATGATCCTGCTTGCAAACTTGCGAGGTTTTATCTTGGCGAAGCCCATGGACAGCTTGCATCCGAAATGCTTGCACGCGGGGCGTATCTGCGCGCCGAAGAAGAACTTTCGGCGGCAATATCTATAAACCCAAAATACCCGGATCTTCGTTATCAACTTGCTAAACTCTTAATCAAACGAGGAGAAACCGAACAAGCCAAAACCGAACTCAAATCAGCCTTAGCTATAAACCCGTCATTTGCCAAGGCGCTTTTCTGCCTGGGACTTTTAAACTATAAAACAGGCAGCCGTGATGAGGGACTAACTCTAATCACACGCGCCATAGAAATAGAACCCGGATATTCTATGCGCATATATCAAGCGGCGCTGCAGGCACATTTGAGCGGCAAATACGAAGATGCTCTTGAGCTTTTTGAAGAACTTGAGGAAACCAATGTTGACGATATTGGCTATCATTTCAGGCTGGGCAAAGAGCATTATCGAAGAGGAGATTACGAAGCGGCTGCGGCAGACTTCGAGCGCGCTTTGAGCATTCAGCCAAACTACGCTGACATACACAACTGGCTTGGAATTACTTATATGGCGATGGGAAACGCCGCCAGAGCACTCGATGAGTTTAACCAAGCGGTTGATATAAACCCGAACTTCACAGCAGCGCGTCTAAACGCAGGCAGAGCGCTTAAAGCGCTGAACAGACCGGAAGCGGCGGCGGACTGCTTCAGGCGAGTTCTGCTATTTGACCCAGATAACACAGAGGCGCGCGAACTGCTATCGGAGATGTAAAATTCTTCTTTCCTTAGACCTCAGCAGATTTCAGCAGACATTTCTCAGAAGCTAAACAACATCTTGGCACACGCACTTGACCGCCAATGCAATAGGCGGCGATAATGGAATGCGTATTCTTGCTTCATCAACAGAGAAAGAGGTTGCACTAAAATGAGAAGGACTTCGATTGTTCTGCTGCTAATTTTGGCGATAGCAGCATCACTATCGGCTGCACCAAAGAACGTTATCCTGCTCATAGGCGACGGCATGGGCTTTGCTCAGGCTACAGCCGCACGGATAGCCGCAGGCGGACCTAGGGCGCGGCTGGCAATGGATCAGATGCCGATAACAGGTTTTGTCACAACATATTCTGCAAGCGCGTATGTTACAGATTCTGCCGCAGCAGCCACTGCTATGGCATCGGGGATTAAGACATCAAACTATACCATAGGACTGACTCCGGATGGACGCAGGACAAGAACTATACTGGAAGCTGCTCGCGATTCCGGCAGAAAAACTGGCCTGGTAACAACCGACGCCATAACCGGAGCGACTCCAGCAGGGTTCGCGGCGCATGTATCCGGACGAGATCAAACCGCGCAGATAGCCGCCGATCTCATAAACGCAAATATTGACGTACTGATAGGTGGAGGCAGAGCCGCTTTTATGCCAAAAACCGCGCAGAACAGCTCACGTGGCGACGATAGGGATCTTATCGCAGAAGCCAAGTCCAAAGGATGGCAGGTGGCTTTGTCGCCAGAAGAATTCAATTCGGCGTCTGGCTCCAGGCTAGTAGCGTTACTCGCGCTCGGCGCTCTAACAACGAAAGAGCCTGAGCCGCCATTATCTTCTCTGACATCAAAAGCCATTTCTATGCTCTCAACAGGAAAGAAAGGTTTCTTTCTTATGGTAGAAGGCGCGCAGATAGATACTTCATCACATTCTAACGACTTTGAGTCATGTGTTAGACAAACGCTGGAGTTCGACAAGGCTGTAAGCGCAGCACTTGAGTTTGCACGCAGGGATAAAAATACTCTGGTTATAGTTACCGCCGATCATGAAACTGGCGGATTAGCGCTTCCTGCGGACAACGATAAGATAAAAAGCGTTTGGGGCAGCGGAGGACACACAGCAGTAGTAACGCCAATCTACGCGTACGGTCCTGGGTCTGAAAGATTTTCGGGTCTGATTGACAACACGGACATCGCCAAGCGAATTGCGGAGCTTTGGAAGTTAAAAGTCGGAGTCACAGAAGACAAAAACCAACAGCCATAAAAGGCAACGGGGACCTTACCCATACTTGGTCGAGGTCCCCTTAACCATTAAACCAACTGCTGCCTCAGACACTGTCTAAACTACTCGACACTGTCTCACCTCTTTAGATCCACTGCGGCTAAAGAGGTCAACTGCTGTAACTACTTAACCTGCGTTATTTTCTCCTGCGCCTAACCGCAATCGCGCCACCGGTAAGCAGCGTGCCTATTGCCAGCAGCGACACAGGCTCCGGAATCATTCCCAGCGTTTCACCAACTGCCACCTTAGTGCCTCCGTGCAAAGTGCAGTTCACAACGGTAGGGCCAAGCGGCGAGGTGAAGCTGAAAATAATAGGCCCGTCGTTTTTCGGAACATTTCCACCCATCCAATAAACCGATGATGGGAAGTTCGCCCAAGTCGGGTTCACAAAGTTCTTATTGTTTGTGGCATCGTAAAAAACGTAGTGATTTATGTTAGCCACACTGAACCCTGTAATCGGAAGAACCGCATTGCTGGGATCTATAACATAGGTGTAAGTCCACAGTCCAGTTCCCATATCGAATATTGCGCTGGCGTCAAGAGGGATGGTTGTTCCAGGCGCAGGAAGCGGCGGCGTGCCAGGCGCTAAATCAGTGTGCATCGTTACTGCGCCTACAACAGACACCGCCAACAGCATCACTACTACTAAGCTTACTATTCTCATTGCACGACACTCCTTCCAAGAAATGCCGAGATATCTAAACCTGCCCTATCTCTGGCAAAATTACCTTCTGCGCCTCCACAAACCAGCCGCTGCAGCGAACATTCCACTCAGCGCAAGAATAGCTCCGGGTTCCGGAATCTCTGCGCCCATGCCAAGTGTCTGACCGCTTGCATAGGTTCCACTGTCTCCAACAGTCGCCCAAACCGTAATAACATCCGGCGCATGCTGGGACTGATACGAGAACGTAACCGTCTCCCCCTGCGTCATAGTACCTAAAATCCAGTCAACCGACCAGGCATTTGGATCATAGGTGGGGTTTGTGAAGTTTCCGGTATTGGAAGCGTTCGTGAACAGGTATTGGCCGATGTTGTCAACGGCAAACGAATGAACATAGCTGCTTCCTATTGCAGTCGTAAACGTGAGCTGATAGGTGTATGTCCAGATAGTTCCGTTGAAGGTGACATCGGTCGCCAAGTCAAGCACTCCCAGGTCGCCAGTGAGCTGAGAATCCATATGCACGGCGAGCGCAGGGAATGCAGCCACAGCCAAAATGGCTATGACTAGCAAAACAGTCGTCTTAGGCAACATCCTTTCTCCTCCTCTGTTTTAGATTTTGTGTTGTGTTTTCTAGTCTCTATTTGAGTGAGCTGCATCCAGCCTGCACACTGAATACACTACCTCTCCGCGGCTCACCTACTCGCTCGCGTGCTGAGACTTCTTAAGGTTTACTTCTAACGAATTGTCACATCATTAATATCACAGCATCGGCAGGCTTGTCAACTGGCATGATGAAAATTTCTGAAAATCAGGTAATATTACCAGTTTGTCCGCTTTCCTTGATCTACGCCCACCACATCTCGCCGGCTGGCTCTGCAATTATAACTTTCTTAAGATTTGCGACCGCCTTCTCAAACCCTTCTCTTACCGACATCAGACTGTCTTCATGCTCTATGGACAGCACATAATCGTAACCTACAGCACGAAGCGTGCTCACCATATCGCGCCAAACCTGCAGATCATGTCCATAGCCAACAGTCCTAAACACCCACGACCTTGCCAAAACATCGGCGTAATGCTTGGTATCAAGGACTCCGTTAATGTTTGTGTTCGCAGGGTCTATCCTAACATCTTTGGCATGGACATGATATATGGCATCGCCGAGAGCCTTTATGCACATAACAGGATCCATCCCCTGCCAGAACAGGTGGCTTGGATCGAAGTTGGCGCCGATAGTATCGCCCACAGCATCGCGCAGCTTAAGCAGAGTCTCTGTGTTATAAACGACAAAACCCGGGTGCATCTCGAAACATATACGCACACAATGCTCCTTCGCAAACTTAGCCTCTTCTTTCCAATACGGGATAACCTTCTCTTTCCACTGCCATTCCAAAATCTCCAAATAGTCGGGCGGCCAAGCGCAGGTAACCCAATTCGGCTTAGACGCGCCAGGACCGTCGCCAGGACATCCAGAGAAGTCTATTACACGGTCAACCCCCAGCATCTGCGCAAGGCGTATTGTTTTTCTGCGCGTCTCATGGTGTTCTTTGGCTATAGTGGAATCGGGATGGAGCGAGTTGCCATGACATGAAAGCGCACTTATAGCAAGTCCTCTGGATTCAACAGCCTTCATAAACGTCTTTCGGGCTCCTTCATCCTCCAACAGTCGATCCAGCGGCACATGCGCATTCCCAGGATAGTTTCCTGTGCCAAGCTCCACCATTTCTACTCCAGTAGAGGCAATATAGTCGAGCGCCTCTTCAAACTGCATCTGGCTAAACAGCACTGTAAAAACGCCTATTTTCATGTTCCTAACAAGCCTCCATGCATGATTAGTTCTCAATTGTGGGCATGATATATCCGACTAAGCAGTCGGTCAAGCGCAAAATAATGTCTAGCTTATTTGAACGGCTTTTTGCGCGGAGGGAATAGAAACGGTTTTATCTGCACCGTGGAGCCTTTGAGGCCAAGCACAACTTCGCCGTTCATAATATCTACCGTATATGCCGCAGTTTGATCGCCTTCGCTTCCCCATATAAACGCATAGCGTCCGCCGAGAAGATCCGACCCCTTCATCTTAAGACCTGCAATTTTGGCTACAGTGGTCCTGTCGCCTGTAAACCAAACCGTAGCTACTTCAACACACGGTCTGCCATCTGTGGTGGATTGGTCTATATCCAGCGATTGGCTCTTGTTAAGCACATACTTTAGAGCGCCAGGGAAAGAGTAATGGCTCGCCGGCTTCCATTCCGGTTTTCCTAACCCAGGCGAAAACGAAAAACAAAGGTCGTTCTCACCCTTCTTAACCATAATAAATAGTTCGCCTTCTCCCCACCCTATTTTATCCGGCTTCGTTTCTTCAGGCAGAGGAATGACCATCTTGTTTTCGCTGCTGGCTTCCCCGCCGATTCTGCCGATAACCACGCACCAATCGGCGCCGACTCTCGGCCTTACAAATCCAGCCCATTCGGCGCCCTTCACAGCAGCCTCGCCGAAGTCGAAAGCGCCATAAAGCCGAGTGAGCTTCGAAGGCTCCGCCGCCTTAAAGTAAAACAGCTCATGAGACGAACGCGAAGTGCGCCTCTTAAACACAACCGCACCATCTTCCTGGGGGTAAAAATCGGAGACACCCGACGCCAGAGGAAAGCTGTTGGTTCCTATAAGCGAGCACTGATAAAGATTACCGTTTAGATTCGGCTCATCTTTAACTGGTTTGAGATAAAGCATCGAATATGACCACAAAGCAACAGGCCCGCCGTACCTGAAGGCTTTCGCGCCCGCTGTGTATAAATACTTCACACCGCGCGCTTCGAGTATAATCCTAGCTCCAGGGGTTATGACCTGCGCATAAACACGGTCCATTTCAGGCAGACCAAGAGATGTATCCGGCCAGCTGACGGACTGCTTGTCTGCGATTTTGATATCCTGCGGCTTTATATTTAATCTTTTAGCCAAATCAGCTATACACTTTTCGGTTATAGGCGAGACTTTCTGCGTACTGCCATTTGCATCGCCGTTGAGCGCGCCTGCGATAAAAACCGTCACTGCAAATGTCAACACAACAACCAAAAACGATGTAGCCATACCACGCTTACCTAACCCAAGCCTACCTGCCTTCATCGCGTCTTTACGATTTCCTCCCTAATCTAATCGACATCCATCTAAAACGAACCAAACAAATCTCTCGCTAAATATACCTGCCGACGGCTCTAGCGCATAAAGCCAGCTCAGACATCATATTCTCAAATGCCGCGAAATTGAGCGACTGAGCGCCATCCTTGAGCGCCTTCTCCGGCGTTGGGTGCACTTCAACAATCAGCGCATCCGCGCCGGCGGCAACCGCCGCTCTTGCCACCGGCGGCACCAAGCTTGACTTGCCCGTACCATGGCTTGGGTCGGCGGCTATCGGCAGATGGCTTAATCCGCCAACAGCCGGTATAGCGCTCACGTCAAAAGTATTCCTTGTAAACGTTTCGAAAGTTCTTATACCGCGTTCGCAAAGTATTATCTCGTAGTTGCCTTTAGTAGCTATATACTCTGCAGCCTGCAGCCATTCTTCTATTGTCGAAGACATGCCTCTTTTTAACATGACGGGTTTTTTGATATTGCCTAACTCTGTAAGTAGCGCAAAGTTAGTCATGTTGCGAGTGCCAATCTGCAGGATATCTGCATATTTAGCCACAAGCTCAACATCGCGCGTATCCATAACCTCGGTGATGACTGGCAATCCGGTGATATCCCTAGCCGCAGCCAAGATTTTAAGCGCATCTTCGCCCAGTCCATGAAAGCTGTAAGGCGAAGTGCTCGGCTTAAAAGCGCCGCCTCTTAGTATCGAAGCTCCCGCAGCCTTAACCGCCTTGGCTGTCTCGATGGTCTGCTCTTCGCTTTCAACCGAACATGGGCCAGCCATTACCACAACGCGCTGCCCGCCAATATCAACGTCGCCGACTCTTATAATAGATTTGTCTGGGTGAAACTCACGTCCAACGATTTTATATGGCTTGAGTATAGGAATGACGCGCTCTACATAGCTAAACGACGAAAGCTGTTCGGCTATTATAGCCTTGTCTTCCTCAGGCGCGCCAATGGCGCCTACGATGGTCTTCTCGACACCCTTCGAGATGTGAACGCCGTAGCCGCGTTCCTTCAGATTGTTTACAAGCTCTTCAAGATCACTTTCCGTCGCAGACGGGGCCAGTATTATGATCATCCATCCTCACCTACAAGTCTTTTATGCAGTCAACTGCTAAATAAAGCAAGAACTTCTTCGAGCGTTTTAATGAACCTCTCGTTCTCCTCCGGCTTTCCGATTGTAACCCTAGCCCATGTTGGCATGCCGAAAATATCGCCGGTGCGTATAATCACGCCGCGTCTTAGAAGCTCTTTGAAAACCTTCACGCTGTCCTCTCTCAAATCAACCCATACAAAGTTCGCCTCGCTGGGCGCGTAAGGCAATCCGAGTCTGTCAAACTCGCAATACAAATAACGCCTGCCTTCTGAATTTAACGCTCGGCTTCGCTCAACATGCTCGGCATCTTCAATGCTCGCCAGCGCAGCAGCCTGTCCAATGGAGCTGACGTTAAACGGCTGCCTTACCTGTTCAAGATATCCTATTATATCCGGTCTTGCTATACCATATCCTACACGCAAGCCAGCCAGACCATATATCTTAGAGAAAGTGCGAAGCACAATAACATTTCTACCTTCCAGCACCCATTCAACCGACTTAGGATAGTCCGAACGTTCGTTATATTCATAATAGGCTTCATCCAGAACCAACACGGCGCGCTCAGGCATGTGAGATAGAAGTCTTTCTACTTCAGAATGAGTAACCATAGTGCCAGTCGGGTTGTTTGGATTGGCTATAAACACCAGCTTGGTGCGGGAATTCAGTCTTTCGGCTATGCCCTCTAAATCGTAAGTGTGATTCTTAAGAGGCACTTTGTGATAAGGACATTCGCAGAGCACTGCAGCAGTTTCATACTGCACAAAAGTAGGATCGCAGCTTATTACTTCGTCGCCGCGCTCCAATAGAGCAAGCGCAATAACGTGAATCACTTCATCCGAACCTGCGCCAAATGTCAGGTTATCTGGTTTCACGCCAAGCTTTTCCGCTACTGCATTTCTCAGCGCATAGCAGCTTCCATCAGGATAAAGTCCAACATTCGGAGCCATCTTATTCATAGCCTCGACAGCCTTCGGCGAAGGTCCAAGAGGGTTCTCGTTCGACGCAAGTTTTATTATGTCTTTTACGCCGTACTCTCTCTCAACTTCTTCAATGGGCTTTCCAGGTATATAAGGTTTTAGTTTGAGGATACCTTCACGGCAGATTCTAGGCTCCACGGACGCAACTCCTTTCAGCGGTTACAATAAAGTCTAACATATCTTGACCTACAGCAGCAAACGAAGCCAGCTCACATAGAACCTGTACTATATCCTATCGCGAAGGGAATTTGATCGAAGCAACACAGCGATTATAAATGAATGAGGGGCATTTTCTGCCCCTCATTTTTAAAAACATCACTGCTTAACAGGCTGCATCGGTGCTTCTACTAACTCGCTTTCCATCGACGTCTCGCCCAGAGAGGAAACCGCAAACCGACTGCGGTCGTTATACCAGTAGACATCTTCTGGCCTTTCAGTCAAGTCAATCGTAAATTCAGTAGCAGTAGGGCCCAACGTAGCAACAACAAACCATGGTCTATCATCAAGCCCCATAGGCCCAACCCTGCGGTAAACCTTATAGCCAATTATACGATCCAAATACTGCCGTTCGCGAATCTCCTTCGGCATCTGCCATGAGATCTTGACACGCTTATCATCTATCTGCGCAGCATTTACACTAACAGGCGCAAGCGGCGAATCAATAGATCTATACGGGGTTTTGTAGGTAATTGTAAACTCATCTTTATCACCCCTAAACCACGCCACGTTGTTATTATAGACCTCATACCAGAAGAAGACTGGTCTATCATACTTGGTTATTTTCACAAGCATAAGCCCTCTGTTGCCAACAACATTTATGTTGCCGAAAGGATTTGGAAGCCTTTCGAATCCATTCAGTGTCCTAACTTCTTTGACTGGTCGGTTTGGAAGTCGTATCATGCCATGCTTATCCGTTGTCCCAACGATTACAGGGCTTCTCGAAATAGTATTGTCAAAATTACCGTCTTCAATCACCGGAAAATATGTCACCCCGTTATCTCTCACCGGTTCTCCATTTGGATCGACTTTCGCACCTCGTTGGAAAATCTCAACACTGGCACCTACAACAGGCTGTCCATTCACATCCACAACTCTTATAAAGTTTTCCTTCGGGATAGCAAAAATGAAGTCTCCGTAGTGACCTCTCGGCTTATCCCAACTCATATTAAGATAACCAGCGTCTACCTCCGAGAACAGGTTAGGTCCATGCCAATGCATCATAGTATCCGGATGTGTCATGAAGTGGTAGACCGGCTCCCCATTATCCGGCCATTGCAAATTGCTGTCTTTTTCACCGGCCTGATCACAGTCAAGTCCATACCAGTCAATAAGCCCAAGCTGATGTCCAAGTTCGTGAATAAGCGACCATTCGGTATCATTTCCAGCAGTTATCGGAAACTCACCCCATTTGCCAGCCTTCTCATCAGGAGTATCTCCCCAATACCATGCCCCTTGTTGCGGCTGGAGTCCCGTCGAGTCTGTCAGCATTGGTTGTGCACTATCAAGATCCTTTGTCCAAATAATGCGGTCTATTCTAACCCTAGCCTTTATACCGTTAGGTGCACTTGGATAGACACTATTCTCCATCAAAAGATTCATTATATCAATTTGCCAACGATAATAATCCTCAAACGAGAAAGTCCCATAGGAGTTTCGCCGCTGGTGCCACCATGCGATGCGGCCAGGATTGATCACAAAAGTAAATCCCCATCCCCAAAGCGGATCAGTCAACTCGTTGTTTATAACCGCAATCTCGGGTTCAGAAGAGACCACTCTGAACGTAACGGTATGCATGCCGTCCTGCCACTTCCACTTCTGCTCAAACGTCGTCTCTTCAAGCTCTTTTAGTGCCTTCTTGCACTTTCCTCTTGCAATCTGCTGACCATCAATAAGCCAAATATAGTCGAACGGCTTTGCCGTTTCAAAACCCACATTTCTTACATGGGCGGTCATTGTTATCTCTTCACCAGGAGCATACTTGAGTTTGATCCCTTTCACCACATTTTCTGGATGTATATAAGCATCTTCCCCAAGATCCGGCAGCCCTTTTCCTCTAAGACATGGCCTCCCCCACGCATCATAATCCACATGCCCGTGCACACTTTCGAGCTTTGGGTTAATCTCTATATAACTTACTCCAATATCTGGCAATTTAGGATGAGCGTCGAATTCGCCGCCACGTTCAAATTTAATAGGCTGTCCACCCTGCAAATCAACTTGGCTCCACGGAATAACTTTGTAGTTAGGGGTTCCAATATCGGAGGGTTTTTCCCACAAAATAATCCGTATGCCTTCGTTGCGGGCAAAACAGTTGTTGTAAACAGTGCCATCTTTGAGTTTAACCGTATCTGCAGACACTTGCAAAGCGCAAAAAATGACGACAAGCATACTAATTACAATTATCTTACTCATTTTCACCCATATAGCCCCTTTTCCTGTATTGCTTCCTGCTTTGGCTACAAATTAGATCTGCTATTTGCCAAATGGCTTCATAGGAGCTTGAACCAGTTCGCTTTCCAAAGAAAGTTCGCCTATTGACGTCACCGCATAACGCTCCGTATTGGAATAATAGTAATTGTCCATCGGCTTCTGTTTCAGGTCTATAATATACTCAGTGGTATCGGGATTAAGCGTGGCTACAGCAAACCAAGGTCTATCGTTCAGCCCCATCGTATCAATTCGACGGTAAACTCTATAGCCGATCACCTTGTCTAAATACTGCTGCTCTCTTACAACCTCCGGCGCTTTCCAAGTCACTTTAACATGGGTTTCGTCTATTTGTTCAACTTTAACGTCCCTAGGCGGCAGAGGAGAGCTTTCGGAACGATAAGGCGTCTTGAACACAGTCACAAATTTATCTTTCTGTCCCCTAAACCATGCCACGTTAAAGTTGTACATCTCAAGCCAGTAGTAGCACGGGTTGTCGAATTTAGTAACTTTCGCAAGCATTTGATCTCGACCGCCTACGCAGTCTATATTCCCAAAAGGATTAGGCTTTCGATGGAACCCATTGAGCGTAATAACTTCCCTAACTGGGCGGTTGGGCAGGCGCATCATACCATCCTTATCGGTCATACCGACCATAACCGGATACTTGGACTGGTCTCCGCCGCCTGCAAGTTCATCTACCGGATAAATCTTGACGCCGTGGTCTTCAGTCGGGGTTCCGTTCGGATCAACAGACACCGCGCGCTGATATATCTCCACCTTTGCGTTGGAAACCGGCAGACCGTTCACGTCAACAACCCTTATGAAGTTTTCATCCGGAACAGCAAATAAGTAGTCGCCATAATACCCTCTGGGCTTGTCCCAAGTCTGATTCAAATAACCAGCATCAGCCTCGCTCCATGGGAAAGGTCCATGCCAATGCTGCATAGTGAGCGGATGGGTCATCATGTGGCACACAGGCTCGCCGTTATCAGCCCACACATGCTCTTTATCGCCGCCGTAATCCTGCACATACCAATCCGGTATGCCGAGCTGATGTCCCAACTCATGCGGAAGCGACCATTCCGTGGTGTATCGTACGCCATCCCACACAGGCCAGCCCTTTTCGATCTCTTCCTTGGAGTCAGTCCAAGTCCACATCCCCTGCAGGTAACCAAACCCATCTGGCGCTGTGCAGAGTTTCATGGCTTCGGTATTCGGATCGTCGCAGTAGATAATCCTATCAAGCCTTACGCGGGCTTTTATGCCGTCAGGGCTTGAAGGGAACTTGGTTGCTTCAAACAGCGTGTTCATTAAATCCACATGCCAGCGGTAGTAATCTTCGAAACAGAATGTTCCGCAGGCATTTCGTTTGTCATGCCAAGTTCTTTTCTTGTTTATTACAAACGTAAAACCCCATCCCCAAAGCGGATCGGTAACTTCGTTGTTAATAGTTGCAATCTCAGGCTGCACGGTGGTTATCTTGAAGGTAACCGTATGCATGCCGTCCTGCCATTTCCATTTTAAAGGCACCTTCGCCCACTCAAGCTCTTTGAGCGGCTTGCTGTACTTGCCTTTGGAGACCTCTTTTCCGTCAATCAGCCATACATACTCAAAAGGCTTGGCATCGGCAAACCCTACGTTTCTTATATTGGCCGTGAGAGTAATTTCGTCGCCTGGGTTATACTTGAGTTTTACATTTTTCACAACCTCTTCGGGCTTCATCCGGTTGGTTTCGTCCCCCAAGTCAAGAAGCGTCTTGCCGGCGCCTTTAATGGTGGGGGTATTCAGTTCGTCGTAGTTGATCTGCCAATGCAGACCAGCCAGCTTGGGAGTCATCTCGATGAAAGCGATTGTAAGATCGGGCAAGTTTGCATGTTTATCCCAAGACTCATCGCGCTTCCACTCGACAGGCTCTTTGACCTGACTTCGAGGGATGATTCTCATCTTGGGAGTTCCGACATCCTCCATCTTCTCCCACACCAAAAACCGTATGCCTTCGTCTCGCGCGTAGCAGTTGCTTATAACTGTGCCGTCTTTCAGTGTGATTGTATCGGCGCAGACTGCGCAAGACAGCGCAGCGCAGATGGCAAGACACAAAAACATCAGCCAAATTCTCATAGTTGTTGATTCCTTTCGCACATTTGCCTTTTCACGGCTGGTTCGAGTATAGAGACTGAGGCTCGAAGTGTCAAACAATATTTGAGGCTCTTTATTCCAGAAGCATGTCATATGGTTCTATGCT
>Ga0101944_10004588_pt1 | contig 16870 bp, 14 predicted proteins | sample DewCreD2012metaG_FD_75245 | JGI IMG/M metagenome (GOLD analysis project Ga0101944, IMG submission 75245) | Hot spring sediment bacterial and archeal communities from British Columbia, Canada, to study Microbial Dark Matter (Phase II) - Dewar... ...
TTGAGAAGTGGATCAGTTCGCGCAAGCAGGTCCCTCCCCCGGACGCCTTTATTGCCAAGCCCATTGACCGCGACGCCTTCCTCGAAACCGTCAACCGGCTGCTGAAGACGTCCTGAACTCGCCGCCAATCCCGAGCGATTTTCACCCGGAGTTCCGGTCGGCTCACGAGGAATGGCACGCGTCGCACCGCGTCAGACCGTGGTCCCGGCCTGCGGCTTTGCGTCCCGTCTTGCGGGCTTTCTCTGCGTGACAGCTGATGCACAGATCGTGCATGGCGTCCTTGTAGCTGTCAGCAAATCCATCCCAGTTCTTACCTTCCGTGACGGGCGACTCGACGCGCGAGCCGGCGCTGAACATCCGGTCATGGCAGCTCAAGCACGGGGCCGCCGTGGCGCGCGTCTTCGGCTCCGAGACGCCCGGCTTGTGGCACCACGCGCAGGCGCCATCCTCGCCATATCGCTCGCTCATCCGGGCGATGTGCACGCCATGGTCGAACAGGTCGCTTTTCAAAAACAGGTCGCTGTGGCAACGGTGGCAGGGCGTGATCTGCTCGCCCGGCATCGCGGCATGATGGCATTTCAAACACGAATCGTCGCCTCCCTCGAGTTCAATGTGCTTGTCATGGTCAAACAGCGCATAGACATGATCGCGGTTGCCGTCGATCATCATCAGGCGTCGGGGGGTTGAGCCATGGGGAATGGCGCTCTTGCGCGTGGCCGGCAGGGCGAAAGCCGGGCCAAGGCCGTCGGGCCGGGCCAGGGCCAGTCCCGCAACGATCTTCGGCGGCTGGACGGGCGTGCGGACCGTCAGCGATTCGACGCGGGCTTGTCCGGGCAGCAGCAATGCGGCGCCCAGCGCCAGCATGACGACGAAGGCCATCGAATAACGGCGCGGCGCGAACACCGACTCCGGCATCAAAACGTCCAGCGTTGTGGCCTCAAACGCGGGACGCGGCCCGCCAGCGGCCGCCGACGGCGCAGTCCCGTGTTCGACGTCCTCATACACCCTCAGATTCTCGACGAAGAAAAAGAACACCAGCGTCGCCGCCGCGACGATCCCCAGCGACACCACGAACTCGGTCCACAGCGGGAAATAGGGCTGGTTGCCGGGCCGGAAGAAGGCGGTGATACAGACATCGAAGCGATACATCACCATGCCGCACACGACCATCCCCGCCGCCGCCAGCGGCCCGTAGGCGCTTCGGCGGAACCGTGGCGTCGCCAGCAACAGCGCCGGCGCCACCGCGCTCAATCCCATCTCGATGAGGAACAGCGTGCTCTGCCAGGAGCCGGTCACAATCAGGCCAAACTGCCCGCGCATCGCGAGGTCTCCCAGCCGCAACACCGCATACAGCCCCAGCACGACGGCCGCCGCCGCCCCCAGTCCCGCAATCCGATCGCGCCGGATGCGGTGGCCGAACAGCCATGCGCTCGCATACGACTCCAGCGTAACCGTCATCAATCCCAGCCCCACCGCCGAGACGAAAAACAGCACATACAGATACGGACTATACCACAGGGGATGGACGCGGTGCGGCGCGATCAGGAACAGCGAGCCGAGCGACGACTGGTGCAGCGTTGACAGCACAATCCCGGCGATGACCAGCAGGATCGTCACGCGCTTGAGCCCATGGTGAATTGCCCGGAAAATCGGATGCCCGAAAACAGGGTGCTCCAGCGCCACGGGAGCAAACTCCAGCGCCAGCACGGTCAGATACAGCATCACGCACATCGCCACCTCGAACAGCACGGAGTGATGCTGCCAGTAGATCATCGGATGCCAGATGCGCCACGGCTGGCCAAGGTCATACAGCAGTCCGACGGCCACGGCGGCGTATCCGAGAAACGCCGTCAGAATCGCGGGGCGCACAAAGGGTCGAAAACGCTCAAGGCCGAAAATGTAAACCGTCGCCGCCATGACGAAACCCCCGGCGGCCAGCGCGACGCCCGACATGACGTCGAACGCGATCCACAAGCCCCACGGCGTGGCGTTGTCCAGGTCCGTCGTCGTCCCCAGCCCCGTGGCAAACCGAACCACCGACACGGCCACCCACAAGCCCACAATGGCCCAAAGAATCGTTTTCACCGCTCCCACGCGTGTCATCATCGAAGGCTTCCTTGAGGAGTTGTGTTTGCGTTCTGCTTCGTGGACGCGCGGGACACGGATTCTGGTCTCCGCGGCGGTCCGTGCGCGTCCTTGTCAGTCGGTCTGCGCCCCGCGGTCGTCCGTGCCCGTCGGCGTGTGTCCGCGTTCGTCCGCGTTCTGTTGCCCCGTCTGGAGCTTCATCCGCCGCCCAATGACCCACCACGTCCCGGCCATCAAACCCGCCATGCCGAGGCTGATGGTCGGAACCTTTTTCATCGCGGCCCACGTGCGCTCGGGCAGCGGCGTGTCGTCCATCGCCTGGGCGTTCCACGCCAGGAAATCCAGCGGGATGTCCGACACGTAAAGGACGCAGGTCCCGCCGACTTCGCTTTCGCCATAGACTTTCGGAACGTATTTGCCCGGTTCGGCCGCCAGCCGCTCGCGCGCGATTTTCAGCAGATCGCCGCGCTTGCCAAAAATCGTCGCCCCTTCAGGACATGCTTGGGTGCAGGCCGGCTGACTCTGTCCGTCCGCAATGCGCTGATAGCACAGGTTGCACTTGCGCATGAACGGATTGGGCGCCGACCAGTCGTAGCGCGGAATGCCGAACGGACACGCCGTCATGCAATACCGGCACCCGATGCACTTGGGAAAACAATCGCTGACGGCCCCGGTGGGCTCCTTGCGCAACGCGCCGACAATGCAGGCCGACACACACGCCGGCTCGACGCAATGGCGGCACTGCTTGCGGACGTAATGGTTCCCCGGCCGCCGCACGATGGTCGTATAACGCGTCAACGACAGGTCGTCGATGGAAGTTTTCCACCGGCGCGGCAGGTCGCGCTTCATGTTGCGCCCCTCGCGCTTGCCGTTGTATTGCTTGCAGGCCGCGACGCACTGCTCGCAGCCCGTGCACTTGGTGACGTCGGTCAGTATCCCATACTGCTCGTTCGCGGGCGTCTTCGTCATCATACCGCTTCATTCTCCTTGCCCAGGGCCTCGGCCAGCTTCTGCCCCGCATCGGGCGGCCAGTGCCACGCGACCTCCGAGATGATCTGGGCCGTCGGCATCAGCACGCAGTGATTGAGTTTCGTGATGGGAATCAATATCAGCAACAGATTGGCTGTGAACACGTGCCAGAAAAACATCGCCTCGAACGACAGCGGATTCAGCGCCGGCCGCGCCAGCATCAGCCCCGTGACAAACGGCAGCGCCACCAGCAGCGGCGCCGCATAGTCGAAAGGACGGCTGAGACCGCGCGAATCGACGGCCGCCGCGCGCTCGATCACCAGGGCCAGCGCCGTGATGATGGCGATGACCGTCAGCAGGTCGGCCAGCATCCCGGGCAGGGCCGGCCAGGCCAGGCCCGTCCCCCGCTCGATCAGCGCGATATGGCCCGCCAGGAAGATCGGAACCACGAGGATGGAGACATGGAACGCGACGGTCGTCACGCTGTAATACAACCGGTGGGCGATCTTGCCCACGGGGAACAGCCACTTGGCCGTGGCAATGGCCAGCGCGCGCCACGGAACCACCCGGTCTCCGGCCCGCCGCACGGCCTCGAAGACCTCCCAGACCGTCAGCGCCAGATGCCGCGCCAGGCCGAGCGCGAAAAACGTCAGCGCAAAATAGAACATGGGCCCCCGCGCCCATTGCAGCCAGCCTTCCATTGTTCGTCCTTTCGTTGCCCGTCGGTGTTTGTCCCTGTGTGGCCGCGTCCGTCCGCGCTCAGGCAGTCTTGTCCTGCGCCCGCTTCATCGCCTCAAAATCCACCACCCGCAGCAGCAGATTGTGCAGCCCCACGACCTGAATGTCGCCCAGTTCATGGTCCTCGATGACCTCGCTGAGTTGCTTTTTGCAGTTGGCGCACGGAGCAATGACCATTTTTGCCCCCGTGGCCCGAATCTGGTCGGCCTTGCGCTTGCCCGCCTTCTTGGTCCGGAAGTCACGGATTTCGTCGATCGAGACCAGCCCGCTGCCGCCGCCGCAGCAATAGTTCTGCGTCCGGTTTGGCGTCATCTCGATGAAGTTTTTGCAGATGCGTCGGATGATCTCGCGCGGCTCCTCGGTGATCTTCCCCGCCCGCGCGATGTTGCACGGGTCGTGATACGTCACCGGCTCCTCGATGAGGTCCGGCTTCAGCGGAATCTTGCCATCCATCAGCGCCTTGTGCGTATATTGCGCGAAGTGAACGACCGGCAGCGAATCGGCGTTGCCCGTGACGGCCGTGTGCAGCCAGGCGCTGCGCGTGGCGTGCCCGCATTCGCCGATCAGAATCTTCTTGGCCTTGAGCCGGCGCGCTTCTTTCACCAGGTTGGCGATGATCCGCTCATACATCCGGTCGCTGTAGAACAGACCGTAGTTGATGCCGTCGAAGTTGCCCGTGCCGATGGTCCAGCTGGCGCCGGTCAGCGCCATCACCAGCGCGTTGCCCATGAGCGTCTCAGGCTCCAGCAGATAGTCCGAAACGGCCGGGAAAAAGATATACTCGGCCCCTTCGACGTCGAGCGGGAAGTTGATCCGGGCGCCGTAGGTGTCCGCAAAGTCATCCTGCAGGAATTCCAGCGTGTCCTTCAGCGCGATCACCGGGATGCCCGACGTGTTGCCGACGCCCTCCAGCTGCTGGCGGACCGACACCACCAGCGCCTTGGGGATGATCCCCACCTCGGCCAGCAGCCAGCGCGACAAGTGGGTCACAAGACCGTGGTCAATGCCCACGGGGCAATATGATTTGCACCGCCGGCAGGCCACACAGCGGTAGAAGTCCTCGGCCATGCGGTCCAGATAATCGTCTGTCAGCGTGAACCCCCCCAGCAACCCCGCGCGCATCCGGCCCGCCGCCGTAAAGTAACGCCGATAGACCTGAAACAGCAACTCGGAGCGGTTGCACGGCAGGTCGCGGTCCTCGCCGGTGGCCTCCCAGACCTGGCACTCCGGCGCGCAGCGGCCGCAGCGGTTGGCCATCCGCGCGTAGGCGCCCAGGACCAGGCCATAGTTGGAGAACCGCAAAACCGCGGCAAAGGCTTCGAGAAACTTGCGGGGCCGGTCTGAGACGTGGCCCGTCTTGTCCTCGACGTAGTAGCTGTATTTCTGTTGTGTCGCCATATCTCATCCCGTCTGTTCGATCCGGCTTGTGTCTCCTGCGCCCGATGCGGCGCTCAGGCCACGGTTTCTTCGGCAAAGGCCCGCTTGTAGGCGCACTGGTCACACGAGCCGGCGCAGTGCACCTTTGAATGGTCCACATGGTTGCGCAGTTCGTAGCAGTTCATGGCGCGCGACTGGCGCACGATGCAACTGGCGCAGTCCGACGCGCGCCCGGCGTGTTTGCCTGAACGCGCGAAATACTCCCAGCAGAAGCATCGCCGCCACAGATGACAGTCCGTATCCAGCGCCTCGGTGGACATGCCCTGCTCCACCATGAAAGCGCGCAACTGTTCGGCCCGAATGCGATTCTGTCCGCCTGCCGTGCGCTGGCAGGGCAATTTGCCCGATTTGATCCAGTTCAAAATGGTTCCCTGAGAGACAAAACAGTATTCGGCGGCCTGACTGGTGGTCAGGGCGATGCGATCAGGCGTTGGATTCTTGGTCGTCACGACAATAGTCTCGGAAAATCCCGTCGAACTGGGCAGATTGAGCAATTTATGCGCTTTTCGAGAATTGTATGTTTTGCGGCCGGCCCGTCAAGGCCCTTTTTTGGCAAGCGCGGAAACAGCCCCCATGATCCCACGCTCTTATCAATGCGCATGCAGGAGATTTCCAAAGTCGTCCTCGTCGTCGTTCTCGTCCTCGCCGGTTGGTGGACTATACGGGCGCCCAATTCGAGGACGACGACGACGACGACGACGAGGACGAGGACGAGAATGATGGAAATCGGGACTTTGGAAACCTCCTGATTCGCATGGCACACACCGGCTTTTGCCCTTGAGACCGCCGGAGTCTGCCGCCTAGCCTCTGCGCATCGGCCGGGGGCGCCTCATGCGCGTTGTTCTGATTTCACTGTATGACGAGTGGTGCCTGGGGCTGCGGTCATTGTCGGCCGTCCTCAAGCGCGACGGTCATGACGCGCGCCTGGCATGGGTCCACAGCCTGCGTCAGATCAACGCCGGACCCGATGTAGCCGGACCGGATGGATACTTCGTGCCTCCCGCCAGCGTCCCCCGCAGGGATCTCGAAGCGCTGGCCCAACTGGTTCGGGAACTCCAGCCCGGCCTGATCGGCATCGGCCACTCCTCGAACTTCTCGGGCCTGGCCGAACGCGTCACCCGCGAGCTGCGCGCCGTCTGGCCGGTCCCCATTGTCTGGGGAGGCGTCGATACCACCGCCAATCCCGATTGGGCGATTCAGCACGCTGACATCATCTGCCGCGGCGAAGGCGAGGGCGCCATGACCGAACTGGCCCGCCGCCTCGAACACGGCGCCGACCCCGCGGACATTCCCAACCTCTGGGTCCGGCGTCCCGATGGCCAGGTCGCGCGCAATCCTCTGCGGCCCCTGATCGAAGACCTCGATGCCCTGCCTTGGGCCGATTTTGACCCCGCCGGAAAATACTGGATCAGCGACGGGCGCGCCCAGCCCGGCGTCATCCCCAAAGGCAGCAACCTCGAACACAGCTTCCCGACGATGGCCAGCCGCGGCTGCCTCTACGCCTGCGCTTACTGCTGCAATTCGATGTATCGCGAACTGTATGGGAGCAAAGGCTACGTCCGGCTGCGCTCGCCCGAACACGTCGTCGGCGAGATCGAGGCCTACGTCACGGCCCATCCCGCCATTGACACGGTCGAGTTTCTTGACGACGTCTTCGGCTTCAAGCGCGAGTGGGTCGAACGCTTCTCGCAACTGTATCGCGCCCGCGTCCAACTCCCCTTCTGGTTTTTTACCTATCCGTCCGTCTGCCGCCCCGAAATCCTCGAACCGCTCAAGCGCGCCGGCGCCTGGTTCGTCGTCATGGGGCTGCAAAGCGGCAGCCAGCGCACGCTGAACGAGGATTATTGCCGCCGCGCGCCGCGCGAACGCACGCTCCAGGCCGCCCGCGCCATCCGCGACTGCGGCCTGCCGATGATTGTCGATCTGATCATCGGCGATCCGCTCGAAACCGACGCCGACTATCGTGAAACGCTCGATCTGCTGCTCGATTTCCCCCGGCCCTTCATCCTCCACGAGGTCAATCATCTCGGCCTGTATCGCAACTATCCCCTGACCACGCGCCTCATGCAGGCCGGGTTGCTGCCGGATTTCATGCCCGGACGCAACGCCACCATGACCCCCCTGACGGCGGACATGCGCCTGTGGCGCGCGCTGTTCACCATGGCCCAGTTCGAGCAGGTCGAACCCGCGACGCTGCGGGCCATGGCGGGCGACCCGTTTCTGCGCGAACGGCCCGAGGTGGCCGAAGACCTCGCCGCGGCCATGGTGGACATGACCTACATCCCCGGCAGCCGCATCCCCCGCCAATGGGCTGTTCAACGACAGGTGGACGATCTCCGGGGACGGCTGAGCCGCTACGAGGACAGCCGGATGGTTCAGGCCTATTTTCGGGCCAAGCGGATGTTGCGCCGCGCGCGCCCCGATCACTTCTTGTCCGCGCGATCCAGTCCCAGCAGCACGCGATAAAGCCGGTCTTTTCGCAAGACGATCTCGGCCATGACGTTCGAGGACAGTTTCAACTCCTTGGGCTCGCGGTCAATCGTCGCCTTGATCGAGTAGCGCGGCTCGGCGTTGGCGCGCGCGTCGCCGATGTCCACCGCCCCGCGGATGGGGCTGATGCGATAGACGTGTCCCTCGGCGTAACCGTATTTCAGGGGATCATAAGTCCGCGACGAATAGCGCACGGTCTGTCCGACTTCGACCTTGTCGAAGTTTTGTTGATCGCCGGCGATCTCGACGATGCGCCGGTCGCCGACGGACATGTAAACCAGCAACTGCCCCCGCTTGTTCTGCTCGCCGGGGTGATAGTTGTTGATGTCCAGGATGCGGCCACCGACGGGCGCCCGCAGGACCGAGTTGCGGTCAAATTGCGCCTGCAAGTCGCGCAGCTTGCTGCGCGCCTTTTCAAGATCGCGCTCGATGATCTTCTCGGCCGCCCGCGCCTCGCCGATGATCGCCTGACTGTAGCCCTCGCGGTTGAGCAGTCCCACCCGGCTTTCCAGCCGCTGACACTCGATCTTGGCCTGGTCATAGTCGAACTGGGCCTTCTCGACTTCGCGCTGGCTGGCCGAACCGCTCTTGCGCAGCTCCTGATAGCGCTTGAGCTGACTCTCATGAAAGGCGACCGCCGCCCGGCTCTGGTCCAGTTGCATGCTGATCTCCCACAGGTCCTTGGGCAGCGGCAGAATCTCCTTGACGCTGGTGGCCATGCGCTGCGCCGCCAGCCGGGCTTCCAGAACCCGGATGTCGTTGGCGACATCCAGAATCTGCTCGCGCAACTCGGGCAGGTCGAATCGCATCAGAATCTGCCCGGCGGTGACCACCTCATCCTCGCGGACCAGCGTCTCGGAGGTGATGCCGTCGGCCGGCGCATACAGGTCGCGGTATTCGGCCGGCCACACGACGCCGGGCGCCGAATAGTAGTCCTCGATCGGGACGACGCACAGGGCGACGACCGTGGCCAGCGCCAGCCCCACGGCCACCGAGGCGACGATGCGGATGATCCGGATGCGCTTTTCATACGAGGCCGGAGGGCGTGATTCGATCCGCGCATCCACGCGGTAGCGCTTCTCGCGCTCCTGGCTGCGGCCGCTGTAGGGGCGTTCGAAGTCTTGAGATCGAGGCATCAGACGCGGCCTCCTGCGGCGGCCATTTCACGGGCCGGCGCCTGAATCTCCGACCGGCGCCCCTCGCCGGCGGCGTCGGATTCACGTCCGCCTTCGCCGATGCGCCGGCGGCGGCCCTTGTCCTCATCGCTTTCGTCCTCGGCTTCCTGTTCGGCCTCGCGCAGGCTGCGGCCCAGATTGAAGTCGTGCGCATACAGGTCCCGATACAGCCCGCCGCGCGCCAGCAGTTCTTCATGCGTCCCCTCTTCGACGATGCGCCCGTGGTTGAGCACGACGATCTTGGTCGCCCTCTGGATCGTCGAGAGCCGGTGCGCAATGACAAACACCGTCCGTCCCACCATCAGCCGTTCGAGCGCTTCCTGCACCTTGGCCTCGCTCTGGGTGTCCAGCGAACTGGTCGCTTCGTCCAATATCAGAATGTCGGGATCCTTCAGCAGCGCCCGAGCGATCGAGATGCGCTGGCGCTGTCCGCCCGACAGCAGCGACCCGCGCTCGCCGACCTGCGTTTCCATTCCCTCGGGCAGTTCGTTGATGAAGTCCAGCGCGTTGGCCTGCCGCGCCGCCTCCTCGACCTCGTCATAGGTGGCGACGCCCTTGCCGTAGCAGATGTTGTCGAAGATCGAACCCGAAAACAGGAACGGCTCCTGCAAGACGATGCCGACGCGGCGGCGGTAACTGCGCATCTGAAGGTTGCGCAAATCCATGCCGTCAATCAGAATAGTCCCCTCGGTCACGTCATAGAAACGCGTCAGCAGGTTGACGATGGTGGATTTGCCCGAACCGCTGGGTCCGACCAGCGCGACGACTTCCCCCGGTTTGGCCTCCAGATTGATATTATGAAGCACGAACGGACCATCCGCGTTGTAGCGGAAGGACACGTTCTGCAATTGAACGTGCCCTTCGAGACTCTCCACTTCCCGCGCGTGGGGCCGGTCCAGCACCTGGGGCTGGATATTAAGAATGTGCAGAACGCGCTCCAAGCCCGTGCGCGCCTGGACGCTCTGGATGGCCAGGTTGGCGATTTCGAGCATCGGGGCGAACAACATCCCGTGCAGCGCGAAGAAGGCGACATAGGCGCCCACGGTCAGCTGATTGTCAATCACCAGGCTGCCGCCGACAATGACGATCAACCCAATGGCCAACCCCGTGATAAACTGCAACAGATTGTTGCGGATCGTGTTCATCGCGCCCAGATCAATCTCATAGTCCAGATTCTCGCGAATCATCCGCACGAAACGCTTGCGCTCCTGATCCTCCATGCCGAACGACTTGACCACCTTGATCCCCGTGATGACCTCATTCAGGTTGCCGGCGACCACCGAGTTGCGCTCGCGCACCTCCATTGCCCGGCGATACAGATATTTGCGGAACGCATGACTGATCAGAACGTAAAACGGCACCACCCAGACCGTCACGAACGTCAACTTGACGTTCAGCAGCGACATGATCGTGATGGTGACGATGATGGAGAAGATATTGACCGACAGCACGGGCAGGGCCGACTGGATGAGGTTCTGCAGGGCGGCGACGTCATTGATGAGCTTCGCCACCAGCTTGCCCGACTGCTCGCGCTCGTAGAACGCCAGATGCAACAGTTGCAGGTGTTCGAACAGCCGCCGCCGCACATCAAACACCACGTGCGTGCTCGTGTAGATCAGCATGTGGTTGCCCAGGACATTGATCACCGCCCGCACCAGGAAAATCGATAGAATCGCCAGCGCGGACATGTAGAGCAGGTGCACGTCCTGGGCCAGAAACACGCGGTCAATGATGAATTTTGTCGTCAGCGGCACCAGCGAAGACAGGATCGAGGCCACAAAAAAGCACACCCCCGCCTGGATCAGCGTGCTCTTGTATTTCAATATGTTCTTGCTGAACGCGGCGATGATTTCGCGAAACGGAATGGGCTCGCCCAACGGCTCCATCCAGGGTTTTCGCTGAAATCGTGGCGGGGGCAGTTCCTCTCGCGCCTGCCGGGAGGGCTCATGCGTCGAGTCCGCCGGGCGGCTTGTTCCTTCTGTTTCCGATGCCAATTTGGTCAAACCTCTTCAAGCGTGCGTTTCGATTGAATCGACAATACGGGCCGCCGGCCGCTAAGTCAATCCTTATTGCCGGGGGGGCGTTTTTCCCTCTCCGTCAGTCCGACTCGCCACACCACGGGCGTCCCGCCCGTTAAAAACAGCGAAGAGGGCGGTTGACAGGCGGGATCGGAACGCCGACAATTCCGATGGGCATTTGAATCGACGCCGGGCCGCAAAGACAGGGGCCTGCGCCGCATCGAAATCGACATGACGCGAGCGCCGGGCCGGACACTGAGCCCGGCGTCCGGCCAGGGAACTGAGGCATCATGAAACTTTCCACACGCGCGCGCTACGCGCTGCGGGCGATGGCCGCCCTGGCGCGACTGAGCGACGGGAATAAGCCGGTCTGCCTGGAACGCATCGCCCGCGAGACGGGCATTTCCAAACGGTATCTCGAACAGCTGGCGCTGGCGCTGAAATCCGCCGCCCTGATCGAGGGCGTTTCGGGCCGGCAGGGCGGCTACCGGCTGGGCCGGCCCGCCCGCGGCATCCGCCTGACGGAGATTGTCGAAGCCGGAATCGGGCCGATCAACGTCGTCAAGTGCGTCCGCATCCCACAGACATGCCAGCAGGCTGACGCGTGCGCCTGCCGTCTGGTTTACGCTACGATCAATCAGAGCGTCCGCCAGGCGCTGAACAAGACGACGCTGGCGGATATGATCGATCCGGCCTGGATGGAAAAGACGCGCCGGAGCATGACCCGGCAACTGGCCGACGACGCGCTGCCCGACGGCCGCCCACGGGAGGGACGCAAGGCATGAATGCAGGGCTTTATTTCATCACGTATGTCTCGCTGCTGGTCTTCGGCGCGGCGGTGGCCGTCCGGTTCCTGCGTATCCGCCGCTATCCGTTGAACGTGCGGTGGGAAATCTATCCCATCCCCCACGAGGGCGAGCGCTCGCGCTACGGCGGGTCGAAACTCGAAGAAACGGACTGGTGGACGCGCGCTCACAAACCCGATTACGGGATGGAACTGAAGTTCATGTTCAAGGAGATGATTCTCATCAAGGGCCTGTGGGATCACAACCGCGCCCTGTGGTGGCGGTCGTTTCCATTTCATTTCGGACTGTATCTGATCGCCGTGTTCATCGCGTTGTTGGGATTGAGCGCGCTGATGCAACTGGCAGGCGTGAACTTCGATCTCAAGGCGGGCGGCGCGGCGGCGGCCTTTGCCGTGGTCACGACGGCCATCGGCCTGTCCGGCCTGCTGCTGTGCGCCATCGGCTGCCTGGAGTTGTTGCAGGCGCGGGCGACCGATCCGAATCTGCGGCCTTACACGAACTTCTCGCACTTCTTCAATCTGCTGTTTATTCTGACGGCCGTGCTGCTGACGCTGGGCGTGTGGGTCGCGGGCGACACGACCTTCGCCTCGCTGCGCGGCTACATCGCCGGGCTGCTGACGTTCGACCGCGCGGCGCCCGCCCCCGGAGCAATGGCCGCGGCGGCCATCGTCGCCGGATCGCTGCTGATCGCCTACATTCCGCTGACTCACATGTCGCACTTCTTCGTCAAATGGTTCACCTGGCACCGCATCCGGTGGGACGACGAGCCGAACGTTCGCGGCGGGCGCATCGAAGTGATGATCCAGAAGGCGCTGCAGTATCCGGTCTCCTGGCAGGGCAAGCACATCCGGGGCGACGGCAAGCGCACCTGGGCCGACGTGGCCGTTGAGGATTACAAGGAGCAAGGGTAATCTCTTCAGGAGACGAAGCATAGGCCTTGGACGATCACAGCGCCATTCATGATGCCGAAGGCGTGCAGATTTCAGCCTCCGAAGGAGGCGGTCGAATAGAGCCCAGGGCGCAGCGAAGCAAGCCCTGGGAGGAGCAACATTTGCCTTTTCGTCAAGCCTCCGAAGGAGGCGTTCGGGGACCTATTATGGCCGCGGGGGGAAAGCGATGAACAAGGAACGATCGAGTCAGCTCACTGGCGTGGCAGGCGTTCATTACGTTGCAGCGTATCTCGCGTATTTGGGATTCCATGCCGTCCCAACAACCAGAAACGTGGCGGGGCCGGACTTGCTTGTCAGCGACCTTAGTGGATCGAACGCGCTTTCTCTGCAGGTCAAGACGACAATCTGGGCGATGCGCACCCGCGGGCGTGGAGACCAGAAGCACAGTGACCACTACGAATGGGACATAGGCTGGAGCTCAGCCAAGATTAACCATGCTCACGTCTTCTTTGCCTTGGTTGACTTGAAGCATTTCCAAGAACTTCCCGATGTCTTCATCGTTCCATCCAAGGTGATCTTCGAGTACTTCAAGGGAGGAAATCCAGTCACTTGGCGACGCGCCAGGTATCATGAAGAAGTCAACAAAATCGAGAATTACAAAAACGGCTGGGACCTCTTGAAGCAGGCGCTCAACGGGCCAGACCGCTGAGTGCTGGCGTTCGATCGCCTCCTTCGGAGGCTTGGAAAAAGAGGATACGTCTTCAACCCAGGGCTTGCTCCGCTGCGCCCTGGGCTATATTCGGATGCCTCCTTCGGAGGCTAAAGGGCTTGGTTGAATGGCTCGGTTGCCAAATGCCATTCACTCGATATTCTGCTAAAGGCTTGCCAATAATGATCCCAAACAAAGATTTCCGCATCGAGGACATCAGCGCGCCGTCGGAGCAATTGACCCACGTCGCCAACGAAGACCTGATGCCGCTGCCGGCGCCGCTGGACGACCGCTCGAAAGAGCCGGACTGGAAGCCGCTGTCGGCCGACGCGGCGCAAAAATACGAAGCCTCGCTGGATGACACGCTCCTGTTGAACATTCCGAAGCCGAAATCCAAGGAAGAAGAAGACGCGCTGGTCCGCCGCTTTCTCGACGGCTTGGAGAAACTCTTCAGCGACAAGGACAACTGGCCCTTCCTGCGCCCTTTCATGCTCACGATCGAGCACTGCGCCAACTGCCAGACCTGCTCGGAGGCCTGCCACATCTTCGAGGCCAGCGGCGGCAATCCGCTGTATCGCCCCACGTGCCGCTCCGAGATTGTCCGCCGCATTTACCATAAATACCTCAAGCCCGGCGGCAAGTTCTTCGCCAAGTGGCGCCACGGCGACATCGATCTCAACTGGCGGACCGTGGCCCGCCTGGCCGAGCTCAGCTACCGCTGCAACCTGTGCCGCCGCTGCGCGCAGACCTGCCCCATCGGCGCCGACAACGGCCTGGTGGCCCGCGAACTGCGCAAACTCTTCAGCCAGCAGATGGACATCCACACGCCCGAACTGCACGAGCGCGGCACGGTCCTCCAACTCAAGGTCGGTTCGACCACCGGCATGAACGCGCTGGCCGTCAAGGACAATATCGAGTTCATCGACGAGGACATGACCGAGAAGACGGGCATGAAGATCGAAACGCCGTGGGACAAGGCCGGCGCCGACGTGCTGCTGATGCACAACGCCGGCGAAATCATGGCCTGGCCCGAGAATCCGGGCGCCTTCGCCGTCATCCTCAACGCCGCCGGGATTAGCTGGACGCTCTCCAGCGAGGCGCTGGCGTATGACTCGGTCAACTACGGGCTGTTCTACGACGACTTCATGCTGTCGAAAATCCTCCTGCGCCAGGCCGAGGCGGCCAGGAAGCTCGGCGTCAAGAAGATCGTCTTCGGCGAATGCGGCCACGCCCACAAGGCCATGACCATCATCGCCGACCGCATCCTCACGGGCGACCTGAACATCCCGCGCGAGAGCGGCATGAACCTGCTGCGCGACATCGTCATGCAGGACCGCATCAAACTCGATCCGTCGCGCAACGACTTTCCCGTCACGCTGCACGATCCGTGCAACCTGACGCGGATGATGGGCGTCATCGAGCCGCAGCGCGAAGTCATCCGCAAAATCTGTCCGAAGTTCCGCGAAATGACGCCGCACGGGGTGAACAACTATTGTTGCGGCGGCGGCAGCGGCTTCGCCATCCACTCCAAACACAACTTCGAGCAGTGGCGCTTCCGCATCGCGGGACGCAAGAAACTCGAACAGATTCTCAACGCGTTTTCCGACTGCATGGACCCGTCGATCCACAAATACGTCTGCGCCCCGTGCAGCAATTGCAAGGGGCAGATGCGCGACATCCTGACCTACTACGATCTGTGGGCCAAACATTCCATTCTTTACGGTGGCCTGGTCGAGCTGATCTGCAACGCAATGACCGACATCAAGCCGGGCTTCATCCAGTGGGAGTGGCATTGAGGCGGCTGGACGGCCGCATCGGATATCATCCAAGCCAATTGCAGAATGCCGTAGCACGGGCGTCTCGGGAGGGATTGCCTTGCGGACTCCATCGCGGGGTTTCACGCTGATCGAATTGCTCATTGTCATCGCCATCATCGCGATCCTGGCGCTGATCGCGATCCCCAATTTCCTTGAAGCCCAGACGCGCTCGAAGGTCGCCCGCGCCCGCGCCGATTTACGCTCCATCGCCACGGCCCTCGAAACCTATCGCATCGACCACAACGCCTATCCGACGATGATCGAACCCGGATTCACCGGCGGCGTCGCCCCGCTGGCCGGATCGGACCTCAAATGGTGGTATACGCCGGACTGCCTGAGCACGCCGGTGGCCTATCTGACGAGCGCCGATCTGCGCTGCCCCTTCGGCGGCGACCAGCCCCGGCAGAATGATTTCCCCGCCGGCATCTGGCGCCGATACAGCTACGAAAACATCCCCGAACTCGAATCCAAGGCCGCCGCCTTTCCCATCCTGAACGCCAAATACGGCCCGGCGGCCCAGGCCTCGACGCGCATCGGACCCTGGCGCATCCTGTGCATCGGTCCGGACATCGCCTGGAACCCCATGCTGCCCTACGACCCCACCAACGGCACAATCAGCCAGGGCAACATTCTGCGCACCCAGCGTGACGCCCAAGGCGCGGGATAGGCGCGCCCTCCACATGCGTAGCAAACCGAGGCCCATCGCTGTTGCGCCGCCGGCAGACGCCGCGCCGAAAGACGTTGAAAGGCAATGTCCGGCGGGCCTACGCTTGGCGCGCGGTCCGTTTTGCGGAAAGGGCCGACGTTCGGACCATTATGGACGCTCCCATCGACAGGCTTCCTCCCGTCGGCGTCGGGCTTTCGGCGCTGAGCGAACCGGCCGACGGCCTGGACCGGATGCAGTGGCTGCTCGATCACGGCGTCGAGAGCGTGCAGATTCCGCTGGCGCCCAGCTTCGGGCTGGCGCCGGGTTCGCTCATGGGCGCGCGCCTGCAGCGGCTGCGCGAGCTGGCGTCGGGCTTTCGCCAGCCCGTATTGCACGCGCCCTATCAGAGCGTATCGGACGTGACGTTCATCTCGCCGACGGCGGGGATCGTCGAGGCGTCGCTGGCAGAGGTTGAAAAATCGGCCGCGATCGCCGGTCGCGCCGGGATCGGCTGCGTCATCGTCCACAGCGGCCAGAAGGTGTATTGGATGAGCGACGCCGAGGCGTCCGAACGGCTGCGCTTCATCCTGCCGCGGCTGGACTCGATGGCGGCGCGGCACAATGTCATCGTCGCGCTGGAGACGGCCGAGTGGTTCAACGGCCATCCCGATCGGTTGCGTCTGGCCGCAGACGCGGGTCTGGCCCGCGTGCGGCTGTGCCTGGACCTGGCGCACCTGACGCAGCCCGAGCACGGGGTGATGGCGCTGGGGCGCTACGCCTCGCTGGCGGCGCTGGTCACCGATTTCGCGCCGCAGACGGCCGTGGTTCACGTGCATGACGCCGCGCCGGCGGGGGCCGGGGCCGGCGTCAGCCGGCATCATCATCCGCTGGCCGCCGGAGGACAGATCGACTTTGAACCGGTCGTTCAGGCGCTGGTCCGGGCGCAATACTCCGGACCGTATATCCAGGAATTGTCGCCCGCCAATCTCGCGCCGGAGGCGGTTCTGGCTTCGGTGCGCTATTTGCAGGAGATGCTGCGCCGGGCGCGCTGAGCGGACTGATGCCGAACTCCTTGCTTTGCGCCGGCGCA
>Ga0101944_10004592_pt1 | contig 16857 bp, 14 predicted proteins | sample DewCreD2012metaG_FD_75245 | JGI IMG/M metagenome (GOLD analysis project Ga0101944, IMG submission 75245) | Hot spring sediment bacterial and archeal communities from British Columbia, Canada, to study Microbial Dark Matter (Phase II) - Dewar... ...
AATTAAATTACTGCAATATAGAAAACCTCATATAGTAATGGCGATAATGCTGGGAGCTGGTTCTGTCAAGGAGGGATGGGGGAACAGTTTTAATATTCCCTGAAATACTCTCGCTGTATCTGTTTTTCGCTGGCTGCAGAAACACGGAATATCTATTTTATAACAACCCTCGCAGGCGTGGATCAAGAGCATCCCTCAATCCGTCGCCAACCAGGTTAAAAGCCAGTACCACCAGCATAATTGCAAAACCCGGAGCAAATGAAAGAACAGGGTGAGTCAGCAGATAGGCATAACCATCAGAAACCATTGAGCCCCACGCCGCTCCGGGAGGCTTAATTCCTATGCCAAGGAAACTCAAACCTGCTTCAGCCAGGATGATCGAACCTAATTGAAGTGTAATTAGAACGATCATTGGAGGCAGACTATTTGGCATGACATGGCGAAATATAATACGCAGATCACTGGATCCGAGTGCTCTTTGAGCCAGAATGTAATCATCCTCTCTGATTGCCAGCGTCATTCCACAAATTACGCGACAGTAGCCGGGTAAAGTTGCCACGCTTAAGGCGATGATCACATTCTGAATGCCACTACCCAGGACCGCGGCAATCAGGAGTGCCAGAAGAAGCATGGGGAAGCCCATCAGGGCATCCATGATTCTCATTATGATCAGATTCGTGATTCCACCATAGTATCCTGCTGTAATTCCCAAAATAACCCCAGCTGATGCAGCAATGCCAACTGTGACGAAGCCGACCAGCATGACCGTTCTTGCACCATATATCAGACGGCTCAAAGTATCTCTACCCTGAATATCTGTGCCTAAAAGGTATTTCAATGAGGGCTGCGCAAGAGCATCCCGCAGATTACCTCTGTAAGGATCATGTGGAGCAAGCCAGGGGGCAAAAATAGCGCAAATAACCAGTATTAAGAGAATTGTTAACCCGAATATCACCAGTTTACGCTGGAGAAAAACTCTCAGAAACCGGCGCCATTCACTCACATGCGCGGGTGCTTCTGAAAAAGTCGTAGCAACCTGTTCTTTTTCCATATTACTTCACTCAACCATATCTTATTCTTGGATCGAGCCAGCCATAGGAAATATCAACCAGCAGATTGCTGAGAATAACTATAGAGGAGATAACGAGTACTCCAGATTGAACTACTACATAATCCTGCTGAAAAACAGCAGTAACCAGCAATCTACCTACTCCGGGAATGGCAAAGACGGTTTCTACCAGAACGGAGCCGCCAAAAATAATACCGATTCCTATCCCGAGTAGGGTAACGACCGGGATAAGGCTGTTTTTTAACATATGCCGTAAGACTATATAGCGTTCTTTCAGACCTTTAGCCCAGGCAGTGCGAATATAGTCCTGCCGACTAACCTCCAGCATACTCGAACGGGTTTGTCGGGCGATGACTGCCAAACCAGTAATCATCTCACAGATTACAGGCATGATAATACTCCGAGTACTCTCCCAAAAATCCTTAAAAGGAGATACGTAGCCTGTGATGGGAAGCCATCCCAGCTTCAAGCCAAATACATACATCATCAATAGACCCAGCCAGAAAACAGGGATTGTAATACCGATGTAAGAGACAAGGGTTGCCAGGGAGTCAACCCAGGTACCTCTACGCAAAGCAGCCACAATGCCCAGCATTATGCCAAGTACGTTTCCGAGAATAAAGGCTACAAGCCCAATATGAATCGTTACCGGGAAACGTTCTTTCAAAAGTGTTCCAACATTATCCCGGTAAGTGATTGATCTACCCAGGTCACCGCGGAACACTCCGCTGATCCAGGAGAAATACTGGACCATCACAGGTTTATCCAGTCCATATTCATGGCGGAGCCGCTCCAGTGTTTCATCTGACATTTGCTCCAGCCCCGCATTTTTCCCGAGAAAGATGATCAAAGGATCACCGGGTAAAAGACGGATAGAAAAGAACACTATCAGGGTAACCAGTGTAATGATGATAACCGCCATAAATAATCGGCGTATTATGTATGCTGTCATTCGTGACCTCGTTTATCGGGTTAGTTGCTTTTTTTTCTTCAAACTGGCAATTATGAAATGAATTGAACTAATCTGTCTGTTTAATCGTGTATGGTTTACAGGCGATGCCGGTTATATCTATCAGGCATTGGTGAGCTTCCCGGCATCGCCATGGTCTGGCTTATTTTGGTGACAGCCAGTATCTAGCCCAGTATTGAGTAAATCCGGTTTCCTGTCCGAGTGTAGTATGGAAATTCGGGCTGATGACATTCGCCGAATTATACTGATAAATCGGGATGATATAAGCACCATCCGAGATTGCCTTATAGAGTTTTCCGGCGGCCTGTTTCTGAGAGGCTTCATCTGGATAAGAACGGGATTCCTGGCTCAAAGACAGCATTTCAGATGGAAGCTGCCAGCTTCCCATTCTGGTGAGCGGCTGGTCTCCCAGGTTCATATGGAAAGCCTGCAGAGAATTACCAAGAATTCCCACACCGCCCAATATCAGGTCTTCCCAGCCTGTTCCATAAAGGCTACCGTAAAACCTGCCTGGATCAGCTATATCAACCATGCAATTAAGTCCTATATCATCCAGATAGCGCTTGACGGCAGTGGCAGTATTGACTCCGTCTCCGGTCAGAACCAGCAGCTTGACGGTTGCACCCTTGTACCCTGATTTAGCCAGTAATTCTTTGGCTTTTTCTGGATTATAGGGGCGACCATCGTAATTCGAATCATAGCCCCATTGTCCCTCTGGAACAACCATTTTAGCCGGTTTGTAATAGCCAAAACCCATCGCTGTGGCGATACCTTCTTTGTCTAGTGCATATTCTACAGCTTCACGCAGATCCTTGTTTTGCCATTTCGAATTGGGATCTTTGTTGTTTGGATAAAGAACTGAAACGCTGGGCTGACCGACAAGCCTGGTGAGACCCTTTTGAGCGAGTTCAAATTGATATTTAATCGGGACATTAAACCAGAGTTCTGCCTCACCAGCCTGCATCTTCATGCTGGCGGTAACTGGATCAGGAATAAAAATGTACTGGATGGCATCCAGATACGGTTTGCCTCCCCAGTAGTTATCATTCCTGACCATTCTTAATGAGACGTCACGCTGAAACTCTCCCTGCTTGAAGGGTCCGGTTCCGGATACATTCTGGCGAGCCCAGTCCTTGCTCTTTTCGATGTCTCCATTCCCGGCTTTGACAAAGGCATCTTTAGAATACATAGGTGGCGACCAGAGCCAGGCATTGGCTAACTGATTGTTATAACTGCCCTTGTAATGAATCACGAAATTGTATTTATCTATGACTTCCAGCCTGTCAAATTGATCCAGATATCCAATCCTTTTGTTAGCAACCTGCTGCTCAAAATTCCAGACAATTGCATTGGTGTCACAATCAGAGCCATCGTGGAACTTGATACCCTGGCGCATTTTAACACTGATTGTTTTGGTAGTATCATCGATTTTGTAGCTTTCTGCCAGCATTGGTACGAGTTCCTGCTTGTTGTTATATTCAACAAGCTTTTCAACGGCACAGAGCAGAACAAATAGATCGCCAGGTCCTTGCTCGAGGGAATAGCCCATCACGTTTGGACCTGCTGCGTTGATCACCCTGGCGGTGCCGCCATATACCGGACTTCCAGATGGTTGAACCGGTGTAGTTGTCTGCGCAGGGGTGGTGGGCGTAGAAACGGGAGGTGTCGTAGTTTTTGAAGTACATCCGCTGATAACGAGGGCAATAATGACAAGGAATCCCAGGCAAATAACCCATAATTTTTGCATTGTCGTTTCAACCTCCTCTTGCGTTTCTTTTTGGGTGTGTATATTGTGACTGATGCACACGTTTTTAGTTTAAACTCCAGTGCCTCCTCAGTAATATTTCTGGTTTAAATTAACCTCAAGTAGCAAAAATTATACCATAACGTACATCGTTTTAGTAGATCAAGATGGTGAATTTTTGTAACCTGAATTTCAATATATGATCATTGATAAAATAATACAGATATGGTAAATAATTTTTATTCACCTTGAGGTGGATTCTGATATACGCAGTACAACTTTCAAAGAGGAGTAAAGGATGACCATGGAAGATCTGGAATCAAGACTCAGGGCGCTTGAAGATATCGAACAAATAAAAAAATTACATCAGACCTATATTAACTTGATGGATAATCTTCAGTATGAAAAGGTGTTAAATCTTTTTACAGACGATGCGATTGTCGAAATTCGGAATTCTGGTTTGAAGAGGGGTAAAAAAGAAATTGCAGAGGTTTATCAGGCGCTGGCAAAATCCCGTGGGGTTACTCGTTATGATGGGCATTTTGCTGTTCATCCCGATATCAATATTAAAGGCGATGATGCGACCGGAACATGGTTAATTTATATTTTGTTTTCCAGACCATCTATCCAGTGGGTTCAAGGTAAAAACGAGTGTGAATACAGGAAAGAAAACGGAGTCTGGAAAATCAAAAGACTGAAATTCGTTCGCACACTCGCGTCCGATCCCTCATTATATCCCTGAGGACTAAGACTCCATAAAAGAAAAGCCAGAGGACAATTTGATCTTATCCTCTGGCTTTCTCGATTATTTATGCTATTAAATTTATTTCTGGAATCAGGAAGATTGACCTGAAATAGCCTCACCCAATCCGAGTACGTTAATCAGTCTTGATTGATCTGATATTACGAGTTTGGTATTGTTCTGGAGGGCAGCCTGCGTGACTTCAAGTTGTTTCAATAATTGTGCATTACCTACAAAATAATCTCTAGCAGCATTAGAAACGTACTCGATTGCTTTAGCTTCACCTTCCGCCCTGAGAATTGCAGCCTGTTTGTCGCCTTCTGCCACCAGGATAGCGTTTTGCTTATCCCCTTCGGCGGTCAGAATTTGCTTCTGGCGGTAGGCTTCGGCTTCCAGAATGGTTGCTCTTTTTTCTCTTTCCGCTTTCATTTGTTTACTCATTGCATCAAAGATATCTTTGGGTGGTTGAATTTCCTTCACTTCTACACGCGTGACTTTGACCCCCCATTTGTCAGTAGCTTCATCAAGAGTTGTTCGCAGAGAGGCATTGATTCTTTCTCTTGATGCCAGAGTCTCATCCAGACTCATGTCACCGATCAAATTCCTCAGGTTGGTTTGTGCCAGCTTACTGACGGCAATATAAAAATTAGCCACTTCATACTGGACAGCTTTGGCATCAGTAACGTAGTAGTAAACCACAGCGTCAACTGTTACCCCGACGTTATCCTTGGTAATCACTGCTTGAGGTTCAATATCCAGGACTGTCTCTCGCATATCGATCCTGGCTCTCAGAGAATCTACAAAGGGAAGTAAAAAACGCAAACCGGGATCCAGTGTTTCTTTATACCTTCCGAATCTTTCAACGATTCCCTTCTCTGCCTGACGGATAATCAAGATTGACTTTACCAGGATGATGATTACCAGGACTGCCAGAATTGCCAGGAAAATAATCAAACCCAGATTCATATTTCCTCCTTGACCAATTTTTTTACGATTAAAGTGACCCCCTGGATGGCAGTGACCACCACCGGCGTTTCCTTCTCCAATTTTTGTTCGGATATCGCACGCCATTCCTCGTTACCAACTCTCACCAGCCCTACCTTATCCGGATCAATACCCTTAAGTACTATCCCGGTCTTGCCTATAATGGCATCTATGTTGGTTCGGCTTAAAGGTGAAACTGTTAATCTGTGCAGGTATCTTCTGCCCAGAAAAATGTAAGCAATACAGATTATCAGTGTCACTATCAGAGTAAGGATCCATGAATGAAATGGAAATGTGATCAAACCACCGATAATAAAAGCCGAACCTGTAAACACGAGATCAAGACCCGTATCTATCCCTACTAACAGTTCAAGCAGAGCCAGAAAAAGACCTGTACCGATAAAGATCAACCAGAGCCAGGAATTAGCGAATAAAATGCCAGCATCTCCGATCATTTTTCACCTTCTTCAGCATTAAATAATGATCTGGTCAGCCATTATTAAACCTGGTGTAAAATTAATTAATCATTTATCACCTCCTTAAATAATAGTTAACATTGACTAACTTATAAGTTATCATAAACTAACATTATTGTCAATACCCCATTTATTTGCCTGTTCTGCTGTTTCAGGTTAAACTTAGAGAATACTACAACTTAAATTCCGTCCGTTCTATAATGAACAAAGAATATCAACAGCAAACATACACTTCGATTTTCAGATTCAGGTTATTGAATTCGCTTCAGAGCCCTGCTTACCGATTATATTTTCTGGGTTCGCTGGGACAATTTGCTGCCATGAATATGCAGATGGTCAATAATCCTCTGCTACTCTATCGCCTTACCGGATCGGCAACTCTTTTGGGATTGATGTCTTTAATCGGTTCTTTTCCTTTGATAATTATGTCTTTCTGGGGTGGAGCAATCGCCGATAGAGTCTCTAAAAAAATAATAATGGTTATGGGCTCAATTGCTTGTGGATTTATAAATCTGGGCATTGCTCTGGCTCTGGAAATAGGTTTTCTCAGCCGCGAAGTCCCTGGTTCTTACTGGATATTAATCGGAGCTTTTTGTATTCAGGGAGCAATTTTTGGCTTAATGATGCCTGCATTGCAAGCTATTATCACCGAAATTGTTAACAAAGAAAATCTGATGAATGCGATTGCCCTGAGTAACCTGGAGATGAATGCCTTAAGTCTGGTAACGCCGGGGTTAGCCGGGTTAATCATCGACACCTTTGATTTTCAGGCTGTGTATTACCTGATTACTGGATTCTATCTATACCAGACAATCTTTTTCATGTTTATTCCGGCTGGCAAGCGAAGTTCTCTTCAGCGTGGAAAAATTATCGAAGATATTGCCAGAGGAATCGGTTATATCAGGGAAAACAGGTTAATTTTCTTTATCTTAATCTTTACGCTGGCTATGGTAGTACTTACAATGCCCTACCAGCAATTATTACCAATCTATGCCGATGACATACTTAAAGTTGGTGCGACGGGCATGGGTATTATGATGAGCATGACAGGTGCCGGAGCGCTGGGTTGTTCACTTATCCTGGCTGCGGTACCGGCGAAAAGACGGGGTCTATTGCTTTTAATAGGAGGACTTATCGCAGGATCAGCTTTGCTTGGCTTTGCTTTCTCCTCCTGCTGGTATGCCTCTTTATCTCTGCTGGTTTTAATTGGCCTATCTCAGACAATGAGGAATACGATTGGAACAGCTCTCCTACAGTCTTATACTGAAGCCCAATTCATGGGTCGTGTTATGAGCATGCAGAATGTGCAATTCGGCGTCATGAGCCTGTTTACTTTCTTCGTAGGTGTACTCGCTGATATATTCCCTGTACGATGGGTGGTTGGTAGTTTGGCACTTGGATTGCTTGTAATTTCACTGGTTGCTTTTTCAATTGCATCCAGAATAAGAAGTTTAAACTGAGTTTTTAGAGTTATCTGAAAATCAGGATGACCCTAGAATAATGCGGGCATCAACCGCAAGTAGACTATCGCCAGATGCGATTAAAGGATTGATATCCAGTTCTTCCAATCGGGGCTGGCTAACAGCGAAATCAGATACCTTAATCATTATATCCTGCAGAAGCGCCAGATTCACCGGTTTGTATCCACGGTAGCCTTTTAAAAGAGAGTAACCTTTGATTTCAGATATCATCTCCTCAGCATCGAGTTTGGAGATCGGGATAAGCCTGAAGGAAACATCCTTCAATATTTCAACAAGTATGCCGCCGATGCCGAACATCATAGCTAGACCGAATTGTGGATCTCTGGCTACCCCGATGATCAGCTCAATACCCGGTTCCGCCATTTTCTGCACTGAGACACCTTCAATTCTGGCAGATGGAAGACTGTTTCTGGTGGAATTTATAATATCACGATAAGCGCGGGATACCTGAGAAATGCTGGTTAAATTGAGTTTCACACCTCCGATGTCGCTTTTATGACTGATATCCGGAGAGACGATTTTCAAAGCTATCGGAAAGTTGATTTCACGGCTGAAAGCAACAGCTTCTCTTTGGGTTCTGGCAAGACGGGTTGGAATAACGGGTATTCCTGCTTCGTGTAGCAGTCTTTTTGATTCTATCTCATTTAGCAATATTTTTCTGGATTGATCCTGTATTTGCATTTTATCAAACCTGATTTTTGCTCTGATCAAACTGTAATAGCGTTTCTTTTCTCAAGATACTGGCGGTACCAGACCAGGTGATGAAGAACTCTGGCAGCACGTCGATGGCTTGGGTATTCAGGTATCCTTTCTTTAATCACCGTTGAAGAAACCTCCGGCTCGCCAGGCGGTACATTAAAAAATCTGCGTATTAAGAACACCGGTTTACCATATTTCCTGGCTTGCTGGCTCAGATTTTCAATTCTTCGCTGGTATTCTAGGCGCATCGCTTTTATTTGTTCAGGGCTCAGGTTATTCACACCCTGCGGTGGGAACGGAGTAAAAGGAGGTAGCAGAGAAATAATACAGTCTACGTTGTTGTCTTCAAGGAGGAGAGTAAAACAAGTTGAGACAACCGTATCCTCTCCCGTTGCCCGCATGCCGACCAGATCAACAGGATTACCATGTGACCAGCGGGGTGGTAAGATTGCGTTCATTTTCTGAATGGTATGCTCTTCAAGAGTGGCGATCCTTAATCCTTCTTTCTCACAGGCTTCAGAGGTAACCACTCCAAAACCTCCTCCCATGGTCAGGATACCAACCCGGTTTCCTCTGGGTAAAGGTTGACTCTGAAGTGCTACTACCACATCACACAATTCATCATCATCTTCAGCTCGGATAACTCCCGCTTGTTTAAAAGCAGCAGAATAAATAGCGTCTGCACCTGACAAAGCGCTGGTATGCGATCGGGCAGCCCGAGCAGACTCTCCGGTGCTACCTGTTTTAATCACTATAATCGGTTTTTTCTTGGTGATTTCGCGGGCAAGGTCGAAGAATCGTCTGCCTTCTCTCAAACCTTCGATATAAGCTGTGATAATCTGCGTATCTTCATCTTCTGACAGATATTCCAGGTAATCCTCAAGGTGAATAGAAGCTTCATTACCGGTACCGACGAATTTGCTTAACCCGATTCCACGACTGGCAACGTTCTGAATTATACTCGCGCCCAGAGTCCCACTCTGTGAGAGCAGTGCCATTGATCCCGAGCCTATTCGGCTTCCGATTCCGCAGCTAGCCAGTTTTGAATGCGCATCGGCGTGTCCAAGACAATTTGGCCCGACAAAATGCAGGTTACCCTGACGTGCAATTTCCACCAGTTCAGCTTCAAGTCTGGCTCCAGCCTCGTCTACTTCTCCAAATCCCGCTGAAATAATTACGGCAGCCTTGACCCCTTTTTCCACGCATTGCCTGAGGATAGAAGTTACAATATCAGCTCTCACGACAATTACAGCCAGTTCAACCGGATCGGGAATATCGAGAATGGTGGGGAAAGTTTTTAAACCCTGTATTTCAGGGATATTGGGATTCACCGCATAAACACGTCTCTTAATTCCTTCATTCAGGGGGAGAAGTAAAGATCGCAATGCATCGTATCCCCACGTACCAACCGTGTTGTTTGCGCCAATAACAGCAACGGATTCTGCTTTAAAAAGAGAATGCCAGAAACTGCTTCTGGCATGAAGAGAAGAGTGCGTAATGTTCATAATACGACCATATTATAAGGCATCTTTTTAAAGAAATCCAGATTACATAATATCATTTACAGTAATTTAGAAGCCCCGCGGATAAAAACCTCAGTTGTTAGCCTGAAAGGAACATATAGAAGCACCCGATTGTTTTTGCTTATCTCTGCTAAGAACTTTTTAAATCGCATTTAAACGGGAAATACCAGCTTGATATTGTTGGAGATATTTTCAGCGCTTTTCAGCAAATAATTCATATACTCGGTTTTTCTGGGTTTGATCCGCATTTCCGGCCCGAGGATATATAACGTTGCAGGTAGATCATAATTGCGTACGGGTGCAGCCATGCACATAGCGCCTGTAGCACGCTCATCTGAGCCGATATCGTAGCCCCTTTTTTGAATGGATTTGATATGATCGAGCAATTTATCCTTATCAATAACGGTATAAACAGAATTCGAAAACAGATTCATGCATTTTATAGCAGTTTTAAGTTCTTTATCGCTCAATTGGGAAAGCAATACTCTACCAGAAGCTCCAGTATAAATGGATCCCATTTTTTGGGGCTGTTCGACTACCCTCAAATCATATTTACTGGGAATAGAAAGGAGGTTAACGTATCTCAATGCCACCATGATACCGAAACTTACAGTTTCACCGGTAAATTCAGACAGTCTTTCTACCTCAGATCTGGCACAGGCAACTAAATATTCCTGAGTTATCTCTGGTTTAGCCATCAGGTGTGTGATCAAGTATCCAAGATAATACTGATGTTTGATGGGATCGCGCGTAACCAGGTTAACTTCGATTAATGCCTGTAGTAAACGGTGTGCTGTTGATTTGCTCAGATGACAGCGCTCTGCAATTTCAGTGATCGTGGTTGCACCTTCTGAGATGCATTGCAAAATGTTCGCAGCACGGGCAATAGATTGTACCGAAATTTCCTTATTTTCATCGAGATTTGTATTCATTTTTATAAACAAACGAGGTTATTTTATATTGTTTTATCATATTATCCATAAAAATAGCAACATTTTGAAAGTATGAACTATATTATAATATTCCTGAATCTGGAAAAAGTATTCCACATAAATTGATAAATTAAAGTAGATGGAAAACTAAGGTTAATTAAGATAAAATTTAAGTTATAAAATCACCATTTAATCATATACGTATTTCATGTTGACAGGATATGGTATAATTAAATAAAACCAAAATACAGAAAAAATATTCCGCTTTAAAGGATAATATTGAGATAAACATAACAATTCCATCTAATTGTAATTAAAGGTTTAATTTATATCAGGTACTGTTACTGGCTGCGACGATTATTTTCGCTGACAAAAAATTTTGAAGAGGAGGACAGAAATGAAAAAACTGATCATTACCCTGGTTTCTCTGTTAATCCTGACGCTGCTTATCGTTGGATGTGGAGGGGGTGTTCAAACTCAGACCACATCCACTCCGACTGCCAGCAATATCCAGGCAACTTCTTCCCTTACGGTATCAAAATATGGTGGGACATTAAGAGTAATTACAGCCGCGGTCCCTGTTAGTCCTATTGGTATGCCATCAGAGACTCTTGGGCCAAGTCTAGAATCCATGAAATGGGCTGAAGAAGGTCCGCTTATTCAACTTCCTGATGGGAAACTGGGATATAAATTAGCGGAATCAGCAGAATATGATATGAGCCCTGATAATTCTGGTATCACTATTCATCTAAAAAAGGGCATAAAATTCCATGATGGTACCGATTTTAATGCTCAGGCCATGAAGTGGAACCTTGACAGGCTGATTGAAAAGGGGTTATACGGTGGCACTACCAACTGGAAATCCTGGGATGTAATCGACCCTTATACAGTCAGGATTAGCTACAAAGAATGGCGCAATTCAATGTTCACGGACATGATGGAAGGTACCATGAGTTTCATGGTATCACCCACTGCTTTTGAGAAGAATGGAATTGAATGGATGCGCTGGAACATGGTTGGAACCGGACCTTTCAAGCAAGTCAATTTTGAAAGAGATGCTTCACTAGCCCTAACCAGGTGGGAAAATTACTGGCAGAGCGGCAAACCGTATCTGGATGGAGTGAAATTAATATATATTACTGATGAAATGACGGCCATTGCAACAATGCAATCCGGTGCTGCAGATGTTCTAATGGGTGCTTCTGCCAAGCAGGCGTATGACCTTAATTCTGCTGGGTTTAAAGTTATATCACGTGTGGAAGGTACTACAGCTTTGATCCCCGACAGCGCTAACCCTGATTCACCATGGTCAAATCCTAAGGTCAGGGAAGCTGCCGAATATGCGATTGATAAGCAGAATTTGGCGAAAACTTATGGCTATGGCTTCTGGCAACCTGCGTATCAGATAGCGAGCCCCATAATAAAGCCAATCTATGATCCTAATTATCCAGGACGTAAATACAATGTTGAAAAAGCAAAGCAACTGCTGAGCGAAGCTGGTTATCCCAATGGATTTAAAAGTAAATTGATTGCACAAAACACTGTTAATCGCGATATACTGGTATCTATTCAGGCTGACCTGGCTAAAGTAGGCATTCAGGTTGACCTGGATATGCCTGAAACTGCTAAGTTTAATGAGTACATGTTTGGCTCAGGATGGAGCAATGGTTTATTATATACCTCCCTGTTCGATTCAATGAACATGAACAATTCTCTGGTATTCTATTTTGCTGAAGCGCCGCTGGGTTCTTGTTTTAAAGTCTTGCAAAGACCGGCCGGTTTTCAGCAATTGCTGATTGATTCAATGCATGCGCCATTAGCCGATCCGACAGTGCCTGTTGGAGACCCGGCGAAGATCAAGAATATTGTAAATACAATTTTCAATAATGTCATGGCCATCCCGCTTTATCATGGAGCTTCGATTTCAGTTACTACAAGTAAAGTAAACGATACCGGATTTTATGAGCAATTCAGGAGCTGGGCATTTACACCTGAAAACATCTGGCTGAGTAAATAACATATTATTGCAGGCGGATCACTTGATCCGCCTGCAAAATTAAATATTTGGTTGCCTGTGATTTCTTGATCTTCGGTAAGATTGAATAACCTGAATTAAGCACAGATTAAAATTCTTTACAATTCGAGGTCAATGATGGTCACATTTATTATACGCAGGCTTATTCAAAGTGCGATTGTTCTCATTCTTGTGACTATCCTGGTATTTTTGGCTTTGCGTCTCCTGCCCGGCGATCCGGTAAGAATGTATTTAACGTCAAACTCGATGCAGGAATTAAGCGAAGAACAAATAGAGGCTGTCAGGCGCGAGTTTGGTTTGAATAAGCCGCTGGTGATGCAATATTTTGACTGGATAGGGGGTGTGGTCCGTGGTGATCTTGGCATTTCAATTCTTACACGCGTTCCCGTTGCTCAGGAAATTGCTCGTCGTGTACCGATTACCTTGTATATCGGAATCATTTCATTCATCATAGGCTTAATTTTAGGAATTCCTGCAGGAGTAATCGGAGCTGTTAGAAGAGGCACCTGGATTGATTCTCTCATTACGACACTTGCTAATATTGGCATTACCATTCCGGTTTTCTGGTTAGGTATTTTGTTGATCTATTTTTTAGGCTTGTATCTCAAATTATTACCGGTGATGGGATATACTTCACCTTTTACAGATTTTTGGATGAGTATAAAGCAGATTATTATGCCGGTTATTTGTTTGGCACTATTTCCGATAGCCGGTAATGCGCGCCAGGCTCGGTCAAGCATGCTGGAGGTAATGCGACAGGATTATATTCGCACTGCCTGGGCAAAAGGTTTAAGAGAGCGGGCGATAATCATGCGTCATGCGCTGAAAAACGGACTTATACCAATTGTAACTTTGTCAGGTATGGGTGTGGGAACGATATTGGGAGGTTCAGTTTTTGTTGAGACCGTATTTGCCATTCCCGGTATGGGCAGGCTGGCGGTCACATCTGTTCTTAATCAGGATTATCCTTATGTCCAGGCAATCACATTGATTATTTCAATAATGGTATTACTCTCAAATTTACTGGTTGATATTGCCTATGGCTGGCTGGATCCCAGAATTCGCTATGAATAAGGATAAAATACTATGGCTGGATTGAATACTGCTGAGGCGACAAAAATCAAAAATATCGAAATACCACCAAGAATAAGTGAGTTGCGACGTTTTTTGAGAGTATTTCTGGGACGTGGTCTGGTTGTATTTGGAGCAGTAATTATTCTGATCTTTGTCATTGCCGCGATTTTTGCTCCTTTAATAGCTCCTTATGATCCGTATATTACTGATTATGGATATTCTTTGTCTCAGCCAAGCTGGAAACATCTTTTGGGGACGGATGCTCCCGGAAGGGATACTTTAAGCCGGTTGATATATGGTGCAAGAACCTCATTACTCGTTGGATGTGTTGTGGTTGCAATTTCTTCTATAATTGGTATGTCTCTTGGATTGATTGCCGGATATTTTAGTGGATGGAGTTATACCATAATTATGAGATTGATTGATACTTTAATGTGCTTTCCAATGATATTACTCGCTCTATTGATTGCAGCTCTTCTGGGAGGCGGATTGAAAAACGTAATTATCGCTCTTAGCTTTGCTTTGATGCCCTCTTATGCAAGGTTAATGTGTGGTCAGGTTCTTTCTGTAAAAACCAACGATTATGTCCTGGCTGAACGTTCAATTGGAGCGAGTAATTTTCGCATCATGTTGCGTCATGTATTGCCCAATTGCTTTCCTCCCTTAATAGTGCAAATGACTTTAATGTTAGGTTCAACTATTCTTGCTGAGGCGGGGCTCAGTTTTCTGGGTATTGGAATAATGCCACCAACTCCAGCTTGGGGGAGCATGGTGAATGATGGCAGGCAATACCTTTTAACGAATCCGATTTTATCATTTGCACCAGGTCTGGCTATCATGCTTACAGTTTATGCTTTTAATATGATCGGTGATGGTTTAAGGGATGCTCTGGATCCGAGACTTCGTGGAGTACTTTGAATGTTTAGTTTGAAATGGTTTGCGAAATACAGTGAGCCTGAAAAATAATAGGAGGAAAAATGAAAGCGGCTATTTGTTATGAGTTTGGTAAACCTCTGGTGATTGAAGACGTGGAGATAGCCGATCCAGGCGAAAAAGAGGTGCGTGTGAAGGTAGCGGCTACTGCTATTTGCCATTCGGATATCCATGATATGAAAGGTGAGTTGCCTGGTCCACTGCCTTTCGTCGGTGGGCATGAAACTGCCGGTTACGTGGAATCCACAGGTAAACGGGTTCATTCAGTAAAACCAGGCGATCCAGTTATTGTATCGCTATTATCGTACTGTGGTACCTGTTATTTCTGCCTGAAAGGTTTACCTCACCTGTGTGAAAATAAATTTGCTCCCTCGCCAGATGTAAAGTTACGGAATAAAAAAGGTCAGGCATTGATTCAGAAGGGAAGTGTAGGCGGATTTGCTGAATATGTACTTGTTAAGGAGTCGCAAGTAGTAAAGGTGCCTGCTGATGTGCCGCTGGATAGGGCAGCTCTACTGGCTTGTGGAGTAATCACCGGTTTTGGTGGAGTGGTTAACCGGGCAAAAGTTGAAGCTTTGAGTAGTGTAGCAGTTGTGGGTACGGGTGGAGTCGGGATAAATGCTATCCAGGGAGCCGCATTCTCCGGAGCATATCCTGTAGTCGCAGTAGATATACTGGAAGCAAAGCTGGAAATAGCAAAAAAATTCGGTGCAACACATGGAGTGAATGCCGGGAAATCGGATGCTATCGATGAGGTGAAGAAGCTTACCGGCGGTAGAGGCGCGGATTATGTTTTTGTTACAGTTGGCAGTGTGTCTGCCATCCGCCAGGGATTTGCCATGTGCGGTACGCGGGGAATGACGGTTATTATAGGATTGCCTCAAATGAAAGATATGCTGACAATTTCACCTTTTGAATTTATCCTTTCTGAAAGAATGCTTACCGGTGGTTTTATGGGAGCAACCAATTTAAAAGTGGATATTCCCAAATTAATTGATTTGTACAGGGCAGGAAGACTTAAATTGGATGAGCTTATCACCGGGCGTTATCCTCTGGACAGAATTAATGAAGCCGTACAATCGACAGAAAAAGGCCAGGTTATCCGTAATGTAATCATGTTCCAATAAAAAGATCAGCAGGTTATTTTTTAATTAAATGAAAAGTGAGGATAAATTATGAAAGCGGCAATATGCTATGAATTTGGGAACCCGCTGGTGGTGGAAGATGGTATACAGGTGGACGATCCTGGTAAGGGAGAGGTCAAGGTCAGGCTGGCGGCTACCGCAGTCTGCCACAGCGACCTGCATTTTTTCAAGGGGGAAATTCCATTTAAATTACCCGGTATTGGTGGACATGAATCATCTGGATATATAGAGGAAGTTGGAGAAGGAGTAAGAGATTTAAAAAAGGGTGATGCGGTAATTATCGGTACCGTTACTTCCGGATGTGGACATTGCTATTATTGTACAACTGGTTTGAGACATTTTTGCATCAATCGGCAGCAGCCGATGGAAGGACGACATCGCAATCGCCTTGGGCAGAGGCTTGCACCGATGGCTGGACCAGTAGCTGGTTTCGCAGAGTATACAACAGTCTCGGAGACCCTGGTTACCAGGATTCCTGCAGATATGCCAATGGATAGAGCCTGTCTTCTGGCTTGTGGCGTAACCTCTGGGTTTGGAGCAGTTGTCAATCGGGCGCAGGTAAAACCTTTTAGCAGTGTAGTTGTGATGGGGTGTGGTGGTGTGGGTCTTAATGCTATTCAGGGGGCATTGTTCTCCGGGGCTGATCCGATAATTGCTGTAGATGTAGCGGATAATAAACTGGAAATTGCTCGCAAATTTGGTGCCACGCATGTGATTAACAGTAAAAAAGAAAAAGATCCAGTTAAATTGGTATTTGATCTGACATCAGGCAGAGGAGCAGATTATATCTTTGTAACAGTGGGTAATCTAGAAGCATTGAGACAGGGCTTTTCCATGGGAGGTCCTCGCAGTATGACGGTAGTTATTGGTCTTATGATGGGGAATCTTGCTTCAATAATGCCCATGGAGTTTGTCATGACTGAAAAAATATTAACCGGTTGCGGCGGAGGATCTTTGCGTACCAGCATTGACATCCCAGAATTAATTTCACTTTACAAAAGCGGGAGATTAAAACTGGATGAATTGATAACAGGCAGATACCCGCTTGAG
>Ga0101944_10004593_pt1 | contig 16848 bp, 15 predicted proteins | sample DewCreD2012metaG_FD_75245 | JGI IMG/M metagenome (GOLD analysis project Ga0101944, IMG submission 75245) | Hot spring sediment bacterial and archeal communities from British Columbia, Canada, to study Microbial Dark Matter (Phase II) - Dewar... ...
CTCCTCCACTGTGTGCATACGAGCGCGCAAGAGAGATTTTTCGGCGGATAAGTCTTTAAGGTTGTGGATGTTGCGTTTCATGGTTGTCGGCTTCAGTAGCGTTGTTAAAAAAGGCCCGCAACAGTCTGCTCAAGAGGGGATTTGTCAGCCATTGCTCTTTGAATGCGGACAGCAACACGGCCAACAAAGCGTACAGACCTGCTATGGCCAGAAAGCCCAGCGCATAGGAGCCCCATAGTTGTCCTAAGAAAAGCGCCAATGCCACAGTGGCCATAAACAGGCCAAAAGACAGCAAAGCTCCTACGGCCAGCACAGCCACTAAGGCAGAGGCGACCTTGGCCGTCCGTTCGGCAAGGTCTAATCGCAGGTAGTCCAACTGTAGCCGGAGGTATTCGCGCAGGTAGGTAATGGTTTCGCCTGCAGACTGAAGCACTTCCTCAGTATCTTTTGTTGTTTTAGCCATGGCGGAGGATAAGACGTAGGCACTTAGGTGAAGGTCATTGGCTCGGATGGTTTTTTTCAACTTCGGCCCACTTTTCAGCCAGTCGTTGGCGAGCGAGTCGAGCGCCTGCTTCAAAAGCAGCGCGAACGTCTTCGGCCGAAAGTGACGGCTCCTCCTCGACAGGCTCAGGAGGCATCTTTTCCTCCACTGCTTCGACATAGGTCTCTGCCGGTTCTTCTTCTCCTATCGCTCCGCTAGCTCCGAGCAGGCGCATTAGTCGTTCGGAAATATAGATGCCTAAGCGGTTCAGCCGCGCAGAAAAATAGGCCGCCACCCGCCGCTGCACTGCACTGTGCTCGGAGGCTAAATAAACACCTGCAGTCATACCTACCGCAGCGCCTGCAAGCACTACGGCGAGAAGAGAGGAGAAGCCTTTTTGCTTGGCCATGCGCACGAACGGGTGGAACAGCACAAAAATAGCACGCAGCGAGGTGTCTTTGGTAGTGTATAAAAAAGAAAGCACCGTGCTCGACGCTAACTAAAAAAAGAAAAAACCGCAGGTAGATGACTCCCACGGCTTTTACCTCTAAAAAGTAAGCGGTTATGGGTAAAATCGGTTGTTGGCAATGGCTGGGAGGTCTCTCGTCATCGAGCGAGGAGCTTTCCGGAGGCGATGAGTTGTCCGCGATCGGTAGCGATGCGGAAGAACAACATGCCTGCCGGCAATTGTTGCCGTTGCAGTCGGAAGGTGGGTTGGTTGTAGGATTGATTAAGGATTTTCCTGCCTTGCAGGTCAAAAATTTCCAAGATATATCCGTTTGCTGGCGCACCAGTGATTTCAAAGATGGCGCTTTCTTCGAAGGGGTTTGGATATACCTTCACCTCAGCACCTTTCCAGTCAATGTGCGTCGTTTTCACCACGATAAACGTATCCAACGCGCAGACGGTATGAAACGTTTGATTGGTTACTAAGGGAGGGGCAATGTCAAAGATGACGGCAGCGGTATTGCGAACTTCCGTTCTGCAAGGGACACCCTTGACAAAAGCTACCCTGAACTTCACAAAGCCCTCGTTCGAGCCGCTCTGCGGAGGTAAGGCCGCATTGGCCAGAGTGAACTGCACAATACCACTGCCATTGACGTCAAACTCGTACGGGTGGCTAGACGCCCCAGGACGTACCGTAGCCGGGTCAAGGAAGGGCGATAGCGTATCGCGTACGACAATCTGGAATACCGTATCGGTACCGGTATTCCTGAATTGGATTAAATACTCCATGTCCGTTTCAGGGCGGACATAGTTGGCTAAGCCGTAGCCTTTGGGATGGCCTCGTTTTAGGTAAACAGGATTAAAATCAGGGTTGCTGCTTTCTTGGCAATCGGAGGAACGGAAGGGGTCCAAATCATCTTCTGCAAACATGGTGTAAAAGCCCGTGTTGAAGGGTGCGCTGGTGTCGGAACGACACCCTTCGACGGCTGCCGTGGGGTAGCTAGTACCTGGGTAGCCCGACGTCTGCTCTGCAATGACGCGGTAGGTTCGTCCGTTGGCCGGCGTCGTCCATACGAGAGACTCCTCGCCTGCTTTGAGTTGGCGCCGATACAGCGGGTCGCCCGGCTGCGTAAGCATGATGACATCCTCTGCAATCACAAAGCCTACGGACTCCTGCATGTCCCCTGTACCGACGTTAGCCAGACTTAGTTGAACGACGCCCTGCTCACATTTGGCGCGTGCCTGCACGACAGAGCGGTCCCATCCGGTTATGTTGCAGAAGGAGTCGGGATAGATGTGTGCCCGTACACAGTGTGCCTGACCGGTGAGAGTGTTGCAGGCCAGAAAGGCCGTAAAAGTGAACGAACCACACTCGCCATTAGGCAAGAGTCCAATGTCAAATGCGTAGGTGTTTCCTTGAACTAATGTAGCGGGGATAGAACTGCTGACCAAAGAGAGGTCGCGGTCGAGTTCCACCTCTATGCGTGTATTGCTCGAGGGCAACGTGCCGGAGTTGCAATAGCGCACCGTGTACACGTTTTCCGCGCATCGGCGCAGGATGGGCGTAGCCACATCTACTTCGTTGCGAGGGCACAGCGATACCGCACGAACAGGCACCTCCACAGTGAACGTGTCCAAAAAGCCCGTGACCTTCACGGGTATCTCCGCTGCGCACGATTGCCACGAATTGTTGGGCGGGAAAAGCCTGACCTTGTAATTGCCGGTGTCTACCAGCAGTAGGAACTCCCCACCAGCCTTGGCTACGGCGTAACGCGTGAAGTTGGGGCTTTCCACACGCACAATCCAATTTTCTAGCCCTGGCTCATTGGCCTCGCGCTGACAATTGCCGTCGATATCGAAGAAAATTTTACCCGAAATGTAGCTTGAGAAAGACACGCAGTTGCGGTCCATTTTCACCAGATATGGGTTTGATTCGCTACCAATGGTCGGGAAAAAGAATTCGCCTACGCCGGCGGCTACTGCACCGCCGTCCGGCGTAGGCACTACGGCCATGCCTTGGTCAAAACCAGGGCGGCCTACGGCAATGTCGCAGACCCGATCGCCCTGGGCATTAGCGCGCACGATGTACACATCTTCGGATTGGTTAGTTGCCTTCGTGCCGGTAGCATACAAGTCGCCATTGGATGCTTTCGCTATACCATATAGGTCAGCGCGTGCAAACCCCGTGCGCCACAAGATCTGACCGCTACCCTGACCATTTATTTTCATCAAAACGCCAACGCCGTTTTCTTCATACGTGCTGCGGCCGCCAATAAGGACGTGGCCATCCGTGTCAGCCAGCACTGCGCGCGCCACATCGTCGGCGGGGATTCCCTGCGAAATCTCAAAAAAATTGAAGCTGTTCTCCCATATTAGGGTCCCATTGGACGTGTTTACACGGGCAACCCAAATGTCGCGAGGAACAGTCTTTTTCTCGCCGGCTACCACCACAGAGCCGTCGGCCATCCGAGTGATAGCAAAAGCTTTCTCCACCACGTTAGCTTCGCCATAAACATTACTCCACAACAGTTGCCCTTCCGCCGATACGCGGAAAATCAGGGCGTCTTCGGTGCCCGAGCTGTTTTTGCGATGACCACAAGCCACAAAACTACCGTCGCTCAGAACGACAATGTCCTTAGCCTCTGTATCGAAAGAGCCAGGCAGATAGTATGTCCACAGCGCTTTGCCTGTTCCATCGGTTTTCACAATGAAGGCGCGGCGCGGCGTCATACCCGTTTTAGTAAAACCGGTGATGCCGTAGTGCCCATCGGCGGTTTGTGCAATACCCTCGGCCGATGTCTGGGAACCTAAGAAATAATCGCGGGTAAACTGCAACTTGCCATCGGCATCTATCTTAAAAAAACGAGCGCGATTGAGGCTGGCGTAATAGCCTACCGCCACAAATCCTCCGTCTGCAGCAGGTTGGATGTCATTAATCTGCCCCTGGCCGCCGCCATCGAATACGCGTTCCCACCCTTGCGCAGAGAGGGCTGCGACCGACAACAAGAGACTACATACGAGAAGGATTCTTTGCATACGCTCGGAGTATTAGAGGACAGGCGCCTTTTTTTGACAGTACAAAAGTGCGGGCCAATAACGTTGCAAATAAGTACAAAATTTTGGCTTTGTTGAATGTTTTATGGCGCCTATAAGGCCTAAAGTAGCGGCCTTTCTCAAGGTATTTTTTTTATAAAAATCTTATTTACAGCGTTTTATTAGAAAATTGAAGTTTTCTGTGCGAAGAGTTAATGCCGCCGTTTGTTATATGATGTAAAGCGCTCCTCTTTGGCATGGGTGGTCAAAGTAGCAGGCAAAAGAGAACGAGAGACCTTGCAAAGCAAGGTCGCGCTGCAGCATGTGCGGGTGAGCGCCTAATTTCGCCCAGATGATTCGCGCTTTCGCTCCTGCTCTTTTGTGGTTGGTTGCCGTTGTGTTTTTGTCCACAATGGGTGGTGTTTCAATGCCTACTTTTCAGCTGTTTGAAACCGACAAATTGGCTCATGCAGCGGCTTATGGCTTGCTGTCGTGGCTCACGCTTTGGGGTTTTGTCCGCTGGCAGGGGCAGGCCGGAACGCTGCAGGGAGTGCTTACCGTGTTTGTCGCAGCGCTCATTGGTGCGCTCTTGGAATACATCCAGTTTCGATACTTTCCCGATCGCGTATTTGAGTACGACGATATGGTTGCTAACACCATTGGAGCCATTGGTGGGTGGTGGGTTTTTGCGCGCCTTTTTTCATCTCAACAGTTGGAAGCTTGGTTAGGGCGCTGGCAATAAGTCACACCCACACTCGGCAGCCTTCTGAGCAGTTGGTGCAGATGTCAATCTGTTGGCGGCCCTGCAGCAGGCGCTGGCGAAAGCGCTGGTAGGCCTCCCCGTGCCAGATATGGCGAAAGGAAACCTCCTTCAGGTTACCTAGATGATGCGCGGCGTCCTTGTCGAAGCAACAAGGCACAACCACGCCATTCCACGTAATGACGCTGGCGTGCCACAACCGCCAGCAATGAGCGAGCAAGGCGTGACGTGGCGCCCACGAGCCATCGGGCTGCTGAGCATAACGCGCATAGCGGCTTTGTTCCGGGATGAGTGCGTGCCCTTGCTGATAATCATACACCTGCGCGCTCTTTAGGCGCACTTCGTCGGCGCCCCATGCCCGAGCCAGCCGCCGGATGTCGTCTATCTGGTGCTCGTTGGTGCGCAGTACAAGAAATTGAACGATGAGATGCGGTCGGCGCGAACGCAGGCGGCGCTTCCAGTGCGCCACCTCTCGAATGCCCTGCACCACACGCTCTAATTGGCCGCCGATGCGGTACTTTTCGTACGTCTCCTGCGTGGTACCGTCCACCGAAACGATAAGTCTGTCTAAACCCGACTCCACCGTGCGGCGCGCTCGCTCGGCATCGAGGAAGTGGCCGTTGGTGCTGGTCGTCGTGAACAGCCCACGATTATGGGCGTAGTGCACCATGTCGAGAAACTCCGGATGGATGTAAGGCTCTCCCTGAAAATACAGATATAAGGAAAAGGTGTCGCGGTGCACTTCGTCCACCACTCTCCGAAAGAAGTCGGCACGCAGGTTGCCGGTAGGGCGGCTGAAAGCACGCAGGCCGCTGGGGCATTCAGGGCACCGGAGGTTGCAGGCAGTGGTTGGCTCGATGCTGATGGATATAGGCATTCCCCATTGAATGGGTCGGCGCAACAGGCGAGTAAGATAATAGGACGCCAACACTTGCGCCGCATTCCAGGCCCGCCGTAGGGTTGCCTTTTTGGCAGCATTTCGCCAGTCAGCCCAGTGGAAGCTCATAAGAATGCCCAAAGGCTGGTCTATCAGGGAAATTGCTCAAAACTTAGGACAGAGGATTTGCTCGTTTTCGTACTCGCCTAGGTAGGCCACGGAGAATTCTAAAGCACCTTGCCGACGCCCAAAACTCAGGGCTTGTGGGTTGATGTCGTAGCTGATGCCAAAGAGCACGTTGCTCACTTCAAACCCAATCAGCCCTACAATGGCGTCCAGGTCGAACCCACTGGTGCTGCGCACCGGGCGCACCCATCCGCCCAAATGCACTGCCGAGGTGCCGTAGCGGCCTACGGGGAAACGCACGTTAGTGCCGGCATTCATCTGCGCATGAGGTCCTTGTAGCGCAAAGAGGAAACGTGGCAACAGAGCAGCGCGGGACGTTCCAAGGGAAATGTTAGCTGCTACCTGCCCCGATATTTTTCTGTAAAACCTATCGCCTGGGATGCCCTGATTGTAAAAGGTTGCCCTCGGCTCCAGAATGTGATGGATGGCAGCCCCGGCAAACAAAGCACCGCGACGCCCCATGCGCGCCGAGTAGTTCAGCCCCACATTCAGGTCAGGGTAGGCAAAGTTGTTTTCAGGAAATTGCTCGCCCGTGGGTAAAACAAAGCCCGTGAAGCCGTCGAACTCATCGGAAAAATTGAGGTAGGCATAATTGATGTTGCGCTGCGTTAAGCCACCTTGAACCCCCAGCGTTAGGTACTGGCGGCCCTCCACATCTAAGGCTTTGTGGTAGGCTAATGCGAGCGCTATTTGGGTGGTACTAAAGTCCACCACACTTGCCTGATCGGTGAAGAACATTAACCCTAACCCTACGGCATCTTGAGAGGTGCGGTTGAACGGCGGATTGAAGCGCAAGTCGCCCGCCACCGCAAAAGTGCGGATGGGGTTGTCCAGCACGTTTCGCCATTGGTCGCGGTAAATGGCGCTGACGCGGTAGCGCCCTTCAAAGGCTCCTACCAGCCCTGGGTTGAGCATTTGGGGTGAAGCATAGAACTGGGTAAAATGTTGGTCTTGAGCTACTAACGCGTGCCCACCAACGAGAAGGCAACCAATCAGTAATCGGGTGTGTACCGTCATGCTATATAAAAATGTTTGGGCAAAAGTACAGTGTAAAGACCGACTGGAGCTGTTCGCCCGATGGCCGACTCAGGACAAAGGAACGGTGATGAAAAACAAAAATTTTAAGTGGCACGTACCTTTGCCTGCTACCTATGCCTCTGCTGTTTACCCGACGGCTATTCCCTGTGCATCGGCAGCCACCTGTCTTTGGCGTGTGGCAGATTGTCGAGGAAGAGCGCTTTTTTCGGCGGCGGTTAGCCCTTACGCCCGCTGAAGAGGCCGAACTCGGTCGCTATAGAGACCTGCGCCGTTTGGAGTGGCTGGCGGTGCGCTACCTCCTGCATTTGCTCACGGGTAATGGCGAGCGCTGGCCCCTGGAGAAAGACGCTTTTGCTAAACCGTTTTTCCTGACAAACAACGGCTTGCATTGTTCTTTAAGCCACTCGAAAGGGCTGGTCGGCGCCCTCCTGGCCGACGTGCCTGGCGGCTGTGACCTGCAAGTACTAACGGAAAAGATGCCGCAGCTGGCACCTCGATTTCTCCACGAGGAAGAAGTCGCCTTTATGAGAACCTTTGCCGCTGACGTGCAACTCGACTTGCAGCACGTCTTCTGGACGGCCAAAGAAAGCCTCTACAAGGCTTATGGCCTTAAAGCCCTCGACTTTCGGCAGCACTTGCGCATTGAGCCCTTCGAATGGGCGGGGGGCAGCGGGGAGGCCATCGGGTGGGTGTGCCGACAGACGCCCTTTCAACCCTATTCGCTGTACTTTGAAAAACCCGCTGTGCGCCCCGGCATCCCGGCTTTCGTTTGGACGGTGTGTTTGCCCAGCAACGCGATGGCATAAAGCAGCAAAATTTCATTTTCTTGCTTAAGCGCTTTTTTCTGCAAAAGGCATTTACCTTTGCATTCCGTTTTTTCAGACCGTTTTTGATTTTTTGAAGAAATAGCGATGAAACGTACTTATCAACCGTCCCGACGCGCGCGCAAGAACAAGCATGGATTCCGAAGCCGTATGGCTACCAAAAACGGCCGTCGCGTGCTGGCTCGCCGCAGAAGGCAGGGCCGCTACAAGCTCACCGTTTCAGACGAGAAGCGCTTGAAATAAACTGCCCAGGCTTCCTGTACGCGCAGTTTAGGTTTTTGAGCCGTCAGGGTGCAGGGGCGCCCTGACGGTTTTCTTATTGTTCTCGACACCCGCCCGACCATGCATACATTTGAGCGCAACGAGCGCCTCAAGAGCCGCAAACTGCTGAGCCGCCTCTTCCAGGAAGGACGCGCATTTGTGGCCTATCCACTTCGTGTGGTGTGGCTACCGCTCTCGGAAGCTGAGCGGGCAGTCATGCGTTTTGGTGGTCATCCCGCTCAGGTAGCCATCAGCGTGCCCAAGCGCCGGTACAAAAGCGCTGTGATGCGCAATCGCGTCCGTCGGCAGGTGCGCGAAGCCTATCGGCTCAGCAAACACGTGCTCTACGAGCAGCTGAAATGCCGCTCTCTCCACATTGCCCTGATTTTTATTTTTGTAGGCAAAGAGGATCCTTCCTTCGAGCAATTAGCCGGCAGCATGCGCAAAGTAGTGCAGTTCTTCGCGCGGCAGCCCTTGCCTTTGTCCGAATAAGCGGCTCTACGACAGCCACGACTTGTAGTAGTCCGGGTCTTCGATGCCGGCGGCGTATTCCGTCATGAGCAGCGGACGGAAAGTGTCCACCATAACCGCCAGCTCGCGCGTCTCCTTAGCACCGATGCTGCGCTCGACGGCGCCCGGGTGCGGCCCGTGCGGAATGCCACCCGGGTGCAGCGTAATCATGCCACGTTCTACATGCTTGCGGCTCATAAAATCGCCGTCTACATAGTAGAGCACCTCGTCCGAGTCAATGTTAGAGTGGTTGTATGGCGCCGGAATGGCCAAAGGATGATAGTCGTATAAACGCGGCACAAAAGAACAGATGACAAACTGGTGCCCATCGAATGTCTGGTGAATAGGCGGTGGCAGGTGAATGCGGCCGGTAATGGGTTCAAAGTTGTGGATGGAAAAAGCATAAGGGTACAAGTAGCCGTCCCAGCCAACGAGGTCGAAGGGGTGGTTGAGGTAATGGTAGGGGTAAATGGTGTCTTGTTTTTTGATGAAAAACAGAAAGTCTCCGCGCTCATCGTGAGTTTCCAGGTCGGTAGGCTTGCGAATGTCGCGTTCACAAAATGGCGAGTGCTCCAACAGCTGCCCATACTCGTTGCGGTAGCGCTTGGGTGTGGTGATAGGGCCGCTGCTCTCCACGATGAAGAGGCGGTTGTCTGGCCCGTCGAAGTGGAGCTGGTACACCGTTCCGCGGGGGATGACCAGGTAGTCGCCATAGGTAAAGCGGATATTGCCGTACATGGTGCGCAGTGTTCCCTCGCCCTCATGCACAAAGATGACCTCATCAGCATCGGCATTCTTGAAGAAATAGTCTGTCATACTTTGGCGCGGAGCGGCTAGAATGATCTTGCAATCGTTGTTGACCAGTACCGGCTTGCGCGACTGCAGATAGTCGTTCTCGGGGTGGATTTGAAAGCCCTTCAGGCAGCGATGTTTGAGCTGGCGGTCGTGCACCGTGCGCGGTGCAATGCTGAATGGCTCGCCTACCTGCACGATCTGCGTAGGTGGGTTACAGTGGTATAGGAGCGAGTAGACGTCGCTGAAGCCCTCCGTGCTGAAAAGCTCTTCCGCGTAAAGCGTCCCATCGGGCTTGCGAAACTGGATATGGCGTTTAGGTGGCACTTGTCCGAGGCTGTAATAGTGCATAATTCAAAGATTTTGAATGGTTTGCTATTTGCAATAGAGCGAATGTGCTTAGCAAAGTTAGAGCGTTTACGAGAGGGGTGTCAGCTGATACTTATCAGCCCATAGCCGACAATGGCGCGCTATTTCCACAGGGTCGGCGTGTTCAAACGTCAGGGTTTGCCGCAAGAAAGCGGTGCTGTTGTCCATTTCGAAGCGATAGGTCTTGTCGTAGTAAGCCAGCGCTATTTCGGCTGCTGCCGCAAAGTCGCCTCGTTGAAGCGCCTCCAATGCTTGCTTGACACGCAAACCGCCCAGTTTTTTTTCGATGCGCCGAAAAGCTGCTTCCAGCTCAGCTATGGGGGCCGCGGCATAGTCGTTTATCAAATTTTGAACACGGCAGGCATGGGGCACCTCGATGTCGAGCAGCGGTGCGCTTTTCATTTGTGCCCAAAGACCTTGAGGGAGATACACGCGTCCAATGCTGCGGCTTTCGTTTTCTATCCACACGCGTTGCTGTGAGGCTAGGTTGGCCATAGCGTCGAAAAGGTCGTTTTCAAACTGCTCGTTCGTGGGTTGCGGAGCCTCGCCAATGCTGCCAAACGACGAGCCTTTGTGATGGGCGAGGCGTTCCAAATCGAGCACCTGTTCACCCATTTGGGATAGGGCGCGCAGAATTTTCGTCTTGCCCACTCCTGTTTTACCTCCCAGGACGATGAGATGCAGTCGCTGCGCCTCTAAGCCGTTTAAAACGTATTGGCGATAGCGCTTGTAGCCGCCTTCCAGCACCGATACTTCGAAGCCGGCCTGTTGAAATAGCCAGGCCATGCTGTGGCTGCGTTGCCCACCCCGCCAGCAATGCACCGCCAGGCGTCGGTGAGGAGATAACTTTTGCGCCTGGCGGACAAAGCCTTCCAATTTTGGTCCAGCAATACGCAGCCCTAGCAAGAAGGCTGGCCATGCTCCCTGCTGTTTGTACAGTGTGCCCACCCTGGCCCGCTCCTCATCGGAAAACAGCGGGAGATTCACAGCGTTAGGGATGTGCCCCTGTGCGAATTCGGCCGGTGAACGCACATCCACTACGGGCCGGTCGGCACGCAAGGAGAGAAAAACCTCCGGTGGCACAGGGCTATTCATCGCTCGTAAAACGTCAACTCATCGTTTGGGCAAAGGCTATAAAAAACTGCATGGCCTCGGGGTTGCGCATGGCGTCAGGGTTATAGGCTTTTTCCAATGGCTTTTTTTGGAGGATTTTTTTGACGGGCGTTTCCATCTTCTTTCCAGAAATGGTGTAAGGAATATCAGGCACTTCCACAATGGCGTCGGGCACATGGCGCGGACTGCATTCGGTGCGTAGAGCTTGGGCAATGTGTTGCCGCAAGGAATCGTCCAGCCCGACGCCCGGCTCGAGGACGACGAACAGCGGCATCCAGTCGGAGCCATCGGGCCGCTCCAAATTCAGGATGAGTGCATCGCGAAGGCCGGGTATCTTGTCCAGCGTTCGGTAAATTTCTGCCGTGCCGATGCGCACTCCTTGGCGATTGAGGGTGGCATCTGAGCGCCCTAAAATGATGAGTGTCTGGCGAGGAGTGATACACAGCCAGTCGCCGTGGCGCCACACGCCGGGATAATGCTCGAAGTAGCTGGAACGATACTTCGAGCCGTTGGGGTCGTCCCAGAAAAACACCGGCATGGACGGCATCGGGCGGGTAACCACCATCTCGCCGACTTCGCCCGGTGGTATGGGGTGTCCGTCTTCGTCCCAGCTTTCCATAGCGCAGCCCAGGCAACGGCACTGAATCTCGCCCTCATAAACAGGCAATAGCGGGTTGCCGCCTACCCACGCAGTACATACGTCGGTACCACCCGACATGGAGGACAGCCACACGTCGGGCTTGACGCGCTCATACACCCAGCGGAAACCCTCCGGAGGTAGCGGCGACCCCGTGGAGCCGATGCTGCGCAGCGCCGACAGGTCAAATCTGTCTTTGGGCGACAGGTCGGCTTTGCGACAACTCACTATAAAAGGCGCGCTGGTGCCAAAATGAGCAATGCGCGCTTGTTCTGCCAGCGCCCACAGGGCATCGAGGGAAGGATAGGCAGGGCTGCCGTCGTACAACACCGCCGTAGCGCCAGTTAAGAGCGCGCCTATGGTAAAGTTCCACATCATCCAGCCCGTGGTCGAATACCAGAAGAAGCGCTCGCCTGGGTGCACGTCGTTGTGAAAGTGCAAGTACTTGAGGTGCTCCAAAAGGTTGCCACCGTGGCTGTGTACGATGGCTTTGGGCACTCCCGTTGTGCCGGAGGAGTAGAGAATCCACAGCGGGTGGTCGAAAGGCAACGGCTCGAAGGCCAGTGGTGCGGCGGAGTTTTTCAGCGCTTCGTCCCACAACACGGCCCCGGGGAGCTCACTGAGCGGGGGATTTTCCTCCAAATACGGCACCAGCACTACGCGCTGCAGCGAGGGCAGCTGCTGGCAGATGTTGCGCACAGCATCGCGCCGATCGAAAGGCTTGCCGTTATACGTGTAGCCGTCTACTGCCAACAGCACTTTAGGGCCAATTTGGGCAAAGCGATCTACTACACTGCTGACGCCAAAATCGGGCGAGCAACTCGACCAAATGGCGCCGATGCTCATAGCGGCTAACACTCCAACCGCAGCATGAGGCGTGTTGGGTAAATAAGCGGCGATGCGATCGCCACGCTGTACACCGCTGTTGCGGAGAAATTGGGCCAGTGCCGCCACCTTGTGCTCTAATACAACCCAAGAAAGCTCCTCCGTTTGGCCGCGCTCGTTTCGAAAAATGATGGCCGGGCGGTCGGGGCTTTTACGGCGAAATACATGCTCGGCATAATTAAGCATGGCACCCTCAAACCACTGCGCTCCTGGCATAGTGTAGCCCGAAAGTACTTGCCGATAAGGGGCGTGGCTGATGACATTGAAATACGCCCATACCGTCTCCCAGAAGCGCTCGGGGTGTTCTGCCGACCATGCCCATAGCGCGTGATAGTTGGCAAAGGATAGTTCCCGTTGCTCCGAAAGCCAACGCAGGTAGTGCGTCAGGTGCGCCTTTTCGCGCGTGGTTGAGTCGGGTTGCCAAAGCACGGCGGGTTCTCGTTCGAGCATGGCCAGGTGTTTTTTAAAAGAGGAAATTGTTAGGGGAAAGGCGGTTTAAAAGTTTCTGCTCACGCTGCTTTTTGCGGCTGATAAAAGAGCACAGCGGCATTTTCTCGTCGAAACAGCTGCCGTGCGGCGCGCTGAAGGTCTTCGGCGCTCACTCGGCGGTAAATGTCCACCTCCCTGTTGAGTAATTCAGCCTCTTGAAGCAGCTCATAAAAGCCCAAGTATTGGGCCTTGTTCAGGATGCTCATTTCCGAATAGACCACTGTGCTCTCGAAGCGATGGCGGATCTTGGCCAACTCGCGCTCGTCAATAGGAACCTCGGCCAACGCATCCAACGCATCCCAAAGCGCCTCTACGGCAGCTTCTGGCGTCACTTTTTCGTTTAGCTTAGCCTCGATAATTAGCATTCCCGGGTCAAAGCTGGCCGTCACCGAAGCATCCACAGTAGCTAGGAGCTGTTGCTCTTTGACCAGCAAGCGGTACAGGCGCGAAGATTGCCCCAGCGCTAACACGTCGGACAGTAAATCCGTAGGGTAAAAGTCAGGGTGCAGGCGAGGCGGCGTCCGAAAGGCCATAAACACTGCCGGCACCGGTACGTCGGCTTCTACCACGCGAAACTGGAGTTCCGTTTGCGGAGGCTCGACGGGCATCAAATGTTCGGCGGGCTGCCCGGGTGGTATGCTGCCAAACCATTTTTCGGCCAAAGCAAAGGCCTCTTCGGCCTTCCATGGGCTGCAGATGCTCAGTACAGCGTTATTGGGCGTGTACCAGCGCTCGTAGAAAGCACGCACTTCCTCCAGCGTGGCCTCGGCTATGTGTTCCGGTCTCAGGCCAATAACAGGCCAGCGGTACGGGTGCACGTGGTAGAGCATAGCTGAAAGATGGTGCAGCATATCGCCGTAAGGCTCGCCAAAACAAGTTTCCTTGAACTCTTCTATGACCACGCGGCGCTGCGTCTCAAAAGCGCGGCGCGTGATGCGGAGGTCCATCATGCGGTCGCTTTCCAGAAAGAGCGCCGTCTCAACATTCTGAGCGGGCAGGATTTCGTAGAATGTCGTGTAATCGTTGGTGGTGTAGGCATTGTTTTCGCCTCCTGCGCGCTGTAGCCAGTCGTCGAACTGGGGCGCATTACGGCTGCCCGAAAACATCAGGTGTTCGAACAGGTGAGCAAAGCCGGTGCGCTCCGGATGCTCGTCGCGCGAGCCGACCAGATACGCTAAGTTGACTGCTGCCAGAGGTGTGTAAGGGTCCTCATGCACCAGCACCCGCAAGCCGTTGGGCAATACCTTCCGCTCGAAAGAAACCATAGCCACCGCTTTTTTAAACCGCAAAGAAAACGCCTCAAAAGCAGCAAAAAAACGCCGGCGAGGCGCGCAAGGTTCTGATAAAAACCCAACAGGGACATCAGTTCAGTTGCCTTTTTGCAAAAGGGCTTTACCCTCGTTGGCCAAGGAAAGCTCCGCAAAGTGCTAAACTTGCCGCTCGAAACAGAGTTTTCCTTTCCATGAAAAACACACTGCCATTGGCTGCCTGGGCGCTGGCACTGCTCCTTGCGGGCTGTACCAGCCTACCGAAAAAGGACACCGCTACTCTTATTCTCTACAATGGACAACTGTTCACGGCCGACAGCACACAGCCGAGCGCAACGGCTATAGCTATGCGCGGCGACACCATCCTGTATGTGGGCGACGATGCCGGTGCACGAGCACTTGCTGGGCCGGGTACGGAGCAAATAGATCTGAAGGGCGCTTTCGCCATGCCTGCCTTCATCGAAGGCCACGGGCATTTCCTGAGCCTGGGTCATAGTCTGCAAATCGTCAACCTCAGCGGAGCGACCAGCTGGTCAGAAGTTGTAGGCCGAGTAGCCCAACAGGCCCAAAAGACGCCTGCGGGAGAGTGGATAGAAGGCCGTGGCTGGCATCAGGAAAAGTGGTCGGAAAAACTGACGCGCGCTGTCAATGGCTATCCGTACCACGATGCCCTTAGCGCCCAAACCCCCAACCACCCTGTCGTGCTGCGACATGCCAGCGGCCATGCGCTCCTCGCCAACGCTAAGGCCATGGATCTGGCCGGTATCAGCCGTGAAACGCCAGACCCCGTGGGTGGCCGCATAGTACGCGATGCTGCGGGCAACCTCACGGGTGTATTTGAAGAGAACGCGATGGATCTACTGGACCGCCCGTTAGCTGCCTGGAAAAACCTGCGCAGCGACACTGAAAAGCAGACTGCCCTGGAGCGTGCGGTGGCGTTAGCAGCTGAGGCGTGCTTGCGCAACGGCATCGCGTCGTTTCAGGACGCCGGCAGCAGCTTTGGGGAGATAGAGCAATTCCGGCGGTTGGCCGCGGAAGGCCGCCTGCCCGTTCGCCTATGGGTCATGGTAGCCCAGCCCAAAATGGCTGATTTGCCGCGTTTGGCCGACTTTCCGCTTCTGCGAGCAGGCAATGGCTTCCTGACGGTGCGCGCGGTGAAGGCTTACCTGGACGGTGCTCTCGGCTCCTACGGTGCCTGGCTGCTGGAGCCTTACAGCGATAAACCTGGCCATGTGGGCCAAAACGTTACTCCGCTGGACTCCATTCGCCGCATCGCAGAGGCTTGCCGTCAACACGGCCTGCAGCTGTGTGTGCACGCCATCGGCGACCGGGCGAACCGCGAACTGCTCGACCTGTACCACTCGTTCGTCAGCACCGACAAAAACCTGCGCTGGCGCATAGAGCATGCCCAACACGTTGACCCAGTCGACATTCCGCGCTTTGGGCAGTTGGGTGTCGTAGCCTCTGTGCAGGCTGTGCACTGCACCAGCGATGCTCCCTTCGTCGTCAAGCGCTTGGGTGTAGAGCGCGCCCGCAGCGGCGCTTATCCGTGGCGCAGTCTGCTCGACTCGGGCGCACATCTGGCTAATGGCACCGATACGCCCGTGGAAGACGTCAATCCTTTAGCCTGCATTTACGCCGCTGTTACGCGCAAGCGCCCTGACACCAGCGAGCCCTTCTTCCCTGAGCAATGCATGAAGCGCGAAGAGGCACTGCTTTCTTACACTCTATGGAACGCCTATGCGGCTTTTGAGGAGCAAGAAAAAGGCTCGCTCACGCCCGGCAAGCGTGCCGATGTGGTAGTGCTGTCTGAGAACTTGTTAGAATGCCCCCCCGAAAACATCCGCCAGGCGCGTGTGCTTCACACCATCGTGGCAGGGCGTCGTGCATGGTCAGCGCAGTAATTCCGGCAGGCTGCCCACAGTGGTAATTGCTAATTGGCTTCAAATACGGTTTGTTTTTCCAACCTAAACACGGACAGCAGCAGGTTTATTAAAAAGGGACACAGATTGGCTGGAACGCCTACCTTTGCTGGTGTTTACAGACAACCTATTCTTTCACAAAACACAACGAAGTGGAACACGGGTTTTTCAAGCGGCGTAATTCTGCAAACCATCAACGCAACTCCGAACGCCGCGACCGAGAACGAGGAGGATTCCGGGAACGAAACGACTACCGCAACCGCGAGCGCGACCGAGAGGGGTTCCGGGAACGAGGCGGATATCGAGAGCGACCCGGCAACGACCGAGGCTTTGATGGCGAAGAAAGCGTCTTTTCTAAGCGAGTACGCGCAGGTAAGCGACGCACCTATTTCTTCGATGTGCGCAAAACGCGGGGCGATGATTACTTCATCACCATTACCGAAAGCACACGCCGTGACGACGGCCAGGGCGGATACCGCCGGCATAAAATCCTTCTGTACAAAGAGGATTTCAACCGCTTTATCGCTTCGCTTAACGAAGTGGTAGACCACGTGAAAACGAGCCTCCTGCCAGACTTTGACTATGCTGAATTCGACCGCCGTCAGGCCGAGTGGGAGGCACAGCAACAAAGCCTCTCTCCCAATGACAAGCGAACGGACGATATGGCCGACCTCGACGAGGAAGATTTCGAAGAGGACTTTGACGACGACCTCGACGATGACCTCGACGATGACGACGACGATGACGACGACGAGGAGTGGAACGCCGGCGAGTGATCGTCGGCGCGGGGGCTGAACGGCGGACCCGAGGAAGCAATGGGGACGAGTCGCGCGTGGGACACCCCAGCCTTTCCCTTCGAACGGGTCGACATACGTGACCGGGAGCTGTGGTTGCGTCCGTTGTTGGCTGCGGACGCTTTCACGCTCTTCCGACTGATCGACGCCGAGCGCGAACGG
>Ga0101944_10004594_pt1 | contig 16848 bp, 12 predicted proteins | sample DewCreD2012metaG_FD_75245 | JGI IMG/M metagenome (GOLD analysis project Ga0101944, IMG submission 75245) | Hot spring sediment bacterial and archeal communities from British Columbia, Canada, to study Microbial Dark Matter (Phase II) - Dewar... ...
TAGCAAAGGCTGTTTCGGCTTTTTGGTAGTGCTCTAAATCATCGGTACAATAATAGTAGCAAATACCCACCTGATAGGCCGTATTGACGCGCTCCTGAGCGCCTTCCAATGAGGCCAAATAGGTCTCGTAAGCGCGCGCCGCACGGCAGTAGTCTTTCTTAGCGTAGTAGAGCTTAGCCATATCGCTAAAGAGGTCTACCCTTTCTGGTTCCATTTCTATGGCCTTCTCATAGTTTCGAATTGCCTGTAAGGTATCGCGGCCCATCTTAACCTGGAGCTTGGCCAGGTATTCATAGTCGGATGCCAGCACCTTATCGGGCTTTACCATTTTAAAGAAATCTTCGAGTGTCTTGAGCCCTTCTGCGTAGCGGCCGTTGTCATAGTCGCAGTACGCTTGCAGACGGCGGAGGTAGTTTCTGGAGGGATCTTTTTTGAGAATTTTTTCTACTAAGGCACTACATGCCACACAATCTTTATTGATATACAATAGGTTAGCTAAGAGCATCTCATCATCTACGCTCACTTCGCTAGCGTTGTTGACTAAGTCCTTGGCAGCCTCGAGGGCTTTTTGCCATTGCTTCTCAAAGTAAAGGAACTCCGCTTTAGCGCGCAGAGCATCTGTGTAGTTGGGCTGCAAGGCGATGGCTTTCTCCAAATTGGCCAAATACCTGTCGTTCAGCTTAGCGTAGTAGTACACTTTTGCCAGCATGAATATGGGCAGGGGGTTTTGGGGCTCGATGGTGGCGGCGATTTCATAGTGCACTGCCGCTGGCCCTCCACTGGCTCTTTCCAGGAAGGAGTAGCCGAGGGCCATTTGCGTCGCAAAATCCTTAGCCGAGATTTCTACCGCTTTTTTCAGTTCCTCTTCTGCGCGAGCAAAGTCTGGTTTAGCCGTTCCGATGGGATACAGGAACGTTTCACCGACCAGGCGACGCGCCGCAACATCCTTGCGGGCGAACTTATCTACCTTTTTCAGGACCATCTCGGCTTCGTCTTTGCGGCCTTGCAACAGCAAAATACGGGCGTTGGCGATGAGGGCATATGCACCGTCGGGCTTGGCGTTGTAAGCCGACTCATAGGCCGCTTTTGCTTTGTCTATTTCGCCTTTAGCCCCATAGGCGCTGCCCAACATCAGCCAGGCGACTACATCCGCAGGGTCTTTTTGGGTCAGCTGGGTGTATGTCTGGATGGCCTTGTCCCAGCGACTCATTTGCACGGCAGCGATACCGTCCTGGTGCGTTTGGGCTACGGCTCCTAAAGCCATACCCACCATCCACATAAGCGCAACAGATTTTCTCAGAAGGTAAGTCATTAGATGAGCGATTGAATTAAGTGAACAACGACAGAATAGGTACGATTACGTTCAAAGCAGGCACAAAGGTTTTATTTTTCTGACGTTTGTTAAAGCCGCCCGTCATGAAGCCCGTTAAGGAGGGCAAGTATTTTTGCAAAATTTAATGCCCTTTTAACTAAAAGGCCTACTTATCAGACGCAAATAGGCATCGCAGCAGTTGCCTAACGGAGGTTACTTGCGCTGCAGCTGGATGAGGCGAATAGGCGCTTGGGCGGCCAGCAGACCATCCTTGTGTATGATGCGTTGGCCTGGGTCTGAGGCTAAAAAGGCTGCCAACCCTAAGCCTAAGCCGGTGCGGGCTTGAGCGTTAATGACGTACACAGCGCGTTTGTAAGGGTACTGACCTGTGGCTAAGTAGGCTTGATAGGGGCCAAAGCCCTCCTTACCCGATGCTGGAGCGATGTCCACCAGTTTGATTTCGCGCAAGAATGACTGCACGCCTTTGTCGTCAGCATCGGAGATCCAATTAGCGCCGATGATGCCCAGGGCATTTTTGTGTTTGGCCACGTAGTCAATGACTTCTGCGTTGCTTTTCATCGCGAAGGCATTGGATGGCAGAGCGACGCCTCCGCCAATGGAGTCGCGTACATAGCGCACCGTGCCCGATAGCGGATGGTCGAAAACAAGCACGACTTCGCCTAGTGCCGAGCGCGGGTTGATGTCGCGCCAGCGCGTTTTCTGCCCAGTCACCAGCTGCCGCACTTGCTCCTGGGTGAGGAGAGTGTCCTTGTTTTCAGGGTTTACGATAAAGGCTACAGCGTCGTAAGCAATAAGCGTCATAGCGGGTCGAAAACCGCGCGGTTTGAAATGGCGCTCAATTTCTTCCTCGGTCAGGGCGCGCCCGATGATGATGACCTGTACCGAGTCGCGCAAAATAGCAGCTACTGCTTCGCCCTCAGCCACGTACTCTGCCTGCACATTGGTGCGCGGATAGATGGTGTCGAACACATCTAACGCGCTAGCTATGACGGGCTGATAGGCATCGTCCACCAGAATGCGGATGTCACCACTGGTGGGGGTGTCCAACACCCGGCCATCCTTGCTGCGTTGTTCGCAGGAGGCCAGCGCCAGGGCAATAGTCAATAGAAGGGTCAGCAGTTCTTTTCCTCTTTTCATGGCGATGTTTGTCAAAAGCAATCAGTAACGAGAGCAAAAATCGCATCCCCGCTGGAAGATGCGACTATTTTTTAAGCGGGTAGAGGCTTGTTTCCATAGGTATGCGTATGCAGCACCTATCCACACTATCCGAGAAAACCTTTTCTGTATTGTATAGCTACCGTCATTGTCGGTAATAGTCCCAATACACACGCCAGCCGCGATACAGGCCGTAAACGATAAGCAGCACGGCAAAAATGTTGCGGAACTCTAAGGGGATATCGGCGAAAAAGGTTTTGTCGGCCAACAGGCCGACACCCAAACCGAGATAAACGAACGTCATCACTGTTCCGAGGATCATGACAGGGCCGCGCAGGGTTCGGCGGCGGTGTTCGCGGTGGCTGTTTTGTACAGACATGAGAGAGAGAGAAGTGTTGTGTGAAGTTAATTGTACTTACGGATGCGGGTAGCTAGTAAAAGGATGTGTGGCAGGGCGTAAAAGCAACAAAAAAGCGCCATTCCATTGAGCGCTCTACAGATCAAGCACTTCAATACCGCTTTTGAGCAGCCGCACTTTTCCGGCTTCCGCCAACTTTTTCATCAGCCGAGAAATGACCTCTCGCGAGGAGTTTAGCTCTTGGGCGATTTCGGTGTTGGTGAGTGGCAGCACCCTGACGCCCAGCGTTTTCTGATGCCGTTTGAGATAGAACATCAGGCGCTCATCCAGGTTCTTGAAGGCAATGCTATCAATGGTATCGAGCAGTTCTTCGAAGCGGCTGCGGTAGGTGCGAACGACAAAATGGAACCAGGTGCGGTAGCGGCGCATCCACTCTTCGGTGTGTTCTACAGGCACCACCAGGAGCTCAGCATCAGTTACGGCTTTGGCCGTGACGGAGCTGCTGTGGTGCATGCGGTCGCACACCATCGAGAGCGCACAGGCATCGCCAGGCTGTAGGTAGTAGATAAAAAATTCGTTGCCCTCGTCGTCTTCGCGGAAAAGCTTGACTAGCCCACTCATAACCAGCATGGTATGGCGGATGTTTTGACCCGTCTGAAGCAATCTCTTTCCTGCAGGCACAGCCACCACTCGCCCTTTCTCTTCCATTTCACGGCGGAGTTCTTCCTCTAAATCAGGGAAAAGAGAGCGCAACAGCAGGGTATTCATCATATGCCTATCGGTGGGTGGAAGCGGATGTCTAGACAAAAATCCTGTTTTTCTGAGAAAAGGCTGAGTTGGGTAAGGTAAAAAAAGCGCTGCTACGTCGCACCCGTGTAGCTCATTTGCCCGCAAGAACACCAGGCTACCTACCTTTGCAGCCTCATAAATCAAGATTAAAAAATGTGCGGATTTGTCGGTATTTTCGGCGGAAAAGGCGCCGATGCTGTAACCCTACGCGAGCGCGCTCTGAACCTGTCGCGAAAGCTGCGCCATCGCGGACCAGACTGGAGCGGCGTTTTTTCTTGCCCCCAGGCCATTCTAGCGCACGAGCGGCTGGCCATCGTGGACCCTATCTCCGGCGGTCAGCCGTTGTATTCTCCTGATGGAAAACACGTGTTAGCTGTCAACGGCGAGATTTACAACCACCGCGCCCTGCGCAAAACCTTTGAGGGACGATACACCTACCAAACGGAGTCAGACTGTGAGGTAATCCTCTCCCTTTACCGCGACAAGGGGCCTCACTTTTTGGAAGACCTCAACGGCATCTTTGCTTTTGCCCTCTACGATACAGAGACGGGCGCCTATCTCATCGGACGCGACCATATGGGCATCATCCCCCTCTACATGGGCTGGGATGTCTCTGGCAACTTCTATGTGGCCTCTGAATTGAAAGCCTTGGAAGGCTTTTGTCGGCAAATACGGGAGTTTCCTCCGGGTCATTATTTATACAGTCCAGAGGGCCCTGAGCCGCGCCGCTGGTACGAACGCGATTGGTTCGACTATGAAGCTGTCAAGGATAATTCCACCAGTCTGACGGAGCTCCGCTATGCGCTGGAGCACGCTGTCGAACGCCAGCTGATGTCCGATGTGCCCTACGGCGTGTTGCTCTCCGGAGGGTTGGACTCTTCCATCATCGCCGCTATTGCGAAAAAGTACGCTCCGCGCCGCATCGAAACGGGAAGCATTAGCGAAGCCTGGTGGCCTCAGCTGCACTCTTTTGCGGTGGGGCTGAAAGGCTCCCCTGATCTGGCCGCTGCGCGCAAGATGGCCGAATACCTGAAAACCATCCACCACGAGGTACATTTCACCATCCAAGAAGGGCTGGATGCGCTGCGCGATGTCATCTACCACATTGAAACGTACGATGTTACCACCGTACGCGCCTCCACGCCGATGTACCTCATGGCGCGAGCCATCAAGGCTATGGGCATCAAGATGGTGCTCTCGGGCGAAGGCTCCGACGAGCTGTTCGGCGGCTATCTGTATTTTCATAAGGCGCCTAATGCCCGCGCTTTCCATGAAGAGACGGTGCGCAAGCTGAGCAAACTGCATCTTTACGACTGCTTGCGCGCCAACAAATCGCTGGCCGCCTGGGGCGTAGAAGGGCGGGTGCCTTTCTTAGACAAAGAATTCATGGACGTAGCCATGCGCCTGAATCCAGAAGACAAACGACCAGCTAACGGCCGCATCGAAAAGTGGGTGCTGCGCAAAGCTTTTGAGGACATCCTCCACCCCGACATTGCTTGGCGCCAAAAAGAACAATTCTCCGACGGCGTGGGCTACAGTTGGATCGATACGCTTAAAGAGATTAGTGCTAAAGCCGTCTCGGATGATGAGCTGGCCAATGCGCATTACCGCTTTCCCATCAACCCGCCGAAGACAAAAGAAGAGTATTACTATCGCAGCATATTCGCCGAGTTTTTCCCTTCCGATGCGGCGGCAGCGTGCGTCCCCTCGGTGCCTTCGGTAGCGTGCTCAACGCCTGAAGCACTGGCATGGGACGAGTCGTTCCGCCACGTGAACGACCCTTCAGGCCGAGCGGTGAGGTCAGTGCATCAGGCTGCACAGTGAGTTATTTGCTCGGGTCTTTTCGGAAGCGATAGGAGTAGAGGTCTGGCTCGCCCTCGTAGTAACCGTCCAAGACGACGAGGTTATAGGCATTGCGGATACAATCCACCGTTTCCGCAAGGTTATTCACGCGGTTGCCATTGACACTGGTGATGATGTAGCCCGCTACCATGTTGGTTTCATAAACAAGGCTTCCCTTGCGTACGCCGACAACCATAGCGCCTTTAATGCGCATGCGTTGCTTCTCTTCTAGTGTCAGCTCGCGCAATTCCAGGCCTAAGTCCTGGCTAAATTCCAGCCCAGTAGCGCGGGGAATGGATGCCGTGGAGTTGTTCCGATCTTTGAGCACAGCCTCCGCTCGGCGAAGGATGCCGTGGCGCCAGTATTCCAGCGATAAACGTTCGCCTGGGCGCATGCGGCCAATATGCTCCTGCAGCTCGGGCGTGCGACGGATAGGCGTTTTGTTGATGCTGGTAATGATGTCGCCTGCTTGCAGACCGGCGTCGGCAGCAGCGCCGTTGGGCGTCACGCGAGTGATACGCACGCCGTCGGCGTTGGGCAAGCCTACCTCTCGCGCTATTTCGCTGTCTATGTCTTCAATGCTGACGCCCAAGAAGGCCCGATGCACCTCGCCGAATTCGCGCAAGTCGCGCACGACTTTTTGCACTAAGTTGGATGGCACGGCAAAAGAGTAGCCCTCGTAGCTGCCCGACTCCGTGACGATGGCCGTGTTGATACCTACTAGCTCGCCAAAAGTATTTACCAAAGCACCGCCGCTATTGCCCGGGTTGACGGCAGCATCGGTCTGAATAAACGATTCGATACTGGCGCTCCCGCTGAGAATATTGATGTTGCGCCCTTTTGCGCTGACGATGCCGGCCGTTACCGTGCTCTCCAAGTTGAAGGGATTGCCTACCGCCAGCACCCACTCGCCTACGCGGACGGAGTCGCTGTTGCCAAAGACGAGAAAGGGCAGGTCGGAGGCGTCTATTTTCAGCAGAGCAATGTCGGTAGAAGGGTCAGAGCCTACCAAGGTAGCAGAAAAGATGCGCTTATCAGCCAGCGTAATTTTGATATCTCGGCTGTTTTCGATGACGTGATGGTTGGTAGCAATGTACCCATCTGGCGACAAGATCACGCCAGAGCCAGAGGATTTTGTTATCAAGGAGCGGCCCCACAGGCCACGGCCTACTTCAACATCGGCCCGGACGTTTACTACGGCTGGCGTGGCAATCTCGGCAGCGTCGGTGAAGTTGGTGGGCGCCGATGACATCAGGCGGGCGTTGGAGCGCGCGCTGAACAGCTTTTCCACCAGATGCGTGTATCGGCTTTCGCCGCTTTGGCTTAAGCCCCAGTGAGATGTGCGAGGTTTTTGTTCGCTGTAGCGGTAGAGAAAGACTGCCGCCCACGCACTAAGCAGCGAGACAATGATCATTTGAACAATCGTGCGCATAGTCATTGAGCTATTTTGAGTCCTACAACAACGGATTGACCCGAAAGGTCAGCAGCGCTGTAACGCAATTTTTGGCGCAGTGGTACGGGGACACCTACAAGGATTATCAGCCCTTCTCATACATTTGCAGAAGTAAGTAGCTACCGACAAGGGCTACGAAACTGTTTATTTTTCGATTTTCCACTATTCATCAAACTGTTTATCTTATGAAGCAACTAGTCACCCTTCTGTGCTTTTTTTTAGGCACAACGTCGCTATTGGTAGCCCAGAGCTACAACCTTAGCGGCCAGGTTAAAGACGAGGCAGGAGAGCCTCTGGCGGGGGTCACCGTGGTGGTGAAAAACACCATTCGAGGCACGACCACCGGAAATGATGGTCGGTTTACCCTTCAGGTACCCGGCCCAGACGCCGTGTTGGTGTTTTCGTACACAGGTTACACCCAACAGGAAGTGCCTGTGAATGCCCAACGCGAATTGGATGTTACGTTAGTAGAGAGTGGCTCGGCATTAGGCGAGGTGGTGGTGGTAGGGTTTGGTACAGCCTACCGCCAAGACTTGACAGGCTCTATCGCTAAGCTCAGCTCCAAAGAGTTCGAGTTTCAGCCCGTGCAAACGTTCGAGAACGCCATTCAGGGCCGCGCTGCTGGTGTATTCATCAACTCCGGTAGCGGCAAGTTGGGGCAAGGGCTAAATATCCGCGTCCGCGGCATCTCGTCTGTATCAGCAGGTAACCAACCACTGTTCGTCATTGACGGCGTTCCGGTCATCTCCGAACGCATCGGTAGCGCCACAGAACCGGACAACCCCTTGGCTACTATCGCTCCTGAAGATATCGAATCCATCGAAATCCTGAAGGATGCAGCAGCAGCGGCTATTTATGGTGCCCGAGCCTCGAATGGCGTGGTACTGGTGACCACCAAAAGTGGCCGCTCCGGTCGCACCAAGGTATCGTTTGGCGTCTATGGCGGGTGGGCAAGCCCGACGCGCAAGCGCGAATGGCTGAATGCTGCCGAATACCGCGAACTGTTTACGTATGCAGCCCAGCAATCCGACTTCGGCGAACTGGATGCTGCCGAAGAATTTGCTAGTGAGACCGGTACCGACGACTGGAACAGCAATTACGACACTAACTGGGCTGACGAAGCGTTCCAACCTGCTGGCGTGCGCAATGCCTCGCTCTCTATCACAGGCGGCGATGCACGCACCACTTTCTTGATCAGTGGAACTTTTAATGACCAAACCGGTATCCTGCGCGGCAACGCTATGGATCGCCTCACTGGGCGTATCAATCTGGACCATAAGGCTTCCAATCGCCTGCGCTTCGGCACCAACCTGAGCCTCATCAAGAGCCTCAACCAGCGCGTGCCCAGCGACAATGCTTTTTCTAACCCGTTGCAGTTGAACGCCTTGCCACCCATTCAGCCTAAAATTGACCCCAATACAGGCAAGCTCAACCAGAATACGCTGTATTACAACAACCTGATTGACTTGGAAAATGGCTTCAATAACGCCACCACCTATCGCTCCCTTAGCAATATCTACGGCCAGTGGGACATCACCGATCGCCTGTCGTTCCGCAGCGAGTACGGCATTGACTGGCTTAACCTGCAAGAGGAGCAGTTTCGCGGCCGTGAAACTCTCGATGGCGCGCCCACGGGCGAAAGCTACAGCAACCAAGTCAACGTGCTCAACCAGAACGTCAACAGCTTCCTCCAATACGTGCAGAAGTTTGGGCAGAACTTTGACTTGAATGCTACGGTGGGTATGCAATACCAGAGCGGCAACTACCGCGAGACGAGCTCCACAGGCCAGGGCTTGCCCAACGACCGTTTCACCAAAATTGCCTCTGCAGCCAAAATTGTACAGGGCGCCTCGAATGAGTCGGCGTACGCTTTCACTTCCTATTTTGCCCGCGCTAACGTGAAACTCTTCGACCGCTTCTTGGTAGGCTTAAGTGGGCGTATGGATGGTTCCTCTCGTTTTGGCGAGAACAACCGTTTTGGTTTCTTCCCCGCTGGCTCGTTGGGCTATGTGATGAGCAACGAGTCGTTTTTGCGCGACAACAAGATTGTCAACTTCCTGAAGCTGCGCGCCAGCTACGGCCGCACAGGGAATGCGGAAATTGGCAACTTCGCTTGGCGCTCACTGTGGGGAGCCAACTTCGTCGGCGACCTGTCGGGTATCGTTCCCACCCGCATCGGCGATGAAAACCTGACGTGGGAAACCACCGACCAACTGAACGTAGGCATTGATTTTGGCCTGTTTAACGACCGCATTTCGGCTAGCTTCGACTACTTCGATAAGCGCACCAAAGGGCTGTTGCTCAACTTGCCTTTGCCGGCTTCTAACGGCTTCACGTCCATCACCAAGAACATTGGCGACATGACCAACACGGGCTACGAGTTCATGCTGACGACACAAAACCTGGTGGGCAAGTTCCGCTGGACAACCAACTTCAACATCAGCGCCTATCGGAACAAAGTGACCAACATGAAGGGCTCGACCATTGACGGCGGCTCGCGCCAGCTGGGCCGCGTGTCGGAAGGCCAGCCCTTTGGCTACTTCTGGGGGCCTAAGTACGCGGGGGTGAACCCAGACAACGGCAACGCTCAGTATTACGACACCGACGGCAACATCCTGGACCAAGACGACTTCCTGGCGCTGCCCGATGAAAAACGCAACCAGATCGTAGGCAACCCCCACCCGGACTTTTTCGGCGGCATGAACAACCGGTTCAGCTACATGGGCTTCTCCTTAGACGTGCAATTGCAGTTCGTCTATGGCAACGACCTGTACAACATCGCGGGCTTTTTCCAGTCGGTTAACGGCGACTATTTCGACAACCAGTCGAAAGACCAGCTGAATTATTGGCGCCAACCGGGCCAGATCACCAACATCCCCGAGCCGCGCCTATACAGCGGCAACGGTGCCATCAAATCGAGCCGGTGGGTACAAGATGGCTCTTACCTGCGCGTGCGGGCGCTGACCTTTGGCTATACCCTGCCCCGCAGCCTCACCTCGCGCGTGCGCATGGAAAACCTCTTCGTCTATGTGGCTGCGCAAAACCTGTTCACGTTCACCAAATACGAGGGCTACGACCCCGAGGTGAATGCCACCTACATCAGCGCCGTGAACCTGGGGCACGACTTCTACACCCCACCACAGGCGCGCATCATCACCCTCGGCCTGAATGCCTCGTTCTAAACATTTAAAAAACGAATTGCTATGAAAAAAATAGCCATCCTCATAAGCACGGTAGTCGTGCTCCTCTTCTCCGGGTGCATCAAGGAACTGGACATCCAGCCGCTCGATGCCATTGACGCCAGTATTGCCCTGGAAACGGCAGAAGACTTAGAGTCTGCCATTGTCGGGGCCTACAGCATCATGCACAGTGGGGCGCTGTACGGCACCAACCTTAACCTACTACCCGAACTGCTCGGCTCTGAAAACTACTGCCAATGGCGCGGCACCTTTCAGAGCTATCGGCAAGTGATGAACAAAAACATGACCATTGACAATGCAGAGGCAACGCGTACGTGGATAGCGGCCTATCGAGCCATCAATGTGGCCAACAACGTGCTGGCCAACTTGAACAAAGTGAGCGACGCCGACAAACGCGCTCAACTGGAAGCCGAAGCCAAGTTTGTCCGCGGCATCTTACATTTCGAACTGGTGCGCCTGTATGCTAAGCCGTGGAATGCCCCCAATACGGGGCCTAAAAGCCGATTGGGCGTGCCCATCATGCTGACCGCCGCGGCAAATGAAGCTACCGCTAGCGTGAAGGTGAAGCGCAACACCATCGAAGAGGTGTACGCTCAAGTTATTCGAGACCTCAAGGATGCAGAGGGCGGCCTACCTGAGTCTCGCAACGGCAACAACCGCTTCCGCGCTACCACCTACACAGCCAAAGCGTTTCTCTCGCGCGTATACTTACAACAACAAAACTATTCGGAAGCGCTACAAAAAGCCAACGAAGTCATTGCGAGCAATGCCTATCGCTTGAATGCCTCCGTAACGAGCGCTTTCCGCAACAAGTTTACCGGAGAGACCATTTTCGAACTGTACATGAATGAGCAAAACAACGCCGGCACAGCCAACGATGGCCTGACGACTTTCTATGCCAGCTTACCTGGCATTGGCCGCTCCGACGTGCGCATTCTGGCGCCTTTTGCCAACCTGTATGAACCCGACGACGAACGCCTCACAGAGCTCATTTACATCGGCACCGGTCGCCGCCCAGGCTCCCGCCAGACGGGCAAATGGACACAGTTTGAGCAAAACATTCCGGTCATTCGATTAGCCGAAATGTATCTCACCCGCGCCGAGTGTAATTTCCGTCTCAACTCCGCTGTGGGCAGCACGCCGCTAGACGACATCAACCTACTGCGCCGGCGCGCCCGCACATCTTCCTTGAGCACGCTCACCCTGGACGATATCATCAAGGAGCGCAGCTTGGAGCTGTGCTTCGAAGGCCTGCGCATCCACGACCTGAAGCGCCTGGAGCTGGGCACGGGCAGCTTCTCCTTCGACCATCCCAAACTGGTGCTTCCTATTCCTGAGCGAGAAATCCGCGCCAACAGCGAGCTGGAACAAAACGAGGGATACTAAGCCCGATAGCTGCACCTCCAAAGGACGGGGGCAACGGCCGTGCGCCGTTGCCCCCATATTTATGATAGCAAAGGAAAAACTTTTGAAGTGCGAGTTTTCTTTTTGAAATGGAGGCCATACCTTTGCGCGCCTTTTTTAGAAAAAACAACCTTAGTATTCGTCATGGAAATTGTTGCAATAACGGCTCAGCCTCGGGAAGCGGGCGGGAAAGAGGCAGCCAAGCGCCTTCGACGCGAGGGCTTAGTGCCGGCGGTAATGTATCAAAGCGGCGGCGGCAATCCGATACACTTTGCCGTTAAGCCATCGTCCCTGCGCCCCTTGGTATACACGTCGAATTTCAAGATGGGTGAAATTGACCTGGAAGGCGCCAAGTATCGCTGCATTGTCAAGGATATTCAGTTCCATCCTGTAACGGAAGAAATCCTCCACATTGATTTTCTGCGTTTATTGCCGAATGTTCCGTTCAAAGCGACGGTGCCGCTGCGCTTCGACGGTCAGGCCCCGGGCGTTAAGGCCGGCGGCAAATTCATTGCTATGCTGCGCAAGATAAACATCCTGACCACGCCCGAGCACGCGGTGAACGAAGTAGTGGCGGATATCTCGAGCATGGAGTTAGGCTCTACCATTCGGGTGCGCGACATACGCTTGCCTCAAGGCGTCAGCATCATCAACAATGGCGCTATTCCGATTGCGCTCATCGAAATTCCCCGCGCCCTGCGCGGCGGCAAATAAGCCGAAAACCGCTCTATTTCCTGCTGACGGCAGCCTGATGCAAGCAGGCTGCCGTCAGCCTTTGTGTCTTGTCTATGGCTAACGCAGTGGTTCTCTATGCTTGCCCCAACTTCACGGCCAATGCGGTGCGCTTTATTGACGTCATCAGCAGCCAATCCGAAGTGCGTTTGGGGCTTATCTCTCAGGAGCATCTATCGCTGCTGCCTCCTTCCCTTCAGCAGCGCATAGCGGGCTTTCGGCAAGTGAGCGATGTCTTCCAGGCCGATGTGCTTACCCGAGCAGCACTCTCGCTGGAAAAGGAAATGGGCGAGCCTATCCATCGCATCATGGGTGCCGTAGAGTCGTTGCAAGTTCCTATTGCGATTGTCCGCGAACGGATGGGCATACCGGGCATGCTGCCAGAGGCAACGCTCAACTTTCGGGACAAACAGCGGATGAAAGACCTCTTTCGGCAGGCGGGTATTCCCTGTGCACGCTCGAGCAAGGTCGCTCGGCGCGAGGAGGCCCATGCTTTTGCCGCGGAGTGCGGCTACTCGGTCGTCGTGAAGCCACCGGATGGAGCCGGCTCGCTCACGACTTTCCGCGTCAGCAACCCAGACGAACTGGACACCGCCCTGGCCCAGATGCCCGGAGCGGAGGTCTTGCTCGAGGAGTTTATCATCGGTCAAGAGCACGCCTTCGATACCTTCTCCCTGGAGGGTAAACCGCTCTACCATTCCATCGCTTGCTACTACCCTAACCCCCTGGAAGTGATGCGCGAGCCTTGGATACAGTGGCAGGTCGTTGTGCCGCGCGAAGTGGACTCGCCTCAATACGACGACATCAGGGCTATCGCCTTCCGCGCCTTAGAGGTGCTTGGCATGCAAACGGGCGTGAGCCATTTAGAGTGGTTCCGCCGACCCGACGGCTGCATCGCCATCTCGGAGGTTGCCGCCCGGCCTCCTGGAGCGCAATTCATGACCCTTACCGGGCGCGCTGCTGACTTCGACGCTGTGCACGCATGGGCGCGCCTGGTCATCTTTGGAGAGTTTACGCCCCCCCAACGGCAATACGCCGCTGGCGCTGCCTACTTACGCGGCCAGGGGCGCGGGCGCGTACAGGCCGTACATGGCCTCGACGTGGTCGAGCGCGAAGTAGGACACCTAATTACCGACTTTAAAATTCCGTCGCTTGGCCAGGAAGCCACCGGGCACTACGAAGGCGAGGGCTTCATCATTGTGCGCCACCCCGAAACGGAAGTGGTGCGCCAGGCGCTGCTTCGCATCGTCTCTACAGTGCGCGTGCAGTTGGGCTAAACGGCACCCATCTGCTATCTTTGCCAAAAAGCAAAGCAGCAGCATGCCCTCTGGCCCTATACCGCAGGAAGTTTTGCTTCTCAAAATCCGCATCCTTTTGGAGCGAGAAGGTCGTCTTTACCACAAAAAAACGCGGGTCTTTGCCCGACCTGCTCAAGCTGGCGAACGGGTGGACACCCTGACTTCTGATGGTCTGGAAACGACGAACACCGCCCAGGCAGGCGATATGCTGGTGCGCAATCAAACCCAGGCGGGCGAGCATTATCTGATGCCTGCGGAATCCTTCGCCAAGCGCTATCGGCACCTCCAAGCGCTCAACGATGAGTGGGCTGAATACCAGGCCATTGGACGCATCTGGGCTATTCAACTGACCCCCGAGCGGCTGGGCGCACTGGAACTGCCCCCCGTGTTTGAGTTCATAGCCGCGTGGGGTAGCCCTATGATAGCTCGGCAGGGCGACTTCCTCGCCGCTCCTGAGGATGCCTCCGAGGTGTACCGCATCGCTCAGGAGGAGTTTGGAGAAACCTACGCGCCCGTGGGCTGACCGCAGCCCTACTCTTTCAAGGTGCTGTACGTCTGCAGTTGGCCATCCGCATCGGCATAGATAGCGTACAGGGGGAGCCGCTCGCGTTGGGCTAAGGGCAAGGCTTTTTCCAAGCCGAGCACAAGAAAAGCCGTGGCGTAGGCATCGGCAGTAGTGCAGTCGTCGGCGATGACAGAAACGCTCAGCAGCTGATGGGTAACGGGATAGCCCGTGTGGGGGTCTATGGCGTGGCTAAACTTTTTGCCGTCGCGCTCGATGAATTTGCGGTAGCTGCCCGAGGTAGCCATAGCCTTCCCGCTAAGGGGCACAATGGTTTGCAGCGGGCGCTTGCCTTCTTCGGCTGTCGTGGGTTTGTCAATGCCGATGCGCCAAGGTTCGTCGCGCTCGTTAAGACCGGCCGTGCGCACTTCACCGCCAATCTCTACCATGTAATTAGTAACCCCTTGTCCTTCGAGAAATCGAGCGATGAGGTCAACGGTGTACCCCTGGGCAATGGCGTTCATATCCAGCTCGACGCGTGGGTCGTCTTTTTGCAAGGCGCCCCCTGCAAGGCGCACCTTCTGATAGCCGACAAACTGCCGCAAGCTGTCCACCTGAGCAGGACTAAGGGGCGGAAGGCCTTTTTTATAGCTAAAACCCCACGCGCGCACCAACGGCCCCACGGTGATATCAAAAGCGCCATGGGTGGCCGCAGCAATTTGCTGGGCGCGTTCAAAAACAGCAATAAAGTGCTCATCTAAAGGAACATTGGCCTCGTTGCGATTGAGCCGGCGAATCGTTGACAGGCTATCCCATAGCGACATGCTGCGGTCAATCAGCCGAAAAAGACTATCCACTGCCGCCGAAAAGTCGCGCCCTTGCGGGTCAAAGTAAGTAATGTGGAAGGTAGTGCCCTGCGCCTGCCCTTTTAAATGAAGATACCGCTGCTGTGCCGAGCGACAAGCCACCTGCAAAAGCAACACAGGAAATAAAAACAAGACAACCCAACGAAGACGAGGCATAAACATGCAAAATGGAGATGAAAAGTGCGGCTGTCAAACAGCACACCAGCCGGAATAGTTAGAAAAGCCGCTCAGAGAACTATCGAATGAGGGCAAAAATAGGCCGAACTGTTGCACCAGCTGGCGCCCAACTTGTGCAATAAAATAGAGAAATAAATTTTTCGACATCCGGAAAATGAACGCTGAAAGTTCTCGATGCGCACCTAAATTTGTATCGGAAAACCCACAAGAAAAAGATTTTCAACCATCGGCTAAAATCTCCATGCACATGGAACCTGTAAGTACATCCCTCATGGTGGGAGCGGTCGTCGGCTACCTGGCCCAACAGCTGAAAAACAACCAATCCGTTCACGACTTTCTGAACGAGTTCACCCAGGCCGCTGTGGCCTGGATACGCCCGCTGTTCCTCACCGACGACGAGAAACCCAAAGAAATCATACAAGACCTGCAAAGCGACCCCGAGGAGCCACTCAACACCGCTGCTGTAGAAAATGCGCTTCACAAGGCGCTCAAAAAAGACCCTTCAGCGGAGGCCATGCTTCGCGCCATGTACGAAGTCATCCAAGCTAAAGCCGCCGCAGGGCAGCCCATTGCCATAGTAGGCAGCAAAAACACAGTAACCGGCACCATCAACGCGGGCGGCGATGTGATTGTCGGCGACAACAACACTCGGTAAAAGATGAGCCAGACCTGTAGAAACACAGTTTCCGGCTCCATAAATGCCGAGGGCAACGTCATCGTGGGCGATGGCAATACCATGATCAATTTAGCAGAAGCCGCCCAGTACAAAAAACTAAAAGCCGAAATAGCGGAGTTAGATGAGCGCTTCAAACGCGCCAGAGAGCGTTCGGAAAAGTACCCGGAGGATGGTTCTTTTCAGGAGGAAATGCTAAAAATAGATAGGAAGCGCGCCGAAAAGCACCAGGAATTAGAAGCGCTCGTCCAGGAAGTGTTGAGATTGGCCGAAGAATTGGAGCGCATACCGCTCAACACCGAGCGGCTGCGCCGAGCCAAAGAGCATTTCCTGCGAGGCGAGTTTGCCCAGGCCAGGGCTGTGTTGGATGCTGAGGCCCTGGGAGAGGAGCTGGACGCATTGGAAAAGCAGGAACAACGATACAAGGATAAACTGCAGGAGATACGGCAGCACAAAGCCGACAAAGCCAACGAATACCTCCTTCTTGCGCGCTTAACCGCCATTAATTTCGACCTGTCCAACCGATACGAGCAAACCACAGCGTACTATGAGCAGTCGCTGCGCGCCCGGCGCAATGAAGAAAATCTGTTCGCCTTTGCGCTTTTTTTACACGAACACAATCAGTTTGCGCAGGCACAACCGCTGTGTGAAGAAGTCTTAGCGCTTTACCGCAACCTGGCCAAGGATAACCCCGACGCCTACTTGCCGGATGTGGCCATGACGCTGAATAGTTTGGCCATTCTACAACAGCAAACAAATAAACTATCGGAAGCACAGAAAAACTTCGAAGAGGCCTTAACGATTTACAGAAAACTGGCCAGCGATAACCCCGGCGCTTACTTGCCGGATGTGGCCATGACGCTGAACAATTTGGCCATTCTACAAGAGAAAACAAATGAACTATCGGAGGCAAAGAAAAACTACGAAGAGGCCCTGAGCATAAGAAGAAAACTGGCCAGCGATAACCCCAACGCTTACTTGCCAAAGGTGGCCACAACACTGAACAATTTGGCCATTCTACAACGACAAACAAATGAACTATCGGAAGCACAGAAAAACTACGAAG
>Ga0101944_10004597_pt1 | contig 16840 bp, 16 predicted proteins | sample DewCreD2012metaG_FD_75245 | JGI IMG/M metagenome (GOLD analysis project Ga0101944, IMG submission 75245) | Hot spring sediment bacterial and archeal communities from British Columbia, Canada, to study Microbial Dark Matter (Phase II) - Dewar... ...
AACGGAACCTTTGGAAAGGTGCCCGTTCCGGTCATTTTAGATCACTGGGACACAAAACCGGAAACTGATCTCACAGTCCCGGCGCGCTCAGCCCGATCACTTTCCATCCATCCTTTTCGCGGACTACCGTAACGTCAAACGTGAGCGTTCCAAACGCGCCGGTAATGTCGATCGGGTAGACCCGCGCGCGATCCGTTCCATCCATCGTAATTTCCATGGTGTCAATGCCAATCTCGATATCTTCCAGCAGCCCGGTATCTTTCGCGTCCTGGATGAATTCCCGGGCGCCTTCCTTGTCTCCCCAGCTGTAGTTGGTGAACTGTTCAGAAAAATACTTCATGCATCCGTCCACATCCTGGGCTTTCAGGGTCGCTGTCCACTGGGCCACGGTTTCCCGGATCTGCTCTTCCGGAGATTTTTTTGACGTGGACGCGCAGCCGGCCACCCCAAGCAGCGCCATCACCAGGACTAATGACACCAACCATTTTCCATGCTTCATGACCGATCCTCCTATGTTGCGCGGTTTCTTACCGCTGTTCAAAGCATATCCAAAGAACACTCCTGCCGGCAATTTCCGCTGGCCCTAGGGTTCCGCTGGCATTTTCTTTGGTTCCAGGGACACGCCAAGCATACTTTCCATGACCAGGGAAAACCTTATCCCGGCATCGCCCCCGACAATTACCCTGTACGGTCGCCCGGGCACAGGCTGAAACCGGGACACATGCTGTTGACCCTGAACATAATCAAAAAGTTTCGCGCCTGATTCATCGTAGATCTGAAGCGATGTATTCTTAGCCGGTTTTTCGCACAAAACGGTCAGTCGGACATCAGGCGCGCGGCGATCAAGCCATTCCGATCCGGTAGAGTCCCAGGTAACCCGCGATTCCAGTGGAGTCGTACCGGCCAGCGTATTGTACGCAGCGCCCTCCCGGGCATGCCGGACTATAGCTGCCGTTTCACGGTACGGGCTGAGCCACTCACCGACCAGATAGGATTCTGCCAGGAAAAACGATCCTGCCCCCAGCAAAATCACCGGTATGATGTGGATTACCCACACGCCAAGCGCCGAAATCAGCGGCAGCTCCAGCAATAAAACCACCCCCATCAGTGAAAATACCGCCGTGATCAGACATCCCAGTATCAGCCCCGGTCCAGGAACGAAAGAAACAACGCAGAAAAGCTCTGCCAGCGCCACGCCCATCAAATATACAATCCCCATCGGCAGAAAACGGGGGCGCTGAGAGAATACCCTCATTCCAACCCGAAGCGCCAGGGGCCATCCGGCCAGCAGGGTAAGGTACATCGCCATCCGCCCGCCCTGGGACCGCCACTGAAACACGTCAGCCACGGACAGGGGTATCCACTGGGAGTCGTCGCGCCACCACGGTCCAAACACCAGCACCACCAGGACTACGCATACCAGCGCCAACCCGCCGGACAGCAGCATCAGCATCGAACTGGCTATTTCTGGCGGAACCGCCCGGGAATCCGTAGAGCCCGGAAGCGGGGTTTCTTCCTCCGTGTCGGTGTCCGACCCGTCGCCGGGCGCCGGGGTATGCAGCCGGGCGCCGCACTGCCAGCAGCGCGCGGCAATCTCGGTGTTGATCACGCCGCATTGCGGGCAGTTCCGAGTCTCGAGGGTAGTGGTAAACAGCCGGCGGGAGCGTGAGGCTTTTTGCTTTTGGTCCTGGTCTAACTTTTTCTTCAGCCGCCGCACGGCCCGTTCACCCAGGGGATGGTCCGGCTGCCGCGCCATGATCTGCCGCCAGGTCTCCAGGGCCGCTTCATGAAATCCGGCCGCTTCCTGCACCCGTGAAAGCTGCTCGTACAGCTGAATCTCTTCGGGCCTGCGCCCGATAGCTTCCTTAAGCACCTGCTCGGCCTCAGAAAACCGCCCCAATCGGTAAAGGGTCGCTCCCAGGTAGCGCATCTCATTGATCCGAAGCGTACGCTGACGGCGAAGCGTTTCCAAATGGTCAAGCGCCTTGCGGTATTCCGCCGCCGCGAAATACCGTTTTGCAAGGCTCCACCGGGCCGCGTCATCTTCCGGATGTTCGGCCAGGTGCTCTTCAATATCCCAGATCTCTGCCATGCGAGCCTACCCCGGCGTTATCCCCGTTTGCGTTTCCTGCCTCCTTTATCCCTGTTCTTTTGCGCGGCGCGGCGCAGCTTAAGCCGATACCAGACCTCATTCACGGCCCAGGTGACGATCCCGGAGCCAATAGCCGAAAGGAACAGCGCAATGAAAATTCGGGTGGCGATCGGCGTTGTGCTGTCATAGGTGAAGCGACGGATAAGCCACAACACCGGTCCGGTAGACACCAGGGTAAGCCCACCCCATAATACCCAGCCCACGACATCCGGGTTGGTCAGCCATTTCTTTATTTTCACGTTTCATTCTCCCCCGCGGCTGCGGCAACAGAAACGGAACGGTCCGGCGGAATGGTAATCCGAAAACAGGCTCCGGGGGACTGTCGGACCAACGCGATTTCTCCGCCGTGTTCCCGGATGATCTTGGCTGTCGTGGCCAGACCCAACCCGGTTCCGGCCCCGCCTTTCGTGGAAAAAAACGGCTCAAATAAATGGGGCTGTACCGTGTCCGGAACCCCGGCGCCATTATCAGACACCTCGAATACCACCGCGCCATCCGGCAGCGTTGCGGCAGAAACTTCGATTATGCCGGATCCCGGGGGTACGGCATCCGCCGCGTTCTGCACCAAGTTGAGCAGACACTGGTACATTCCGTCCACATCCAGCATAGCCAGTCCGCTGCAATTGTCCGTATTGGTCCTGATCTGGATATTACGTCCCGCCATCAATCCGGCCATGGTATCACAGACATCCCGAACCAAAGCGGCAGGGTCGCAGGGACGCCGCACCGGCGCACGATCCTTGGAAAAGGTAAGCAGATCCTGGACCAGGCTGGCAACCCGCTGTACACTCCGCCGCAATACCGGCCACGACTGCCGGGCCAGATCCGTATTCCCCTGTTCAAGCGCCATTCCGATAAGCTCGGAGCTGCTGGACAGCCCCGTAACGATATTTTTAATGTGGTGGGCCAGTCCGGCAATGGCTTTGCCGATAGCGGCCAGCCGTTCCGTTTCAAACTGGCGTTCAATAAGCTGCGCGTTAACCACTGCCGCGGCCGCAACCCTGGAAAACATTTCAATCACGTGAATGTCCAGCGGCGTGAAAGACTGCCCGCCCTGTTTGTTCACTACTTCCAGCACGCCGACCAGCCGTCCTCCGTCCCGCATGGGCACAGCCAGCACGTTCCGGGTCTGAAATGAGGTGATCGTATCCGCCACGCTGAAAAAGCGAGGATCAGCCTGGGCGTTATTGGATACGATCGCCTGCAATCCGTCGGCCGCCGCCCACGCCAGCCCCTGGCCGCGGCGAAGGCGCACCATTTTTTTCAGCCGCTCCTGGTCTCCGGTGTCCCCCATGGCCACCCGGAAATACAGTTCGTCATGGCGGTCATCATAAAGCATGACGGAAGCGGCCTCGGCGCCTACCAGGTTCCTGCACTCCTGCCCGATACGTTCAAGCAGGACGTCCAGATCGGAAAGTGCGCCCAACAGGCTGTGCACGCGGTAAAGGGCTTCAACAGCCCGAAGCATTTCTTCCCGGGAAGCGGATTCCAGCCACGAAAACGGCCCAACTCCAGAATGACACGCCTGATCGTTCATGCCTGACCCCGTAACATTAGGTGAACTCATGATAAATAACAGCCGTTTAGTTCCGCAACACGAAAAACTTATCCGGATCCGGCCATCCGCACCGTCACGTCATACCCGAGGGTCACAAACAGATGGTAGAGCACGTCACCCAGCATCTGCGCTGAATCCGAAGAAATCCCGGATTGGATATCTGTTTTTACCTGTAATTTGAAAATGGCCGCCGCAACAGGTAATTCCCCTGGAGAAATAGCAGCTATACTCCTGTCCGGAAGCGGTCGCGCAATACCCTGGTAGCCCGCACGGCGTGAAGCCTGCAGCAACACATCCCACACGGTTTCAGATGTCTGCGGAGCCCGAACAATAGCCGTCGCGGAGCCCGCCTGCCCCAGCAACAGCATAACATGAGGGTCCTGCCTGAATTTACCTGTTGCGGACAAGACCCCACTGACTAACGCCCGGAGATCAGATGTGCCATCCCTCATGCGTGTCCACACCACTACAAAACGGTGACGCATGCCGCGCGTCGGAACAACCCTGGCCATTTCAGCCAGAATCGCTCCGCTCACTACGCCGCCTTCACCGGAGATCGGGACGGCAACCACTATCACTGGAGCGTCTGGCCGGCTTTCTGTCGTAATCCAGACAGCTTCAGGATCTTCCAGAGAACCCTGGACCCGGGGACGAAGTCCGGATTCTCTGAGCAAATCAAAAAGGCCACTCAACACCGTCCGCCCCGCCGGATTGCTGATCCGCCGGTAACACTCGGCAGCACTGCCCCGAAAAGGGCGACGCGTTAGGGATAACCCTGTGCGTTTCTCCCCCGAATCCGCCTTTCCGCAGCAGTGCCGCTGAAGCGGCCAGAAACAGAAAGGTTCCGACCCCCATGATTATGATCCAGCGTATGGCTGTTCCCTGATAGCCCATTTCAATCCGATTGGTTACCCCGATACGGTTCTTTCACCCCATTTCCCGAGAAAAATGCCTTATTGCTCCTTTACAGACGTGTATGCCGCTGAAACCGGTAAAAATGGTTGAACTTCTATTATAGAAGAATGTATAACAGATAAGACAGGCAAGCGGGAGAATAAGTGTGAAACCCTGTCCGTACTGCGGCGCGGCGGTCGAAGAAGGCGCGGCTGTTTGCACGGCGTGCAATACGCCGCTGCCCAGCCACAGCACCCGTAAGGTCCCGCCCGACGCGGGCCTGGGCTGGGGCGGCGGGCCGGCCGGCTCGTACGCCAGCGGCACGACGATGATCTTCGACGCCGCCACCCCCTGCTCGACCAGCGCCCGCCGCGACCACTCGCTGTTGACCAGCACCAGGTCCGCCAGCCGCCATTCCTCGCCGAGCCTCGCCCAATACTCCCGCGGCGCCGGATCGGGCGAGAGGGCCCATCCGGACCATCGCCGCGACTCCTCCATCACCAGCCGCTCCTCGACCTGGGCGGGGTCGATCTGGTCCACGATCGTCAGTACGCCCCGCTCCCGCAGAACTCGCAGCGTCTCGAGGCAGCCGGTGTCGTAGCCGAAGTAGGCGTGGCGGTCGGGGTCCGCGGGGAAGTCCTCGAGGTGGCGGTTGACGGCGCGGCAGAACCAGCGGCCCTCCTCGATGTAACGCAAGTGGAGCTCGCGGCTGTCGCGGGCCGGCCGCGCCGCCGAACGCAGCCGCTCGACCCCAGCCCGGATGGGGAACCAGGTCACCTTGTCCCGCGGGATCTCCGGATGCCGCCGCGACGCGAAGGCCCGCAGGGCGCGCGGCCCGCGGCTCAGCCAGGCCGCCGCCCCGCCCGCCCATACGTCGGTATAAAGCCGCCTGAGGCGGCCCTGCCGCTGGCGACAGACCGCCGCCGCGTAGTGCTCGCGGGCGGTGATCTGGGCCACGATCCAGTCGAGTTTCGCCACGGCCGACCCGCCGCCTAGGCGCGTTTGAGCGCGCCGTTGAAGTAGAAGCCGCTGATCAGAATCGAGGCCAGTTCCCGGTTCCAGCGCACCAGCATCCGCTTGAGCGGATTGCGGCACGGCTGCTTGCCGGACAACTCCCACCACGCCACCAGGTCCGTCTTCAGTGGCGTCCAGCCCGTCGCGGCGAGCATGTCTCTGAACGATCGGACGTTGAAAAAGCCGATGTGGCCCCACGTCTCCCGCTGGTTGGCGTACCCGTTAGAGCGGAAGCAGCCCAGCGACTCCAGCAGCGGCTGACGCACCAGCAGGTACTTCGACACCCGCCCCACCAGCCGCAGCAGCTCCCACGGGTTCTCCAGGTGCTCCAGCACGTCGGCCAACACGACCACGTCGAACGGGCCGTCGTCCGCCTGGAGCAGCCGCTGGTGGATCCGCAGGTCGGGGAACTTCTCGCGGGCCATCTTCACCGGCTCGGGAGCGAACTCGAAGGCGGTCGCGTCCAGCTCGATTCCCGCAAACTCCTCCCGCGCCAGGCGGGTCAGCTCGACCAGCACCCCGCCCACCCCCGCCCCCACGTCGGCGATGCGCAGCCGCCCGCCGCCCAGGTCCTTCACGACCGCGCGGAGTCCCGGCATGAGGTCCCGCGCCTTGTCGGGCGCATCGGCCAGATGCCAGTCCGAATGGCGCGCGGCATATTCCCCGCCTTCGTACAGCTCGCGGGCTTCCTGGGTCGCTGCGGGCATGGGCGGCCCACCTCCTCGAGGGGGATTATGCTCGCCCCCCCGACGCTCGGCAAACCCGCGGGCGAATCGCCGCCGCTTCAGTCCTGGAAGATCGACATCTCGATCATCCGCCCCAGCACAGGCCAGAGCAGCCGATGCGGATAGGCGATTTCGCACAGGGCCTCAGCCCCGCCGTGGCTGCTCGCGTCGTAGATCAGCCGCATGTAGAACGGCGCCGAATCGATCAGCCGCGGCCGCTCGAGCGCGAGGGCGTCGCCGATGACGACTCTTCTCGGGTAGGCCAGGCCCGATCCGCTGCGAAGGGAAAAGTCCGCTTCGACCCGGTCCACGCCGACTTCCCGCATGCCCAGCGCATCGACCTGGACCAGGTGAGGCTCCGCCGGCAGCGAACGGTCGCTCGGCTCGGCGAAGTGAAAGGTGGTGGCCTGCGAGTCGGTCAGCACCCGGCCCCACATCCAGCGTCGCAGCCCCGGACCCAGCGGCGCTGTGCCGAAGTTGTGGTCATGATAGCCGCGGCCGCGAACGTCGATGGTCCGCTCCGCCACGCCGACCAGTCGGATCCGCCCCTCGACCCCGCACATCGGCGCGGCCAGGATCCAGCGGTGCTCGGCGCCCGTCATCTCGGCGGAAAGAAACGTGCGGTCCTGGGGGGGATGGGTCAGCGCGGGGCGAAAACGCAGGTCCGCCTCCAGGCTTTGCCCGTCCAGGCGCCGCGGACCCCGCCAGGTGACCCGCCACGGCCGCCCGCGAAGCCAGAGCCGATAGGTCCCGTCCGCCTCTCGTTCCATCGAGTTGGGGCCGACGCGAACCCGCGGCGAGTCGGCCGACGCCTCGAAGGCCCCGGCCGAATGCTGCGACATGAACTGGGCGAGGATGCGGCCCCGCTCGTACACGCACAGATAGGCGCAAGGGTATTCCGAGGCGATCGGCGGCGCGTGCCGCCGCGGCCGTCGCAGGTAACGGAAATACCTTCGCAGATAGCCCGGATGAAAGACGAATCCATCGAGGAAGATCGCCACGATCCGGACCTGCGAGGCGGCATCCTCCGCGTCGAAGTACCACCACTCGTATCCGCCGGGCGAACGGACCTGGTGCGATGCGTCCGGGTCGGGCGGACGACGGAACATGGACAGGGCGGCGGCGTCGGGCACGATTGGCTGGAATGCTAGGAAACGGCCCGCATCAAATCCAAGAGGTGGGCCCGTCGTCCAAGTCCCGCCGTCTCAGACGAACGCCAGGGCCTTCGCCGTCAACTCCGCAAGCCGGAGGGCTTCATCGTCCGGCGGTCGATTCCAGACTGAGCGGAGCAGTTCGCCGGCCGAGTCCGCGGTCGGCCGGCCCAGGCCGCGTTCTCTCGCCAGCCGGTGCAGCGCCGCCGCCGCGCCCAACGCCATGTTTCGCGGCTCGATGCCGTGCGTCAGGGCCAGCCGCATCGTCCCGAACCGGGCCAGCAGCGTCAGCCAGGTGTCAACCATTGGCGGCACAATCGCCGGCAGCAGCCCATCGCCGGGGATGCGATCTATGCCGAGCGAGCGAAAGTAATCGAGTGTGGCGGCGGCCGGAGCGGGGCCGTGGCCGCTGATCGCGTAGACCTGCCCGTTGTCGGCCCAGCGGACGAGGGTTGGGGCCTCGCCGGCGATTCCGTTCTGGTGCGGCTTGAGCAGGGCCAGGGCGAAGCCCATCGCGGCCGCCGCGTCCGCGGCGTTGCCGCCCCGCCGGAGAATCCAGTTGCCGATCTCGCTGGCCAGGTAGTGTCCGCTGCTGACGACCCCGTGCCGTCCGAAGACAGTCGGTCGGCCGCCAAGGTGACCTGTATTGAGTCTGCGTATCATCGTCCGCTCCCAGTTCGAGCCATCTCGTAGTCCAGCCGCATACCCAGCCCTCCCGGGGCGCCGCGCGACTTCATGCCGCGCCGGGCATGCGGCGGCGCGAAGTATAATCCCGCCCGGTTGAAGCGAAAACTTGTATTTCAGAGGCGGGTTTAGTATGAAGCGTGTTTTCAACACTTGCGGAGAAATGCTCATGCGCATGGCTAGACTGACGCTGGTGTTCGTGATCGCATTGGCCCTTTCCGCCTCGGCCGCCCGAGCGGCCGACCCGGCGGGCGCCGCCGATAACCAACCGGCGGTCGGAACCCCCATCCTCAACACCACCGCGTTCTGGAAGGTGCGGACGGTCCGCGAGACCGAGGAATTGCAACTGTCCGACAAGTCGATCAGGCACGCCCGCGTCGAGGGCCGCACCGACTCCTACTTCCAGAAAAACCCCAACGAAATCGAGGCCCCCGAGTCGGTTTACAAGATCGTTGACGTGCCTATGGTCCGGCTGCCGGCCGACACCCCGGCCGACTGGATGGCGCCCGACTTCGACGACAGCGCTTGGAAGGAAGGCGTCGCCGGCTTCGGCACCCGTGGCACCCCAAGCGCCCGCGTCCGCACCGAGTGGAACACCTCCGACATCTGGCTCCGGCGCGAGTTCACCCTGCCGGACACGAAATTCACCGACCTGCACTGGAGCATCCACCACGACGAAGACGCCGAGATCTACCTCAACGGCGTGCTGGTGGCCACGTTCACCGGCTACGTCACCGACTACGAGGCGGTGCCGTTGAGCCCCGCCGCCAAAGTGGCGCTCAAGCCGGGCAAAAACGTCATCGCCGTCCACTGCCGCCAAACCGGCGGCGGCCAGTACATTGACGTGGGCTTCGCCGACGTGGTGCCGTCCAAGTAACCTTCGACGCGAGGCCGAGCGGCCTCACGCTTATGATCAAGCCCTCAGACCGGGCATTTTCTTCAGGGCTTTGGGCCCGACGAGCGGTCGGAAATCCCGAAGGACACCGCATACGGCAGGCGGAGGTAACACACCCCGACGAGAGTTCATCACGCTTCTTTTACGGCCGGCCCTCCTCGATCCAACAATGCCAGCGCGGCACAGCGCGGGGCGAGTTGAGGATCGGCTGGGGGACTTCGCAGGTCATGCACCGACCGGCAGACTCGTCTTGTAAATCAAGTCAAGTACCTGCTTGATTTCTTCGGCGACCTCTTCAGGCCTGAGCAGCCGCGCCAACTGGGAATAATCGGATTTGTTCATCGAGTTGGGTAGGCCAAATTTCTTGAAGAAAGCGCCAAAGACAGCCGGCAGGTATTCGTCGCTGACTTTGTTGGTTTGCCAGAAAGAATGCTCCGGGTTGTTGAGCGCGACCGGGATCGTATTCTCCGCGATGGCTTCTTCCATTGCCTTTATGCGTCGCTGACGCTCACTGTATCCGAACAAATCATCCGCCGTCGCACTTTGCTCCGCCCAGCGCCGCAGCAACAACGGTTGGCAAAAATAGTTTTCTAACTCGCGTCGCGTCCACTTGACCTCGTGCAGTTGCGGATGGCTCTGCACAGAGACATCGGGCGTGTTGTCGAAAACGGCCACGCCATGCAGTTGCGGATACGCCTCCAGCAGGCCGAAGAAATGTTCCCGCGCCTTGCGGGCTTCGTTGGACACGTAATGCACGAAAGCGTCTGCCAGCCGGTTTGCCACCGGATGTTTCAGTACCTGAGCCAAGACCCTCAGGGATTCCAGGTCGGTGCTGCCCTCGAGGTAGAGCACCCAACCCTTGGTTTCCACCTGCAGAAACTGCTCAAAGCCTAGCAAAGCCAGCGCTTTGCGCACCTGATCGCTCTGCCGCATCACGTGGGGCTGGCCCACAAAAGCCACAATTTTGTCTCGCGTGGCCTCGTTGAGCACGATTTCGGAGTGGGTGGCAATAATGAGCTGGCTGCCATAACGTCGGCAGGTTTCCGTCAACTCGGCGTAAATCTGGCGCTGCCGCAGCACTTCCAGATGCGCGTCCGGTTCATCAATCAACACTACCGCGCCGGGTTTCCACCGCAGAAAAGCCAGCAGCAGTAACGTTTGCTGAAAGCCGCGTCCGGCGGCGGACAAATCCAATTCCACCCCTCTCTGCTGTCCCGCGGGCGGATCGCGGTAGCTCATCTGAATTTCGCCCCGATCGGCCACATATTCCGGCTCGAGCAATTGCGCGCCGAAAAGCCGTCGCATCTGGGCGACCAGCGAAGCCCATTCGCCGTGGTCAGGTTTGTCCTTCTCCGCTTCCCACAATTTCCAGCAAAGATTCCGCAACACTTGGGCGGTTTGGCCTTCGCCCAACGAAACGTAAATCGCGCCCTCGTCAATCCGCCGTTCGTTGGCCGCCAGACCAGACATTGGGGGCAAGTAAGCCACGCGCACTTCGCGAGCCTGTAGCGGCACGAGCTTGTCCACGTCTGCCTCGTCACTTGAGCGCGAGGGCCGGCAATGAATGGTTTCGTCCGTGGAATAATCGAACTCCAGCGGGCAGGACCAAGCGTGTCCTTGGCTCACACCTTCGACACAGACCTCGATCAAAATGTTCTGCGTGGCTTTTCCTGTACCCTTGCGGCCCGCTGCAAGTGTAAATCACGCCAAAGCAAGGCCGAGCAGGGAACGGGAAGCTGGACCAAATCGCGCCGGTTGATCACTACCCCGCGCCGCTCTTTCGCCTTGCTGCCCGTGGCAACGCGTTTTTCGATCCAGCGGCGCAGGCCGAGTTCCCAGAGCGCCAGAGCCTGAAGCGCCGTGGTTTTGCCCGAGTTGTTAGGCCCGACAAAGACCACCGGCGATGCCAGTTCGATCTCCACATCGTCGAACCGTTTGAAATTTCGGATGGTCAGTTTGGTCAGCATGGAATCACTTGTCCTCCGTCTCGCGCAATTTCCTGACCACTGGCGGCTCGGGGCCGCGTCTGTCAATCACCATGACGGCGACCGGCCAACGCGGCAGCTACCGCCGCGCCAAGGACTGCGCGCCCTACTTGGGCAATTTCATAACAGGGGAATGTGGCCGGGTGCAACCGTTGCCGAGCCAACGGCTGTGCGGCTTTGGATGATTTCTTGCCCATGGTCATGGCTTGTTGGACGACGGCCGAAGGTTGCGTGCAAGCGCAGAGGATTTTTCAAAACCGCATCTCCACCATGCTCACAGCCTGCAGCTCGGTCATGTTTGTTTCCTACCGTGTTTTGCCTTACCCGGGTTGATCAGCGCGACGTGGCATCGGGCGCAGCGTAGCGGGCCGGCTCTGCGTTGCAAAGGCCGGAACCGGGTGGTGGCTGGCCACATTGGTCAGGGGGCGTCATGGGCGGCGGGGCCGGGCAGGACGTTGACCGCCAGGGCCGAAGCCTGCGTCGCACTCCGGTACACGCGGTGGGTGGCTTTCTGGAAGTCTTCCGGCCGGGCGGTGGGGATGTTCACGAAAGTTTGCGGGTTGCGGTCTACCAGCGGGAACCAGGAGCTTTGCACCTGGACCATGACGCGGTGTCCGGCGCGGAAGGTGTGGCAGATGTCCTGGAGGGTAAACTCGACTTTCGTCACCTGGCCCGGCGTGAACGGCTCGGGCTGCTCGAAGCTGTTCCGAAACTTCCCGCGGAAGACCTCGCCGCGCACCAGTTGCTGGTAACCGCCCAGGCGCAATCCGGCCGGGTTCGGCTCCGGGTCGGGGTAGTTGCCGGGGTACACGTCCACGAGTTTTACGATCCAGTCCGCGTCGGTGCCGGTGGTGGCGACCCAGAGTGTGGCGCGGAGCGGCCCCACCAGGGTGAGGTCTTCGGCCAGCGGGTCGGTTTCGTACACCAGCACGTCCGGGCGCGTGGCCACGAAGCGCTGGTCCTCAAGCGGGTAATGACGCGGGTAGTCGGTGGAGGGCGTGTTCGAGTAGGGCACGGGTTTGGCGGGGTCGCTCACGAATTCGTCAAAAGCCCCGTCCGTTTCGCCCGGCGGGGTGAAGGCCAGCGCGCCCCCGGCCCGCAAGTAAAGCGTGCGCGGGACCGCATCGGCGGGCGGCCAGGTGTCGAAGCGGCGCCAGCGGCAGGTGCCGGTCTCGAAGATGTGGGCCTCGACCGGGGTGAAGTTGGTGTCGCCCTTGAGGAAATGGCGGAAGAAAGGCAGTTCGATTTTCTCGCGGTAGAACTCGGCGGTTTTCGCGCGGAAATGGATGGGTCCGAGCCGCTCGCCGGTGCCGCGGCCCCATTCGCCGTGCGCCCACGGGCCCATGACCAGCAGGTTGGTGATGCCGGGGTTTTGCCGCTCGGTCCAACGGTAGGTCTCCAGCGGACCGAAGAGGTCCTCGGCGTCGTACCAACCGCCCACGGTCATCACCGCACAACGGATGTTTTTGAGGTGGGGACGGAGGTTCCGCGCCTGCCAGTAGGCGTCGTAGGTGGGGTGTTCGAGGAATTCGGTCCACGCGGGCGCGCGCCCTTTGAGCAGGAGGGTGTCCGAGTTGCCCAGCGGGCCCATGCGCAGGAAAAAGTCGTACCCGTCGGGCGTGCCGAAGTGGAAGCCCTTGATCTCCTCGTGCAACGGGTCCTCGGGGCGTTGGGCGAACCAGTAAAAGAACGCGAAGTTTTGCGCCAGGAAGAACGCGCCGTGGTGGTGGAGGTCGTCGCCCATGAACCAGTCGGCGATGGGCGCCTGGGGCGAGGCGGCCTTGAGGGCCGGGTGGCTGTCAATCATGCCCATCGCCGTGTAAAAGCCGGGGTAGGAGATGCCGAACAGGCCCACGCAGCCGTTGTTCCCGGGCACGTGCTTCACCAGCCAGTCAATTGTGTCCCAGGCATCCGTGCTTTCGTCGGTGTCGCGCGGGCCCTTGTCCGGCCGGTAGGGGCGCACGTGGATAAATTCGCCCTGCGAGCCGAAGCGCCCGCGCACGTCCTGGGTGACCAGGATGAACCGGTCCCGCGCCAGCGTCGCAAACGAGCCGGCCGGGTCGGTGTAGTTGTCCGGGCCGTAAGGTTTGCAGGCGTACGGCGTGCGCGTGAGCAAGATGGGCCAGGCTTGCGAATCCTCCTTGGGTACGTACACCCGCGTGAACAGCCGCACCCCGTCGCGCATCGGGATGCGGTACTCGAACTTGGTGTAATGCTCGGCCAGCCAAGCGGCAGACAAGTCGTCCGCCCGGACCGCCAAACCTCCCGCCAGTGCCGACACCAAGCCGAAGATCAGGAGCCGCCGGCACCCTTTGAAAAGGCCGTGGATTTGCATGGCCGCGAGCCTTGGCAAAGCCCCCGGCGGCGGCAAGCGGGAAGGCGCGCCCGCCCGCTGGCGCCTTGAACCGTGCCCGCGCTTGCTCCAAGCTGCGCCGGCCAGCGTTTCACCGCCTCATGCGCTTTTTGGAACGGCACTTTCAACTCGCCGCGTTGGGCACCACGGTGCGGACCGAGGTCACCGCCGGCCTGACCACCTTCGCGGCCATGGCCTACATCCTGGCGGTGAACCCGAACATCCTGTCCGTGACCGGCATGGACCGCGGCGCGTTGCTCACCGCCACGGCCCTGGCCTCGGCGCTGATGACCGCGGTGTTTGGCCTGGTCACCAACTACCCCCTCGCCCTGGCCCCGGGCATGGGCATGAACGCGTTCTTTGCCTACACGCTGTGCCTGGGCCTGAAAGTGCCGTGGCCGGCCGCGCTGGCGCTCACGTTCCTGAGCGGCCTGCTCTTTCTGGGGCTCACAGTCACCGGGCTGCGACGCCGCATCATTGAGGCCATCCCGCGCGAGCTCAAAATCGCCATCAGTTGCGGCATCGGCCTGTTCATCGCCTTCATCGGCCTGAAAAACGCCGGCATCGTGGCGCCGGACCCGGTCACGTTTGTGAAAGCCGGCCACCTGGCCGCGCCGCCGGTCCTGCTGGCGCTGGCGGGCATTGTCCTCACCGCCGTGCTAGTCTGGCGGCGCGTACGGGGCGCGGTAATCCTGGCCATCCTGGCCGTGACCGCCGCCGGACTGGTGGTGCCGACGGCCGACGGTCAGGGCGCGGTCACCCAACCGCCCGCCGCGGTGGTTTCGCTGCCGGCGCCGCTGGCGCCGACCTTTTTGAAACTGGACCTGGGCCACGTGCTAAGGCACTTCTGGGAACTGTTGCCGGCGTTGCTGGCGCTGCTGTTTGTGGACCTGTTCGACAACATGGGCACGCTCATCGGCGTCTGCCAGCGGGCGGGCCTGCTCGATGAACAGGGCAACCTGCCGCGCATCGGCCGGGCGCTGGCGGCGGACGCCAGCGCGGCGATGGTGGGCTCGCTCCTGGGCACCTCCACCGTCACCAACTACATCGAATCGGCCGCGGGCGTCGAGGAAGGCGGCCGCACGGGGCTGACCTCGCTGGTGGTGGCCGCGTGCTTCCTGCTGGCGCTGTTTTTCAGCCCGCTCATCTTGGCCATCCCGGCCGTGGCCACAGCGCCGGCGTTGGTGGTGGTGGGCATTTTCATGATGCAAGGCGTCACGCGGCTGGACCTGGGCGATTTCGCGGTGGCCGCGCCGGCGGTGTTGACGATGCTGCTGATGCCGCTGACCTCGAGCATCAGCGAGGGGCTTTCCCTGGGCTTCTTGTGCCATGTGGCGTTGAAGCTCGGCACCGGCCGCTGGCGCGAACTTTCCCCCACGGCGGCGGTGCTGGGCGGGCTGTTCCTGCTGCACCTGCTGTTCCGGTAATGACGGCCCCGACCACCTGAGCGCCGGGCGTGATCCGGTCCCCGGTCGCGCTCGCCGGACGTCACGGTTTTGTCACTGGACGAACGCCGGGCGATGGGGTAACTCGGGGGCCGTAACAAACGAATGGCTCCTGCAATCATGAAACACATCGGCTCCTCCCTGGCGGTCGCCGTGACTCTGGCGGCCGGCTCCCTACAGGCCCAGCTCGATCCCTATGTGCTGGCATTTAACCCCGGCCAATTGGTTGTCTTGCGGGTGGGCGACGGCACGGCCCCGCTCTCCAGCGCCGCCCAACCGATTTTCCTGGACCAATTCGACCTCACCGGCGTCGGCCAATCGCCCTCGTACACGCTGGCCATCCCCAGCACTGGCGCGGCCGCACTCACCCTCAGCGGCACCGCGACCTCGGAAGGCGCCCTGAACCTCTCGGCGGACGGGCGGTTTTTGACATTCGCGGGCTACAACGCTACCGCGGGCTTGGCCGGCGTTTCCGGCACCACGTCGGCCACCGTGAACCGGGGCGCGGGCCTGGTGGACGCCACCGGCGCGTACGTCCTGGCGGCACGCACCGATGAAGGCTACACGGGCAACAACGTGCGCGGAGCGGTGACGGTGGACGGGAGCGGCTTCTGGATGTCCGGCACCGGCAGCGGCACCTCGGGCGGCATTTGGTACGTGCAGGGTACCACCGACACACAGGTGTACAACGCGATCAACAATCTGCGGGTGCCGAACATCTTTGGCGGCGACCTGTACTTCTCGACCAGCTCGGGCACAACCACCCGCGGCGTTCATGCGATCACCGGGCTGCCCATCACCAGCGGCGCCACGGCCACGCACCTGTTCGACGCGGGCAGTTCGTCCTCACCGTACGATTTTGCCGTCAGTCCCAGCGGGACCTTGATTTACGTGGCCGATGACCGAACCAGCGCCGCCGGTGGTATTCAACGGTGGGAGTTCGACGGCAGCGCTTGGAACCTGAGCTACACCTTGGGCACGGGCGCGGCCAACGTGGGCGCCCGCGGCCTCACGGTGGACTGGTCCGGCACGACGCCCGTCCTTTTTGCCATCACCGGGGAAACCAGCGCCAACCGCCTCATCCGCATTGAAGACACCGGCGCCGGCGCGGAGCCGGTTACCCTGGCCACCGCCGGAGCCAACACCATCTTCCGCGGTGTGGACTTCACCCCCATACCCGAGCCCGGCACGCTTGCGCTGTTCCTGTTGGGCGGCGGGGTATTGGCATTGTCCCGGCGACGCTCCGCCGGTGGCCGCATTTAAGCCGATCCGGATCGGCTCGGAACAAACCCGGGGCTCCGTTCGCGAGCCCCGGGGTTTTTGTTTTGGGCCTCGGCTTGACCGCCGCCGGGCGGGGCCTGGAAGCGGCGGGTGCCGGCCCGTCGCCAACGCCAATCGCGGGCCGGAGCGGGAACCGCATCCCCGCGTCACTCGGTGCGGACGCGGCCCACGCCGCATTCGTACTCGAACCAGACCGGCTTGAGGTGGCCCAACGGCTCCCGGAGCTTCGCCAGTTCCTCCGCTGGCCCGTGGACCTCGACCCGCACCAGTTCGGCCAAGGTGAGGAATTTTTCGAGCGGGGCCGCCACGTTGGCCAGGTGGTCGAGCAGACCCGCGGCGTCCGCGTACGCCTCGCGGCAGTGGAGCAGGTCGTCGCTGCGGGTGAACTCGTAGTACAGGACCTTCGGCTCGCGCGCAGTGCGGGCGATGAACTCGCCGAGCAGGGCGCGGACTTCGTCCCACTTGCCGGGGTGGAGCTTGAAATACGGGTGGATGCTGACGGCGCGTTCGAGCGTGGTCATGCCCGGAGGTTGGCGGCACCCGGCGGCCTCCGCAACTGTTTGCTGAGGCGCAGGAGACCGAGACATCCGGGGAACCCTCGGGCACCAGCTCCGGCGAACCTTGCCGGCGGGTGAAAAAATCGGCCCCGGGCAGGCGTCCTCCGCTCGCCTCGGGTGGTCAGGCCCGGGCAAAGCATGTCTTT
>Ga0101944_10004598_pt1 | contig 16835 bp, 14 predicted proteins | sample DewCreD2012metaG_FD_75245 | JGI IMG/M metagenome (GOLD analysis project Ga0101944, IMG submission 75245) | Hot spring sediment bacterial and archeal communities from British Columbia, Canada, to study Microbial Dark Matter (Phase II) - Dewar... ...
AGGGCGCCCCAGCGGCTCTGTATGCCGCGGGTCGCGCACAATCGCGCTCCCTCAGCCGCCACATGATAGCCGGCCTGTTGCAGCCTCTGTCGCGCCGCCGCCAGGGCCTTTCCGGCGGTGGCGTCGTCGCGGGCCGCGCCTGCGACCTCCGCGTGAACCGGCATGGATTCCAGAATCCGGCCTTTGGAAATAAACACCGGTTGCGCGTCGGCGGGGATCGTCACGCGCAACGTGCGCCATGAAGCCAGGGCGACGTTTATTGAGAGGGCAAACAATAGCGACAGATACCACCACGTCTGATAAACATCGCGCAAAGCGCGCTCATAGGAAGACAAGCCGTCTTTGCCGGGCAAAAACGTCGCGATGATCGAGGCGATGGCGATCAACGCAAAAAGGAGGATGCCCAGGCGGATGGATCGAAGGAAGCCGAGGATTTTTATCATGTGCGCGTTGAACACAGCCCTTTTCTATTTATCCTCACCGCGCGCGGCGCCGGATTCTTGACGCTCCCCTGCGCGGCCATGAATCGGCGCGACTGTCGGCGTCAGGGCCTTGGGCGTCAACCCGAATGTGTGGGAGAGGCCACGGCGCGCAGCCTGCTCGAACGCGCGCACGCCGGCAAAGATATCCCTTGGCGCGTCGCCGGCGCCGATGCGCCTGGCATGTCTCATGCGCACGCGAGCGACCACCAGTCCTGATGGGAGGCGCACGTCAGGGCGCCGAAACCGCTTGAACCATTCCCCCGCACGACTCCAATATCGCCCACGGTTGCGTGCCGTCCATTCTTTGAAAGGAAGTGGATTTCACTATGCGCCTGGCCTTTGTGTGGCTGCTGATGATCGGCGTGGCATTGCGTTCCGCGGTTTACGCGGCCGACTGGCCGTGCTTCGGAGGACCGACGCGCGACTTTGTCTCCACGGAAACAGGCATTAACAAAAACTGGACGACTCGTCCGCCCAAGGAGTTGTGGCGCGTCGCAATGAGCGACGACGGCTTCGCGGGGCCGGCGGTGGTCAAGGGGACTCTGTATATCCTGGACCATCAGGACAAGAATGACGTTCTGCGCGCCATCGACACGGCAACGGGCAAGGACGCCTGGACGTATGCCTATCCCAATCCAGTCGGGGCCAACTATGGCTGGTCCAACAGCACGCCAGCCATTGATGCGGGGCGCGTCCATATTCTCTCCTGCGTCGGCCTGGCGCAATGCCTGGATATCGCTACGCGCAAAGTGATCTGGCAAAAGGACCTGATACAGGAGTTCGGGGGCGAGATTCCCCAGTGGCGCATCTCGATGTCTCCGGTCATTGATGGCGACCGGGTCATCTATGCTCCGGGGGGGCCGGACGCCACCCTCGTGGCCTTGAACAAGGCCACCGGCGCCGTCATTTGGAAAGGCGGCGGCAGCTTCAACAGCAGCTATGCCACGCCGGTCATCGGCGAAATCAACAAGTCCAAAGTCTATGTCTTTTTGGCCGCCAAAGAGGTCGTATGCGTTCAAGCCAGCGATGGCAAACTGATGTGGCGCTTTCCGTGGAAGACGTCGTATGACGTCAACGCGGCCATGCCGTTGGTTTTCAACGATACAGTCTTCATCACCAGCGGCTACAATCACGGGTGCGCGTTGCTGAAACCCGTTGTCGGCGGGGCCGAGCCCCAGGTTCTCTGGCAGAACAAAGGGATTCTTGCCCATTTTTCGACGCCAGTCCTGCGCCAGGGCGTCATTTATGGGGCGACGGATCCCGCCCATCTTACCGCCCTGGACGCCCAATCGGGGAAGACGTTGTGGAAACAGAGCGGATTCGACAAAGGTGGAGTCGTGCTCATTGATGGCGCTTTGATCGCCATGGGCAAGGGCGCCGTAGCACTGGTGGCCTTGGATTCCACGGCCTGCAAGGAATTGGGGCGCATTAATGTCGCCGCGATGGGTTTGAAGGGCGAACTGTGGACGGCCGCCGTCGTATCCGACAAAAAATTGTATGTGCGCAACCGGCAGACACTGGTCTGCTTTGATCTGACGCCGGGCGCCGCGCAATGAAATACGCGGGGCGGAGCGCGACCTAGCGCGCAAGCGCCTCTTTGAGACCGCGCGCCAGCGTCGCCAGCGTGTAGGGTTTCTGGATGAAACCGGCGATCCCCTTGCCGGAAAACCGCGTCACTACTTCCTGCTCGGTGTAGCCGCTGGTGATGATGACGCGCGCGCCGGAATGAATGCGCCGAAGCTCCTGGAACGTTTCGATTCCGTCCATGTTCGGCATGGTCAGGTCTAGTATGACGCATCCGATGTCGGCGGCCTTGGCCGAAAAAACATCGATCGCCTCCCGGCCATTGCGGGCGATGAGGACCTGAAAGCCCAGTTTCTCCAGCATCAAGCGTCCCGTGGTGCGAACCACGTCTTCGTCGTCTACCAGCAATACAATCCCGCGGCCCCGCCATTCGGCCGGTGAGCCGTCCGACGTGCCGGTGGCTCGCAGACTCGCCGCCAGGGCTGGAAACAGAATCTTGAATGTCGTGCCGCGCCCCGGTTCGCTGTAAATCTTGACCGCGCCCCGGTGCCCCCGCACGATCCCCAGCACCGCCGACATGCCCAGGCCGCGTCCCATGAACTTGGTCGTGAAAAACGGTTCGAAGATGCGTTCCTGCACCTCGCGGGTCATGCCGCAGCCGGTGTCGGAAACCTCCAAGAACACGTAGGGGCCTTGCGGCAGTTCCTGCTCGAAATAAGTCCCCTTCAAATAATCCGGATCGCATTCGATCACGCCGGTGGCCACCGAGATTTGGCCGCTGTTCTCACCGATGGCCTCGGACGCGTTGGTAATCAGATTCATGACGACCTGGCGCATCTGCGTGGCGTCGGCCTCGATGGCGGGCAGTCCCGGGGCCAGGCTGCAGCGCAGCGTCGCTGTCTTGGAAATCGAAACCCGCAGCAGGCTCTCCATCTCGCGGATGACCTCATTGAGGTCCACCGGCTCGATCAGGAAACGGCCCTTGCCCGAGTAGGCCAGCATCTGGCGGCTGAGGTCGGCGGCGCGATGGGCCGCCGTCTCGATGGCCTTGAGATAAGCCCGCGCCGGCGAGGTCGAGGGCAACTCTGTCAGCGCCAGATCGGCGTTGCCGAGGATGCCCATCAGCAGGTTGTTGAAGTCGTGCGCGATGCCGCCGGCCAGAACCCCCAGGCTTTCGAGTTTCTGCGTGTGCCGGATTTGGGCTTCCAGGCGCTGCTTTTCGATCTCGCCTCGCTTTCGGGTGAACAGGTGTCCCAGCGTCGCCGCATACAGGACCAGCAACTGGTTCTGCTCCTCGGTGATGGGATTGCGGCGAATCTCGTTGTCGGTCGAAACGTAGCCGATGATCTCGGCGCCGTCCCACAGCGCCGCCGAGGTCACCATGCCACGGCCGATGCCGATGGCGCTGTCGGTGCCGTAATGCGTGGCGCTGGTCCGGGCCACGTAGCGGACCTTGCGCCTGAGCACCTCGGCTCCAGCAGAGTCGGCAAACCGCATGCCCTTAAGATGCCGTTCGTCGCGAACGGCGCCTTTCTCGTCGGTCCCGAACGATCCGTTGACGGTGTTGGTCTTCGGGTCGTGAAACCAAATGCTCATGCGGTCGAATCCCAGCCGTTCCAGACCCAGTTCCACGGCGCGGCGGCACAGATCGTCAAACGAATCGATCTTCAGCAGTTCGTTGCTGATTTCATGCAGGACGGTCAGGCGGCGGCCGAACGCGGCGGTCTGCTCCTCGGCTCTTTTAAGCCGGAGCAAATGGCCCAGACTGGTGGCATAGAGGCCGACAATGCGGGCATGGTTTTCGCCAATGGATTTTCCCGACAGCAGATTGTCCGCCGCCAGGCCTCCAATGACCTTGCTCCCGTCCCACAATGTCGCCAGAACATGGTCCCCCCGTCCGACGATCTGTCCCTGCGCGTTTCTCAGATCGCTATTTCTCAGCAGTTGATACTTAAACTCTTCGCCCGCCACCAGATGGCGGTTCGGGTTGTCCCAATCGGTCAGCGGGTGTTTTTCGCCTCTTTCGTCGCGGGTCTTGCCTTGTTCATCGGTGCCGAACGAGCCCAGCAACAGCCGCTCATCGCGGTCGTAGAACCAGATGCCCATGCGGTCAAATCCGAGCCGTTGTCGGCCCAATTCCACTGCGTCACGGCACAGGTCGTCAACCGAGGCGGACTGGGACAGCGTGTTGGCCACTTCATGAAGCGCTGTCAACTGCTGGCCCAATCGGGTTGCCTCGGATTCGGCCTTCTTGCGGGTGAGCAGATGGCCCAGGACCGAAGCATACAGCGCCAGCAGCCGGCATTGGTTTTCCGGGATCGGGCGCCCCGACCGCAGGTTGTCGATCGACAAATGGCCCAGCGGCACAGGCCCCTCCCAGATCGGGGCCATGACGCGTTCGCCGCGTCCGACCACGCTCGTGCCCATATCCCGGAACACCACATCGGGCAGCCTGAAGTACGAGCGGTGATTGAGTTCGGCTTTGGGAAGGAAACTGCCGGGCCGCGTCGAGTAATTCTCGATACAGAGACTGTGTTCATCGCGGACCGCGCCTTTGGGATCGGTGCCGTAGGAACCGCGCAGGCAGTCGTGCTCGCGGTCCAGAAACAGCAAGCCGATCCGCTCGAATCCCAGTCTCTCCAGCCCCAGTTCGATGGCGCGACGGCACAGGGCGTCGGTGGTCTCAGCGCGCGCCAGTTCGTTCCGCACTTCGTGGAGCGCCGTCAATCGCTCGATGAAAATGCGGTTCTCTTCGTCGCGCTGACGCAGCCTGTCGAGTTCCTTGTTGGGATCGGGATCGTTTCCAGCCATCAAAACCTCCGCAAGACGCGTTTATGCATATCGGCCATAGCGGCCACGGGTCAATTCCAAATCCGGGAACGGCTGGTTTTTTTGCCCGGAACGGAAAGTGAAAAATGTGAAAGGCGGCGATTTTTCAGTTGCGTCCACCGGCCCGCCGCCGCTAAATATACCGGACATGCTGAAACGACGCGGGAAGAACCAGTCCCCGCGGCGTGCGTTTCAGACAGGTCCAGCGCCGCGTTTGAAGCGCGGCGGCCACGAGTTCATCTTTTCAGGAGGCTGTACGCTCATGTCGCGACACAATCACGGGTCGGTTGCCATGATCCTCTTGGCGTTCGTTCTCACCTTCGCGGCGGCGCCGGGTGTTTTTGCCAATGATGACGTCTATCGCGAAGGGACCCAGTCCCAAAAGATGTTCCACAAACTGGGCCGTGGCATCACCAATATTCTTACGGGATGGATTGAAATCCCCAAGAACATTGCCAAGGAATGGCGCGCCATTGATCCCTTCAGCGGATTTGTGGTGGGCACGTGCGAAGGCGTCGCCTGGGGCTTGGGTCGGACGGCGGCTGGATGCTATGACACGCTGACGTTCTTTCTGCCGATCCCGGCGGACTATGCGCCTTTGATGGAGCCCGAGTTCATCCTGCCGGGCATCTGGGGCGAACCGGCGCCCTTCATGGACCCGGTGACCAACCTCAAGCCGTTGCGCTGAACCGTTGCGGCCCGTTTCTAAAAGGCGTCCATTTCACGATGGCCGGAAGTCGCTATTGCCGGCCATCTTTTGTTTGCGGCCATCCACGGGCGGACGGCCCAGCGTGGGAGGTTGATGCGACATGGTCAGGGAAGCGCATCCGGTCCGGCGCAAAGCCGTTCTGGACAAGGGTTTCGTCGAGATCGTGGACTGCATGGGTTCGGACCAGCGCGTCATCGACGCGGCGCGCGTATCGACCGGTTCCCAAGCCCAGTCCGATCGCGAGCGCGACAAGCAACTCATCAACTTTTTGATGGAGCACCGGCACGAGACGCCGTTTGAGAAGATTGTCTTCGAGTTCCATGTCAAGTGTCCCATCTTCGTCGCCCGGCAGTGGGCCCGCCATCGCATCGGATCGTTCAACGAACGTTCCGCGCGCTATCGCGTCTTCGAACTGGACTACTACGTGCCCAGCCTCGAAGACATGCCGGAGGGATACACGGCCGAGGACATTCAACAATACGTCAACTGCCTCAAAGGCGCCTACGAGGTCTATGAGCGGATGCTGGCCAAGGTCGCCGATCAGCGTGAGCGCCGCGCCCGCGCCCGCGAAGTCTTCCGCGGCTTGTTGGGGACGGCCTATTACACGGAGTTCTTCTGGACGGTCAATTTCCGTTCATTGATGAACTTCCTGCGGCTGCGCCTGTCCGAAGAGGCCCAAATCGAAATGCGGCGTTATGCCCAGGCCATCAATGAAATGATCCCGCCGCTGATTCCCTGGTCCTACGAGGCCTTTGCCACGCATGTCCTTGGCAGGGCCGCCGGACGCAAGAAACGCAACACATGAAAGCCCTGTTTCTGATCGCGCCCAATCGGTTCGAACTGCGCGACGCGCCCGCGCCGCAGCCGGGGCCGGGAGAAGCGCTGGTCGCCGTCCGCCGTGTCGGGCTGTGTGGTTCGGACCGCCATTATCTGCGTCCGGATTATCCCTGGGACTTTTCCCGCGCTCCGATGATCCTGGGACATGAAGGCGCCGGCGAAATCGTCGCCCTGGGGCCCGACGTGGCCGGACTGCGTCCCGGCGATCGCGTCGCCATCGATCCGGCCCGGCCCTGCCGCCGATGTGAGCCGTGCCATACGGGCCACGCCAACTGCTGCGAATCCATGGCGTTTCTGGGCTATCCGCCGACGCCGGGATTGCTGCGTGAGTTCATCGCATATCCGGCCGAATGTCTTGCGTCCGATCCGTCCGGCGCGTTGAGCCTCGAAGATTTGATGATGCTTGAGCCGCTGGCCATCGCTCTCAACGCGATGGACCTGGCGGGATTCCGAGCGGGATGGACGGCCGCGGTCTTCGGCTGTGGCGCCATTGGCCTGACGCTGATTGCCGCGCTTCGGGCTTGTGGCGCGACGGCAGTCCTTGCCGCCGACGTGCGCGACTACAAGAAGCCGTGGGCTGAGCGCTACGGCGCCGGGATTTTTGTCAATCCCCAACGTGACGATCTGGAGGCCGCCGCCCGCGCCGCTGGAGGCGACGGCGGCGTTCATGTCGCCTTCGAGTGCGCCGGGACGGTGGCCGCCCAGAACCATGCGTTGCGCACGGTGAGGCCAGCGGGCCAGCTCGTTCTGGCGGGCATCAATGAAGAAGAACAGGTCGTTCTCGATCTGGCCCGGCTGCGCCGGCGCGAAATCGCCATCCGCGTGGTGCGCCGCGCCAATGAAACCGTGGCCCGCGCCCTGGCGCTGGCGGTGCGGTTTAACCTGGGCCTTGCGGAAATGATTACGCACACTTACACGCTGGAAACCGCCGAAGCGGGCCTGCGTTCGTTTGCCGCCTACGAGGGGGGAGTCGTCAAGGCCTGCGTGACGGTGGCCCCCTGAAAGGGAAACGTCAGCCAGCGCAAAGGTTGGAACCATGTCGAATGCAGCCAAACAGCGGGGCGCGGGGTGGAACGTGGTGTCCGCCCTGCTTCTGATCATCGGCGCCGCAGGCGTTTGCTTCTGGCAGCGCAGACAGGTGGCGTTGTTTTTCAACATGACGCCTTATCTCAACGGCGCCATCGTCGCCACGTTTGGCGTCGGCCTCGTCTATGCGCTGTATCGCCTGGCGCGCCTTCAGATCGAGTTCGGCGTTCTTGACAGCGTCCGCGAGCACTTCGCTGTCATCGGCGATCGCGGCCGGATGAGCGCCGAGACCATCCGCAAGCTGCCCGCCTCGTTCATCCGCGAACGACTGCTGCTCTACACCGATCAGGCGCGCCGGGGTCTTGCGCTGGACGCGACGGCCCACTCCGACCAGGTCTCGATCACGCTGTCGGTCCACGCCGGCGTGACGCGCTACCTTGCCGGATTGCTGGTTTTTCTGGGACTGCTGGGAACCTTTGTCGGCCTTCTGATGACCATCGACGGGGTTCAGACCATCATCGGCAGCCTGCGCGCCGACGGCGCCGGGGACACCGCGCAATATCTCACGCAGCTCAAGGAGGAGTTGCGCCAGCCCCTTAAGGGAATGTCCACGGCCTTCAGCACCAGCGTCTTCGGCCTGGTCACCAGTCTGATGATGGGTTTCCTCCATTTGCAGCTGGCCGCGGCCCAGTCGCGTTTTGTTGCCCGGATCGAAGCCCTGGATCGCAGCCATTTCATGCCCGCCTTTCTGCCGGAACGCCCCGTCCCGGCGGCCGAAGACCTGGCCTCCGCCGCGGGAACGACCGCCCCGACCCCTTCTACCATCGACGCCACCATCGCCCGCTATATTGAGGCCTCCCAGCGCCAACTCAAGGAAAACCTCGACCGCCTGATCGCCATCATTGGACGGACCGAGGACATGCAGGACCGATTCCGCGATATTCTGACCGCCGTGCGCACCGACATCGAAACCACCCATTCCGCGATTGCCCGGCTTGCCGCCAATCAAGACCTGATCCGCGACGCCATGGGCAAGATGGTGGACCTGGCGCGCGCTGCAGACGAAAGCCAGCGCTTGAGCCTGAGCCAGTTGCAGGACATGGGCGAGGGCCTTGCCCGCCTCCTGGCGGCTCACGAGGGCGCGCGCAAGGGCAACGAGGATTTGCTCAAAGAAATAATCCGGACTTTGCGACAGGAGACCGGCGCCCTGCGCATCACGCGGAGCGACTCATGAGACGCCGCCTGCGAGAGGACCTCACGATTGACTACTGGCCGTCGTTTGTTGACGCCCTGCTGTCGTCGGTGCTGGTCCTGACGTTTGTGCTGACGGTCTTCGTCATCACCCAGACCAGCCTTCTCGAACGTCTGGGCTCTCGCGAAACGGCCCTCGCCAGCTTGTCCAAGCGGCTCGACGATCTGGCGGCTCAACTTCAGTTGTCCCGCGCCCAAACGCTCGAACTCAGCGGCGAACTGACTCGCACCCGCGAGGACCTCCGGCGCATGGCTGGTCGCGCCGAACTCAGCGCCAGCCAGCTCGCGCAGACCACGGCCACCCTGGCGGCCACGCGCGACCGTCTGGCCGCCGAAGAGCAGGCGTCCCGGCGGCTGCGCGAAGAGGTCGCGGCGCGCGCCAGCGACATCACCCGACTGACCCAGGCCATCGAAGAATACCTGAAAAAGATTGAGACGCTCACCCAGCAGCTCGCCGCCGCCCGCAAGGACGCCGAGTCCAAAGACGCCTCGCTGTCGCAACTCAACCTGTCCGTGGAAACGCTGACCCAACAGATAGCGGATCTCAACGCCAAGCTCGGCGAGGCCCGCGCGCAAACCGCCAGTTCCCAGCTGGAAATCACCAAACTCATGGACATCATTCAGCAGCGCGACTCCGAAATCGCCCGCCTGCGGGATTTTGAAAAATACAAGAGCGAGTTCCTCGCCCGTTTGACCAGCGTCTTCGCCGGACAACAGAACATCCGGGTGGTCGGCGACCGGTTCGTCTTCCAGTGCGAAGTCCTGTTCGCCTCCGGAAGCGCGGACCTGACCGACGGGGGGAAGAACGATCTGCGCAAGTTCGCCGAGACTTATAAGGCGCTTGAAGCCAGGATACCCAAGACAATCAATCTCAACATTCAAGTCCAAGGCCATACGGACACCGATCCGATTGCCACCGCACGCTTTCCCGACAACTGGGAACTGTCACTGGCGCGCGCCATGAAGGTTGTCCGATATCTGACGCTGCTGGGAATCCCCGAAAACCGGCTGTCGGCGGCGGGCTACTCCCAATACCATCCGGTCGTTCCCGACGACACCGTCGAGGCCAAGCGCCAGAACCGCCGCATCGAAATCCTCATCACGCATCGTTGAACGGCCGTCGAAAGCATTTGCGCGCGCCCGTGTTCCGGGCGTAAGCTCTCGTCACATTTGCCGCTCGGGCCGGCGCGCGTATGCCTTGAAGTTGCGCCGGCCGGGCCGCATATCCCACACAGGAGAACAACCATGGCCTACGACATCGAGAAGGTGGATGTGTGGCACGGCGCGATCCAGGACCGGCCCGGCGGGCTGGCGGACGTGGTCGAGCCGCTGGCGGAGGCCGGCGCGAACCTCGAGTTCGTTTTTGCCCGGCAGGACTCCAAGGGCAAAGGTCTGATCTTTGTGTCGCCGCTCAAAGGGGCGGCCGTGATCCGCGCTGCGAAACGCCTGCGGTTGAGCCGGAACGCCAAACTGGCCTACATCCGCATCAAGGGCCTTGACCAGAAGGGCCTGGGCGCCCGGATTACGCGCGCCTTGGGCGACGCGGGCATCAACATGGTCGGTCTGGCCGCCGGCGCGCACAGTGGCAAGTCCATGTGCTATCTCGAGTTCGCCAAGGCTGACGCCGCCAAAGCCAGACGGGTCTTGGCCAAGGCGCTCAACGGCTGAGCGGCCGCAGTGGACCAGGGGCGCCGAAGGGACGATGTTCCTGCGGTTTACAGTCCCTCGACCGTTTCGATCGCCAACTCGACTCTGCCAAACGGAGCGCTGATCTGGAATCCGGCTACGCGCGGGGCGATGCGCTCACAGATGGCGCGCGCGATTTCCACTCCCGCCTTCAGTCCGTCTTCCTTGGTCTGGCAGCGGCTCATGCGGTCCATCACGGCGGCGGGCACGCTGACGCCGGGCACCTCGTTGCGCATGAATTCGGCGTTTTTGTAGCTGGTCAGCGGCCAGACGCCGGCCACAATCGGGAGGCATCGCCCTGCAGCCGCGGCCTGGTCCATGAAACGAAACAGCGCGTCGGCGTCGAACACCGGCTGCGTGATGGCGAATTCGGCTCCGGCGTCGATCTTCGCCATGAAGCGGTCCATTTCCCGGCGCGGCTCGATGGCCGTCGGATTGGCCCCCACGCCGATGAAAATGGCCGTGGGGGGATCGATCGTCGCTCCTCCGACATCGCATCCGTGATTGAGATTGTGGACCACGCGCGTCAGACCGATCGCGTCAACGTCGAACACGCCCGTGGCGTCGGGGTATTCGCCCAGTTTGGGCGGGTCGCCTGTGATAATCAGAAAGTTGCGCAGTCCCGCCGCGAAGCCGCCCAGCAGGTCCGACTGCATTCCGATCAGGTTGCGGTCGCGGCAGCAGTAGTGCAGCACCGGCTCGATGCCGATCTCGTTCTTGACGGCGATGGCCGCGACCATGGGCGAGACGCGGGCGCTGGCGCGCGGCCCATCCGGGATGTTGATCGCGTCGATGCCGCGCAGGTGACAGGCGCGCGCCTTGGCCAGAAACGGCGCCAGGTCGGAGGACTTGGGCGGGAGCAGCTCGACGGATGTCACGCGCCGACCCCGGCTGATCAGGTTCGCCAGGCGCGACTTGGCCGCCGTCGGAACGGCCGCCACCCGGGCCTCCTCACGCGACGCGCGCGCGGCGGCCTCGACGCGCCGGCGCGCCCCGCTCAGCGACTTGACCGCCCGGGCCATGACGCGGATGTGCGCCGGCGTCGTTCCGCAGCATCCGCCGACGGCCCGCACGCCCAACTCGATAAATCGCTTGGCGTATTCGGTGAAATACTCGGGATTGGCCAGGTAGAGCATCCGCCCTTCAACCTCGCGCGGAACGCCGGCGTTGGGCATCGCCAGAAACGGCTTCTGGGTCAGCGGCAGCACACGCTCCAGAACCTCATAGACGCCCGCGGGGCCGGCCCCGCAGTTCAGCCCGATGGCGTCCACGCTGGCTGCGTCGTTCAGCGCCGCGACGACGCTTTCGGCCTGCGCGCCCAAGGCCGTCTCGCCCGCGTCGTTGACGGTAAACGAGGCGAAGACGGGAAGGGCGAACTCGCGCGCCGTTTGCGCCGCAAGACGCAATTCGTTCAGATCACAAAACGTTTCCAGCAGCAGCAGGCTGGCCCCGGCGCCAGCCAGCGCGGACATCTGTTCGCGAAAGGCCGCCACGATTTCGGGCTTGTTCTCTCCCTTGAGCATCTGGCCGGTCTTCAGGCACGGGCCGATGGACCCGGCGACCCATGCCTGCTCGCCGGCGGCCTCGCGGGCCAGGCGCACGGCGGCGCGATTGATTGCTTCAACGTTTTCGGCCAGCCCGAACTGGCGTAGCTTGATCCGATTCGCCCCGAAGGAATTGGTCTCGATCACGTCGGCGCCGGCCGCGACATATTCCCGATGTATCTCCTGGATCAGGCCGGGATTGCTCAGGCACAACTCGTCATAGCAGACGTTGAGAAAGACGCCCTTGGAATAGATCATGGTTCCCATCGCGCCGTCGAAGACGACAGGGGACTGCTTCATCCGCTCCAGTATGTCTTGCGTCACAGGATTCCCTCCGTGGATGGAGTCGAATAGATTCGTTTATGCGGATGAAGTCATATATCACCCCCGGCTTGAGCGTCAAGGCCGAAAAGCGGCGCGGCAATTCGGGTCCCCTCTCGTTCACGGCCGATCCGGCTCGGGCCACGTGAAGCGCCGGGCGTTTTCGCGGCAGAAGGCGAGCGCCTCGGCCAGCCGTGGGGCGCCGGCGCGTCCTCCGAGCGCGCGGCATTTGAGGGCGGCGCAAGCGGCGCTGAACGCGCAGATTTGCTCCAGCGGCCATTGCTGCGCCAGGCCAAAGCAAAACGCGCCGTGAAACACGTCGCCGGCGCCCGTGGTATCCACGGTCTTGACGCGGAAGGCTTCGCCGCGAAGGGGCGCCCTGCCGCCTTCGGCGGCGATCCAGCCGTCCTCGCCCAGCGTAATGACCACGGCGCGATGATATCCGGTCCAGCGCAGCGCCTCCAGCGCCGGCTCGATCCGATCGCAGCCGGTATGTTTGAGGGCGAATCCGGCCGAGGCCACCAGATAATCGATGTGGGGCAGCGCCTCAGCCACTCCGCTGCGAACGCCCCCACCGTCCATGACCGTCACTGCGCCGGCGCCCCGCGCGATTTCGGCCGCCCGCGCGCCGGCGCGCAGCTCCTGGCTGTCGATGAGAAGCAACGGCGAGCGCTTGACCGACCGGGCGTTAATCTGCGCGGGGTCCAGGACGGGCAGTTCGCTGCGGTAGTAATAGACAATCCGTTGGCCGGACTTGCGGTGGGCGAAACAGAATCCCAGCAACGAGCGCTGGCCGGAGCCCACAATCAATCCGGAGGTGTCCACCCCCTCGCGTTCCAATTCCGCTCGAATGAGCCGGCCCTCGTCGTCTTCACCGACTTTGGCAATCAGGGCGGTCCGCATTCCCAGTCGCGCGCATGCGACCATTGCTGTGGCGGCGGGCCCTCCGCCTTCGCGTTTGAGATCATGGATGCGGGCCTTGCCGTCGGGCGGAGGAAACTCGTCCACGGTCCCCAACACGTCGTATGACGCGCATCCCAGCGCCAGCGCGTCGATATCGTGAGCGGGGGGGTGTTCGGCTGGGACCATGGCGTCGTCGTCGTCGGGTGGACGCTCACTGGGGCGCGTAGGCCGAACGGAACCGAATCTGTCCCAGCCGTCCGCGCGCGGTTTCGCGTTCCTCGGCGCGGCGCTCCTCGATCTTGTCCAGATCGTCGGGGGGGGTATAAATCAGCGCCGCCACAATCTGGCGCGCCAGCTGGGTCAGAGCTCGCTTCTTTTCCTCCACGTCGGTGTAGCGCAGCGTCCGGCGCGTGTTGCTGGAATAGGTATGCTTGGCATTGATTTTTTTCCAGGTTCCCAGCGGATACTGCCGGTCGTAATCATAGGGATCGTAGGCCGTAATCTGCGCTTCGACGAGGATTTCGGACATCCATGGAAACTCGTCATCCTCGAAGTTCACGGCGCGGACTTCATAGGCCGTCAGCAGGCCCTCGATCACCAGATCGGCCTCCTTCTCGCGCGCCACCAACAGGCGCCCGTCCTCGGCCAGCGCCTCCTGAACCGCGCGCGTGAGGTCTTCCTCGACGTCCGGCTCGAACGTGTTGTTCTTGAAGAGCGGAACATGGACGCCTCGCACGTATTCCGGCAGATGGCGCGTCCGTGGAACGCGGGCGCACGCGGCCGCGCACAGGACGGCGCCAGCCAGCGCGCACAGGCTCAAGGTCCGCAGGCGCGCCCTCGCAAGGGCAATGGGAAGGGTTGAAACGGCGGTTGGATTCATGGCGTGGTCCCCGGATCACCGCCCAGCGCAACGCGCCGGGTTTGCCGGTAGGGTGTAAGTTGGTCGTCCAATTCCCGCGAGGCAGGAACGTTGACCAGTGTGTTGCGCAACATCATCAGCGTTGCGTCGCCATTTTCCTCGGCGATAAAGACGCGCGTAGGATAAAGACTCCTGCCGTCGAAGTCCACCGTCAAAAGTGTCACCCCGCCCAGTTCCGGCGGGAAGTATGGAATGAATCGCAGGCGATTGGGATTCTGGGCATCCTTTTGAACGGCGTAGAGGTTGGCCACTTCCGCCGTCCGGGCGAAAAAGCCAAAGGCCAGGAAGTTCAGCCGTTTGAGTTGATTGCCGGCGACGCGCGCGGGAAAGTCGTCCGCCGTTCCCAGACCCGCGGCCAGCGCATGAGTCTGCTCGGCGTCGGACCAGACGACGCACGTGGTGGGCGTCTCGTCCGAGCGCAGTCCGCGCGTCCGCAGGTCGCATCGCATCCGATACGGATAGCGCGTGCAGACGAAATGGCCGGTGGTCACCATGTCAACGGCGAACAGCGGAGACGAGCGAATCTGGATGAAACGCCCCGAGACGGCCTCGAGCCAGCGGTTGCGGCGCTCGATGCTCTGAAGAAAATCCATGCCTGCTTGATCGGAAACCGCCCGTTCGGCGGGGCGTTGAAGCGGGGAGGGCGGGGCGCTGGGCGCGGGGACTTGCAGTTCCATGTCCGGCGACGGGGAGGGCGTCAGGTCATCCTCGTCGCCCTGCGCCAGGGAGCAGGTGGCGACCACGGCGCATCCGAACAGCGCCACGGCAAGACGGCGCGATGGGCGCCCCAGGATGCCCTGTGCTCGCAGTGTCATTTTCGGACTGTCGCCCGCAGGCCTTTCTTGTCCACGCCCAGGACTTCGACCCGGCCGCCCTTGAGCTGGGCGGTCATCGCTTCGGCGATGGCCTTGGCCGTCGGTTCGTGGCAGAAGGCGATCATCGTCGGGCCGGCTCCACTGATGGCGACGCCCGCGGCTCCGGCCGCCAGGGCCGCCTTGCGAATGGCCCGTCCATTGCGCAGCAGAGCGATGCGATACGGCTCATGCAGACGGTCATCCATGGCCAGCGCCAGGTTTTCCAGCGCGCCATTGCGCAACGCTTCAATAACAAAGGGGGTCCGCGCCAGATTGTGAACCGCGTCGGACAAGGGCACTTCCTTGGGAAGGGCGGCGCGCGCCTTTTCCGTTGACAGCGGGTAGTCCGGGATTGCGGCGACAATCCGGATGTCCGGCGGCACATCATAACGAATCAGATGGGGTGTGCGTTTGCAGATCATCGCCGCCGTCAGTCCGCCGTAATACGAGGCGGCGACGTTGTCCGGATGGCCTTCCAGGTCCACAATCAGCCCGAACACCTCGCCATCGCTCAACGGCGAGCCCAGCAACAAATTGGCGCCGGCCACCCCGGCAATGATCGCGGTCGCGCTGCTGCCCAATCCGCGCGCCAGTGGCACGGCGAGGTTCATTGTGATCTTCAGGCCGTTGACCCGGGCCCCCGTGCGCCGGAACACCTCATCGGCTGACTGCCAGACCAGGTTGCGGCGGCCCTCGGCGACCATCTGGCCGTCGTGGTCGTCGCAGCCGTGGAGCTTGACCACGACCGACACCTCCGGCGCCGGCTCGAAGATGAACACGTTGTGCAGTGACAGCGCCAGACCCAGACAATCAAAACCTGGCCCGAGATTGGACGTGGAAGCGGGAACGCAAAGCCGAACCCGTTCCGCCTGGGGGCGGACCTGCTCTCCCGGTTTTCTGGCCATAGAATTGACTCTCGAAGGAGGTCCCAACGAGGGCGTTGCGCCCATTCAAAAGCAAAGAATAATGGCCTCCCGCGATGCCGGGGTCAAGGGTTTTCTCTCCGCCCGCAAACTTCGCAATCCGCGCGGCGCGACACGGGAATCTTCTGAAAGTCCATCGAAGCCAGATCATAATACAGCAGCCGGCCGGCCAGCGCCGCCGGCGCCATCCCCGATAGCAGTTTGATTCCTTCCATCACGCCGAGGCACGCCGCCGCCGCCGACACGGCGCCAAACACCGGGAACTGACGTTTCCATCCCGGCGGGTCTTCCGGATACAGGCACGCCAGGCACGCCGTCTGTCCCGGCAAGATCGTCATGACCTGACCCTCCAGGCCGAACATCGCGCACTCGATCATGGGCCGGCGCTGGCGGACGCATTCACGATTCAGCGCAAAGCGCTCCCGAAACAGCGGCGCGCAGTCGAAGACGATGTCCGCCTTGGAGACCAGTTCGGCCGCGTTGGCCTCCGTGATGTTCTCGGCGACGCCCTCGATCTCGACGCGCGGATTAAACTCATGCAGGCGCCGGATGATAGATTCGATCCGGGGCTTGCCGACCCCGTCGGCCGTCATCAAGATCTGACGGTTCAAGTCGCTGGGTTGAATGGCCCCCCCGTGAGCCACAATCAGTCGGCCGATCCCGGCCGCCGCCAATTCCAGCGCCACGGGTCCTCCCAGTCCGCCGCACCGTGAGACCAGCGCCGTCGCCGCCTTCAGGCGCTTCTGGCCTTCCTCCCCAAAACCGCGCGCCCACATCTGCCACTCATAGACGGCGCGTTCTTCGTCACTTAACGACACGGCTGTGGCGCGATTGTTCATGTCTAGGCGTCTCCGCTGATGTCGCTCATGATACCGCCGCACGCGCCTCTGCCAAGGCGCGCATCGGCCGCTTTTCCTGGCTCTCTCATCCCCCGGCAATCGCCGGCAGGAGCGTCACCATGTCACCGTCGCGAAGGGGCGGCAGCGCGCTCTTGTGCGCCGGCGCATCGTTGATCAGAATCATCACC
>Ga0101944_10004600_pt1 | contig 16823 bp, 12 predicted proteins | sample DewCreD2012metaG_FD_75245 | JGI IMG/M metagenome (GOLD analysis project Ga0101944, IMG submission 75245) | Hot spring sediment bacterial and archeal communities from British Columbia, Canada, to study Microbial Dark Matter (Phase II) - Dewar... ...
GAGGGCCTCTCTTAGAAATTGATTTCTATGCCCGCAAAGGTCCCGCCGTCGACCTGAATTTTGCAGCCCGAGATATAGCTGGCACAATTCGAGGCCAGGAAGGCAACGACCTTTCCAACCTCCTCAGGTTTGGCGAATCGCTTGATGGCGCTTGCCTGTTCGGCCGCCGAATCCAGGACCTGCTGCCCGGATTTTCCGATCATTTTTCCCACGTTCTCCGCGAAAACATCCCAAATGTCGGTGTGGATCAATCCTGGGCAAAGGGCGACAGCACAGATTCCATCCTTAGAGTATTCCATAGCCAAAGATTGAGTGAAATTGATGACCGCGGCTTTGCAGGCGTTGTAATTGGTGAGACCGCTCATCGGAGCGATTCCGCAAATCGAAGCCATGTTGATGATGCGTCCCCATTTCTGCTCGAGCATTTTGGGAACGACCAATCGGCACGTCCTGACACAGGCCATGAGATGGATGTTGATCAGAGTGAACCATTCTTGGTCAGTTGTTGTGATGGGGGTCGTCGGGTGAGAATATCCCGCATTGTTGAATAGGATATCGATGCGGCCAAATGTCTTGAAAGCAGATGAGATGAGCCTCTCAACTTCCTCCGGTTTTTCCAGATCTGCGGACACTGCAAGGGTCTTAACCCCGAACGCTGCGATTTCCTTTTCGGTTTTCATCAGATCGTCCTTGGTCCGGGCAGAGATCACCAAGTTGCATCCCTCTCTTGCCAATTCAAGCGCACTCGCTTTGCCGATTCCCTTGCTTCCCCCCGTGACCAGAGCCACCTTCCCTTTGATTCCTAAATCCATGGCAGAACCTCCTTCTTTTATTCGTTCGATTCGGAGTTGAGGATTACAAGCTCCCTTTGCTTGTTCAGCTGCGCTCTGCATCTCTCACACGGCCAAGTATTTGCAGACCAAATCCTTGTCGCACCATATTTCATTCATAGGCGCACGGAACTCGATGCACCCTTTATCGATAATATAGCCGAAGTGGATAATCCTTCTGGCAAAGTTTACATTCTGGTCTGCAAGAAGAATAGTCACACCTTCCTGCCCGATTTTCTGAATGCTCTCCGCCAGAGAAATCACAACGAGCGGGGCCAGTCCCTCCGTAGGCTCGTCGAGAAGTAGAAGATCCGGATCACACATGAGAGCGCGCCCGATGGCGAGCATTTTCTGTTCCCCCCCGCTGATTTGAGTCCCTCCCTTGGATGCCATTTTTTTCAAAACCGGAAACAACTCATACATTCGCTCAATCGTCCAACGGGGCTGTCGGCCTTCTCTGCACCTTGGAATGCCGATGATCAAGTTCTCATAGACCGTGAGAGGAGCAAATATTTGCCTGTCGTCTGGAACATAGGCGATACCTTTTGTCGCTATTTTGTGTGACTTCAGGCCGCTGATCTCTTCTCCCTTGAAGGAGATCTTACCGTTCTTTGCGGGGACAATCCCCATGATGGTTCGCAGGGTCGTGGTCTTGCCTGCACCATTTCTTCCCAGAAGCCCCGTGATCGAACCCTCGTTGACGTTCATGCAGATGTCGAAAAGAATATGGCTCACTCCATAGAAGGTATTCACTTGATCGACGTTCAGGATGACCATAAGTCCTCCCCTAAGTAGACCTTACGGACCAGGGAGTCATTCCGAATCTCCTCGGGCGTTCCGTCGGCGATGATTCTCCCCCCGTGGAGAACAATGATCCGCATGGAGACGGAAAAAACGACGTCCATGTCATGTTCCACTATCACGAAAGTCGTTTTCCCCTCTTTGGCGAAACGGACGACATTCTGCATAATGCTTGTCTTTTCGACCTTGTTCATGCCCTGTGTCGGTTCATCCAGAAAGAGAATTTGAGGGTGGGTCGCCAAGGCGATCCCTATTTCTAATTGCCTCTGCTCGCCATGAGACAGGAATGAAGCCTTCAGTTCCTTTTTCTCGATCAACCCGATCTCTGTAAGGATCTGTAGAGTCTCTTCTTTGATCGCTTCATCTCCACCGAGCCTCGAAAAGATGTGCAGATTCCTTCTGTGATAGTAGATCAGCGGAATCTGGATGTTCTGAAAGACGGTGAGATCAGGAAAAATGTTGGTAATCTGAAATGAACGGCAGATCCCTTTCTTAACTCTTTTCTCTATCGGCAAATGCTCGATGGACTCCCCGTTGAAAAAGATCTTGCCCAGGTCCGGGCTCAAGCTGCCGCTCAGCAGATTGATCAAAGTCGTTTTCCCTGCGCCGTTGGGACCAATGATCGACGTCAAGACGCCCTTATCGAATTGGATGCTCACTCGGTCGACCCCCAGGAAATCACCCCCAAATCGCTTGCTCAGATTTTCTGCTCTCATCAACATCTTGCTGTCAGACCTCTGGTCTTCACGAGGGGAGGTTTTTCGCAACACGGCGTTCAATAAACCGTGCCACACCTCCGCGAAATCCAATGAGGAGAATGATCAAAATGAAGCCAAACACGAGGAGCCAATGTTCCGTAAACCGCACGATGATCTCCTTGATAAGAATGAAGACCACAGAGCCGAGGATAGGACCCAGAAAGGATTCAACTCCTCCTACCAGGGTGACCATGATCGGTTCCGCAGAACTCTGCCAATCGCATATGGTGGGAAACATCGTCGATTCAAGACTTGCGTAAAGCCCCCCTGCCAGCCCGGCGAAGAAGCCCGCAAGGGTGAACACATAGAGGCGATACCGCTTCACCATCACACCGGCAAATCGTATCCGATTTTCATTGTCTCGAATTCCCTGAATCAGTAGACCAAAGGGTGAGTTGGTGATGCGGTATATGGCGTACACGGCTAGGACCGTGACGATCAGGACGAAAAAGTAATACCGGCCAAGAGGAAACAGATCCACCAAGCCCAGTACTTTCCCGCGGGGGATTCCCCCAAGGCTTTCCGTGCCGCCCGTGAGGCTCTTCCACTTGTAGCAGACCACGTAAATGAGCATTCCAAAGGCCAATGTCAGCATGGAGAAATAGATTCTTGTCCTCTTGACACAGAAGTATCCCACCACGAGTGCCGTCAAACCGGCTATGACCGCACCCGCCAAAATGGCCAAAATCAACTCCGACGTGAGGTGGATCAGGATTAGGCCGGACGCATATCCCCCCACTCCATAGAACGCTGCGTGTCCAAAAGACAGCAGTCCGGTGTACCCCAAGAGCATGTTGAAGCTTAAGGCAAAAAGGGCCATGATCGCCACCCTCATGCCCATGTAATTCATATAATCGCTATGGAACAGCGGCAACATGGCAAATAACCCTAGGACGATAACCAACAGGACCGTTTGTCGCCTTGAACTCATCGTCCCATTAGACCTCCACAGCTGCGACCTCGATTCATCAAACCTACATCGTGCGCATGATCCCCGTGCGCAGCGCCTTTTTTATAGAAACCGAGGCGTGAGATACTCATCACGAATCCTCCGCGGCGCCAAACAATCCACTGGGCCTAGCCAGCAAAATGACTGCCATCGCTGCATAGGGAAGCGGTGCCGACATTTCACCTAACCAAAGAATCCCGAAAGAGTTGACGAGCCCAATGATGATCGCTCCCAGAAATGCCCCCAAAAGGCTGCCCAGCCCTCCAATGACGGCGACAATGAACGAGGTAATGATGATTGCGGTCCCCATTCCCGATGAAATCGTCTGGATAGGGGCTGTTAGAGCCCCACCCAACGCCGCCATAGCACTGCCGAGCCCAAAGATTAATGTGAACAGGCGGGGAACATTCAAGCCGACGGCGCTGCTCATTTCTTGGTTGTAGGCTGCCGCTCTGAGGTATCGCCCTAATTTCGTTTCGTTCAGTAGAACCCAGAGCAGCAGCGCGACCAGGATTCCCACCGCAATGATGAAGAAATAGTAAATGGGAACGAAGCGACCCATGACCCGCACCGCTCCCTGGATAGGCACGCTGATAGACATGTACAAAGACCCATAGATGATCTTGAACAGATTGTCGAACACAAGCACCAGCGCGTAGGTCATCAGCAGTTGATAAATGATGTCGAGTCGGTAGACCCGCTTGATAAGGAAAAACTCCACCATCGCGCCGACAATCCCAACCGCGATGGGTCCAAGGAACAAACCCAGCCAGAAGTTGTTGCCACACAGTTTTGCAAAACTGTAACCCAAAAAGGCACCCATCATATATAGACTGCCGTGCGCAAAATTAAGCACGCCCATCATTCCAAAAATCAGGGTCAGGCCAGAAGCCACCAACCAGATGTTCATGGCATAGTAAAACCCAACCAACAGGGTGTAGACGTAGGTGTCCATGACCCTCCTAATCGTCAAAAAGCATTGGGCCGCCCTGTCTTTTCCCTGGCGATTTGGAAGAACAGGAACCCAAGCAGTCTTCTTCTTTCAAAAAATTCTAAGAGGCGGCGACCAGTTAAGAAAGGCCGCCGCACTCCCCTGTCCCCTTTACTTCTTCCAAGGCACATCCGGGATCTTGGGAAGCTCTCCCGGTCCTGGAGGAACGCTGTAATCCGGCGGAGGACTCGGCCAATAATATGGCCATGGTTTGAGGACCCAATCCGTTAGCACGGGCATGGGGTATTTCGAATCATGCATGATTCGACCCCAAGGAACAGAATAGACACAGGCGTGATCCTCAGGGCGAATCCACCGAACCCCTGCGGGGCTGTCAAAGGCCAAGCCCTCCATCGCCGCCACAATCTTATCTACATTATCGACGGTCCCTGCTTTCTCGCAGGCTGCCTTGTACATCAGCACAGCCGAATAGTTCCCTTCTGACGAGTAATGAGGAAAGTGTTTGAATTTTTCAACAAACGCTTTCACGAACTCGTAGTTCGTTTTCGTGTTCGGATATTGGAACCAGTAGCGGCAGGAACCCCAGCACTTTTCTGGATATTCTTTCCCAAGACCCTCAAGAACATCCATGCCGGCTCCCATGCCCGTCAGCCACGCCTTAATTTTATCCATCATGCCCATCATCTTGGCCTGTTTAATGCAGCTGACGAGCTCGCCACCCCATTCGGTAGAGAAAATACCATCGGGATTAGCACTCATCGCTTTGCTGAGGTACGGGGTAAAGTCGGTGGTGCCATAGGGAACCCAGACCTGCCCGACAAACTGGAGATCTTTCCCGAATTTGCTCAAAAAGGCTTGGAACATTTCCCAGTTCTTATATCCATACTCCTCATCGGGGCCGATCATGAACCATCTTTTTGCTCCAACCTGTGCCGCCACCCAGGCGCCTGCGTAACTGTCTTGGTAGAAGGACTGCTCGCTTCTGAACAAGTACTTTATTTTCTTTTTGTAAACCAAGGTCTCGTGCAAGTCGTGCGTCGCGGCATGCGTGACAATTAAGATCTTTTTGAGTTCGGGAAGGACTTCGCCTACAGCCTTTGAAGCAGGGCTGGAATCAAGCCCCATGATGAAATCAGCCCCCCAATCCTGGATAAAGTATCTAGCGTTCTTAACGGCCACAGCGGGGTTCAGCTCGTCATCACGGTACTTCATTTCAATGGGATGCCCAAGGATGCCCCCTGCGGCATTGATGTGCGCCATGGCCAGATCGCATCCTCTCACCTGATACTCTCCATATCCAGCCAGCGGCCCTGAAAGAATAGTCATCATCCCGACCTTGATCGGCCGTTTGGCTTGGCCATAGGCCAGCCTTGTAGGTCTAGAAGGCCCCAGTCCAACCGTCAGACCGGCAGCCGCCAAGCCTGCTGTCTTGAGGAAATCCCTCCGACCAGTATTTGCGCTCTTTGATTTCTTCTTTTTCATGTAGTCCTCCTGTGAATAGGCAGTTGAAAGACACAACGATCGACGCTATGTAAAGCAATACTCTTATTTTCTCACCTCCTTTCTTTGCTGACGAGTTGCACACCCGCTAAAGCACCCAGTGTGGCTTCCAAATGTCGATTTTTTCCGGAACGATTCCACTTTTATTAACAGTCTCAAAATTATGTAGACATGCGATTTTTTCTGTGATAATATGGCGTCCATGAAAACAACGGATGCCAGACGGCTTAAACATGACATGTTGACGGAACTCCGAAAGCGAGGAGTTAGTAGCGTTCAAGACGGACAAAGCCCTGAGGTGGTCTGTAAGGCGCTCGGAGTATGCCGTGCGACCATGTATGGGTGGCTCGCTCGTTATCAAGACGGGGGATGGTCGGCACTGGATGCTCGCAAGCGCGGGGGGCGTAGGCCGAAGCTCAATGCCAAGGCGATTGGGTGGGTATACCAAACGGTTACCGAGAAGAACCCCCTGCAACTCAAGTTCACGTTCGCCCTGTGGACGGCGAGGATGATTGGTCAATTGATTGAGAAGAAATTCAGCGTGAAGTTGAGCAAGGCGTCTGTGTGCCGGTTGTTGGCCCAACTGGGGTTGACTCCGCAGCGTCCGGTATGGCGTGCGTACCAGCAGAGACCTGAAGAGGTTCAGAAGTGGCTGCTGGAAGACTATCCCCGCATTCGTCGCTTGGCCCAGAGAAAGAAGGCGATGATCTTCTTTGGAGACGAGGCGGGGGTGAGATCGGATCATCATGCAGGGACGACGTGGGCACTTAAGGGAAAGACTCCAGTGGTCATTAGCACGGGGGCGAGATTTGGACTGAATCTGATCTCGGCGGTGAGTGCGCAAGGGGAGTTCCGGTTTATGACCGTCAAGGGGAAGGTGGGCGCTGCTAGGTTTATCGACTTTCTGAAGCGACTGATTCACAATGTAGATCGCATGATCTTTCTGATCGTGGATGGCCATCCTGCCCACAAGGCGAAAATGGTGACGCGTTTTGTGGAGTCGGTGAAGGATCGTCTGCAACTTTTTTTCCTTCCTCCCTATTCGCCGGAGCTGAATCCAGACGAAAGGGTTTGGAACGACTTAAAGAACAATGCGGTTGGGCGCAAGTTCATCAGTTCGCCCAAGGAACTGAACAAGGCCGTGATCAGTCACTTGCGATTGGTCCAGAAATCTCCTGATCGTCTACGGTCCTATTTCCAAAACGAGACGACAAAGTATGCCGGATAACGTCCATTTAAATATGAGACGGTTAATAACAGACAACAATTTCACCATAGAAACTCATTTGGGAAATCCGGATTGACCCAGGAAAAGGTAGCTAAACTTCTGATTTTAAGGACGTCAACTTCGTACACTCGGTAGACTTCAGTTTCCAAAATCGGACGCAGCCAAACCGGGAGCTTCCCTTCTGCCAGGCGACCTATAAACTCTCTATTTCGATGCTGGGGATGGGTCATATCGAAAACTGTTGGGAACAAACAAATCACCGAGACTTTATATTGTCTTACTTGGCTAAGAACCTCCTTCTCATCCCAACTTTTTCTTGTATAAGCAGCAGGCGCTAACCCCACCGAACCACGGTCCAAAAGCATTCCGAGCAACTGCCCGTTAGCCTCCATAATCGCTGACCCATCATTCGTTCTTTCCTGAAGGAAACTTAGGAGTGTCCCCCCGCCCACCTTGCTTTCTAAGGCACTCACAAGAATGCGATTGTAAGACGGCCCAGTTAGCCACTTAGAAACCGTCCTGAAAGCTAGCCCCTGTCCTATGAGGTATAAAACTCCTGTTAAGCTCGCCACCATAATAACCCACCTTCTTCGGGCGATCGACCCGACCGCGGAGACTTTGGCGGAGACCAATACGGCCATCCCAATGACAAATGGAAAAACGGGAACGAGGTAACGGGGGCCTATGCCTCCAGCACCGCTAGTCAAGTCAGTATTAACGAGCATGATGATTGTAGCTATAACATAAAATACACCAGGGCCGCAGAAATGCACCATTTCTATTGGTTTCTTTTTCTCATTTCTGTTGGATGCTTTATTCCCGCTCTTCTTTTGGCAACTTGTGAGAATCCAGGATATATTGTTATCGAACAAATAAAGTGCCAACAAGACAGCTCCCCCTGCGCACAACCAAATTGTCATAAGTATTGATAGCGTGTGCCACTCGAAGTATCCCAGTAAATTTTTAAAACACCACCACAATACTTTAGCTTCTTCGTAATACTTTCCTCCATCATGCAGCGTCGGCCCTCCACTAAACGAGCCAACAAGCGCGATATTTCGGAGGAAAACTGCCCCAACTGTGCAAACTGGCGTGACAACAAACAATAATAATACCTTACCCCAAGCTCGGTCCCGCGTCATTCCAAGTTGCGCCATCAAATATAACGCCAAAGCTACAATAAACGCAATTCCCGCATACCGCACACTAAAGGCGGCCGCGGCAATAATGCCAGCAGTCAGCATATAGGCTCTCTGGCGCCTCCGATCCTCTATACCTCGGAGAAAGCAACTCATCGATAACAAGGTAAGGACTGTATATGTCGATTCACTTAAACCCATCAGAACTGTCAAATTGCCTTGAACGAGTGCCGCCCATAACACCACACCTGAAATGGCCCAATTCGGACTGCAACCCATTTGTTTTAGAAGCAATAAAAGAGCCACTAATGTTGCCAATTGAGCCAAAAGTGATCCCAGAAAGGCGGCATATTCAAATGGAACACCGATGCACCCAATGATTGCAATAATAAAAGGAAATCCAGGCGGCCAAATAGTCTGGGGAGCAGGTATCCCTTTCCCCTGCTGTTGCTCATAATAAATGAGACTCGTGCTTATTCCTTCTCCACGAGCAATGTTGCGCCCTGTGCTAATATACTGAGCAGCATCATTACAGAGCATATCTACGCGGAAAACACAAACTAAGGTGATCGCAAGACAAAAAGTGACCCCCATCACTGCGAAGGTTTCCACAAAGTGATTCTTTCTCCAGGACTTATTAAGTATTTTCCTCATTCAGGGCCTTTACTGCCATTTCCAGCTCGGGTCAGCTTTGCGCTTCGTTGAAAAAAGCGAAACTGGCATTTCACTCACATTTCTTGTAGAAACTCGTAACCTTTGTTTTTGGTTCTTCATACGAATCTGTGGGTACAAAATGGGTAAAAATGGGTTGAGAGCATGAACCAAATCCTGTACTTCCTTTTAGGTGGAAAGCCTCAGGGGAAGGAGGACGTGGCTCATGCTCGTAGAAAGCATAGTACGAAGGACGCTGGAACTCAAGAGGCATTGTGTGGAACGCGTCAAGGATGAGAAAGGAAAACTGGCTGTCTACCTCATCCCGGATAAGAGGTCCAAATTGATCTGCTCTGGCTGTCATGAGAGAGCCCCTGGGTATGACACCTTGAGCGTGAGGCGATGGAAACACGTCCCTCTGTGGGGCATTCCTGTGGAGTTGGTATATGCCCCGAGGAGGGTGGAGTGTAGAGCCTGTGGAGTGAAATTGGAGGAGATTCCCTGGGCACAGGGAAAGAGTCCGTTGTCGATTTTTCTGAGCGTGGTGCTGGGCACGTGGGCGAAGCTGGTTGCCTGGCAAGGGGTGGGTCGTATTTTCGGTTTCCATTGGAACACGGTACGCAAGGCAGTCCGAGATCTGGTGGAATATGGGTTCAAGCACCGGGACCTTACCGGGGTGGGGTGCCTTGGAATTGATGAGGTTTCTCGAAGAAAGGGCCATATCTATCATACCCAGGTCTATGACCTCAGGACCCCAAGGCTGCTGTGGTCGGGAGAAGAACGCAAATCGGAGAGTTTGGAGAGGTTTTTCAAGGAGTTGGGCGAGAGCATCCGGGGTACGGTGGATGCGGTCTGCTGTGACAAATGGGCTCCCTACATCGAGGGGATCAAGAAACGTTTTCCCAACGCCTTGCTTGTCTTTGATAAGTTCCATATTGTCCGACATCTCATGGAGGCCGTGGACAAGGTTCGCAAGGAGGAAGCCAGAAAGTTCAAAGACAAGGGCATAGAGCTTCTCAAGGGCACCAAGTACATTTGGCTCAAGAACCCCTGGAACCTTACCGACAAGCAGAGGGTCCGGTTGAGCGAACTGGAGAAGGTCAACCTCAAAACCCACCGGGCCTACCTCCTCAAGGAAGCCTTTCGAAAGTTTTGGGATTACACGTATCCCGCATCGGCCGAAAAGTATCTGCGTCAATGGTTCTGGTGGGCGACCCATTCACGGCTAGAGCCCATGAGAGACTTCGCCTGGACGCTCCGAAAGCACCAGGAACAGATCCTGAATTACTTTCACATGCGAATCACTAACGCCACCGTGGAAGGTCTTAATAACAAGGCCAAGGCGATCAGCCATAGGGCCTATGGATACAGAACAGCAGAAACCTTCAAACTCGCTCTGTATCACGGTCTCGGCAATCTCCCTGAGCCTCAATTAGCCCACAGATTCGTATGAGGAACCATTTTTCCACAGAAGGAACCCCCATAACACCAACTACTCTATGCCGATAAGCGCCCTTTCATCTTAATACACCCCAAGACATTCGCACCTTTAGCCTCAAGGCGTCTCAGTAAATTATAACTAAAACTGTGACAAACCAGAGCACACCGTTGATTAGCAAGGGATAGTCCTTTAGTAAAGCAGCAGTCGGATTGCCTCCCTCATTTCTTTGGTGGATCAAATACAAATAACGAAAGACTCCATAAAGCACAAAAGGCAAAGTGAAAACAAGGTTGCTCGTCCCAAACCGTGCTACCGTCTCTGGGGATATGCTGTAGAGCGCATAAGACATTACTGTGCAGGCTGTTGCGACTCCAATCATCTGGTCCAGGAAAGGCAGGCAGTACTGCCCCAGGACTCTTCGGTGGTTTGTTGAGTCTTCCTCCATCAAGGATAACTCATGTCGCCTTTTGCTGAAGCCAAGGAATAACGAAATCGTTATGGTGCAGATGAGAAGCCAGTCGGACGCACTGACATGTGCAAGCTCGGTTCCCGCAAGCACTCTGAACACAAACCCGAAAGCGATACACATCACATCTAAAATAACCACGTGCTTGAGGCGGAGCGTATAGGCTACATTCATGACCACGTAAGCGAGTAGAATCAGGAAGAAGAGCCGGTTCAAAAAAATTGAAGCGAGGAGCGAAAATCCAACCAGCCCTATGGCGGCGAAATAGGCGGCGGAAACCCGCAAATGGCCCGAGGCGAGCGGCCTTTTGCTTTTTTCCGGATGCCGCTTATCATTTTCGATGTCCAGGATGTCGTTGAAGACGTAAATGCCGCTTGCCGCGAGGCTGAAAAGTATAAAACCGGTGCTAACTTCCAGAAGCGCCGCAGGGTTGAATAGGTTTCGCGAGAACAGGAGGCCGGCGAAGATAAATGTGTTTTTTACCCATTGGGCCGGCCGCATGGTGATAAGAATGTATTTGAATGCGGAAAACATTTTCAAGTCAGTGCTCCGCGATCAGTTGACCATAGAGGTACAATACAAATCTTCTATCCATAGCAGAGGGATGATGTTGCAGGCTGTATCACCTGCGACCAAGATCGAAAAGGATGACGTCTTTGCACTCCGCCAGCACTTTGAAGCTATTTCGGGCGTCTGATTCAAATCCTGGCATTCTGTCCATTTCGCTTTTTTCGCCGACAAAGAATCGGGCACCCTTAGTAGCGAAAAGTCGCAGCTTTTCGACTGACTGATCTTCCCTACAGACATTGAATCCTTTTCGATCGAGCCAGTAGAAAAAGTAGGAGGCATTGTATGCAACAGGATATCCGTCCTCATCGTTGCGAGCGCCACCAGAAGCCGCGATCAAAGTGTTTTCAGGAATGTGTGGCTTGAAGTTTTTTGCGCATTCAAATTTTCCCTGCATGTGATTTGGCATAACGTCCCAGTAAATAATCCTTGCCTGGTAAAGAAATGTGGCAAAAGCCAAGATACACGCGAGAAAGAATCCCCCAAAAGAGATGGTCCCCGAGCTTCTTTTCTCTTTGACCATACCAGGCGACTGTTTGCCATGAGTTTGGCTAAATGATGTCCATAAGACGAAAATGGTGAAAATTACCAAGGCAGAAGCAGCAAATACCTTTGAGCGGACCAGCAATCCGCCGAGGAATGCCAGTATGAAAACCGCAGTTACCATGATCCAACCGGGCTTTCGGGAGTTAAACCTTTCACTAACCGCCTTAAGGACCTCTAAACCCGATCCCATTAGCATGGCTGCAGGTGGAACTGAAACCAGATGGTAGTAGGTAGCCCAGTCCTCAGATGAAGTGCGGGACGTGATCACATAGTAGATAATAATCGATGCAATCCAATATACGCCTAATCTGACTTCTCTTCGCCTCCATCGAAACACCACCCCGATCGCAGCGACAACCAGGCCGGCTGGCATCCACACATAAATTGTTTCCAGCTTCCCGATGCCTACAATAAAGCGTGGGTTTGTGAAGAAATCCCAGCCGATCCAATGATATTCGTTGGACACTCCCAGGGAGTTTCCATAAGTGAGGTAAAGGTTGTGAGCATGGTGGTACCACAAGGCGCCGGGGAGAAGAGAAAGAATGGCGAAGATCACCACACGGCCACTTTCTAGTTCACCAAATCCCTTTTCCGTCAACAGCACCGCGGCAAAGAAAAGCCCTATATGGGCTGCATTCGCCTTTGCAAGGATGGCGAGAGCTGTTGAGCCCAGGGCCATCCAATAATATCTCGGTCTTTGCTCATCAATCCATCTTATGAAGGCATAAGCCGCCGTGATATAGCAGAGGAACATGAGCCCCTCAGGTTGGAGACCATTTGAGATCCGCACTGCAAGTGGGCTCAGAACAAGAAACAGTAACGCTCCTATTGCTCCTGCCGGAGGCAGCAGGTATCTTACGAGCTTAATAAAAACTAGCATACTTGCCAGCGAAAACCCGTACGAAAGAACCCGTCCAATCTCCTCATGGAACCCAAAGGTCTTGTAAAGAACAGCTATCGTCCAGGGATAGATCGGGAACTCCATTTCTGCAAAGCCCGGCCCATCCCCACGCCAGTCGATTCTCGGATACAGGATATTCATTCCCTCATGGTGGAAATTACGGGCCACGGCGGCTATGTCACATTCTCGCCAGGACTCCCTGACCGTGCCATCGACTGGGCGCCATAGATCCACCGCCCTGATCCCGGCGCCCAGCAGGAAAAGAAGAAGAAACACTATTCTGAGCTTATTCATTTCACGTAACCGAGTGATCTTAACGCCCTCTTTGTTGCACTGTCCATCTTCTCATCCTCGGGGTTAAATTTTGGCTTCCAAGCTTTGCTTTGCCACTTGTCGTACGCCCGCCGAACTTCCTCTGCTCTTGGACTCTCCTGGTCCAAAATATTCCGAAGCTCCTTTGCGTCGGCTTTTAGGTCATAAAGCTCTTCCCGACCGTCGGATGACCCTATGAGTTTGAACCGTTCCATGTAGGCTGCGTACAGCGTTCTGTCAAACGGCTTGAAGTCAAAGCCAGGGGCTTCTTTCTCGATGATGCCTTTCAGCATTTTGACGGCGCTGGCATATTCAGCATAAACTGTTTGGTCACCCTGATTGCCAAACAATGATCGTTTTTCTATCTGAGCAGGGAGAGAAGCGTCGCCTTCTCCCAACAACTCCGCTACCGTCTGGAAAATAAATGTCGTCGAAACTCGCTCCTTCACCACTTGGCCGGGTTGTATCTTGGGTGGGTAGCGGATGATCAAGGGCACATGGAGGAGGGAATCGTAAAGGCAGAACTGGTGCTCTATGTACCCATGGTCCCCGAAGTTTTCTCCGTGGTCGGAGAGGATAATCAGAATCGTGTTGTCGAGAACTTGTTTCTCTTCTAGAAATCTCACAAGTTCACCAATTTTGGAATCGAGGTAAGCGATCTCGCCGTCGTAGATGTCGCGCATAATGGACAGTTCTTTTTCGTTCAGCCTATACTCCGGCAGATAGAATAGCTCCGCACCGACGTTGACTTTCTCTATTTTAGAGAGTTCCTTCTCCGTCCAGTTAATATTCACGAACTTCGGCCTTGGGTAGTTCGGGGTGTGGCAGACGATGAAATTGATAAAGGCAAAAAAGGGTTTCTCTTCGCTCTCATTCCGCAAGATCCATGTCTTGAAGTGCCTTAAGGTGTCTTCCGTGTACTCGAGTGTGTCTTTTCTCCCAGTAAGCAACTGTCCCGCCTTTCTCGCAAGTCCCAGGCTGTGATATCGAATCGGATACTCGTACAGGCTGTAGAACTCTCTAAATCCTTGGGCGAGCCCCTGGTATTTTCCGCCAATCCATGGGTTCTCCCAAAAACCCACGGTATGGTAACCCCTGCTTTGCAGATATTCAGCCAGCGTCACGAAGTTACTGTGAAGAGAACTATTCCCCCAATCCGCACCGTGCTGCGAGGGATAGAGACCTGTGAATATCGAAGCGTGGGAACTGAGTGTCCATGGTGCGGCTGAAATTGCATTCAGGAAAAGCGCCCCCTGCTTGGCGACTGCATCGAAATTTGGAGATGTCTTTTTGGGATAACCGTAGCTTGAAAAGTGATCCGCCCTCGCTGTGTCCATAACGATCATCAGGATGTTGGGGCTTTTTCTTGCGGCCGCTTGGTTATTCCTTTTCCCCTCGATGGAGATTTGGTAAAGAACAGGAAGCAAGAAAGCCCCAACGAGGATCGCAATGACAAATGCCGCCGCTGGAAAATCGGTCCACCCTTTCCTTCGACCAGGAGCATTCCGTTGCTGCTTCTTCGAGATTTTTGAGCCCAAGAAAAACACTCCGGCCAGGAGTATCACAAAAACCCCCAAACGCTTATAGGCTATAATTCTGAAGATGACTTCATGCATCCCCAGGAGGCCGGCAGTCAAAATCCAATCAGGAAGAGCCAGTGGCTTCCCGCTCCATCTCGATATGATACGGGCCGCCAATCCGGCGAAAATTCCCACACAGATGAAGTAGACAAGATTGTAGAAGAGGATTGAGACAGCCAGACCCCCGATTCTGAACAAGAATAACTGATCAACGTTGCTAAGATCTTTCTCCAGATCGAATATCACCGTTCCTACCAGCCCATAGAGCGCACCGATGAAGGCGCCACAGAATAGAGAACTGACCAGGGAATTTTGCTTTTGATTCATTACTCTCACCGCCTTTTACGTGTGCTTAAGGAATTCTATTTGGTTTTGAAGGTTTTCTGGGCTGCTTTAGTCCGCAGGGCGCGGCGCAGAGCGCAAAGCGGATAGGAATTTCACTTCAAAGGAAGCGGCGCTCCATCGATATAGGCTGGTTTCTTGACATCAAAAACCCCCAGGATGGTCGGTGCGATATCCACCATGCGGGGAATTCCTTTTTCGATTTTCCGGTTCGAGAAAAACACCCCTGGAACAATGTCCGTGTCCACGCAGTGGTCGCCGCTCCAGGCCTTGGTATTATCTTCTATAATCGGCTCCTTTAACCTACCCGTCACGCCCTCCCACGAAGCTCTGTATCCTTCCTCCCAGCCGATAGTCAAGTCAGGAGCTTCGGTTTTGTAAGGTCCAGTGTAGGTTTCCTCAGCATCAAGGACCTTTCGGATAACGTTGCTTGAGTCACTTGAGTTAAAGGAGTCAGTGAGTTGAAGGAGTTTGGAAGAAATCTCTTGTTTGAGAGCCTTGGCTTCAGAGGGGTCAACGATCCCCTGAGCCTCGCGGCCTTTCAGGTTAAGGAATATCGCGCCCATGCCGATGGCAAAGGCCTTGGTGCCTGACCAGTCCACATCTCCAAAGTAGTCCCTTCCCGTGATCCGGCCTTCCTTCAGCTTCATATAGCCATTCTTCCAGAGCCACGTGTTGAGGTTCACGCACCGTCTGAAGGACTTGAAACCGTGGTCGCTCAGAACAAAGAGGACGTCTTCCTCTTTGAGTTTCTCCATGACTCGGCCGATCAAGTCGTCCATCTTGACGTAAAGCTCAGGGATGACGTACTTGAACTTATCGAAGTTGGGCTTCGGCGCCGGGTGATCCGGCTCCAAATAGCGCCAGAAGGTGTGCTGGATCCGGTCTGTACCGTCGAACACGCAAACGCAAACGCCTTCGCTCGTTTTGTCCAGCGCATCGAAAAACATCTTCTCTCTTTCATCGTGGGTGAGATAGGCCTGTTTGAGAAAGGTTTCTTCATCCAGGGCTCCCTCATTCAGGGCCCAGGTGTCCTCCATCAGGCCCAAAGTACCAAAAGGGCCGTTCAACTTCGCGAGATACTTCGAATAATAGGAAGGGGAGGCGACCGGAAGAGCCGGAGAATCCGGATCTATATTAATAGGAGACGCGTAGAGCTCGAAATGGGGCTCTACCTGCCGCAGGCAGAAACGGCAAATCCCCTGAACTGAAATTCCCAGGCTCGTTTTGAAAGTGATCTTGACCCAGTCTGACAAGTCATCCACTTTGAGTGGGAAGGTCCTCCCGCACACGGTGATTGAACACTCGTTGCTCTTCCCGTTCAGCTTGGCGGTAAAGGGGACCTTTAGAGGCTTTTTCTCCTTCAAGGTCGGATCGTCCGGGCCTTCAAGGTAAGACTCGATTCTGTCCCCTTTTCTCCCCACCCTGATCTGGTTTCCGCCGGTTCTCTCCACCTGTCCTGCCCCATTGGAAATGTAGAGAGAAAAGGTGCCCTGGGTCCCTTTCAGGTCAGGGGTGCACATGGCGGCCAGGATGTTGCCGTTGAACTTCTCCGGCGGATAGGTAATGGGCACCCGGATGACATTGCAGAAGATTCCATTCTCCCCCAATATTTTCCAGAATGGCTTTGACTTGCGGAGGAGAGTCAATTCGGGTTTGGAAAGGGGAATTCGCCATTTGCCGAGTTTCAATACCTTCCTCGCCGGGCTGGTTTTGGTGGAAGAAAGAACCGGCAGATAGGTTTTTTTGTCTCGCGTCAGAAAATCGAAGATGTTGTGAGCCCCAGGGTTTACGCCGGTCTGAAAGGTGGACCAGGCAACAGGAGAGATGGAGGGAACCGTTGTCTTGAGTACCTGGTAA
>Ga0101944_10004601_pt1 | contig 16821 bp, 10 predicted proteins | sample DewCreD2012metaG_FD_75245 | JGI IMG/M metagenome (GOLD analysis project Ga0101944, IMG submission 75245) | Hot spring sediment bacterial and archeal communities from British Columbia, Canada, to study Microbial Dark Matter (Phase II) - Dewar... ...
TACACTCCCGCCGCCTTCGGCGGCGGGAGTGTACATGGTTTTATGTAAAATTATTTTTAAGGAATAAATACTGAATTTTTAGTATGAATCATGTGATGCACTATACTAAAAATAAGATGTTATTTTTTAGCATGATCAAGGGGATAGGCATGACTACACGGCAACGAATACTGAGAAAACTAGTTAATCTTTACCCGCCATTCATGGGTGCTGGCATACGGATTTCATTTGATGAAACAGCTAACAAGGTCAACGTAAGGATGAAGCTTTCATGGTATAACCGGAATTACGTGGGTACACATTTTGGTGGTTCACTGTATGCCATGTGCGACCCCTTTTACATGATTTTGCTGATGGACATTCTGGGTAAAGAATATATTGTATGGGATAAGGCAGCAAAAATTGATTTTGTAAAGCCCGGGCGCTCAACAGTTTTTGCTGTGTTCTATATCCCAGATGAACGAATAGAGCAAATAAAAAAAGAAGTTGATGAAAAAGGTAAAGCATTGCCGGAATTTATAGCCGAAGTTAAGGATGAACAGGGGGAGGTAATTGCCCGTGTGCACAAATATATTTATGTCAAGAAGAAGGATGCACGTAAAAAATGATATATCCTGCTAAAGAAACATTTATCCATAAAGCCGCGCAGGCACTGCAACAGGGTAATGTGGTGGCATTCCCAACTGAAACTGTATATGGGCTTGGTGCTAATGCACTGAATGCAGAAGCAGTGGCAAAGATTTTTGAAATTAAGCAAAGGCCTTTTTTTGATCCTCTTATTGTACATGTAGATTCCCGTGATATGGTAAAGCAGGTGGTTGCAACACTACCGGATATTGCGCTGCGGTGCATGGATGCGTTCTGGCCGGGACCATTGACATTGGTTCTACCAAAAAGCAATAGTATTCCGGAGATAGTAACTGCGGGACTGGATACCGTTGCGGTAAGAATGCCACAGCATGAGGTTGCACAAAAGCTGATACAGGCAAGTGGTGTGCCAATAGCTGCGCCTAGTGCAAACCCATTTGGCTATTTGAGCCCTACAACGGCAGAGCATGTTGCACGGCAGCTAGGCGATAAGGTTGAGATTATTCTGGATGGAGGGCAGTGTCCTGTTGGGGTTGAATCCACAATTATAAAAATTGAACGTGACAACATTACATTATTGCGTCATGGTGGAATACCCGTTGAAGACATTGAATCTGTTGCAGGCAAAGTAAATATTATCAAACACACACAGGTTGAAGCCCCTGGCCAGTTGCCTTATCATTATGCACCAAAAACAAAAATTGTTCTGATAAAAGATATAACTAATATTCCTGACGATAGCTCCTGTGCAATTATTCTTTATAAAAAAAGAGATCTGCCATTTAAAAATATCCATACCATGTATCTTTCTGACAACGGTGATATGCGGCAGGCTGCAGCAAATCTTTTTACGTGCCTCCATGCTCTTGATGCAATGAAGCTTGCTGTTATTTATGCGGAGGAAATACCTGAGGTAGGTTTAGGGCAGGCTATCATGGATAGGCTAAAAAAAGCGCAAGCACGCCACAGTTGATTGTGTATATCATTCCTTTTGCTAGCAAAATGTTAATATATCAGTAACTATCGCCAATAATATGATTGACATGCTGTGCATTTATAGTTTATAAAAATTATTGTATGTATGGTATGGAGAACTAAAGTCATTGCGAACCCCGCAAGGGGTGTGGCAATCTCAGTTTAGTGGAAGAGATTGCTTCGCTTCGCTCACAATGGCGGGATGAAGTAGCAACGTCATTGCGAACCCCGCAAGGGGTGTGGCAATCTCAGTTTAGTGGAAGAGATTGCTTCGCTTCGCTCACAATGGCGGATGAAGTAGCAACGTCATTGCGAACCCCGCAAGGGGTGTGGCAATCTCAGTTTAGTGGAAGAGATTGCTTCGCTTCGCTCACAATGACGGGATGAAGTAGCAATGTCATTGCAAGTACCAGTGTGACAGGCTTTTATTCTGAATTTGTTTTAGGGTTTTAATATTGCAATTGATTCGGGATGAGGTTTGGAATGGCATTCATTACATTGTATTTTTGAGGGAGTATACTATGATACAGTTTGATTTTAATTATTTTATGGATGAGTTTATTGGCTCTGAGCATGGTATTTCAAAAAAGGATATAGATGAGCTTAAGCCTGTATGTGATGCTGCACTTAAGCGCATGAATGATGAAAAGGCAAAAGGGATGCTGGGGTTTCTTGAGTTGCCGTTTGATACTTCTATTGTTGAGGGCATACGCAAATTTAAAGCAAGTGTACCCTGGTGTGATACAGTGGCTCTTATTGGGATTGGAGGGTCAGCGTTAGGGCCGCAGGCATTGAAAAATGCTCTGGCAGATATTTACCTTAATGAGTTGCCCGATACAATCCGTGGAAAACGGTGCAAGGCATATTTTTTTGACAATGTAGATCCTGGTGAGATGCAGTCGCTTCTGAACATATTGCATATACCTTCAACGTTGTTTTTGGTCATATCAAAATCAGGAGGAACCACTGAAACAAATGCAAACTTTGCAATCTTATTGGATGCAATAAAAAAGCATACAAAAGACTATGCAAAACACATAGTAATAATTACAGACCCGGAAAAGGGGATATTGCGTCAGGTTACTCAGGAAGAAGGGTTTGTGTCATTCCCTGTTCCCTCAAATGTTGGTGGAAGATTTTCGGTGTTGTCGGCTGTTGGGCTGGTGATAGCTGAATTTTTAGGGATTGATGCGTATGGCTTGCTTAAAGGCGCAGCAAATGTTGTACAGCGTTATTACGGCAAGGATGTGTGGGACAATGCCCCACTGTTAAATGCAGCATTTCATTACCTGTTTGATATAAAAAAGAATAAGCGTATTAATGTGCTCATGCCCTATACACGTAAGCTACACCTGTTTGCGGATTGGTACCGGCAGCTCTGGGCTGAATCGTTGGGCAAACGCTTTGATGTGCAGGGAAAAGAGGTTATGGCCGGGCTTACACCTGTTGCAGCCTTGGGAACTATTGATCAACACTCGCAGCTACAGCTTTATTTAGAAGGTCCAAATGACAAGGTTATTACATTCCTTAAGCTACAAGATTTTGGAACGGATATCATAATGCCGCAGTTTTACAAAGGCAAACAGGAATTAGAATACCTTACCGGTAAAAGTTTACGGAAACTGAATGAGTTTGAAGAGCAGGCAACAGAGCTGGTATTAAAAGAGGCCTCGCGGCCAAATGCATCCCTTATACTTCCCAAACTTGATGAAAAGGCTGTTGGTGAGTTAATCATGTTTTTAGAAATGCAAACGGCGTATGCCGGGTATCTATATAATATCAATCCGTATGATCAACCAGCTGTAGAACAGGGGAAGCGTTTTACCTTTGGGCTTTTAGAAAGGCCAGGCTATGAGGATTATAAAGAGAAGTTTGTACAAGGGTATGTAAAAAAAGATTCATATAAACTGTAACATGCTCTGGCGATCATGAAAATAAAAACCCCGCTTTTAATTGTATTTGAAGGAATAGACGGTGCAGGCAAATCCACGCAAGCCAGGCTTTTGTATTCATTTTGCCAGGATAAAGTTTCTGCGGCATTATTGCAGGAGCCAACGGATAGTGAATATGGTAAAACGTTGCGTAATATGTTAAAAGGCAAAATCCCCGGAACAAGGGACAAGCTTCTTGAACTTTTTATTCAGGACAGGGAATATGATGTAAAACATAACATAATGCCGTTGCTCAACAAAGGGTATGTGGTGATAGTTGATAGATATTTTTATTCAACAGCAGCATACCAGGCTGGGGATGGCATTAAGCCATCAGACATTGTCAGGATGAATATTGAAAAAGGATTCCCTATACCTGAACGAGTGTATTTCATTGATATTGAGCCGGCTGTGGCATTTGAGCGAATACACAAACGTTCAGGTGAAAACAAAGAAATATTTGAAACAGTACATGTCCTAGAAACAATCAGGAAGAATTATTTGTCCATAGTTGATTCTACGTTTGCTATTATACAGGGCAATTGTACAGTGGAAGATATATTTAAGGAAGTATTGAGGGATTTTAAAGAACATTTTGTAACAGGATAGATAGACACTATATGAGGGTATTCCGGCAGTTAATTATTCAGGGGTTTAATATTGTTTTCCTTTCCATTTTGGTGCTCATGGGATGGATGCTTCATGCCGCGCAGATTGAGGGTGATCTTCTTGTTGTGTTTATAGTATTTTCCATTGTAACAATATTTCCTCTGTATACGTATTATATTGAACGGTTTTATAAGAAGATAATTCCTTTAAAATATGAAGATCTCTATATTCAGACTGTCGATATGTTTCTTTCTCTGCAGTCATTTGATGATATCATTAAGGTTATCTTTGACAAGGTATTACAGTATATTGGCGTTAAGTCCGGGCTGTTAATATTTTATTCTCACGATACTGATGATTACACTATATATTATCAGAAACAGCAAAGACAGAAAGTAATACGTAAAGCCCACATCGATAAAAATAATATTATATTCAAGGTTATTCAGTCGGGCGATGATGTTCTGATTAAAAGCAAGATGGATTCTTCATTGCATTTTCAAAGATCCATCATGTTTGAAATGGAAAAATTAGGTGGAGAAATAATTATTCCCATTTACTATCATGACATCTTTTTGGGCCTGATGATCATTGGTGAAATGAAACGAAGAATATCCAAGAGGGATATCTTGATGTTAAAAGCCTTATCTTCAAAAATTGCGATAGTTACTGTTAATGGCTTTTTCATGCATGAATTGATTAAAAGCAAAGAGATTGAGAAGGAATATGAATTGGGGCATAAAGTGTTAAAGCAATTCATGCCGCAGGATAAAGGTGTTATACAGAAGACCAGGTACGTGTTGATAAAAAATGACAGCGATAGTACTTATTATTTCAACATTTACAACCCTGATTCATGGACATCATATATTGTGCTATGTCCGTTAAAGGCCAACATTTCATTGTTATCATTGCTGATCCCGGCAATCAGTGTATTAATACAGAGTTATTCTAGGCTGGGATTTTTACCTGACCGCATTATAAAGAAAATTAATGGTGTCCTTAAGGAAAAAGAATTGATTGAAGAAAATTTGCCTATAATGATTGTGAAGAAGAAAAAGAAGCAATATTGCATAAGCAGGTCAGTAAATTGTGATATCAAAGTATATGTGCAAAAAAAATCACGCATTAGCCCTGTTTCACTCCATAATACCATTAACCAGATTAACAATATCAAGAAACTTATAATAACATCACGAGAAATTCCTGAAACTATTGTGAAAGAGTGTAAATCTGATCAACATATAATGCAGGAAAACCATATTGTACCAAAAAATAATTTTATTTTAATGCTTACAGAACAATGAAAAAACGGATACTTTTCTACATTTTTTGTATTTTGTATGCTGTTATGCTTATACTAACAGTTCCTGATGGCTATACAAATGCGGTTACTTACCCGTTTGATCGGCTGTTGATAGGGAGTACTTTTTTATATCGTCTCCATGATACGCCGCATGCTTTATTTAACGCAAATCTAAAGGCATGCGATAGCAAATCGCTGCAAACGGATTCAAATACTGTAACTGAATGGGAATGTATCTCAACCATTAATAATACTACTATTAAACAGAATTTTAAAAGTAATAATAATACAATTGCATTGTGGCTGGTATTAATACTTACATTTTCTTCGATTCTTTTGATTGCCTGGGCTGCTGGCATTTATTATGCACGAAAGGACATGTTTGCTGATTTATTTATATTAATAGCCAATGCAGTGGCTCTCAATTGCCTTGTATACATAGACCTTTTCTTTGTGCACCGATTACATGGCCTTTATCCTTTTTTAAGCTGTCTTATACCTCTTTCGTTATTCTATATTGTATTTATGCTGAAGGAAAGTAATTCATTATTTAAAAAATCGTGGTATATGGTTATTCTTTCAATTGGAATTATTTTATCCGGTACAGTGTATTGCAATATTTTGCCCTTTGAAAAGGTATATCAGCTTAATGGAGCTATTACCATTATATTGTTTATTGTAGCTGCCGCCATGTTAGTTTTGAAACACAACCACCGCGCAAGGTTTTTAATAAAAAGAAATATTGTAGTGGCATTTGCAATTGTAGCAGGTGGTGTGCTGCCCTTTTGGATTTTACTTGCAGGCACCTATTATGACATGCAAGCATCTGTTTTATTATCACTGTTAATTACTATAGCCATACCGGTAAGCATAGGCAATGGGCTTTTGGCAAATTACAGCTTGGGGTCAGTGGCCAATCTTGAAAAAAGCAGCATCTCAATGGTGGTAGATATTATCATTGCAGTGGTGATATCGATAGGGTTATTTTACATATATAATTTTTATTCCATATTACTATCGCCCCCCATTATTATTGGCCTTTTTCTTGTAATTATGTTGATTATTCTTCACATCAGGATGCTCATTATACGTGCACTTGACGATATTATATTTTTAAAAAATGATGAATACTCTTTGTCGTTACAGAGAATTGCTGAGATTATAACATGGCCAAAAAATTTAAAGGAAAAACTTGATGCTATTGAAAATGAATTAAAGACACTCATTAAGATTAAAAAAATAAGCTATGCAATTATTGATGATTATCAGTATGATGATGGAAGGATTATTGTTTTGAATGATGATTCGCCGTTAGCTACTTTTTTTAAAACAAGAAATGAAACCATTACCTCGGCAAGTTTTTTTTCCAATATAAATTATGAAAAAGCTGTTGAAGAATATATTGTACACCATGGTATTGAGGCATGTATTCCTGTATATATTAATGAATCCTTAAAGGGGATTCTTTTTGTGCATAACAAAGGCGATTATTTTACAAGCTTAGAACTCAACTTCCTTTCCATGTTAGCGTTACAGGTTCATCAGCTGGTCATTAACAGCAAGGCTTTGACCGAATATATTAATTCCCGAAATTATGAAAAGGAACTTGATTTGGCATCATATATCCAGGTACGGCTTTTCCCAAAGAAACCGCCTGAAGATTATGGTATACAGTTTTCAATATATTCCAGGCCATATTTAAAGGTTACCGGGGATTACTATGATATCATCCCCGTGGACAAAAACAGAGTGGCAGTTGTTATTGCAGATATATCAGGCCATGGATTGTCTGCTGCAATGATTTTATCAGCCACCAGTGCAATTATCAACGGCATGCTAAAAGAAAAAAAAGCTATTGATAAAGTAGTTGCTGAATTAAATCATTTTCTCACTATCCGCTATACGGGATTTGAACTTATAACGTTATTTATAGGCCTGTATAATAAACGAACACGGTCTATGGAATATATTAATGCAGGGCACATAGCACCACTCGTCATTTCTAACGATAAAAAAGTATATCATCTGGAAGGAAGATCAAAGATATTGGGTGTTGACCCTATGGCACAGTATTATTCCTCACGCTATTCGTTCAATTCAGAAGACCAGATGATACTGTATACAGATGGGTTGACAGATTTATATAACAGCAATAGTGATATAACATTTGGCGAAGATTCATTGAATGTAATACTTAACCACTCATTAACAAAACCTATTGAGGAGAAAATCCATGCAATTACAGAAGGGATTGTTGCATTTGGTCAGGAATATATCAAAGATGACATTACTGTTATTGGCATGCATTTTGATTAATGTCCTATTTACCGGAAATGCCTTCCCTGATTTAAAGCAGCAAGTTCCTGATGTGTTGATGCCAGGGGCCACTGTTTCAATGCCAGGAATTCCATCATATAGTTATTTCAATCCTGTCTTTGCAGATATTAATGAAGCATTTTCATTACAATACCGGTATGCATATATAAATTCAGGCGATATCGGGATGCATTACGCTGCTACAACATTTTACGGGTTTACTATTGCATATAGTACCGTGGAAGCATTATTTGCAGAGAACGAAGTCATAAAAACACAAGGGCATTCATGGTATTTTGCTAAAGGGTTTATGCTGACTGATTGGTTAGGTGTGGGTGCAAGTTACAACAGGTATACTGTAAGCAATGACCCTGTAAAATCATGGGGCTATAGTTTGCTTTTATTCCCATCACGGTTTATTTCATTTGGAATGGTTATTGATCATGCCAATGAACCATCGTCAGAACAGTTTACATTAAAGCAGCGCCAGTGGTATTCTTTGGGTATCCGCCCATTTGGGAATGCCCTATCATTTGCCTGGGACGTTAAACGGTATAAAGGTGAGCCTTGGAAAGATGTATTGCATGTGTTTACACTTTCCGGGATGTTATGGCATGATATCATGTATTCGTTACAGTATGACATGGAAAGTAACATATCCTTTGCCTTGGCTATACCATTTGACATTTCAACCAGGACGGGTGGCACATCAATGTATGATTTTGGGTATATGAATTTTGACAAGCAAAAGGCAACAGCGTATACCTTTGGTATTACCTTAACTGAAGAGCGCTTCAGAAATGCATTGAGTTCCAGGATGCGGTATTTGTCAATAGTTCTGCGGGATCAGGTTAAGGAGGTGAAGGATAAGGGCTTATTTGAGCCATCCAGATCATCATTTTTTGATATTGTGCGCTCATTGCGGGAGGCAATATATGACGAGAGTATTGCAGGAGTCATTATACAGATAGATGCACCGTCTATAAATTTTGCACAGGCGCAGGAACTCAGAGAAGAAATCAAGCGTTGTAAGCAAAAGGGAAAGCCTGTATTTTGCATCCTTGCATCAATGGGCAATCTTGAATACTATATTGCTTCGGCAACATCTAAAATATATTATGTGCCCAACCAGCCTTTTGGCATTACAGGCCTTAAAGCTGAGGTGTACTTTTTTAAAGGGCTGTTTGATAAAATTGGTGTTAAGTTTGAAGAGGTTAAAAAGGGACAGTATAAATCATTTGGTGAATCATTTACACGGCAACAAATGTCCGATGCTGCAAGGGAAAATATTATTTCCTTGCTTAAAGACCTGAATCAGCAATACATACATGATATAGCTAAAGATAGGAATATATCTGTACAAGAGGTGGAGCAATGTATTGCAAGTGGCATACTTACTCCACAACAAGCTCAATCAAAGGGCTTTATTGATGACATCGCACGGCCATTGGAAGTTATGCAAAAGTTAGGTGTTGAACGGTATGGTGTATCATACCTGGTAACCTGTGATAATTATATTGAGGAAAAGATGTTTGTGTATGATTGGGGTCAAAAACCCAAAATTGCTGTGATTTATGTTGAGGGGAATATTATACGTGGAGAAGCTAAAGATGACGGATTGCTGTCTCCGGCAATGATAGGCGATAGTAACTATCAAAAATATCTTGGCAAGGTATTTGCCGACAACAATATAAAAGCAGTTGTTATCCGCATTAATTCAGGAGGAGGTTCGGCAGTTGCTTCTGATTTAATGTGGCATACGCTTGTGGCAATGAAGAAACGGTATAAAAAGCCAGTGGTAATATCATTTGGGAATATTGCTGCATCAGGCGGCTATTATATAGCCTGTACAAATGATACCATATTTACCAGCAAGGCAACCATTACCGGTTCAATAGGTGTTATTTTTGGGAAATTTAACTTAGAGGAATTATACGGTAAATTAGGAATTAATAAAGAAACAATCAAGATGAGTGAATTTGCGGATATTTTTTCAGAATCAAGGGCTTTCACGGAAAAAGAAAAACAGCTTATTCAGAGAAGTGTGGATTTTACCTATAATGAGTTTGTTCAGAAAGTTGAAACTGGAAGAAACATTCCATCAGAAAGCATTCCATCGGTTGCTGAAGGGAAAGTATTTACCGGCGCTCAAGCTTTGCAGAACAGGCTTGCTGATAAGGAAGGGGGGCTTATAGCAGCAATATCCTATGCTGCAACCCTTGCACATATTAAAGGGGAATTCCAGGTTGTGCAATTGCCTCAGAAAGATATTGACTTGCGGAAGTTACTGAAAGGCACCAGCTTTCAGGCATCGCTACAGGGCATATTGCAGTATGTAATGAATGCGTTGGTGTTAGAATCGCTTACCAATGAAGAAGTGTTGTTGTTGTATCCGTATGATATAATCATTAAATAAGGGAACTTCTAAAAACTATTTTTTGTTCCTCTGTGGACACAAAAGATAGAGTAAAACCGCTTTTTGTCATTGTAATAATTCGTAAAAAAGTGGTTTTTAGAGTTGCACATACTATATAGGCAAATTCTTAATATATTGTTGCAAGAAGGTTTATGTGAATATCTGTGCAAAACATACCATAGTCACTATTATAGTGATGTATATTGTTTCATTTTCTTTTTCGGTGTATGCAAAACCCAAAGCAGGGTTTGGCATTATACGCGGGTATTCCTCTGACGAAAACTATTTAGCAACGCTTATCCGAGGCCATTGTGTCAATATTTCAACATCTCTTGGTATATTCGATATTATTAATCCCGATAACTTATTACAGCAACTACAGCGCCTGCCGTGTGATGAAGAGCAATGCATACTGCAATTTGCAAAGCAGGCTGATTTGCAGATTATTGTTCTGGGCACAGTGGAGCGATCTGCATGGGGCTATACCATAACCATTAATGCATATGGGCTTGATATGCCATACTATGGCAAACAATTCTGCAGTTACAGCACCACAGTTGCAGTTAATATTTTGGACAAGGCTGACCGTGAGGCAAGCTATATTGCAGAAGAAATAGCTTCCCAGTTTATGGCTAAGCTGTGCGAGCAGTATTCCGTACCTCTGACAATAAAAAATAACACTATTACCGGTGATTATACAATTTCAGGAAGATATACCTGCTACACAGTACAGACAATGTATCAAGGCTATACGGTGCTGATTCCTGCCGGTACCATTGAGGTTTATAAAAATACAATAGCTGACTCAGTTCCGGATGGTTGCGTCATTCTCATTGACTTTAAAAAAGAGGCTGAAAATATAAAACAGTTTTACTATGGCAGAAAACAAGAGATTGTTTTTAAAAAACCTCAGGCAGAGGACAGCTGTATATTGATGGCGTTTACAGTGCCTGCAAGTGCAACAATGCCAGTTGTTGTGCCATTGTTTGGCTATTATGCCAATGAAGATTATAGCGGGTTATTATTGTGGGCAGGTAATGTTGTGCCCTATATTGGGCTTGAGCTATGGGGTTTTGTCAACAGGCCTGCTGAGCTTAAAAAACAATATGAGGATATATCACGGAATCAGATGGCATTATACTACTTTGCATGGTATATGCTTCTTGTTGGTGGTATGCCTTCATTTGTTGATGCATTTTCACATCAATACTTACAGCAGGCACGTTATTATGAGGGTCAGGTGCCAACCATGGGCTCAAAAACAACTGAAGTTTATCTTGCCTTGTTGGGAAGTGGAAGCGGCATGTTCTATAAGGGCAATCGCCTGTGGGGGTATGTGTATTTTCATCTAACTAATATGTGTGTGTATGGGTTGCTGTATAACTATGCAAAGCCACTGCACCGGGATGAAACAAGCAACCGGTATATTAGGGGCTCTTCACATTCAAAACCAATGTATGTATTTGCAGGGTTACTATCGCTTATAAAAATTGTGGAGATAGTTCATACAATATCAGTCCCGTATGCACTATCAGTTACCAGTGAAATAACTTCTGTAGATGTTTCTCCTGATTTTCAAATAAACGCTTATGAAAAGGTGATTGGGATATCATGCGCAATGCATTTCTAATGGTGTGTATGTTGCCTGTGTGCGTAATGCTATGGATACAAGCAGTGTATGCAGACGATATGCCTGTTGATGTTATTATCATAAACACAAGCATACAGACGCCAATGATTAAAGCCTTGAGCAGCATAACAGAAAAGGCTGTAAAGGACGCATTTGTTGAATGCAGGCAGCTTGTACCATCTGAAGCTGAAAGTTTTTTCAACATAACGGGCATACAATCACCGGATGATATTATTGGCAAGGCGCACCTGTATGGTGTGTCGTTACTGGTGTATATGCGGGTATTCCTTGTTGGGCCGGTATATTACTGTGAGCTGTCTTTTAAGCCTATGGATAGTACTATAACATTTAAGGAAGAAACAGTAACGGTACAGGCTACTATCGCTCAAAATATTCCGCTTAAGGTTAAAAGAGAGATTATTAAACGGCATCAGGATATTTTACAGTGTAGAATAAAAACAAAAGTTGATACACGCACATACATTATCGACACAGGGCAATGGCATGGGCTTACAGAAAAAACATATACACTGGCAAATGGTAAGCAATGTGCAGTGAAAGTTGTGCGCCGATATACGGCGCTGGTGCAGCTTGATGGTGATTATATTGTGGGTGATATGCTTGCAATAAAATCCACGGTAAGCAGGAAGAATTTGCTTGAAGCTATCACTGCAAAGATTCATGAAAATGTATCGTATGAGCGTTCGGGCAAGGAGTTGCTAAAAGGCGACAGTGATAGCAAGCGTGCAATGGAGGCTTGCTGTGTTGTTAATCCTTTTGGCAACATCTTGCTTCCCGGCTATGGTGCGTTTTTGGCAACACATTATATGGGGTTTACGCATACTGAGCCGGAATGGTGGGGTGTGTATGCAGGTGCCGGTGCAGTGATTTTGCAGATTGGGCTTGTTCCTGTACTTGGGAAGGGGGAAGTCAATTTATTTCCATGGATAAAGGATAACGACAAGACAGATGCTCAGCACCACCTGCATGTGTATCTGTGGGCAACGCTGCCGGTTACGTATACGGTAGCATTTTTCAATCAGCTGGCGTATGCATACGAAAAGCAACGCTATCTACCGCCGTTTTTTGCTGATAAGGATATAACTGCGTTACTTATTTCGGCGATAGTTCCTGGAGGAGGCCTTTTCTATAAAGGCAACAGGCTGTGGGGATACACGTATTGGCTTTCTGAATTTTCACTGGGAGGATTGATTGCATACAACTGGCAGTACAAAAGCAGGCGTATACTGTGGGCTGGTTTAGTATCTGGGATAAAACTGGTGGAGCTTTTCCATGCCTGGGTTGCTACTCCTGTATATGCGGGTTATTCCTATGAACTATCGCACAATACTACCCCCATTAATGTTGGGGTGGGTGGCTTTGGCACTGAACTATGTTTTTACGCATATTTTTCTAAAAATTATTGAAGGGATGTATGCTTGAAATATAATGGATATTCAGGACTTACTAGAAAGGGGAATCTATGCCAGGAAAAGCATTTCTTATATTAGAGGATGGAACGATATTTGAAGGGACTCAGTTTGGATGGGAAGGTGATGCGTTAGGTGAGGTAGTTTTTAATACGTCTATGAGCGGGTATCAGGAGGTGCTGACTGACCCATCATACAGCGGGCAGATAGTTGCTATGACCTATCCTATGATAGGCAATTATGGTGTAAATGATGAGGATGTTGAATCATCGAGCGTTCAGGTAGCAGGATTTGTTGTCAAAGAATATAGCAAAACGTACTCCAATTTCAGGGCTACACGTTCACTTGATGACTATCTGAAAGAATATAAGGTGCCGGGAATTGAAGGTGTGGATACACGTAAGCTTACCCGCCATATACGCGATAAAGGGGCAATGCGTGCGGGAATTTTTCTGGACAAAACTGGTGCACTGGATAGGCTTCGGGCACATCCTCCTATGGCAGGCCTTGATTTAACCCGAAATGTCATGTGCAAAAAACCATATACATTTGGGCAGCACATTAGTAATGGTCCAACTATTGCAGTATTTGACTTTGGCGTAAAAACCAATATTTTGCGGCTGCTTAAGGCTGAAGGGTTTAATATAATTGTGTACCCTGGTATCACACCATTGTCAGAAGTATTAACAAACAGCACTATTAAAGGTGTATTTCTATCCAATGGACCCGGAGATCCTGATGCAGTTGAATATGCAAAAGTTCTGGTGAAAGATATTATAAAAACTGAAATACCCTGCTTTGGCATATGCTTGGGGCATCAATTGATTGCGTTAGGATTGGGGGCAAAGACCTATAAGCTGAAATTTGGCCACAGGGGTGGCAATCAGCCGGTAAAAAACCTATTAACACAAAAAGTTGAAATTACCTCACAGAACCATGGGTTTGCAGTGGACCTTGAATCTATGAAAAAGATTCCCAATGTTGAGATAACGCACATTAACTGCAACGATACCACTGTTGAAGGATTGCGCCATAAAAAACAGCCTTTATTTTGTGTACAGTATCACCCTGAAGCAAATCCCGGTCCTCATGATTCACGGTATCTTTTCAAAGAATTTTATTCAATGCTTTCACAGGGGTAATGATAATCGCATATTAGTATATTGTTCGCTGCCTAAGTTCTAGCGTACATATAGTTGAGTGTAACTTTTTTAATAATGGTTGTTGACAAATAGTAGTGCATACATACTATTTTTTATTCCCTCGTTACTACATTATTTCAGAGTATTATTGATTATTATTTTATAATTTTATACATTATGTGCAGATATATATTGAGTTATTATATTGGCAGGAGGAATTTTTGTGAGTGCAAAAGTACAGAACTGGAATGAGATTACAATACATTCTGATAAAGAGCCCAAATTGACTGAAAATGCTCTAATAGTCCTTGAGAAGCGGTATTTAGCTAAAGACGAAGAAGGCAATGTTATAGAAACTCCACGGCAGATGTTTGAGCGTATTGCAAAATATATTGCTTCAGCTGATATATTGTATGGGAAAGATGCCCGTCATGTCAGTCAGGTAGCAACGACATTTTACGAGATGATGGTTGACCTGCTTTTTATACCTAACAGCCCCACATTAATGAATGCTGGCAGACCATTGGGCCAGCTTTCGGCATGCTTTGTTCTACCAGTTGAAGATTCTATGGATGGCATTTTTGATGCAATCAAGTATATGGCATTAATCCATAAAAGTGGTGGTGGTACAGGTTTTTCGTTTTCGCGCTTACGGCCAAAAAATGATGTTGTCCAGACAACAAAGGGGGTGTCCAGTGGCCCGGTATCATTTATGAATATCTTTAATGCTGCCACGGAGACTATCAAGCAGGGTGGCACCCGCCGTGGTGCAAATATGGCTATACTGCATGTTACTCATCCGGATATAATAGAGTTTATTCGTGCCAAAGAAAAAAATGATGCGCTGACCAATTTTAACTGCTCAGTGGCAGTAAGTGATGCCTTTATGGATGCAGTTAACAAAGATGAGGAATATGAACTAATTAATCCCCGCAGTGGGAAAGCAGCAGGAAAGCTCAAGGCCCGTGAAGTGTTTGAACTTATTGTGCAGATGGCATGGAAAAATGGTGAACCTGGCATAGTGTTTATTGACAGGATAAATGAAAAGAATGTGTTAAAGAAAATTGGCCTTATTGAAAGTACCAACCCCTGTGGCGAGCAGCCTCTGTTACCGTATGAATCATGCAATTTAGGTTCTATTAACCTGGCCAGATGTGTGGTGCGTAATGGTGGTGCTGCAGCAATTGATTATGAATTATTAAAAGATATAACCTATAAAGCAGTACATTTTCTTGATAATGTTATTGATGTTAACAGATACCCATTACCAATGATAGAAGAAAATACCAAGGCAAACCGCAAGATAGGCCTTGGCGTTATGGGTTTTGCCGACATGCTTATAGCGCTGGGTGTGCCATACAATTCTGAGGCAGCGTTAAGTATTGCAAAGAATGTCATGGCAACCATTCAGGAAGCCTCAAAAGAAGCTTCACGTGCGCTGGCAAAAGAACGGGGGGCATTCCCCAATTTCCCACTATCAGAGTATGCTGAAAAGGGTGAGGAGCCTTTGCGTAATGCCACTACAACAACAATAGCACCAACAGGTACCATAAGTATTATTGCTGGTACATCCAGTGGTGTTGAGCCAATATTTGCCCTTGCTTATGTACGCAATGTGCTGGATAACAATAAGCTTGTTGAGTCAAATCCGCTGTTTGTGGAATACTGCAAACAGAAGGGGATATACAGTGAAGAACTGATGCAGAAAGTAGCAAAAACTGGGTCAATAGCTCATATTGATGAACTTCCTGATGATGTGAAAGCAATCTTTGTAACTGCCCATGATATAACTCCCCAGTGGCACGTTCGCATTCAGGCAGCATTTCAGGAGTTTGTTGACAATGCTGTTTCCAAGACTGTCAATTTCCCCAATTCTGCAACAGTTCAGGATATAGAAACCGTGTATCAATTAGCGTATGAATTGGGATGTAAAGGCATAACAGTATATCGCGATGGCTCACGCGAATCACAGGTATTGCAGGTTGAAAAGGATGAGCCTTTAGAACGGCCGGTATTGAAAATACAACCACGACCACGCAAGGAAGTTACCTGGGGTAAAACATTAAAGATGAATACAGGTTGCGGGTCATTGTATGTAACTATCAACGAAGATGAACATGGCTTATTTGAAGTCTTTGCCACCATGGGTAAAGCTGGCGGTTGTGCAGCAAGCCAGGCTGAAGCAGTTAGCAGGTTGATTTCGCTTTCGCTGCGTTCAGGCATCGAGCCACAGCAGATAATAAAGCAGCTTAAAGGTGTGCGCTGTCCAAACCAGGCATGGGTTAAAGGCGGGAAGATTTATTCCTGTGCAGATGCAATTGCAAAAGCCATGGAGCGCTATATAAATCCTGATGCTGACCAGAGTGAAAGTATTGATGACTTGCATAAAAATATAGCTGAAACAAATGGCAAGGGAAGCGATACCGTCATGGTGGGTGTGTGCCCTGAATGCCATGGGCCACTGGAATTTGAATCAGG
>Ga0101944_10004602_pt1 | contig 16815 bp, 13 predicted proteins | sample DewCreD2012metaG_FD_75245 | JGI IMG/M metagenome (GOLD analysis project Ga0101944, IMG submission 75245) | Hot spring sediment bacterial and archeal communities from British Columbia, Canada, to study Microbial Dark Matter (Phase II) - Dewar... ...
AAGACCCATCCAAGCGGCTGATCGTGGTGGATCCGCTCCGGAGTGAAACCGCTCGGCGAGCCAACACCCATCTCCAGCCCAGAATCGGCACGATCGCTCTTTTTCTTAAGACCCTCATTGCGATGATTCTTCAGGAGGGGTGGGAAAACAAGGAATTCCTGGCCAGGCACTGTGAAGGCTTTGAACGGATCGAAGGATGGTTCCGCCATTTTGATGTGGCCTCCGGTCTCAGGGTGTGCGGGCTGAATCCTGCTGCAGTCCGAGAGGTCGCAAGGATCTATGCCACAGAGCCAACCGCCATGAGAACCGATCTCGGCCTTCTCATGGACCGCCAGAGCACCATGAACTCCTACCTGGAGATGATCCTCATGGCGGTCTGCGGCCGCATCGGGACGCCCGGGGGGAACGTCTTTCCAGGTCACCTGATGCCCCTTGGACCCCACACGGACGAGCGCGATCCCCGAACCTGGAGAACCGTTGAAACAGGGTTTGCGCCCAGCATGGGATATTTTCCGCCCAACGTGCTTCCCGAAGAGATCCTCTCGAACAAAGCGGAGCGCACCAGGGCTCTGATCGTGAGCGGCTCCAATCCCCTCCGATCCTATGCGGACACGCTTCTTTACGAAAAAGCGTTTCGGCAACTCGATCTCCTGGTGACCATCGAGGTCGCCCTGTCCGAAACCGCGAGGCTCAGCCACTACGTTCTGCCGGCCCGATCCGGATATGAAAAGTGGGATGCCGCCTTTTTCAGCCTCACCTTTCCCGAAGTGTATTTTCAGATCCGGCGTCCCTGCTGCGAACCAGAGGGAGAAGCCTTGGAAGAAGGAGAGATTTTCACGCGTCTTGCAGACGCCCTGGGGATCCTGCCCTCGATCCCGGAGGTCTTGTTCCATCGGGCTCGAGAGGACCGGGGTTTCTTTGCCATGGAGCTGATGCAGTTCCTCGGGGCTGAGAAGAAGGCCGGCAGGTTCCTTCCCTTCATCGTGGCCAAAACGCTCGGACGGCAACTGGGTTCAGCGCATTTGTCAGCCCTCTGGGGTCTTCTGATGATGTATCCCCAACACGCCAGCGAAGAGATCGCCAGAGCCGGTTACGAGCCGAGCCCCTTGGTGGGCGAGGAGCTTTTTAAGACCCTTCTGGATCATCCGGAAGGAGCGGTTATCGCCAAGAGGTCGGAACAGGAGAATCTCAACGCCCTCAGGACGCCAGACAAGAAGATCCACCTCCACATCGAGGAGATGGAAGCCTGGATGCGAGAAATCGAGCCGAAGGTGGAGGAAGAGAGACTGAAAAACGGATCTTATCCATTTGTGCTCGTAGCGGGCCGGCATTTCCCCTACACGGCGAACACCATCATGAGGGACCCGGAGTGGAACAGACGCAAACCCGTCTGCACCCTTCTCATGAACGAAGAAGACGCCCGCACGCTGGGGATCAGGAAAGGATCCGAGGTGCGGCTAGCCACTGAGGCCTCAGAGGTTACCGTTGCGGTTGAAGTGTCCGACATCCCTCCGCCGGGGACGGTGGTTCTGCCTCACGGCTTCGGCTTGGTGTATGGCGGAGAAATCTACGGGGTGAATGTGAACCAGCTCACCAAGAACACCCACCGGGACAGGCTCCACGCGACCCCGCTTCACCGCTACGTCCCGTGCCGCATCGAGACCATGGGAATGCGATGAAGACCTCTTTTTCTATAACTCTCAAACTCCTTCTTTTTATCCTGCCTCTGGTTTGCCTCCCCACGATGATTGTCGGATATTTGTCCTACGACGCCTCCGTCGACAGGGTGTCGCGCCTTTCAAGGGAAGAACAAATGTTGCGGGCTGAAGCGGCGGCCAAAGAGATCAATCGGATTTTTCAGACTTGCGAGATGGACCTTGAGACGATTGCTCGGCTCCCGATGATCCATGAATATCTGGCGGGGAGGCAAGCAGAGGAGTCGGTGGGATCTCTGCTGATGGATTACGTGCTTCGATCTCCCTATTACGATGCAATCCACCTTTTCAACCGTGGCGGAGAGGAGCTTGTTTTTGTGCACGAGGGAAGGGCCGCACAGGGCTCCGTCTTAAAGAGGGAGACAGCGTCTCTTGCCGAGGTGCGTTGGACGAGGGCAGGAAAAATCCATATCTCCGACATCACCTATTCTCCTCTTCTCGATGGGCTCGTGATCTATCTCAGCCGACCGGTGTTCCTTTCTTCTTCCAGTTTGTTGGGGGAGGTGGTCGTCGCCGTCAACTTCGACAAGGTGATCGCGCTTGTGCTGGAAATAAAGGTGGGGGAGAAGGGCTACGCCTTCATGGTGGATCAGCAGGGAAGAACCATCGCACACCCGGAGCACAAACCCTACGAGTACACTCTATCTAAATACCCGGATCCGCGTCTCAGGGAGTTCGTGGTCAACATGATGATGGGCGAAGCCGGGTGGAGGACTTACTATCACATGGGGGAGAAAGCAGCGGCGTATGCGCCCATCGCCGCGATGAACTGGTCGCTGGCCGTCACGATCCCCATAGAGGAATTCAAAAAAGAGGCGAGCGCGATACGACAGAATGTCGTTCAGGTCGTTGCCGCCACGGTTCTCCTCACCGCATTGGTGGTGGGAATCCTTTCCTACAACCTCCTCAGGCCCGTGCGGCGGCTTGCCGCCGCCACCGAACGCATCGCCAGCGGTGATCTGGAACAGGAAATCGCGGTTCGATCGAATGATGAGCTCGGATTGCTCACTCGATCCTTCAACCGCATGATCCGAAATCTGCGGGAAATCCAAAGCGAGCTCATCCGCTCTGAAAAACTGATTTCCCTGGGGAGACTCTCGGCCGGCGTAGCGCATGAAATCCGAAACCCGCTCAACGCTATGAAAGGGGCCATTGTCTATCTTCAAAGACGAAAACAGGGGGACCCTCTCATCGAGGAGTACACCCAACTGATCCTTGAAGAAATCAAACGCCTCGAGGTCTTTGTTTCAGAGTTCCTCTATTTTGCAAAACAGTCGACACCCAAGGCGGTTTTGACAAACCTCAATGACCTTATCCGTAACACGTTCACTCTTTTCGAGGAGCGGCTTCGCCAGAAGGAGATCTCTGTCATCCAAACGTTTGATCCGGCGTTGCCTTGCGTCTATGTGGACCCTCACCAGATGGAGCAGGTGCTTCTGAACTTGGTGATCAACGCGGTCGATGCGATGCCGCAAGGAGGGGAACTCCGTGTTACCACCCATATGGATGGAGACGCCGGGAAGCCCAAGGCATTCGTGCGAATCAGTGACAATGGAATTGGGATTCCTGAGAACCAGATCCGAAATGTCTTCGATCCCTTTTACAGCACGAAGGAGGGGGGAACCGGTTTGGGATTGCCCATCAGCTTGGGAATAGTGGAAAGCCATGGGGGGGTGTTCAGAATCCACAGTGTGGAAGGGCAAGGGACCGAGGCGGTGATCGAATTGCCACTCGGTCCCCGATCGCACGCACCCTAAGGAGGCTGGCGTTGAGTAAAAGGATTCTGATTGTGGATGACCAGATCAATACGCTGAAGGTGGTGGGAGCCATTCTTCAGGATGAGAACTACGAGGTCGTTAAGGCGGAGAACGGCCCGAAGGCGCTCCAACTCCTGGAAAGGGACAAGGGAATCGATGTGGTGCTCGCGGATTTGAAGCTGCCCGGAATGGACGGCCTGGAGCTCTTCAGAAAAATCCGCGCCACGGATCGGAGCATTCCCTTTGTCATTATGACGGCCCATGGAACGATCCAGTCCGCCGTAGAGGCGATGAAAGAAGGGGTCACCAACTATCTGATCAAGCCCCTGAACTACGAAGAACTCAGCATTGTTCTGGAGAGGGCGATTCGCGAAAAGGAGCTTTCCAAGGAACTGGCAATTCTTCGGCAGGAGGTAAGGGAAAGGCATTCCTTCGAGAACATCATCGGAGCAAGCCAAAAGATCCTGGAAGTCTTCGAGATTTTAAGGACCGTGGCGCCTACCGATGCAACGGTTCTTATTCAGGGAGAAACGGGTACGGGAAAAGAACTCCTGGCCAAAGCCATTCATTCCCTGAGCCGAAGAAGGGATCGCACCCTGGTTTGCATCAATTCAGCCGCACTCACCGAGACCTTGCTGGAGGCCGAACTTTTCGGCTATGTCAAGGGCGCTTTCACGGGCGCGGTGACCAACAAACCGGGCCGGTTTGAAATGGCGGATGGAGGCACGCTGTTTCTGGACGAGATCGGTCATATGAGCCTCAATCTGCAGGCCAAGCTTCTCCGCTTTCTTCAGGAAGGCCGGTTTGAACCTGTGGGAAGCGTCTCCAGCAGAAGCGTTGATGTGAGGGTTATTGCGGCGACGAACCACGATCTCCAGGAGGAGATCAGGGCCCACCGGTTCCTAAGCGATCTGTTCTATCGCATCGAGGTGATTTCCATTACGCTTCCGCCGCTGAGGGAGAGAAGAGAAGATGTGCTGCTTCTGGCCGCCCATTTCATCAAGCGGTACGCGAAACAGTACGAAAAGCAGATCGAGGGTCTCAGTGCTCGCGCGGCAGAGGTATTGACGAATTATTCATGGCCGGGCAATGTTCGGGAGCTTGAAAACGTGATCGCCAGGGCCGTGATTCTTTCCAAGGAAAAGGGGATCGATATTCTAGACCTACCGGAGAGAATCAGAACTCGCGAAAACCCTCTGGACTCCTCAACAAAGGCGCCCTTTGTGAGGGAGATCCCCGAACAGGGGATAAAACTGAAGGAGATGGAAAAAGAACTGATTCAACGGACTCTTGAGAAATGCCAAGGAAACAAGAGCCTAGCCGCAGATCTTCTCGGCATTTCTCGTAAGGCCCTGTATGAGAAGATAAACCGACATGGAATCAACTGAGTGTTTCTTTTCGTAACACTCGGTCTTTAATAAGTGATTTCAAATCATTGACTAATGTTTTTATCAATCCTTCCATACTTCCTGTAACCTAAGGTAACAGCCTGTTTTGTCCTTTGGTTGCTTTCCTATACAGGCAACCAATGATATCAAGCAGTTATCATCTAAAAGCCTGGTGGAACAATCCTTGCTAAGATAAAAGCCAAACAGTCGAGTTGTTCAATTAAGAATAACTCTACCCTTGACCAAAGTGAACATCAGGACATCCTTTTTCCCTTACGCATTCTGCCAATGAGGGGGAAATGCAGGCCGTCACAGCGTTTCACTCGCCTTCGCCAGGATGCCCCGTGTGGAAGCACGGGGAGGAATGGCGACAGGTGACCGAGGCGTAGCCCGTAGGGCGAAGACGGGTGGCTTCGGAGGAATTCCGCTTGGCTTTGCCACAGATGCCCCGCGCGGGAGCGCGTGGAGCTTCACTTGCAGCATAGACGAAGAAAGAGAGCAGGCGGTTGAAGAATCTGCCGGATACGGACAGCGCGGTGCTGTCCTTGGACAGAATCTGCAAAAGCTTCGGAGGACTCTCTGTTCTCTTTGAGGTGGATCTTAGCATTCTGTCACAGGAAATCGTTGGTCTCATCGGGCCGAACGGCGCAGGCAAGTCCACGCTTTTTAATGTGATTACGTCGATCTATCCGCCCGACAGCGGCGATATTTTCTTGAACGGAGAAAAGATCACAGGCCGACCGCCTCATTCCATCTGCCGCATGGGGATTTCGAGGACCTTCCAGCTGGTGAAGGTTTTCTTGAGCATGACGGTGCTCGACAATGTTCTCGTGGGCGCCACCTACGGCCATGGCCGGAAGCTCAACGGGAAGAAGGCGGAGAAGATTTCCCTGGAATGTCTTGAGCTGGTGGAGCTTATCGATAAAAAGGATGTCCCTGCGGCTCATCTCACGCTTTCTGATAGACGCCTTCTTGAAGTGGCAAGGGCATTGGCCTCCGCTCCTTCGCTCACGCTGCTGGACGAGCCCATGGCCGGGCTGAATCCCTCTGAGACGATCAAGATGCTCCAAGTCATCAACAGGGCAAGGGAAGAAAAAAACGTGGCGATACTCTGGGTCGAACACAAGGTGGATGCGATTTTTCACCTCTGCGACCGGGTGGTGGTGCTCGATTACGGGCGAAAAATCGCGGAAGGAAGCCCTGAGGAGATCGCGGCAAATTCTAAGGTGATTGAGGCATACCTTGGTGCAACCCCTTCTTGAGGTCACCCAGCTTGACGTCTTCTACGGCGATGCCCAGGCCATCTGGGATTTCTCTTTTCATGTGGAAAAGGACCAGATGGTTGCTCTTGTGGGAGCTAACGGGGCCGGAAAGACGACTCTGCTGAACACGATCTCTGCCGTCCTCAAGCCAAGCAAGGGCCGAATTTGGTTTTCAGGAGAACCACTTGCTCACCGCAAGCCCGAGGACGTTGTGACCATGGGCATTTCCCACGTGCCGGAGGGCAGGCGTCTCTTTTCGCGTCTCACCGTCCTGGAGAATCTGGAACTCGGAGCCTTCCCTGCGAGAACGAGGCCGTTCTTTCAGGAATCGCTCGATCGGGCTTTCAGGCTCTTTCCGGTTCTGAAGCAGCGGATGGATCAACAGGCCGGGTCTCTGAGCGGCGGAGAGCAGCAGATGCTGGCCATCGCAAGAGCCATCATGGCGAAGCCGGTGCTGCTCATGCTGGATGAGCCCTCGCTCGGGCTCGCTCCGGTCATGGTGAAACTCATGTTCCAGATCATCCAGGCTCTGAACAAGGAAGGGGCGACCATCCTGCTGGTTGAACAGAATGTTTACCAGACTCTCGAGATCGCCGATTATGTCTATGTCATTAAAACGGGGAAGATGGAATTGGAAGGGTACGGAGAGGACTTGATTCGAAACCCGAATTTTCAAAGAGCCTATCTGGGAAGGCTCGGGTAGCCGTTATGAGCGCGGCGAGCGCCTTTATCCAAATTTTGATCAACGGCATCCTTTTCGGGAGTATGTACGGGGTCGCGGCCATAGGGCTCAGTCTCATCTTCGGCTCTATGCAGATCGTGTTCATCGCTCAGGGCGCCGTCATCATCCTCGCATCCTATTTTACGTACTGGGTCTTTACCCTGACATCGCTGGATCCTTTCTTTTGTCTTCTTCTTTGCCTGCCGTTCTTCATGGCCCTCGGCTGGGGCTTCTATGTCGGTCTTTTCCATAAAGTATCGGCTGCAGGAAAGAATCCCTCCCTTCTGCTGGCCTTTGGTCTCATGGTCCTGCTGGAAAACCTGATGTCCTTTGTCTGGACACCGAACCCGCGAGCGGTCAACACGTGGTACACGGCCGTCGGCCTAAGCCTCGGACCCGTCCAGATCTCCTTCACACGACTCATGGTTTTCCTGATCAGTATTGCCTCAGCAGGGCTGGTCTTCCTGTTCATGAAGAAGACTCTCTGGGGGAAAGCGGTGCGCGGTGCTTCCGAAGACATGAGGGCGGCTTCGCTGCTGGGAATCAGCCCTCGCCGTGTCAATAGTCTGACCTTCTCCATAGGCATTGGACTGGCCGGTATTGCCGGGGTGTGCACGTCGACTACCTACCCTTTTGATCCTTACTTTGGGTTTCTTTTCAGCCTGAAGGCGCTCATTGCGGTGGCATTTGGCGGGCTCGGAAGCGTGGGAGGTGCGCTCATGGGAGGCATTCTTCTCGGGCTTTTGGAGGGGGTCGGCTCTTACCTGATCAGCGGGGGATGGGCCGATGCGATCTCCTACGCCGCTTTTCTCCTGGTGATTATGTGGCGTCCCCAGGGCGTTTTCGCAAAAGCCACGAGAGCCGTTTGAAATGCGAAACAAAATCACACGGAATTCTACTGTCGCTTTTGTCCTCCTCACTCTGACTTTTGTCCTATATCCCTTGCTGGTCGACACGGAGGAGTCCTACCTGGTCTATTTCTTCTTCATGTGTTTCATCTACGTCGCGATGGCCCAGGGATGGAACCTGGTGGCCGGGTACGCCGGGCAGGCTTCCTTTGGTCAGCACGCTTTCTTTGGCTTGGGCGCCTACGTTACGGCTATCACTTGGAAAGCCGGATGGACCGGTTTTCTTGACCCTGTGGCCATGATTCTCAGTGGAGCCGGAGCAGCGCTCCTGGCGATGATTGTCGGTGTCGCTCTCCTTGCAAAGCTCCGTGGAGACTACTTCGCCCTCGGCACCCTTGGCCTTGGAGAAATCCTGAGGGTGGTTTTCACTCAGGGAGGAAAGCTCACAGGAGGGCCGGTGGGACTTCTTCTTCCATCTTCTTCCTACGAGTCCCTGGGGCCCTACTATTTCATCGCTCTGGCCATTGCTCTGTCCGCTTTCCTGTTCGTGTGGCTCCTGATGAGATCGCGCATCGGCCTGGCCTTGGTGGCTATCAGGGAAGACGAACAGGCAGCAGCATGCAACGGGATCCATGTGCTCAAATTCAAGATTCTTGCTTTTGCCACAGGCGCTTTTTTCTCCGGGCTCTGCGGGAGCATTTACGGATACTTTCTCTTCCACATTCATCCCCTGGGATTCTTCAGCCTCAACTGGGCGCTGCTGCCGGTGCTGATGACCGTTTTGGGGGGTATCGGCACGCTCTATGGCCCGATTCTGGGGGCTTTTGTGCTCACCGGCGTCTTTGAGTTGGCCAACATTTACATCCCCGAGATCCATCCCATTTTTTCCGGCCTCTTCGTGATTCTTGTGATGCTCTATTTACCGCAGGGCATCATGAGCCTTGGCGGAAAGGATGTCGCAAAAAGGATTTTACCGTTTATCTCAGGGATATCAAAACAATCTGAAAGGAGGTGAAAAGAAGAGGGTCCGTAACGTCAACTATTTCTAAACTAAAGGAGGAGGGTATGAAAAAGAGGATCGGTTTCAAAAAGGTTGTCTTGCTTGGGTTTGTTTTGGTTTTGGCCCTCAGCGTCGGTCTTGCAGGTGCGGTTCACGCCAAGACGGAAAAAAAGGCGGACAAGAAGGAAATCCTGATCGGGACCAATCTGCCGCTCACGGGAATTCTTTCCATGGTGGGCATTGAGCAGCGATGGGCCTATGAGACGGCGGTCGAGGACATCAACAAGGCCGGCGGCGTCATGGTGAAGGAATACGGCAAGAAGCTCCCGGTGAAACTCATCGTGGCCGACGACGAGAGCGATCCGGGCAAAGCCGCCGCTGCAGTGGAAAGACTCATCAAGGTGAACAAAGTGGACATGCTCTTGGGAGGCTTTGCCGCGCCCTTCGGAGTCATCCCCGGCTGCATCACTGCAGAGAAGTACAAAAAATACTATCACACTTCGATCTGTCTGATCCCGCCGTGGCTTGAACACAAATTCCAGTGGTCCACGCTCTTTTTCTTTGACCTGGAGCAAGCGTGCAGCGTGCCCTATGAAATCTGGGCCAAGCTGCCCGCGGATCAAAAGATCCAGAAGCCGGCCCTGATCATGGAAGACACCTTCGACGGCAGGGCGTTTGCTGGAATCTTTCGGAAGTTGGCCGAGAAGTACGGATACAAGTTCGTCCTGGATGAGCCTTGGGCGGTTGGCGCAAAGGATTACTCCGCCCAGATCATCAAGGCAAAGTCTTTGGGAGTGGACGCCATCCTGATCTTCGGCGCGGATGCGGATTGTATCACCTTCGTGCGCCAGATGAAGGAAAACGATTTCAGCGTCAAATACATGCATGGATGGAAAGGCACTTGGGCAGGCGAATTCTGGCAGGCCCTGGGAAAAGACGCGCAGTACATTCTGTGTGACGGATTCTGGTCCATGGATTTCCCGTTCCCCGGCGCCAAGGAACTTGGGGAGAGGTATTTTAACAAATTCAAAAAATACTCGGTGAGCGTCGGTGCCCTCTATGCCTTGTGCCAGATTCTCTGGCAGGGCATCGAGAAGGCTGGGACACTGGACTCGGCCAAGGTCCGGCAGGCCGTGCTCGACAACGAATTTCAAACCATGATGGGAAAGGTGAAGTATGACAAGAGCGGGGTGGCGACCTTCGTAAGCACCGGAAGCCAGTGGATGGACGGCAAGCAGATGACGGTGTACCCCTTTGAATTAACCACCTATAAGATGAAACTTGCTCCACCCTGGAAGGAGCGGTAGAGTGAACCAGCTACACATGAAGGAATGGCTTGATTCAGGCGGGATGGGATTATAACCTTATTACCACGCAAAGGAGGCTTATCATGAAGATTAAGGGTGTTGTACTCAGGGAACCGAAGAAGCCGTACACCATTGAAGAAATGGAACTGGAACCTCCCAAGGCCCATGAGGTTCTCGTTCGATACGCTTATGCGGGTTACTGCCACTCGGATCTCCACCTTCAGCTGGGCGAGATTCCCATCGCGCTGCCGCTGGCGGCCGGTCATGAAGGTGCGGGAGTTGTCGAGGCGGTGGGTCCAGGGGTGACAAATGTTAAGGTCGGGGACCATGTGGGAGTCACCTGGATGATTCCTTGCGGGGTCTGCCCCCAGTGCCGAAGAGGCATGGGCAACGTATGCAGCGGGAATTTCGGCAACTTCCTCCAGGGGATGCTGTTGGACGGGACCTCCAGGATCAAGGACAAGAAAGGCGAGATGATCCGGCACGGGAACTTTGTCTCCTGCTTCTCGACCCACTCGGTTGTCCCTGAGCTGGGCGTTATCCCTATGCCCAAGGAATTTCCACTGCAATTCGCAGCCCTGATGGGCTGCTGTGTTCCCACGGGCTGGGGAACGGTATGGAATACAGCCCAGGTCAAGCCCGGAGACTCCGTGGCCGTTTGGGGACTCGGGGGGGTTGGGCTGAATGTGCTTCGAGCCTGCGTGATGCAGCACGCCTACCCGATATTCGCCATTGATCTGGAGGAAAGCAAGGCGAGTCTGGCTAAAGAATTCGGCGCCACCCGTTTTATCTGCAATTCAAAAGACGATCCGGTTCCCATCATCCTGAAGGAGACAGGCGGCATCCAGACCCCGGATGGGATGTGGATGGGCGGCGGCGTTCAATATGCCTTTGAGGCCATCGGAGATCCAGGAGCCATTATCCAGGCGTGGTGGTCCACATGCATCGGCGGAAGGGTGATCGTTCCGGGGATTACGCCGTTTGACCAGACCACCAATATCCCTCTGATGCTGCTCCCGCTTCATCAGAAGGCCATCATGGGCAACCTGTACGGCTCCATATCCACCCATGTGGATATCCCTAGGTTGGTGAACATGGCCATGAAGGAAGATCTTAAGCTTGACAAGTTGGTCACCAACAAGTTCAAGATGGAGCAGATCAATGACGTCGCCGAGAAGATGCACAAGCGACAAATCATGGGGCGTTGGGTCATGGCTTTTGAATAGGGCGTTGCTGACTGAGAACTTTCCCCTCTCCCCAACGGAAGGGGAGAGGGGAAAAGGAACCCCTACGGAATCGATGAAAACCGAATGACACGGTGAACCTGTCTGGAGGAGGACAACATGAAGTTCCTTAAAGTCGACATGTCGAAGAGGTCGGTCCAATTTCAAGAGGTCCCCAAGGCGTATGTGGGCTTGGGCGGGAGGGGCCTTACTTCTGTGATCATCAATGCGGAGGTGCCCCCGAAGTGCGACCCTCTGGGACCGGAAAACAAACTCATTATTGCCCCCGGTCTCCTCAGCGGGACCCCTCTAGTCAACACGAGTAGAGTGTCTCTAGGCGCCAAGAGTCCGCTCACAGGAACCATCAAGGAGAGCAACGCCGGGGGGACCATGGCAGCGGCTTTGGGGCATCTGGGAATTACGGCCATTGTGGTGAACGGCCAAGCGCCGAAGGGAGACCTGTCCATCCTGAGGATCAACGAAAAAGGAGAGGCCAGCCTCGTTTCGGCTCAGGCTTACAAAGGGATGCGTACCTACGCCCTTGCCAAGAAGCTTCTTGAAACCTATGGGGACAAAACCGCCATCCTCTGCATAGGGCCTGCCGGGGAGTTACAACTTGCCGCAGCCTCGGTTCAGACCACCGACATTGACGGCCGCCCGTGCAGGGCTGCCGGCAGGGGAGGGCTCGGGGCGGTGATGGGAGCCAAAGGCCTTAAAGCAATCGTGGTGGACCAGAGAGGGAAGAGCGCCGATGCCATAGCGGATTCCAAGGCCTTCAGCGAGGCGGCGAAAGCCTTTGCACAAGCGATCAAAGCCCATCCCTTCAGCGGGCAAATGCTTCCGGCGCTAGGCACGGCCGGGCTCATAGCGCCGGTCAATTCGATGGGGGCTTTCCCCAGCTACAATGCCACCAAAGGGGTGCTCGAGGGCTGGGAGAAGGTGAGCGGCGAAGCCATGGCGAAAATCATCACCGAGAGAGGCGGCAAGACCACCCACATGGGATGCGCCCAGTGCGTGGTTCACTGCTCCAACGAGTATGTGGACAAACAAGGGAAGTACCTGACCGCTTCCCTGGAGTACGAGACGATCTGGTCTATGGGGGGAATGACCGGAATTACGGATCTGGACGCGATTGCAAAGCTCGACTATCTCTGCGATGATATCGGGCTGGACACCATGAGCACGGGTGTGGCGGTTGCCGTGGCCATGGATGCGGGAAAGGCCAAGTTCGGAGATGCGGAGGCGGCCATCCGGATGGTGGAGGATGTGGCCAGAGGAACCGATTTCGGCAAGGTCCTGGGGAACGGCCCGGCGTCTGTGGGTAAGCACCTGAAGCATTACCGGGTGCCGGTGGTTAAAGGACAGAGCATTGCCGCCTATGACCCGCGCGGGATGCAGGGCAACGGCGTCACCTACGCGACGTGTCCCATGGGCGCCGATCATACTGCGGGGAATGTGATTGGCGAGTATTTGGGGGGGGCGCTGGATCCCTTGAAGGCGGATGGCCAGGTCGCAGCGTCGCGCAACACTCAAATTGCGATGGCTGCCGTGGATTGCACCGGCTTGTGCCTCCTGGCGAGTTTTGCCCTGACAACGCCTGAAGGGGGGCAGGCTTTCCTGGCGGCCATGAACGCGAAGTTCGGAACGAACTTTGGCCCTGACTCTATCCCCGAAATGGGCATCAAGGTTCTTCGGGCGGAGAGGGAATTCAACCGCAAGGCAGGCTTTACCAACAAGGATGACCGGCTGCCGGAGTTCTTCTACAAAGAGCCTCTGCCGCCGCACAACAAAGTGTTCCTGGTCAGCGATGCGGAATTGGACAGCACCTTCGATTTTTAGCCGTGAAGGTTCAGGTCAGATTGTTCGGCACCTTTTGCCGCAAGGGGGCAGCACACGATCCGGACAGCGGGCTTGAGGTGGAGATCCCCGATGGGGCGAGGGTGAAAGACCTCCTCGCCCGTCTGGGAATTCCCGAAAGCGCCGGAGCGGTTGCGGCTGTAGAAGGGGTGATCGTTCGCTTGGAGGAACCCCTCAGAGACGGAGCCTGTGTTCATGTGTTGCAATCGGTATATGGAGGATAAGCAAAGAATGGAGTAATAGAGTATTGGAGTAATGGCATGGGCTAAGGGCGATTGGTCCTGTATCATTACTTCGCTCCGCTACTCCGGCACTGCAAGTCTTGTGAAGGGAGGAAAGGCAGCAATGAAAGATAGGGAAAAGGATTTCGAGAGACCTCAAATCGATGATCAGGATGACGAGATTTTTGAGACGGAGGAAATCAAAGTCGAGGAAATGGCCATAGATGGGATCTGCGGAGTGTACTAACCCTTGCAGGGGAGACGGAGGAAGAGTCAAACAAAAGGGGCAAGGCAACCGCTCAAGACAGCAGGCAAGGACAGAGAACATGGAAAAAAAGTATAAACTGGGTCCCGGCACGCAAGTGCGGAAAGAGGGCTTTGGGCTTCTGTTTTACACCATGCAGGGTCCCCGTTTGTATTTTCTTTCCAGTGGTCCGCTGCTCGATAGCAAGTTTTTCGAGGGGAAAAGGACGCTCGGCCAGTATCTCAAAGACAGACCACTTTCACGCTCCCAAAGCCATAGTCTGGAGTGCAGCCTTGACCGTCTCCGAGAAAAAGGGGTTCTCCTTGAGTGCTGAAATGGCCGGAAGAGGTCTCAGAGCACCGGTCAATGTGACCTGGGAGATCACGTTGAAGTGCAATCTCCATTGTGTGCATTGTCTTTCGAGCGCTGGCGAAGTTCGGGATACCGAACTGAGCACGGAAGAGTGCCGGGGACTCATTGATCAGTGGGCTGATCTCAAGGTCTTTCAGGTGAATATTGGTGGAGGGGAACCTTTTGCAAGAGAGGATTTTATTGATCTCATGGCGCACGCGCACGAGAAGGGTCTCGTCACGTGCGTGAGCACCAACGGTCTCCTGGTGGACAGGAGTCTTGCCAAGCGGTTGGCCGAATTCCCGATGCTTTACCTACAGGTCAGCCTCGACGGAGCAACCGAGGAGGTGAACGACGCCATCCGAGGCCAGGGCACTTATCGCAGAATCCTGGAGGCCATGGATTGCCTTTCCAGAGAAGAAGTCCCTTTCAGCATCAACACGGTGCTCACCCGGAGGAATTATCCGCAGCTCAATGCGCTGAGGAACCTGGCGAAAGAGTACGGGGCTGAACTGCGCGTTTCACGTTTTCGACCCTCAGGGAGAGGGAAAAAAAGCATGGATGAGCTGGGACCGCACAAGGAGCAACTCGAGGCCTTCGCAGAATGGCTCGAACGGCACGACCGGGTCCGCACAGGAGACTCCTTTTTCTGCCTCACCTCGGAAAAGCGCCGAATAAAAGGACTCGATATGTGCGGAGCGGCCAAGATGACCTGCTGCGTCTCGCCCTGCGGAAAAGTTTATCCTTGCGCCTTTCTGCAGGAGGAAACGTTTCTCTGCGGAGAGGTTCGTTCTCAGAGGTTCAAGGAGATCTGGGATCGATCGACTGTGCTCAGGCAGTTCAGAAGCCTGGAAGTGCAGTCCTGCTCGAAATGCTACCGATTTGAGAGCTGTCGCGGCGGATGCCCGGCCATGGCTTTTCACATGTATCACGATATCTCCATGCCTGATCCCGAGTGTCTGGTGAACCTAAAACTCGGTGCAGGGCACAAATTGCAGGGCGTAAGGCCCCGAACCACAGGTTCAGGTTGGAACAACTTGTCACTTAACAAAGCGGGTCTCTTCTCACCCGTCACTTGGATTCTTGCGCTTTTGCCGTTCTCTTAACCATGTTTGATCATCTTTTCTCTTCTATCGCTCTCGGGAAAGTCACACTGCCCAATCGTGTTTGTTTTCTTGCCCACCGGACAAACTTCGGCAAGAAGGGGGCCTTCACGGATCGGCACGTGGCTTACTATGCAAGGCGCGCACAAGGAGGTTGCGGGCTGATCATTGTGGGCGAACTTTCCATCCATCCCAATGACCGGCCATGGGAAAGTGTGATCGAAGCCTACCACCCGCAGGTCGTCAAGGATTACCGTCGGCTGGGTGCAGAAATACACAAGCACGGCACGTTGGCTTTCGCCCAGCTTTGCCACCATGGCTTTCAGAGCAGCGGCGCCATTTCACGACAAGCCGTCTGGGGTCCTTCTGCGATGGCGGACATCGCCTTTGGTGAGACGGCCAAGCCCATGGAACCCGAAGACATAGAAGAGGCTCTGGAGGCGTTTTCCAAGGCCGCGATCTTTGCAAGAGAAGGAGGGCTGGACGGTGTTGAAATCGACATGGGCCCCGAGTCACTTTTGCGCCAATTCCTCTCTCCCATAAGCAACCACCGGCAGGATGAATACGGGGGAAGCCTCGAAAACCGGATACGGTTCCCCATGCAGGTGCTTGAAAGAGTGAGCAAGGCAGTGGGCAGGGACTTCACGGTAGGAATCCGTCTCTGCGTGGATGAAAAGTTCTGGGGCGGAATCACTGCGGAGGAGTCCACAAAGATCGCGCATCGTTTTGAGATGACCGGGCGCTGCCATTTCATCAATGTTTCGCTTGGCACCTATTACAATCTCCATCTTGTCCTCGCTTCCATGCATACGCCCAATGGGCTCACCCTGGATCTGGCGGAGAAAACGAAAAAAGCAGTGAGCATCCCAGTGATTGCGAGCCACCAGATCGGGTTTCCCCAGATGGCTGAGGACATGGTATGCAAAGGCCAGGCGGATGCGATCGGGCTTGTGAGGAGCCTGATTTCCGACCCGGACGCCCCTCGAAAAGCTCGGGAAGGCCGCACTGAGGACATTCGCTATTGCGTGAAGGACAACAAGGGATGCCTCGGGAGAATTAACCAGGCCAAGACGCTCAGCTGCACTCAGAACCCGGAAGTGGGGTATGAGGAGATGGCGAGGGAAAGGTCGCATACCGCCGCAGCTGCCAAAAAAAAGGTAATGGTCGTGGGTGGCGGGCCCGCAGGGTTGGAGGCCGCAAGGGTTGCCAAAGCCAGAGGCCATGACGTCACTCTTTATGAAAAAGCGGAGGTTCTCGGTGGTCAGGTCAACCTGATCGGGAAGCGACCCGGCCGGCAACCCATGGCTGGGATCGTACAATACCTCAGCACCGCTTTGAAGAAACTCCAGGTCCCTGTCACCACAGGGGTAGAGGTGACTCAGGAGCTGGTTCTGGGTATGAAACCGGACGTGGTCATTGTCGCCACAGGCTCCAGGCCACGGGAGAGACCGGTTCCAGGCGACTATGGTCCCCCGCAGGTGCTCAACGTCTGGGAAGCCCTGAGCGGAAACTATTCCCTGGGGCAAAACGTGCTTTTTGTCGACGAAAACGGGGGCCACCATGCGAGTGCGACCGTGGAGCTTTTCGCGGATCAGGGCAAGAAGGTGACCATGGTGACCAGCGATCTTTTCATCGGCATTGAGTTGGCCTCCCTGGGGGATCTGTATCTCACCCGCCAGAGGCTGCTTCAAAAGGGGGTCACCTTCATGACCGACATTCTGATCGACCTGATCGCCGGCGACAAGGTGATGGGAAGAGATCTCTACTCTCACGAACCCTTGAGCTTTGAGGGCTATGAGACCATTGTGCTGGACATGG
>Ga0101944_10004603_pt1 | contig 16812 bp, 16 predicted proteins | sample DewCreD2012metaG_FD_75245 | JGI IMG/M metagenome (GOLD analysis project Ga0101944, IMG submission 75245) | Hot spring sediment bacterial and archeal communities from British Columbia, Canada, to study Microbial Dark Matter (Phase II) - Dewar... ...
TGTCGCAGCGTCGTCTTGTTCGTCAGGTCAACAACGTCGCTGAACGAGGACGCGAGCTCGGCGGCATCGGCGCCGCCGGCCAGCACGCTCCGCAAACCGAAGCGACTCCGCAGCGGCTCGACCAGCGCCGCGAACCGCTCGGCAGGCCAGCGCTTCGTCGTCCAGTTGGTCCCCGGCAGCAGCACCGCGTAAGGCACGCGCCGGTCGAAAAGCCGGTCAACGGCGCCCCGGTCGGCTTCCGTCACGCCGAACTCGAACCGCACCGGCCCGCGCGAGCAGCCGAGCGCCTCGGCGACATCGAGGTAGCGCTCGATGGCGTGCCGCTCGCCGCCTCGCGCCGCGACGCGATGCGTGTAGCAGAGCGGCGCCAACTCCCGCGCCGACGCGAAACCAACCCGCACCGGCGCCGCCGTCTGCATCCCCTTCGCCCGGCGGCCCGCCAAGTGGATCCTCAACCGCCTCGCCAACTATCTGGCCGGGCGCTGCATCCCCGACCTCAACTCCGGCCTGCGCGCGATCCGGCGCGACGCGCTCGAAGCGTATCTCCATCTGCTGCCGGAGGGCTTCTCGCTGACGACGACGCTGACGCTGGCGCTGCTGTGCGACGGCAAAGAGGTCGCCTACGTCCCCATCGACTATGCTCCGCGCCGCCGGGGACAGTCCAAAATCCAGCCGCTGCGCGACACCCAGCAAATCCTCATCACCATCCTGCGAACCGTCACCTATTTCAACCCGCTCAAGGTCTTCCTGCCGCTGAGCGCCGGGCTTGCGGCGCTGGCCGCCGCCGTGCTGATCTTCAGCGCCGCCTGCGCCGACCGGATCATGGACGGAACGGTTTCGGTCCTGACCATGGGTTCGCTGCAATGCCTTGTCTTCGGCCTGCTGGCGGACTTCATCGGCCATCTGCGCCGGCGCTGACGCGCACAATAGGCCGTCACATCCCGCCGTCTTCTGGCTTGAATCTCCGTCCGCTCCCGTCACAATCATTGGCTTCGCCGGCGCGGGGCTGGCCGGTCCAGCACTCCATGTGTGATTGTCATGATGCGCGCGCGCATGCAATCCATGAAACGGCGGGGACTTCGCATTTCGCTGATCCTTTGTGGGAGCGCCTGGATGATGGCTATGGCAACGCCGGTCCGCCCGGCTTCGCAGGTATCTACGCGGCAATTATCGAACGGGCTGCGGCTGGTTGTCGAATCCGCGTCGAACAACGCGATTGTCGCCGTGGTGTGCGTGTTCGAGGCGGCCGCCGGCGATGAGACGGACGCCGAATGCGGTTTGACGAACCTGACGCTGCGGATGCTGACGCGCGGGACGCGCTCGAAGACGGCCAGTCAGCTGGCCGAACGCATCGAATCCCGGGGCGCTTCGCTGTCGGCCGGCGCAACGGAGGACCACTCATACGTCTCGCTGGTCTGCCTGCGGGAAGACCTGTCGGCGATGCTGAGTCTGCTGCGGGAGGTGGTCTTCGAACCGCGATTCGATCCCGCTGAGATCGACAAGGAGCGCGAGACGATCCTCGCCGCCCTCAAGCGCCGGGAAGACAATCCGCTTGCCTTCGTCAGCCGCGAATTCCTGGCGGACCTGTATAAGGGGCACCCCTACGAACGCGACCCTCAGGGAACGTCTCAAACGCTGCCGGCGTTTGTGCCCCCGCATCTGGAGGCGCGGCACGCCGAAGTCTGCCGCGCGGATCAGGCGCTGGTCAGCGTCGTCGGCGACGTCGATCCGGAGTCGATGGCCCGTTCGTTCGGCCGCTGGCCCAAGCCGCCGGCGCCGGCCGCGGGGCGCTTCCGGGTCAACAAGTCGTTTTCGGGCGCGGCCATGACGTCGCGCGTCATTCACCGCGACGTCACCCAGGCCGTTCTGGCCACTGGGTTTGTCACGGCCAGTCTTTCCGACAAAGACTATCCAGCCGTCCGCGTCGCCAGCGCCATTCTGGGCGAGGGCATGTCTTCGCGGTTGTTTCTGACGTTGCGCGAGCGCGGGGGGCTGGCCTATTCGGTCGGCTCGGCGTCGGTTCCGCGCTTTGACAAGAGCTACTTGCTCTGCCACATCGGTTGCGCGCCCCAAAACACGGACGCCGCGCTGACGGGAATCCACCGGCAGGTCCAGCGGCTGCGCGAGGAGATGGTGGACGAGGAGGAGCTTGAACGGGCGCGCAATTATGTCGTCGGCAAGTGGCGCCTTTCGATGCAGACCAACGAGGCGCGCGCACGATTCCGCGCGCTGTGCGTCCTGGCGGGGCTGGGCTCGGACTATGAAGACCGGTATCCCGACATCGTTCAGGCCGTCACCGCTAATGATGTCCGATACGTTGCTCTAAAGTATTTCTCGCGGCCGGTGACAGTCGTCATCGAGCCTCACAGCCCGAAAGCCCAGCCTTGAGACACCTTCGCGCGTAATGCCAGCCCGTCCCATTTGTCCCATCCGACGGACTTGTCCCATACCAGACCGACCATTCCCATGACCTCAAAGGAACACCCAATGAGCGACGCCAAACTCACCATGGACACCATCGTCAGCCTGTGCAAACGCCGCGGCTTCATCTTCCCCGGCAGCGACATCTACAACGGCCTCGGCGGGACGTTCGATTATGGCCCCATCGGCGTCGAACTGAAGAACAACGTCAAGGCGGCCTGGTGGCGCGCAATGATCTATGAACGCGACGACATGGAAGGCCTCGACGCCGCCATCCTCATGAACCGCCAGACCTGGGTCGCCTCCGGGCACGTCGAAAGCTTCACCGACCCGATGGTCGATTGCCGCCAGTGCAAAAAGCGCTTCCGCGCCGACAACATGGGCCGCTTCCGGATTCTGTTTCAGAAAAACGGCGAAACGCACGATCCGGACATCGAGATCAACGCCGAGAGCTGGGAAGAGGCGGTCGAAAAGGCGGAGAAGAAACACAAGAACCGCATCAACGAGTTCTTCGCGGGCGGCGCGCCGCGGCTGTGCGTCCCCGGCGTTCCGAAATCCTGTCCCGAATGCGGCGCGCAGGGCAGCCTGACCGAGCCGCGCCTTTTTAACCTGATGTTCAAGACCTTCATCGGCCCCGTCGAGGATTCGGCCGGCGAGGTCTTTTTGCGCCCGGAAACCGCGCAGGGCATCTTCGTCAATTTCCAGAACGTCGTCACCTCGATGCGCCGCAAACTGCCCTTCGGCATCGCCCAGATCGGCAAGTCGTTCCGCAACGAAATCACGCCGCGCAACTTCATCTTCCGCACGCGCGAATTCGAACAGATGGAGGTCGAGTTCTTCTGCAAACCGCCCGAAAAATGCCAGCCCGGCGAGCGCACTGACGAGCAATGGCACGAATACTGGCTCGATCAGCGCTTCAACTGGTATCTGCGATATGGCATCCGCAAGGAAAACCTGCGCCTGCGCGCCCACGCCAAAGACGAACTGGCGCACTATGCCAAGGCGTGCTCGGACGTCGAATACCACTTCCCCATCGGATGGCAGGAACTCGAAGGCATCGCCAATCGCACCGACTTCGACCTTGCCCAGCACCAGAAGGTCTCGGGCAAGGACCAGATGTGGTTCGATCCGGCGCGCAACGAAAAATATCTGCCGTATGTGATCGAGCCGTCGGCCGGCGTCGATCGCTCCTCACTGGCCTTCCTGTGCGACGCCTATCACAGCGAAGTCGTTGAAGGACGCGAACGCGTCGTCCTCAAGCTCCACCACGCCCTCGCCCCCATCAAGGTCGCCGTCCTGCCGTTGCTGCGCGTGCGGCCCGACATCGTCGAACTGTGCGACAAGCTCGTCCTCGCCTGCAAGAAGCGCTTCTACGCCGTCTATGACGACACCGCTTCGATCGGCAAATTGTATCGGCGCCAGGACGAAATCGGCACGCCGTTCTGTGTCACCGTCGATGTCGATACCATCGAAAAAGACAACCAAGTCACCGTCCGCGAACGCGACACCATGGCGCAGGAACGCATCGGGGTTGACAATCTGGTCGGGTATCTGCAGGATCACCTGAAGATGGATTGAGCGCGCCTTGGAAAAAGGCGCGGAAAAGGATCGCAAGCCGTGACAGATCGAATCGAACTCAACCCACGCGTGTGCAATGGCAAGCCCGTGATTCGCGGGACGCGAATTCCCGTCTCGGTCATTCTGGATTGTCTGGCGGTTGGAGAAAGCTGGGAAGAACTGCTCAAGGGCTATCCTGAACTGACCCGCGAAGATATTGCCGCCGCGCTGACATACGCGAAAGACTCGATTGAGCATACCGACATCCTGCCCATTGCCGTCTGACGGAGCAACGGTATGCGCCTCTATTTGGATCAGATGCTCCGGATCGAAATGGCTGAGAGCCTTCGGATGGAAGGACATGACGTCCTGCGCGCCAGCGAAACTGGCCACGCGCGGGCCGAAGACGCGACGATTCTTGAATACGCTGTTCGCGATGACCGAACGCTTTTCACGTTGGATCACCATTTCGGGGATTGGGCGGTCCTGCCTTTGGACCGCCATCCCGGTGTCATACGAGTTTCCGTGATTCCTCCCATTTCGCCGAAGATCATCCGCGTCCTTGTTCCGTTTCTGCGGTCCGTTCCGCAAGAACAACTGCGAAACCACTTGGTGATCCTGTATCCGCATAGAGCAAGATGGATTGACACAACCACACAGCGATAGAGACCGGCGCCCGCAAGCGGTGAACACGGTGAACCGCGTCATCGAACTAAAGACTGACATTCTTAAGCTCTCGGCGCGATGACAGAATGAAGGAAATCCTTGGGGAAACCTTGCGCTTGGCGAGGCGTCTGGGGAGGGCTAATGTCCAAGCGAGCTCTGGCGCGGCGGAAACGAGGAACAATCATGAGAACGATGTCCACAACAGCCCACGTCGAGTCTGATGGTTGGATTCACGTGCAGGCCTTTCCCGATCTGGCCGGCCAGGAAGCGGAAGTGCTGTTGGTCGCCGAGCCACGGAGGCCATCCACGCCGATTTCCGACATCGAAGAGCGACGGTCGCGAATCAAGGCGGCGTTGCGTTATCTGCACGAATTGGGGCTTCCCAAGGGGGAATCTGACCCGGCGGAATGGCAGCGCCAGGAACGCGAAGACCGGCCCTTGCCGGGGCGGGCGTGACCATGCTTCTTGACAGCAGCATCTTCGTTGATTCTGATTTGCCGGTTTCCGCCCGCAACCAGGAATCCGTCTTGGGAATTACGCGGCGAATCTGTGAGGAAGGCGACGAATCCTGGAAACTGTGGCTGTTCGAGTTCGTGGACGATCTGCGGCGGCGCCCCGCGGAGGCGCTTATCGTCGATCCTCCGGTTCCCGAAACACCGCCGCGATTGCGCGCGCTGATCGCTTCGACCGTCGAAGCGCTGTGCGACGAACTGGATTTGCCGTGGCCGCGCTGGACTCGCGACGTCCCTTCGCTGCCGGAGCCGTGGTTTGTTTCCGGGATTGAGAATCTGAAGGCGACCGCTCTTGTCGAGTCGCCGGCATGGTTCCGCAAACGCAATATCTTTGTCCTGGGGAATTTCCTGGACCGACGGTAGCCATGCTTGACGCTTCCACCATCCGGCGCCTGTTCGAAGCGCTCAATAACGAGCTGGCCCAACGCGGCGTCACCGGCGAGGTGGGGCTTTGTGGCGGCGCGGTGATGTGTCTGGTGTTCGATGCCCGCCGCGCCACCAAGGACGTGGACGCGGTCTTCGCCCCGACACGCGAAATCCGCGAGGCCAGCGCCGCCGTCGCCGCCCGGTTCGGGATTTCCGACGACTGGCTCTATGACGCGGCCAAGGGCTTCTTCGACGCCGATCCTCCACGGCGCGACGTGATGAATCTGTCGAATCTGCGCGTCTGGGCGCCGACGGCCGAATACATGCTCGCGATGAAATGCGTCTCCGCGCGGTTTGACTCGAACGACCGCGACGACGCGCTGTTTCTCATTCAACGCCTCCATCTCAAGTCGCCCGATGAAGTCTTTGAGATCATATCGAGATACTACAAGAAACGGTTGATTCCTCCCAAGGCTCAGTTTCTTGTGGAAGAAATCTTCCATCCAGACTCGTGACCATCCCCGCCGACATCCTGGCCGCCCATCCCTGCCTTGATGAGTGGGCCATTCTCACCGCGTGGCGCGGGTCGATTGCGCATGGAACCTACGTCCCCTCCTCCGATCCCGGCAGCATTGACGACAAGGACGTGATGGCCGTTTGCGTCCCGCCCATCGAGTATTACTTCGGCCTGCGGCAGTTCGGTTCCGCCGGGACGCGGGAGATCAAACGCGGGGAGTGGGACATCGTCGTCTATGAGGCGCGCAAGTTCATCCGTCTCTTGTCTCAAGGCAACCCCAACGTCCTCATGATGTTGTGGCTGGAAGAGGAGGACTACATGAAGATCGCGCCCGCCGGGCGGCTCCTGATTGAAAACCGGCGCCTCTTCAGCGGACGCCACGTCTATAAGGCCTTCACCGGATACGCTTACAACCAACTCCAGCAAATGACCCAACAGGCCTTCCGGGGATACATGGGCGCCAAGCGAAAGGCCCTCGTCGAAAAACACGGATACGACTGCAAAGACGCCGCGCACCTTATCCGGCTCCTGCGCATGGGGATCGAATTCCTGCGCGATGGGCAATTGTGCGTTCGCCGCCAGGACGCCGCCGAACTGCTCGCCATCAAGCGCGGCGAGTGGTCCCTCGAACGGGTCAAGGCCGAAGCCGAACGCGGCTTTCGGCTCGCCGAACAAGCCTTCGCCGCCTCCACGCTTCCCCCCGGTCCCGACCTCGACGCTATCAACAACCTCGCCGTCGAAGTCATCCGCCGCGCGCTCGCCTCGCATTCCGCCACATAAGGCCGCATTAAAGAATCTCCTGGCCCTGCTTCGCAGAACCGAAAAACTACATTGACGCTTTAGGCCATAACCGTCTATAATTATTAGCAGATAAGGTCATAACCGGCAACTAAAAATGACCAGGGGGCGTCCCAATGATCGAAACAATCAAGTCCATCCTGCTGGACTTTCAGGAGACCCATCTCGAAACCGGTGTTCCCCGGCGCTTGCGCATCGAGACGGTTCGCGGCAAAGCCGCCGTGTGCATTGGCGTGCGCCGGAGCGGAAAATCGACCTGTCTGTTCCAGATCATCCAGCGGCTTTTGAACGGCGGCGTCCCGCGTGAAAATATCTTGTATCTGAACTTCTTCGATGACCGCCTTCACGACCTTCGACGAGACAGCCTGGGGCAAATCGCCGAGGCCTACTACTCGCTCTACCCGGAGAAAAAGAACGCCGAGACGGTCCATTGCTTTTTCGATGAAATTCAAACGGTTCCTGGTTGGGAGCCTTTCGTTGATCGATTGATGCGAACCGAAAAATGTCAGATATATCTCACGGGATCGTCGGCGCGGATGCTTTCCCGGGAGATCGCCACGCAGATGCGCGGCCGGGCGTTGTCGTGGGAGTTGTTCCCCTTTTCATTCCGCGAGTTCCTGGACTGGAAAGCCATTGATAGCGTCGGCGCGCTGTCCACCAAAAAACGTTTTCTAGTTCAAAAGGCTTTTGGAGAATACTGGGAAGCGGGGGGCTTCCCGGAGGTCCTGGGCTTAGACCGGCGCTTGAGAATCAAGATACATCAGGAATACTTTCACGCCGTCCTTTTCCGGGACTTGATCGAGCGCCATGACGTTTCTCATCCCAATGCGGTTGCCGATCTGGCGCGCTGGCTGGTGGACAACACGGCTTCGCTGTATTCGGTCAACCGTCTCACGGGATACCTGAAGGCGCTGGGGCACAAAGCGCCTCAATCGGCGGTGTCGGATTATCTCGAATGGTTCGAGGACGCTTATTTTCTGTTCTCCGTGCGGCTATTCGACGCCTCCCTGGCGCGCCGCAATACCAATCCCAAAAAAATATACTGCGTCGATCACGCCCTGGTCACATCTGTGTCGCCAGGGATTCTCATCAACTCCGGCCATCTCCTGGAGAATCTCGTCTTCATGGCGCTTCGGCGTCTTTATCCCCAAATTTTCTATTACAAGACAAGAACCAGCAGGGAAGTGGATTTTGTTGTCCCGGAGCGGAATCGAACGCGCGCATCCGCCGTTGCGGATGCCACCTCTGCCCAAATGCTGGTCCAGGTGTGCGAGTCGCTGGCCGAACCGCGAACGCGCAAACGCGAAACGGCAGCCTTGAGTGAGGCGATGGCCGAACTGGGCTTGAAGTCCGGAACCCTTGTGACCAGGAACGAAGAGGAGCGGATTGATGCCAATGGCGGGACCATCGAGGTGGTCCCGATATGGCGCTTCCTGCTCGATCTGCCCGAATCGGCGCAATAATCGCCTGTCTTTTGCGCATCCTTGTTTGGATCGGAGAAAAAACTCGCAGCGCCGCAACAAAACGCCCGGCGCGGCGTTTAAGTATGCAGGAAGAAAACGAACATGGGAATCCCAGACGAAAACGGGGGCCACAATCCGGGAGGAACACGGGAATGAAAATCGGCGAGTATCTTCAGCAGCGACGCGCCCTCTCGCATTTTCTGGAACTGCTCATCCTGTTCACGCTGGCGCTGGTCGCGGCGTCGGTGGTCATTCCGTCTGACTTGCTCTCGGGAGGACGGAGCACACGGCTGTTTGGGATTTTCTCCAAGTCCCCACTCAACCAGGGCGGAGGAGTTGCAATTCCCGTCTTGTTGCTGCTGGTCTATTCGCGCTGCTTCCGACGTCCACTGTGGTTTCTTCTCGCCGCAATTGCTTCGTTTGGCGCGATTTTCGGCGGCCTTCACTACTTCGTTACGTTCCCCATGATGCGCACTATCGAACAAAGCATTCAAGAATCCGCGCCGTTTCTTGCCATGCCGTTCTATCCGAGGGACTGGTTTCGCATCCCGTTCGTCTGCCTCCCGCTCCGGAGATTCGTTGAGTTCGCGCTGCCGTTCGTCTTCGGCGTCGCGTGCGGAGCAGAAAGATTCCGGCCGTGGAAATCTGCCTCAGGCTATGGAGTAGCCGCCGTCATCATGACTGTTTTTTGTACGGCCCCTCCGCCTTGGGCGGGGCGTGATTGGCAGCGGTGTTGACAGGCCTGGCTCTGGGTTTGGTCGCGCTGTTTCGCGTCGCGGTCAACGTACATCTCTCACATCAACGCAGCCTGTGGCTGGGACTCATACGTCTTGCGCAGTTGGCAAAGCAGCCGCGCCGCGCGCCCGGGCATCTGGCCCCTGTCGTTTCCCAGATCTCGACGCCCGCGCCATCGCCGTCCGCGCTGTTCCGGCAGAATCCGGAAATGGATCGCGCCCTTGCGGAGCAACTCGGCCTGCCGCTTCGCCGCTCGTCCGGCGTCTATGTCGCCATCGCGCTGCCAACCTGGGATGAAATCCGCCGGAGTCTGAAGGCGCCACACATGGATGCCGGTTCCCTTGCCCGCCTTCAAAACGAACGCCGGCAGCTGCTCGACGAATTCGCGGTTCCGTGAGAATGGGATGCGCCCGGCGCGCCGCAATCTGAGATGGCGCGGGAGGTCGCCCTTGATTTGCCGCCGCATCTGTGGCGCACTGACCGCCTTGCGGGCGGCGCAGTCCATGATTGACCTCCATGTTCATTCCACGGCTTCGGATGGTTCGGTGAGTCCGGCCGCGCTGGTGGCGCTGGCGCGCGCGAAAAAGATTCGCGTCCTCGCCCTGGTCGATCATGACACGGTCGCGGGCTTGTCCGAGTTTTATGATGCGGCGGCTCGGAGCGACGGCGCCGTCACGGCCATCGGCGGCATCGAGATCAGCGCCCTCGGCTGCGGCGCCGGCGCAGGGGCGCACGTCCACGTCCTCGGATACGGCGTCCCGGCGCATGTATCCGAATCCTTCGCCCGAACCCTCGCCGATTTCCAGGCCGCGCGCGATTCGCGCGGCGGCGCCATCCTCGAGAAACTCCGCAGCCTGGGATTCGACATCAGCCTCGACGAAGTCCGCGTCACCGCCCAGGGCGAGGTCTTTGGACGCCCCCACATCGCCGACGCGATGATCCGCCGTGGCTTCGTCCGCGACAAGCTCCACGCCTTCGAGGAATACCTCGGCCAGGGCGCCAAGGCCTACGTCGAACGCGACCGCCCCACCGCCATCGAGGCCGTCCGCGCCCTGCGCGGCGAAGGATTCGTCCCCGTTCTTGCTCATCCTCCGCATATGCGCCTGCCCGAGCCGCTGCTGGACCGCTTTATTCAGGAACTGCGCGGGGCCGGCCTGTTGGGCCTCGAAACTCACTACTCGACCTACACCTCAGACGAAACCGCGCTGTGTCAGCGGCTGGCCGCGCGCTTCGGCCTCCTCAGCACAGGCGGCTCGGATTTCCACGGAGACAGCAAACCCGACATCACCCTCGGCGTCGGCCGCGGCCATCTGCGCGTCCCCGACGCCCTGGCCGGCAAACTCCTCGACGCGATCGCCCGGATTCGAGACAAGCCATAAAGGACGCGATTGCGAACTGCGCGCATCTCATCATTCAGCGCGGTGGCGGCGCCGGGAGTCAGATCGATCCGCGGCGTGGGCGCCGCAAGCAGGACCGAAAGCGCCGGAAAAGTCCTGGAGTCTTGGATTGTCGGTGTGAAGGCGCGCATGTCCGTGTGTCTCCGCGTTCGTCCGTGTCTGTCCGTGGTCTGCGCTTTCATGGCAAGACCTCCTTGCGTGAATGATAACGCCAGCAGTTCCGACTCACATTTCGACTTCGCGTCGAGGGAGTCCTGGGTCCTCAGAGCGAAGGAATGCAGGAGTGGACGCTTCTGACACCGGTCAAGCAAGGGCGAGACTCGTCCCAACAGGCCCAATGAAGCGCAGAAGATAGTCAATCCTGTGCTCCTTCCGCAAAGTTCACCACGGTTTGACTCCAGGAATGAATCCGGTCGAGAAGCCCCGCTGAAGCGGGCTTCCACGATAAGAGGCGCGCGGGTCCACCGTCTGAAGACGGTGGCTGACGGGGTGTCGGCGGAAGCCGACAAATCAAAATTTGCTCTGGCCCCTCATCGCGATCAGCCCTACTGAGACGCGCGCCCGTTGCCCGACGCCTAAAGGTCTGTGGGCCAGTGTTCGATGAGAAAGAGAAGCTCCAAGGGGCTGGGGTCCCCCTGAGCGCAACGGGCGTTGACCGATGCGCAGGGGGCGTCCTATCCTATGGGTTGTGCGCGCGGTCACTGCCGGGCGGAGGGCGTTGTCATCTTTCCGCAGGCCGTGTGGGGGCCGCGAAGCAACTCATACGGCAATGGTGGCGATGGGTCTGTATTCTGCCGACATCCTGAAGCAGGTGCGCGAGGCGCTGGATCCGATTGCCGTCCTCAAGTTGATCGGTTACCGGACGGACACGATCCAGCAGAGCGGAGACGTGATCCGGTGCTTTTGTCCCATCCACAAGGAAGCGGTCTTTCGCACGCTGACGATCGACGCCAAAACGCGGCAATACAAATGCAGTTACACGATGTGCGATGGGGCCCGCGGCGGCGACCTGATTGACTTGGTGGCCAAATGCGCGGGCGCCGATCCCGACGAGACCGTCCAGGCCTTGGTCGAAAAACTCAAGATTCCCGTCACGCTGCCCCCGACCGCGGCCACCATCGAGCGCGTCCTCGAGCTGGCCGGACGCAGCCTCGAGCAGGGGCAGTTTGCCGAGGCGGTCCGCCGTTACGAAGAGGCGCTGGCCGTGCAGCCCGAACGGGTTGCCGCGCTGCAAGGATTGATGCAGGCCTGCGAGGGCGGGCGCGACGAGGAGGGATTCCTGAAGGCGGCCCGGAAACTGGCCGCGATCTTTGTCCGCGACTCCCGGCCCCAGGACGCCGCAGCCCTGTGCCAGCGCATCCTCGAATCCCGGCCCGACGACGAGGAGGTCCTGGCGCTGTGCGCGCAATCGCATGCCGCCTGCAACGAGCGGACCCGCGCCCTCGAAATCTACATGCGCCTGGCCGATGTCCTCGAAAACAAGGGCCAGTTTGACCGCGCCATCGAGGTCTATCGCGCCGTCGAAAAAATGGACCTGGACATTGTCGATGTCTTCCCCCATCTCATCGACGCCATGGTCGCCAGCGACCGGACCGCCGAGGCGCTGAATGAAACCGAGGAAAAACTCGCCCGCTACACCCAGGCCGGCGAATGGGACCGCGCCTTGGAATGCATGAAGGCCATCTTTCATCTCGACGAACAGCGCGACGACATGCGCCGCCGCTACATCGAAACCTGTCTCGAAGCCGGCCCGAACGACGCCCGGCTCGAAGGCGCCCTGGACGCGCTCGAAGAACTCGTCGAACGCCATGCCCTGTTGGATGCCGCCGCCATGCGCGATGCCCTGCTCAAGGCCTGGCCGCGCCATCCCCGCCTGATGAAACTGGCCGCCCTCATCCACGAGGCCAGCGGCGAGGCCGACGCGGCCGCCCAGTCGCGCATTGCGCTGGCCGATCACCTCGGCGCCGCCGGCGCCGAAGTCCAGGCGAGAAGCATCCTCGAAGAACTGCGCCGCCGCCATCCCGATTCGATCCCCGTCCTGTCGCGCCTGGCGCGGATGTATCGCAACAGCGGCGAAACGGCCAACGCGCTGGACGCCTTCAAGCAGATCGTCGCCCAGCTCGAGCGCGCGAGCGCCTCAGGCGGCGGCAATGGTCATGGCGAGGAGGTTCTGCCGACGCTCCAGACCATCTGCGACATGGCGCCGGAAAACCTTGAGGCCCAGTATCAGTTCATCCGCGTGGCGCTGGCCTCGGGCCAGGCGCCCCGCGCCGTCGGACACATCCAGCGCCTGCTGCGCCGCTTCGAAGACGCCCGCCACTTCGCCCCGGCGCTGGACCTCATCGAGCGGCACGGCCAGCTCGTTCCCGATCAAGGCGGCGTCCTGTCGCTCAAAGCGCGCTGTCTCGATGCGCTCGAACGGCCCGACGACGCCCGCGCGGCCCTGGCCGAAGCCTGCCAGGCCTACGCCCGGGCCAACGACGCGCCCGCCGCCCTTGACGCGCTCCAGCGCTTCGTCCAGCGACACCCTGACGACACGATCGCGCTCGATATGCTGATGGACTGCCGCCGGCGCATGCGCCAGGCGCCCCCCGGCGCCGGACCCCTGCGCGACGCCCTGCTCAAGAGCCTCGAGCGCAGCGACGCCACCGGCGTCAAGCGCATTCTGCCAAAGTTCATCGATGCCGCGCCCCGCGACGCCGAAACGCTCGAATCGGTCCTGCCGCAACTCCTCGACAAGGGCATGCGTCCGGCCGCCGTCACCGTCTGCGACCGCCTGATTGAAACCTTCACCGAACGCGGCGCCACGCGCAAGGCGCTCGAATATGCCGCGATGCGCCTGAGTCTGGCGGCCGACCAGCCCGATTCGATCCAACGCGCGCTCGGCATCGCCCGCGCGGCCCGCCGCTTCGGACCCGTCGCCGCCGCGCTGCTCGAATGGGCCCGCGTCCAGGAAGACCTCAATAACACCCGCGCCGCCATCGACCTGTTCGAAACCCAACTGCGCGACTTCCCCGAAGATAACGACCTGCGCGGGCAGTTCCTCGTCTTCCTGGCCGAGGGCGAACTGCGGCCCGACATCGAACGCCGCGCCCTCCAGATCGCCACCGAATGGGCCCGCTCGCGCCACGCCGCCGAGGCCGAACGCTTTGTCCGCGAACGGATTGCCGGCGATCCCGACAACCTGCTGTGGGGCGAAATCCTGCTGACTCTTCTCCGCGAATCCGGCCAGAAGGAAGCCTGGCGCGACCATTGCCTGGCCTTTGCGCAAAGACTCGCCGCCCAGCACCAGTATGGACGCATCATTGACATCCTCGGACAACTGCTCGAAAGCGACCCGCTCAATGTCGCCGCCCGACAGCAAATCATCGCCGCGCTGCGCGCCCTGCGGCGCATCCCCGAAGCCGGCGCCCATGCCCTGCGCCTGGCACGCCAGCTGATCGACGCCGGACAGACCACCCAGGCCGAAGCCATCCTGCGGCGCGCCGCCGAACTGGCCCCCGAAGACGCCCCGCTGCGCGCCGCCCTCGCGGCCTGCTACCAGACGCTGGGCGACGCCGACTCCGAACGCCGCGAACGCTGGCGCCTGGCCGATCTGCACGAAAAAAGCGGCGCGATCGACCTGGCCATCGCCGAAATCCAGCGCATCCTCGAACGCGATCCGGCCAATACCGACGCGCGACGCCGATTCGAAACCCTGCGCACGCGCAACACGTCGATTGACCAGGCCGTCGAGCAGCATTCGGCCCAGGCCGCCTCGCACCATGAATCCGGCAACGTCGAGTCGGAAATCGCCGCCTACCAAGCGGCTGTCAAACTCAAGCCGGCCGACACGGGTCTGCGCCGGCGGCTCGCCCAAGCCTATTTTGATTCCGGCGCCGCGTCGCAGGGCATCGAACAACTCGAAGAAGTGGCCCGCCGCTATTTCAGCGCCGCCTCGTATGACACGGCCCTCGCCCATGCCGACGAAATCCTGGCCATCGATCCGGCCCGGCTGTCAGCCCGCAGATTGCGCGCCGAATGCCTCGCCCGGCTCGGCGACGACCGGCGCGCCCTCGAAGAGTTCCTCAAAATCTCCGAAAATCTCAGCGCCGCGCCCGCCCCGGCGGCCGAACCCGAGGACGATCCGCTCGAGGGCGCCCTGGACCTGGTCGAGGAATACTCCTTCGATCACTTCGTCGTCGGCAGTCCGAACAACTTCGCCTACGCCACGTGCATGGCCGTCGCCCGCGCCCCCGCCCAGCAATACAATCCATTGTTCCTGTATAGCGACGTCGGACTGGGCAAAACGCATCTGCTCAACGCCATCGCCAACCACCTGGCCCGCGCCTTTCCCGACATGAAGATCGTCTATGTCAGCGCCGACGACTTCGCCTCGCGCCTGGTCGAAGCCATCTCAAACAATCGCATCCGCGCGTTCCGCAACCGCTTCAAGAACGCCGGCGCGCTGATGATTGACGACATCCAGTTCCTCGCGGGCAAGGAGCGCGCCCAAGAAGAGTTCTTCAACATCTTCAACACCCTGTTCCAGGCGCGCAAACAGATCGTGATCACCAGCGACCGGCCGCCCAAGGATCTGGCGCCGCTCGAGAAACGCCTGCGGTCTCGCTTCGGCGCCGGCGTCGTCGTCGATATCCAGCGCCCCGACCAGGAAACCCGGGAAGCCATCCTGCGGCGCGACCGCGCTGCGCTGGGACAGGACGCCGCGTTTCCCGACGAAGTCATCCAGGAAGTCGCCCGCGCCATCGACACCAACGTCCGCGAACTCAAGGCCGCCTTCCGCCAGATTCTGGCCAATGCCGAGGTCTCCGGACGCCGCGTGACAGTCGAGGATGCGCGCCAGGTCCTTGAACGGCTGCGGGGAAATTGAGGTTTCCGACCATGTCCGCCGAACGCGACATCACGCAACTGTTCCGCGGCCTGCAATTGCTGATGGCGCCCGATAATCGCATCTACCTGTTCGCCATCATCGGCTCCGTCATTGTCCTCATCCTCTTTTATGTCGTCATCCCCATGATCCGCAAGGTCTCGCGCCGAAAAGAGTCGGCGGCGGGCCTGGCCATGTCGTTTGAAGACCTGGACAAAATGCAGGGCAAGGGGCTGTTGACCGAGGATGAACTCAAGCGTGTGCGCCAGAGTTTGGCCAAACGCTACCTCGAAGAGCAGACGCGTTCGCGCGCCCGAGTGGACGAATTGATGACGGTGGCCGCCGAAGCTCTGAAAAAAGCGCCGCCATCCTCGGCGCCCGCTTCGCCGCCGGAGCAACAAAACAATGGCCCGGTATGAAGATTGATGTGAACATTCTCAAGACCGGCGTGTCCGCAGGTCCCGGCCGACAGACTTGTCATTACCCACTTCTCGGATGGTTGGATCCGCCCATATGAGCGCGACCCGATCTTTTGATGTTGATGGTAGCTGGGAGAGTCCGTGCGAAAACTCCGGGGCGTTTGGGCTTGTCTGATGGGGGTCTGGCCTGTCGGACGTGCGCCAGCGATTTGGAGTGTGGCGGCGAGGGCGGTTTCGAGACGCCGCCTTGAATCGCCATCGCCTGCTCATTATCCTGAATCCGTCAGTAGCGGCCCACGGAACATACTGAAAAAAAGGCGTTGAATGTAATTTGGACCGGTCTAAACTGCTCTGAACGCAAGGGGTGCGCTCCCGAAAACAGCGCGATCAAGGAAAAATTGAAATGGCGGAACTGACAGTCGCCACCCATCAACGCGAAGAGTGGGTCAATGTGACCGGCGCCGTCCAAGATGCCGTCGCGGCCAGCGGCGTGCGAGAGGGACTGTGCGTTGTGACGGTTCCGCACACCACGGCCGGCCTTGCCCTCCAGGAAAACGCCGATTTGGACGTCGTCAGCGACTGCCTGATGGCCCTGGACCGGATGGTTCCCGCAGGTCTGCCCTTCCATCATTCCGAAGGCAACTCGACCGCGCACGTCAAGAGCGTCCTGACGGGCGTGAGCGCCACGCTGCCAGTCCAAGACGGACGCCTGGTCCTGGGGACATGGCAGGCCATCTACTTCTGTGAATACGATGGTCCGCGCCGGCGGCGGCTGCGGATCGATCTGGTTTCGAGGATATGATGCCAGCAGCGCCTCAGATTCTGTATGCCTGCCCCAGCGATGATTGCGTGGTCCTGAGAGTCGTCGGCCGCGGATCGTTTCAAAACTCCGTGGCCCTGAAGCGGACCATCCAGGAGATGCTGGCGCGCAACGCCGACATGTCGTTCATCATGGATCTGCGCGAATGCAGCGCCATGGACAGCACGTTCATGGGCGTGCTGGCCGGCGTGGGCCTCAGTCAGCGTCAGGGCGACAAGCCGCGCCTGACGCTGGTCAACACCAATCCGCACGTCAAGCGTCTCCTCGACACGCT
>Ga0101944_10004605_pt1 | contig 16807 bp, 13 predicted proteins | sample DewCreD2012metaG_FD_75245 | JGI IMG/M metagenome (GOLD analysis project Ga0101944, IMG submission 75245) | Hot spring sediment bacterial and archeal communities from British Columbia, Canada, to study Microbial Dark Matter (Phase II) - Dewar... ...
CATCGTTTTCAAGAGCCAAAAAGCCCAAAACCAGCCGTAATTTTGACTGCTTCTCGTTTGTCAAGGTTCTATCGCTCTCGGCGCAGATACTGCGCCGTTTTCGCCAACTCTAAACTCAAGTAGTTATATGTGTGATTTCTTTACCTGTGGCGACATCCCAAATACCGACTGTTCCGAATCTGCCAATTAAAAATACTCGTTTACTGTCAATACCTTCGCCAATCACTGGCTAGAAACCGGCTGAGAAACCGGGTGAATCGCGCCTAAACGGGCGATTTGCTGGAAAATCTCGGCTAATAAATTAACGTGAGTTCGGGTTAGGCAACCAGAGCAGGCAGAGTGCCTAAGCCGAGAGAGGGTTTCTTGGGCTGACGACAATAGGCAATCAGGCCGCAGAAAGATGCACCGGTGAGTAGTTACCCCTATTTTACTATTGCCGATAATGTCTAATATTTTGCGCTATCCCCGGAGACCCCATGACCCTCAAACTGACTCTCACCGTATCCCCACAGGCCGATTTTACGGGCCTGGTCATCACCCCTGCCCTTGCCCCGGAAATTGTCACCCACGAGACGGCTGGCAAGGAAACCGGCGACATCCGCAGCCTGGGCGGGCAGACTCTGCTCTCGCTTGGGCCGCAGAAAAAACTGTCGCTCGAAGCGCTTCGCAAAGCAGGTGGAATGCTGGCAAAGTGGCTGTCTAAGAATAACGTGCCAGCCGCCGGACTGGAACTGAATCCGCTCTTTGGGCTGGGGCTGCCGCCCGTTGCGGCGGTCCATGCCCTGGCCGAGGGGCTGTTGCTTGGGGCGTTCACCTTTTCGGCGTACAAGTCGGAGCGCGAGGACAAAGAATCAGCCTTGAACCTGTTGATAGACGGCAAAACCGGTCCCAGCCTGGAAGAACTCGAGCGGACTGTCCGAAAGGTGGAAATCGTCGCCGGGGCGGTCAATCTCACCCGCGAGTGGTCCCACGAGCCACCCAACGTCATCAACCCGGTCACGCTGGCGGAGCGCGTTCAAATACTGGCGGGGGAAGTCGGCCTGAAATGTACCGTGCTGGATGACAAACAACTGACCGAACTGGGCGCAGGCGCGATGGTGGCGGTCGGGAAAGGCTCGAACACCCCCGCGCGGCTGATTATTCTGGAACACGCCGGAACCGCAGGCGGGCAGCCGGTGGCGCTGGTGGGCAAGGCGCTGACGATGGATACCGGCGGCTACTCCATCAAAACAACCGAGGGCATTGTCGGCATGAAATACGACAAATCCGGCGGGATGGCGGTCATCGGCGCAATGGTGGCGGCTGCCAGGCTGGGACTCAAAACCCCGGTCGTTGGCGTGATTGCGGCTGCCGAGAACATGATTTCGAGCGCGGCCTACCGTCCCGATGACATCCTGAAAGCGATGAACGGGAAAACAATTGAAATCGTCAGCACCGATGCCGAGGGCCGCCTGGTGCTGGCCGACGCGCTGACCTACACAGAGCGCACTTTCAAGCCGCGCGCCCTGATTGATATCGCCACCCTGACCGGCGCGGTGGTGATTGCGCTCGGTTCGGTGCGCGCCGGGCTGTTCAGCACCAGCGATGAACTGGCCGAGGCGCTTTACCAGGCCGGGGAACGCACGCACGAGCGACTCTGGCGGCTGCCGCTGGATGAGGACTATTTCGAGCAAATCAAGGGTGATGATGGCGACATTAAAAACAGTGGCGGGCGCAAGGCTGGCAGCATTATCGGCGGCATGTTCCTCAAACAGTTCGTGACCAGCGAAACGCCCTGGGCGCATATTGACATGGCCGGGGTAATGGGCGCCGAAAAAGATTTGCCCTACTGTCCCAAAGGCGGCATGGGCTTTGGCGTGCGTTTGTTCCTGGAATACCTGGGAACACTGGAATAACTCATGCAAATCCCTAAAGGCGTGGCAAACCTTTAGGGATTGATTTTCTTCGGGAAGGAGGCGTAAAACATGAGTGAACATCACATAGATACCAGCGATGTTCGTTTTTTCTGCGGCCAATCGCATCCTGCGCTGGCGCAAGAGATTGCCAACGACCTGGGCGTGCCGCTGGAGAAATCACAATTCCGACGCTTCAGCAACGACTGCATCGAAGTCCAACTGGGCGCCAGCGTGCGCTCAAGGAACGTGTATATCGTGCAATCGCTGGTCAGGCCGGTCAGCGAACATCTAATGGAGTTACTCATCATGCTCGATATCGCCCGCAGCGCCGGGGCGGCCAGCGTTCACGCCATCATCCCATACTATTCCTACGCCCGCTCCGACAAAAAAGACGCGCCGCGCATCTCGATTACCGCCCGCCTGGTGGCCGATTTGTTGACGACCGCCGGAGCGACGCACGTCATGACCATGACCCTGCATTCGCCGCAGGTGCATGGCTTTTTCAGCGTGCCGACCGATGTTCTCACCGCCCGCCCGGAGTTTGCCGGATACTTCAAAAATCGCAAACTGGAGAAGACCATCGTCGTCTCGCCGGATGTAGGCCGCGCCAAATCAGCAGTTCGTTTTGCCAATATGCTCGGATTACCCGCAGTGGCCGCCCACAAAGAGCGGATTTCGGACACCGAGGTCAAAATCGGCGGGCTGCAAGCGCGGTTGCTGCGCAAGTACAAACGGGCGCTGGTCTATGACGATGAAATTGCCACCGGCGGCTCGGTCTTCGAGGTTTGCAAAACATTGGCCCAAAACGGCGTGGAAGAGGTGATACCCATTTGTACGCACGGCGTTTTCACGGCAAAAGCGCTGGAACACCTGGCGCAAATTCCGCAAATCGTGGAAATCGTCACCACCGATACCGTCCCGCCGCCTGCCGAACGTCCCCCGCGCCTGACCATCCTGCCGGTGGCAAAGATTTTCGGCGAGGCCATCTGGCGCAACGCCACGCACCAATCTATCGGCGGATTGTTTTCGTACTGGCAGGAACCAGAACACCTATAGGTAAGGACGCCCCATGACCGCTTATGTGATTGTTGATATAGAAGTCACCGACCCTGAAGGGTACGCCGAATACAAGAGCCTGGCCCCCGCGGCAGTTGCGCTCTATGGCGGCAAATACATCGCCCGGGGCGGCCAAACCGAGAGGTTGGAAGGAGACTGGCAGCCCAGTCGGCTGGTGATTCTCGAATTCCCGTCCATCGAACAGGCCAAAGCCTGGCTCCACTCGCCCGAATACGCCCCGGCGCGCGCCCTGCGCCATCGCTATGCCAATTCCAACATGGTGGTTATCGAGGGAATATGAGCGAGAAGCCAATCACGCAAGGACGGACGGCGGAAATCTACGCCGGGGAAGCCGGAACGATTCTCAAAGTGTACCGGGCAGGGTTTTCCCGCGAAGATGCTGCTTACGAAGCCAACATCGCCAGCAAAGTGCAGAAAGCGGGTGTTGCCTGCCCACGCTTTTACGAAATGACCGAATTCCAGGGGCGTCCGGCGCTGGTGTATGAGCGCATTGACGGCCCAACAATGGCCGAACTGGTCTTCAAAGGCCCCTGGCGCATTCCACAACTAGCGCGGCGCATGGCGCGCCTGCACCGGGAAATGCACGCGCCCATCATCGCCGCCGACCTGCCCTCGCAACGAGAAAAATACATCCGACGCATCGAAACCTCCGACATCCTGCCCGCCGATTTGAAGAAAACGCTGCTCGAAAGGTTCTCCACCCTTCCCGACGACCGCCGCCTGTGTCACGGAGACTTCCACCCTGGCAACATCCTGTCCCCAAACGGGCGCGACCTGACCATCGACTGGATGGATTGCTCCGTCGGGCATCCGCTGGCCGATGTGGCGCGCACTTCCATCTTGTTGCTGGGCATGTCGGCCACCACCGGCAATCCACTGATCCGGTGGAGTGTGAACTGGTTTCACGGAATCTACCTTCGTGAATATGCTTTGGGAAGCGCAGGGAAAACACTCTACCGCGCGTTCCTGCCCATCGTGGCCGCCGCGCGCCTGGCAGAGGGGATTCCCGAATTACAAGACTGGCTGCTGGCGCAAACGTACCGAATACAAAATGGGTGAATCGCCACCTACCCGGCGCGCGTTTTTCGCAGTAAGGCCAGAAACATAAAAGCCGCCGTAAACCGGCCAATGGACGAGAGGATGAAAATCCAATCGTACCCCCACGAGAAATCAATCAACGCGCTGCCCAGGGCCGCGCCGCCTGCCAGCGCAATTGTCACCACCACCTGAAAAATGGCCGAGTAGCGCGCCCGCCGGTTTTCGGGCATAAAAACCAACAGGAAATTGAACGAAGCCAGTTCGAACGCCCCCCAGAATATCCCAGCAAAAGAGTTGATAATCAGGACGTGCCACAATTGCCCGGCAAACAGCCACAGGATGGGTAGAACGGGAACCAGAAACATACTAACCATTTGCAGCCGACCCGCGCCCCAGCGGTCGGCCAATTCGCCCATCTTGCGCTGGGTCAGCACCCTGGTCACATTGGCGGCAATCGCGGCCAGCCCAATCATGGCCGCCGTAAACCCCAAATCCTGGGCCATGTAAACGTTGAAAAATGGCCCGGCGATGTTGAGCGAGAGATTCCAGACCGCCATCGCAATACAAAACTGAAAAAAAAGGGGGGAGGAGTGAAAATCCTGCCAGACTTCCGTTAAAGAGAGTTTCAACGCGCTTTGAACAGGCTGCTGCCCCGCTGAATCTTGGATTCGCCAGAAAAAATACGTGGATACCATCCCGGTCAGGAACGACAGCCCCAGCGCCAACTGGTAGCCCTGCGGCGACCCAACCCGGGTGATAAACTCGCCCATCAGGTACGTCACCACGATACCGGCGATGACCATCACGAAGTTGCGCGAACCGAAATAGCGCCCGCGCCCCTGCATTGGCACGATGTCGCCGGTCAGCGACATCCAGGCCGGGAAAGCCAGGTTGCCTGCCGCGCTGCGGATGACGCCCAGCGTAATGACCAGCCAGATGAGCGGCTGGCCGCTGGCCGGGAACGGGGCAAGCGCCATAGCCAGCAGCATGATTCGCGCCAGCAGGCCGCCAAAGATGACTGTAAACTCCTTGCGGCGGCCATATTTCTCGACGATGAACGCGCCCGGCAAGAGAGCGAGCGCCGCCGCCAGGCTGGAGAGCGCGCTGAACCACCCCACCTGCGCCCCGCTCGCGCCAACAGCCAGCAGGTACAGGGTCAGGTAGTTAATCGGGACGGTATCGCTGGCAGCGGCAAACAGACCGTCGAACCAATAGCGATACAGATTGTGGCGCGATTCGGCAGGCAGGGCGTTGGCCCAGTCGCCGCCGGTAACGAACAAGCGGGCAGAGTGACGAAGTTTGTTGAGCATAAGAGGGGAAGAGATTTATACCAGACCGCGCCCAAGTTTAACACGCAGGCCGCCGTTGTTGAAGGTCAGGGAAGATTCCAGTTTCAAGCCCGTGTGACCAAGCAGGAATTCATCGCTCGATAAAATGGCTACACGCCAGCCAGGGAATTTTGCGCGCAGGACGTTGCCAAACTGGGCGTACAGGTTGCGCAAATCCTTGCCCTCGCTGACCCGCACGCCATAGGGAGGGTTGGTGACCACCCAGCCCTTGCGCGCGGGAGGATGCACGGCGGAGACGGCCTGTACTTCAAATTGGATGAGGTGATTTACGCCTGCCCGACGGGCGTTTTCTTGCGCGCTTCGGACTGCGCCGGCGTCGCGGTCGGAGGCCAGGATAGGCGGAACGTTCGACGTTGAATGTTGAACGTTGGAACGTATTTCACGCCAAAGGTTTTCGTCAAAATTGGGCCAATCCATGAATGCGAAGCGGCGATTCAGCCCCGGGGGGATGTTCAGGGCCAGCAGCGCGGCTTCGATGGGAATCGTGCCGGAGCCGCAGAACGGGTCTAATAGCGGGGATTGGGCGTCCCAGCCCGAGGCCAGGAGCAGAGCGGCGGCCAGCGTCTCGCGCAGGGGAGCTTTGGCGGTGGCGAGACGGTATCCGCGCCGGTGGAGCAGCGCGCCAGACGAATCGACGCTGACGGTGCATTTGTCATCCACCAGGCGGGCCAGAATCAACTGGGGCAGATTGCCGCTCTCCTCGTCGTCTGTTTCGTCCGCGGTTGCACTGCGGAGGCGAACGGAGGGTTTCCCCAGCCGGGCTTCGAGGGCGGTCAACAGCCGCTGGGCAACGGCTTCGGAGTGGTAGAGTTTCGATTTGTGGCAGGTGACGCGCAGGGCAACCGGCTGGCCGGGGGTCAGGAAGCGTTCCCAGGGCAGGCGCGAGGCTTTTTCAACCAATTCGGGGAAACTGCGCGCCATGAAGGGCATGCCCAGCCGGACGAGGATGCGCGAGGCGGCGCGCAGGTGGAGATTGGCGCGGTAGAGGGCCTCGAGGCCGCCTTTGAAGTGGAGGGAGTCTGATGCGTGATGAGTGCCGAGTGATTCTTTGGGGGAAGATAATGCCGGTTTAACGGCGGGCAGAGACTCAGCGGGGAGGAGTCCGAGGCGGGAGAGTTCGAGGGCCGTAATTGATTCGATGCCGGGAGCAGTGACGGCGAAGTAAGTGTCCATATTTACCCCCTTCCGGCCCCCATTGCGCAAAGAGCGCGCGAAATGGGAAAGCGAGAGGGTTATAGTATTAGGATAACACGTTTCACGGATGTTGATATTCTTCTATTTTCTCATAAAATAACGTTCGTTTGTCAATCCGGTATGTTTCTGTAGAAAAATCGCCGCTTTGGGAGCGAAAATATACAAACGGATAATCATCAAAAAGTTGGATGTTATACACAAGAAGCGACTGGGGAACAATTAATTCAGAAATGCCAGTCTGCAACTTGGCCCTGTATAAATATCCGCGGTCATCGTCGTTCACATAGTAAATATAATCGTCATCGCAAACAAAATAGGTAGAGCGGACGGCGAGCAAAGCCTTGTTTTGGTCTGTTTCGGTATCGTACACATAAACAGTTCCACCCTTATCCATGTTGCGATAATAAATTTTCTTTTCTCGCATATACATAAAATCGGCTCGCAGGTTCGAAACAGGACGTTTTTCTCCGGTTGCTAAATTGTATATCTGGATTTCAAACAGGGTGTCAATGTAATAAAGATTTTCCCCGTTAAAAGCAACGTTTTTGCCATATATATTTTTGATTAGGACCTGTTTGGTCTTCGAGCCAGAATTAACGCGATACAGATTCATGCCTGAAAGAATATAGATATCAGCCCCATCCAAAAAGAAGGCGAAATCTTCTTTTCCCAATCTCCAACTATTTTCTTCAAGGTCTTGATGAATCAGTTCAGGGGTGATTGGAACATATTCCTCGTACAAGACTCTCGTCCGATAGGTGGATAGGTCAATCTCAACGATTCTGAGCTCCGAATTGGTTTTGGCAAGATAATACAGATTTCCTTCCTGGCTGAAAATGGACGCCACCATCTTGTCCACCTCGCTATCATCCAAGAACGGGTCTCTCATCACGCGGTTGATTGCATGGGTTTCCATGTTTTCCATGAGGAAAGTAGGATAAAGCGAAACAATCTCATCGCCCACGACCGTGAAACGGCTGCTGCCATCAGATAAATTAATCACTTGTTCTGTGGTGTCGTGGGGGGCGGATGAGGAGGAACAACCTGTCAATAAAGCCAAAATGAGGAGGATTGGCAAGCCCAGAATTTTTTTCCGCCGAGGAAACAATTGCCCGGCAGATAAAAATTTGCCAGCAATCGCAAGCAGCATAACGCCTGCCAAAACCAGCCAGCCAGCAACAAGTTGGATTTGCAGCATTGGCTCAATCGCATTGAAAAGAACCTCTTGAGATTGATAGAACTCGCCCATTTGCGTGCCTCGGAAGAAGCCCTGGGCCAGGATAAATCCCAATGGTGAAGGTAAGAGATATTTTGTAGAAGGATTCACTGGAAGCGCATAGGGCAAAACAACCCACATCAAACCGACTGACATCGCTGCGATGCTTTTCTGCGTCCATACCGAAATGAACATGGTGATAACCGCCAGAATTAATAAACCAAGCATTCGATAAGCGGAAATGGCGAAATAGGTCTGTCCTAAAGTAAGTTCAAAGGCAGAATCTTTGAAATATTGCAGGCTTTGGAGTGGGAAATCGCTGTGAGGCAGACCAAACTTCAGGCTGAAAAAGGCATATTCGACGATTGAGGAATTCAAGCCGCAAAGAATGACCGTTATAAAAAGGCTCACGAATTTAGCGATGAGCAGAGGCGCGTGACCTTTTTTCGTTGCAACCAGCAGGCTGCGCATTTCCGCTTCGTATTCCCGGCCAAAAACAGAGGCCGAAAGCAAAATAACCAACAGAAGACAACCCCAGTCAAGACGTTCCTGGGTCAGCAAAGCATTCCACCCATTTTCGTAGAGCAGGTAACGCTCTTCCGGTTTTTCGCGCGCGTATATGTACTGCCCATATAAGGTTAGAAATAATTCCTTGTCACGGAGAAGCTTCTCGAGCGCCCGCGATTCTTCATAATAGTTTGCTTCAGGTATCTCTCCGCGGTTGTATTTCTGCCGGAGAGACGCCAGTTCGACTTGGGCTGTGGTAATTGCCGTGTAACGAGCTTCGATTTTTGTCGAGACTTCTTGGGTTATCTTTCCCGAGAAGGAGTTAATCATTGGGAGATAGTCTGCCCGGTTTTCGTATGTAAAGAGATTGATTGCATGAGGTTCAGTGGCGAGCATAACCAGCTTGATGGTTGCAGCCAATACAAGCAGCCATGCGCCTTTATTTTTGAATACCGTTTTATCCAGTTCAAAGAAAATCAGGTTCATGCTTTGGCTTCCATGTATATCTGTCTCTTTGGCAGGCAAACATTACGAGAAGCCAGGATAATCAAGGCAACAACGCTGGCGATGATGGTCAAGTTGGCGGCAACAGCAACAATGACCGATTGGACCGGGTAGTCAAAAATATTCTGCGCGGTGTAATTCATAAACAGATAACGATTCTTGATGAGCAAAGCCGGATTAATCAACTCATAAAAAGGGAAACTTGCTTTTGCAACAAACTGCGCCAGATAGGTGATTAAAATCACCCCGGCGCTGCTTCCAAATACATAAGTAATCCGATCGAAAACCCTTGACGCAAGCAGAACCAGAGAAATGAGTGTTCCAATCCCCAGTGTTTTCAACGCAAAGCCCAAGAGGATGTATTGATATAGACGAATATTAAGGGGGGTAAACTGAAATACCTTCATGGCAAATACAGGCGCGTTAAAGCCATCCAAAGGCGCAATGACAGAAAACCCTATCAAGTCACAAACCGAAAACCAGAGCGAAATAAACAATACTACGGTAAAAGTAAATATGATTTTGGTCCAGACCAGCCTGACATCTCCTTTTTTGAAGGAAGGCGTCAACTGGTCCATCTTGGTCTCCTTTTCCCCAATAAAAACAGGCGCGATGATTAAGACACACAAAAGCAAAATCATTAAACTTGAAAAATCATAAAAAACGAAATACTTCATCCCCTTCAGGTCATAAAAATCCCTGATAACTCTGTTGCGATAGATGGAGACAATCTGTTCGTTTTTCCTGCGTTCGTAAAGATTATTTTTGGCCGCAAAAAACTCGATATTGTCTGAGGCTTTTTCCACAACCCGCTGGTTATCGTAGGCATAGCTGACTGCATACTTTACTTCGGGATAAATATCCAACGAGAATAAAAATCTATCTCCATAAAGATTACCGGTATAGGTCTTTGGGTCATAGTCGCGGCTGGCTGTTTGGTCGGCAGTGAGTTTTTGCAATCTTTTCGTTTCGGAAATCACAAAATTGATTTTTTCTTCAGTCAATGCTCCTCTTAAAAACCGGTTATAAATTTTTTGGAAATTCTCGTGGTCATAAATCTGCTTGTAGTAGGCGCAACTTAAGTATGCGCCCATTAGATTGATAAGCGTGCAGAATAAAACCAAAAAAATGATGTAAGGCTTGAAAAGATATTTCTTGAACTCAAAGGCCAATAAGTTCATTGGCTTGCGCCTCGGTAAAATAAATATAGGCTTCTTCCAGCCTGGGATGCGCCGGCTGGGCATATTCAGCTGGCGCAAAGTCGTTGACGATGCGCAAAGTATATCGCCCGTCGAAAAGCTGAATGTTGCTGATTTTGTACTTCCCTATGAACCGGTCAACGTCTTGATAACTGACTTCCAACGTCCAGACCTTGCCCTGAACTTGTTGGTTGATTTCAGCGGGACTGCCAGAGAGAACAATCTTGCCTTGATTCATGAGAATGACAGTCTGGGCAATAAACTCAACATCCGGCACAATATGCGTAGCAATAATAATCGTGCGGTCCGCCGATAATCGTGAAATGGTGTTTCGGAAGCGGATGCGTTCAATCGGGTCCAGCCCCGCCGTAGGCTCGTCGAAAATGAGAATTTTTGGGTAGCCAAGGAGCGCCTGCGCAATTCCTAATCTCTGCCGCATGCCTCCCGAATATGCTCCAATTTTCTTTTTGGCTGCGCTTGTCAAATTGACTTCTGCCAGAACCTCAGCGATTTGACCGGCTCGTTGTGCTTTGGGAATATCTTTTAGTTCACAAATATAACTCAGGAATTCGTCGGCGCGGAAATCTTTGTAGAAAATCGGATTTTGCGGCAAGTACCCCACGCTCGAAACAAACGAATCTCTATTTCTTTCAATTGGAAGTTGATTGAAGAGAATCTGCCCGCCATCGGGAGCGATGGCGCCTATGACCATTGCCAGCAGGGTGGTTTTCCCCGCTCCATTCGGGCCCAAAATCCCATAAATTCCAGAGGAAAACGAAAAAGAGAGCCCATCCACGGCACATTGTTTGCCGTATTTTTTTTGAAGAGCGCATATTTGTAACATGAGATACACTATTGAAATTGGGGTGTTGCTGTTTGTTTTACAACAATTCGACCTGGTCCCAAAAGCCCTAAAAAACATACCGAATCAATTTGATTATATTCTCATCAACCCAAAACCAGGCGAACAAGGAACGGTTCGTTTCATCGAAGGCCAGGTCAGGAAAACCACGCTCCAAATCAATCTGGCGAATCAAGGTCATCGTTTGCGCGTCATAAACCTTGATTGAACCCGCCGTATAAGCAGCGCCCGGTGGAGCGGTATTCACCACAGTAGCAATGTATTTTCCCGTTGGAGAGATTGTGACATATTGACTCTCTTCTTTGTCCGCCAACTGAATTTCCTGCATTTGCAACATGGCCAAGTCAAACTTGAAAATTTTTCCCGCAGGCGGGTAGGCAGGACCTTTCCATTGCTCGTGAAAATAAACTGCATTTTTAGTCGTCTGAATGTCGGTTTCATGAATAGAATCCCATTTTTTGTAATCTACAAGTTGTTCTCTCTCTAAATCAAGAATGCCAAAACCGCACCCAGAACTTTCCTGAGCAACGAACGCAAGATATCTGTCGTTTCCAGCAAACGTAAGCCCGCTCATCCCTCGAAAATCCATGCGGCTGCTCGTCGAAAAATCGAACGCCGGCATTTGCTTTTGGGATTGGAAATTGTAAATCAGAACCTGGTTAGTCTCCGCATTCAGGCAAGCGATTTTTTGCCCACTTTGCGATAATGCGCATTGACTGGGAGAAAGCAAGCGGGCTTTCAAAGCGAGCAACTGCGACAGGTCCACAGAATCAATCAAGGTGAACTCGCCATCATAGCGTTCCAAATAGGTTGAGCATTCCAGGCAATCAGGGTCTTTCGTAAATACCCCGATCATATTTTCAGCAAAGATAACCTCCTGGTGAGACAAACTGGTAACGAGTTCCTTTTTGCGCAGCAGCGATTTCGAACCTAAATCGAAAAGCGCGGCCGCGTCAGACCATATCAGGAGTTTGTTGTCCGTCTCAGAACGTATGAGAAGTTTGCTGTATTGAGGAAATATCTTATTTTCCACCAGCAAGTCGGTCAAGTCTGCGTCAGCGATTGGCGCGGTGGGCCCAACGCCGGTTGAAAGAGGAATTTCTTGAGACGGCACGGCCGTTCCAGCGACATCATTGAGCAACAGGATAGATGATGTCTTCACGCCATAGATATCGTTATCTTTGTAGCTTTGCCCCGCGGGAACCATCACAGCGTAAAGAGAATTTAGACGTCCATAATCGTGAATATCCAGCGTGAAGCGACAAGTGGAGATTTGGTCGTAGCGAGTAGCAATGATGAAATGCGGATGTCCGGCAATCTGGATTGGTTGGTGGTTGACAAACACAGTCACGCGATAGGCTGCTTCAATTCCGCCATAGATACTGGCAGTCAAGTCAATCTGTCCATTCTTTGCAATCAACTTGTTAGGATAATAAAAATCCCCTGCATAAAAAAGGAAGTGGGGTTGGCTAATTCTTCCAGAGGGGTTAAGTTCATCGCTTTTTTTCTCAGACTGAGGGATTGGCGTCGTTTCGACATCACAGATGTAATATTCGGCCTGTTGAGGCACGCTCGTGTTCATTATCACGCGCAATGGAATTTGAAAACGACCATCATGATAAATGCCGAAAGTCTGGTTTTCTGTTTTTGGAGAAAATGAAGGCTCGAACAGAAAAACTGCGTTCAGACCAAGTTCATCGCCGGCTGCGCCAGTCACAGGTGTAAAGGCCACGGTAAACTCAACCCGGCCGTCGCCACTGACGCGATGTTTGCTCATCACCATCTCCTGGTCAGGCGGAGGCGCGTCATTCTGTTGGTTGGTTTTGACAATTTGGTGCGGTTGGGGAACGCCATCCAGAAATAACATCAACCCAACTTCAGTCTCCGAACCGGTTCCTTGTAAAAAATAGGATAGTTGAATGGGTTCGCCGCTATACAACAGAGGTTCCCCTTGCAACGGGTCAACATCAACGAGCCCAGCCCCATAGCCTCCAAGTCTTACTCCCCCATCAGAATCTGCTTGTTCGAATGGATTGGTTCCGGGGAGAGGCGGCAACTGTTCGTCTAGGGTTGGCGAAGGTGAACAAGCTGCCAAAATCAGGAATATAAGGAAAAGGCCTCGCCATTTTCTTTTTGTCCAGGTGTTCATACTTCCTCAAGAAAGCCTTTGGTGAGTCAAAAGAGGTGAAATCCACTTTCAGCAACTATGCAATCAAAACCGCGACAAAATTAGCGAGAACTCTCTATCTGCCTGTATTCAACATAGCTAGTCGCGTTTACCCACATGTCGTGAGTGCTGAACAAAACAAGGCGACCGGTATTTTGGGTCAGGTTAGAACAAGTTACAGAGACTCCCGGTCCGCCAAACACACCAGTCTTGGTCTTGTAGTCGATTCGACTTCCTGCATTATCTTGTAATTCGCATTTCACACCAGCCTTGTTTTGCGGTTTAGGCGATATGATATTTGTCGAGGCTGTCGCATAACGAGAAGCACCGCTTCCATAAAACTGGGAACCGATGGTGAAATTGCTGGGTATGGTTTGCCTCAAAACATGAGATGGAGCTGCATACGCGCCAGTTGAAACAACCAACGATGAAAAGACAAACGCCAACAAGATGCCAACTTTGAATAGATTTTTCATCTTTCATTCTCCTTTTTTGAACATAAATATGGACGTTGGATTTCACCTCTTTTGCAACAGCGAGAAATTCTAGCATCTTAATTGAATACATCAAGTACGGAAATCCGTACCCTTCTCCACCCACCAAATAATGGCTTCGGCTCTCGATGTTACCTTCAACTTGGCATAAATGCTCTTCAAATGCTTTTCGACAGTGTTAATCGAAACGCCCAACGCAGCAGAAATGTTTTGATTGGAACTACCTGCTGTCAGTAACTTCAAAACTGCGCGCTCGCGGCTCGATAAACTGTCCCATTTCTTCCCGACCTCCTCGCGCCACTGTTGTGCTTGTCTCATTTGTTCCCTATCATAAAGAACTTCGCCACGTGCAGCCCGCCGGATGGCATTGAGCAGGTCGTTGCCTTTCAATTTTTTATCCAAATATCCTGCCGCGCCAGCGTCCATCATATCCGCCAGGTAAGCATTGCGATGGTGAGCAGTCAAAACCAGCGTGATAACTTCAGGATGATTCTCCCTCACCCATTTCTCCAGTTCGGTAGGATTGTGGTTGGGCATAACCAAATCTAGCAACAGGATATTGGGGCGCAATTCTGCAATCATCGGTTTGATTTGCTCAGCATCCTGCGCCTCGCCAATAACATTCATATCTGAAGCCTTGTGGATTATCGTACGTACTCCCTCAATCCAACCAGGATGGTCATCCACAATTAGAATGGTGATTGTCTTATCAGGTGATGACATTGGACATTCCTTGTACAAATGGTTATCAACACATTTTTTTGCGCGCGCAATAATAACCCCGCAGATGGGTTGATGTAAATGCCACTATAGTATTATGGCGCAGGCGAGCGGATTCATGAAAAATCCACCGAGCCTTTGGTGGTGACAATCTCTTTCTGGCGCAGTTTGCGGCGCAGGTCTTTTTCGACGTAGAGCGGTTCGCGTGTAAACGGGTCGCGCTCGGTGTAGTACATGAGGCTGGAGTAGGTGGAGGGCGTGGGGGTGAAGACTTGCACCTGCTCCGGATTGACCCTGAGCCGCTGACTGGCGAAGCGCTTCAGGCGCGCCATGTCTTGCTCGGCGCAGCCGGGGTGGGCGGCAATCATGTAGTAAGTGAGGAACTGCGGCTTGCCCGCCGCGCGGCTGAGGGCGTCGAATTTGTCCTTGAACTGGAGCAGGGCCGCGCTGCCGGGCTTGCCCATCAGCCCCAGCACGCGGTCGTCGGTGTGTTCGGGAGCAACTTTGAGTTGGCCGGAGACGTGATGCGTGACCAGTTCGCGCAGGTAGCAGTCGCCGTTTTGCTCGTCGGCCAGAATCATGTCGTAGCGGATGCCCGAAGCGACGAAAACCTTCTTGACGCCGGGAACCTGGCGGGCTTTTTCGAGCAGTTCGGTCTGCGGGGCGTGGTCAATTTTGAGGAGCGGGCAGACTTCGGGGAAGATACAGCGCTTTTTCTCGCAGACGCCTTTTTTGAGTTTTTTATCGCACTCGAAGCCGTACATGTTGGCGGTCGGGCCGCCCAAATCCTGGATGTAGCCTTTGAAGCCGGGATGCCTGGTCAACTGCTCGACCTCGGCCAGGATGGAGGCCTGGCTGCGCCAGCGGATGGTGCGTCCCTCGTGGACGGCGATGGCGCAGAAATTACACTCGCCGTAGCAGCCGCGATGGGTGGAAATGGAGAAGCCAATCGTTTCAAGGGCTTTGACCGGCCCCTGTTGCTCGTAGTAGGGATGCTGGGCGCGTTCGTAGCCGAGGGCATAGACGGCGTCCAGCTCGGCCTGGGTTTGGTGGCGGGCGGGCGGATTTTGGACGAGGTAACGGTCGCCGTGCCGCTGGCAGAGTCCCCGCGCGCTGAGCGGGTCGTTGTTCTTGTAAAAGACGTGGAACATCTCGATGAAGGCGTCTTTGTCCTGGGCGACAGTCTCGAAGGAGGGCAGTTCGAGGTAGCCCTCGCGTTTTTCCTTGCTGATGTAGCACAGTCCGCGCACCTGGCGCGGGTCGGTCCCATCGCGCAGGGCGGCGGCCAGTTCAATGACGGAAATTTCGGCCATGCCGTAGAGCAGGTAGTCGGCCTTCGCGTCGAACAAGACCGAGCCGCGAATCTTGTCTGTCCAGTAGTCATAATGGGCGACGCGCCGCAGGCTGGCTTCAATGCCGCCGAGGACGATGGGAGGGGTTTTTCGGACTCCAAAATCTCCCGATTTTGGAACGCCCAAAGTCTGAAGACTTTGGAGACCAGGTTTGGAATATCTTCGAATCAGGTTGGTATAAACGATGGTAGCGCGGTCGGGGCGGCGGGTGTTGAGACCGCCGGGGGTGTAGTCGTCGCTGCGGCGTTTTTTCTTGAGGGCGGTGTAGTTCGAGACCATCGAATCGACCGAGCCGGCCGTGACTCCCCAAAACAGGCGCGGCGCTCCCAGGCGGGTGATGTCGGCGGGGCTGGTAATATCGGGCTGGGCAATCACCCCAACGCGGTAGCCCGCCTGAACGAGCACTTTCCCAATCACAGCGACCCCGATGAAGGGGCTGTCAATGTAGCTATCGCCGGTGACGAGGATGACATCCAGCGCGTCCCAGCCGAGGGCTTGCGCCTCGTCGAGCGTGGTAGGGAGGAACATGGTTATTTAATTACTCCCGTCAGACGCGGAAACCAGTACCACAACAGGTCGGCGGCGGGTTTGCCGCGCACCGAGGCCGATTTGTCGCGTAGCGGCGCGGGCGGGTAGTAGCCACGACTGACCAGCCCGCCGACCCAATCGCGCTGGTTGACAGCGTAGAGCATGGCCTGGTACAGGTCAGCCTGACCTTTCAGGTCGAGCATAGCCGAGGGCGTATCGGGGAAAGGACGCGCCAGGGCTGCCCAATCGAGACAGCCGGAACCGCCCGCCGAAACGCAGCCCCAGGCCGCGCCCGCCGCAGAGGGATAATCGATAGCAAGCACCACACCTTTCCCCGCTGCGTTCAGGAAAGGCAGCACTTCGTTATCCAGCCGGGCCAGGGCTGCTTCGGTCATCGTATCCGCCGTCGCGCCGGGGCTGGCCGTCAGCGGGACCGACCAAAGCAGGTAAATCGCATCGAACTGATTGACAAAAGCCGGGGCCGGGACGAGCGTATCGCGGTAGGGGTGCGCCCACAAGACCTGCCCGCTAAAGCGCTGACGCACTTCGGTCAGGATGCCGCGCCAGCGATTCTCAGCATCCGCCGGGGCGCCAGAAGGCGCGCCGTTGGGCAGCAACCCGCCGGGGATGGCGGGCATCACCGCTTCGCCGCCCAGGATGAGCGACTGCGCTCCGGCTTGCTGGGCCAGGTCGGCGTGATACAAG
>Ga0101944_10004604_pt1 | contig 16805 bp, 16 predicted proteins | sample DewCreD2012metaG_FD_75245 | JGI IMG/M metagenome (GOLD analysis project Ga0101944, IMG submission 75245) | Hot spring sediment bacterial and archeal communities from British Columbia, Canada, to study Microbial Dark Matter (Phase II) - Dewar... ...
CGGCCAGCGCCGCCACCAGCCCCACGCCGCCAGGAGCGAACGTGCTCCAGATCAGTCCGGCCGCCGCGGCCGGCACTGTCAGCCAGTTGGGAATCCGATGTTGCCGATAGTCGACGACGGCACAGGCGGCCATGTAACCGGCTACGGCCGCCGCACCCACATAGTCCAGTTGCATGCGACAAAACTCCTGCATTTGGGTCGAAGCTGCCACGAGCGTTCCACAGGCCGCCGCGTCCCTCACCGCACCCAGGGCTGGCGGTCGCTCGCGGTCGTGTACTTCCCTACTGCAGCCGGCGTGCCACGTGTGGGCAGTTGAGGGTTTTCCTCCGCACAGCGCCTCACGCTGCCGTCGCAGCGCCAGGCCGAGCGTCGGCCGACCTGGCCCGACGAGCAGGACTCGCCGGACCAGCAGGTCTGGTCCGGCCAGAGCTGACTGGGCCGACGCACGCTGGCCCAGGCGGGCTGCCGGCAAGGCGTCATGAAAAGGAAGCAGCGGCTTTGCGCCGCCATCGGCATCCTGGAGGGTCAGCCAACGTCGCCGCCAAGTGAGAGGGGGCCACGTCGAGCGAGCCGGCTGGCGACCTGCCAAGAGGCGCCCGCCATCACCCCCCATCGAGGCTGTCGTCCAGGCCGGGCACACCGATGTTGCCAGGTTTGCGGGTGCAATCGACGACGACCGCCGGCGGGTCCACATATTGGGAGGGGGGGATGCCCAGGGCCGGGATGCCCGCGAACGAGAACGACTGGTCCCAGGAGATCACGGCCTCCGCCAGGTCGCCCAGTTCGTCGATCAGCACGTCGCGGATGGCTGACAGGCCGCTGACGATCCCAAACACGACCACCACGCACAGCAGCGTCCATTCAAACGACAGCACGCCGTCGGTTTCCGTCCACAAGCTGGTCAAGAAGCGTTTCATCGGGGCCTCGTTCTTGTGAGGGGGGAAAGGAAGCGTCCGCGCTCAACTCCTGGGAAAGGCCAGGGCACCGTGCCCAGCCCGCCGCGAAAGCTCACGACCCGCCCGCGCCGCTATCCAGCACTTGTCCCTGACCGCCGACGAAGTTCGTCCGGCCGCAATCGGTGAACACCTGATCCTGCGGCCCTTCCTGGAAGCTGCTGGAAGGTGTCACGAACACGCCCGGGATGTTGATCCCCGCCAGGCTGAAGCTCTGGTCGATCCCCTGGGCCGCCTCGGCCACGTCGCCCAGCTCGTCGATGATCCCGTCGCGGGCTGCCGAGAGGCCGCTGACGATGCCGATCGTCAGCAGCGTCACCAATAGCGTCCATTCAAAGGACAACACGCCGTCTTCCTCGCGCCAGATCGCGGCCAGTCGCTTCATGGTGGATACCTCGCTGAAAGAATTGGGGTGTTCCGGAGCGGCGGTGCAGCCGCAGCCGCCATGGCCATCTGTCACTGCACCGCCGGCTTTGTGTTGTGGCTTGTAAACATTCCGCAACCTGCCAACGATACCTGCAAATCGCGTGCGCTTACGGGTCAAAATCGTCGGCCGGCCCCTGCCCGATCACTTCCGGCGGCAGCGGCGGCCCAAACAGGTCGTTCACCGGCCGGTCGCAATCCGTGAAGTTGAACGCATCGGTAAACTGCGAATCGGAGGCTCCACTCGCGTCCTGGGCATGGATCCACACACGCAGCGGAAACGCCACTCGATACGACTGATCGACCGCCAGGAGCACCTCGGCCGTGTCCCCCAGTTCGTCGATGATCGCGTCCCGCGCTGCGGAAAGGCCGCTGACGATGCCAAAGGTCAACAACGTCGCCAGCAGCACCCATTCAAACGCCAGCGATCCATCCTGCTCCGTCCACAGCCGCTGCGCTGCCCTGCACAGGGCTGACACGCGGTGGAAAAGGCGTGGCAGGCGATGGTCGTTCATGCCTCCGCCTCCTACAGGGCATCGGTCACGAACTGCGGCGCCTGGCCTGGAAGCAGGTCGCTGCGGTCGCAATCGGTGAAGCTAAATGCATCCGTAAAGCTGCTATCGCTGGCGCTGGAGACGTCCGTGTTGTCATGCACGTTCATCTGCAGCGGGAAATCGATCGTCATCGAATGGTCGACTGCCAGCATCGCCTGGGCCACATCGCCCAGCTCGTCGATGATCGCATCGCGAGCGGCCGACAGTCCGGCCACGATGCCCAAGAGGAACAAGGTCACCAGCAGCGTCCATTCGAACGCCAGCACCCCTTCCTCCTCGCGCCACAGCGGCATCCAAACAGCTTGCATTGCCGATCGTCCTCGTTCACTGGTTCCCCGATGGTACGACGCCGCCTTGCGCGCGTGACCCGAAGGCACGCAAGCGCTGGTGTGCCGAGCGTGCTGTCCGGCCGCTGCGTTTGAGCGCCAGAGGCTAGTCGAGCACGAATTGCGGCGTCTGGCCGACGTGCTGGGTGCGGCCGCAATCCGTGAAGGTCTGGAAGTCGAGGAAGCCCGAATCGCTGGCCTTGCCGATCACCACCGGCAATTGCATCGGGTCGTCGGAGAAGGCCACGTCCAGCGGCCAGGAGATCGTGTACGAGCCATCCAGCGCCAGCATCGCCTGGGCCACGTCGCCCAGCTCGTCGATGAGCGCATCGCGGGCGGCCGACAAGCCAGCCACCACGCCGATCACCAGCAGCGTGACCAGCAGCACCCACTCGAACGACAGCACGCCGTCATCCTGCCGCCACAGTGCCATGAGTCGCTTGTGCATGGACATTCACCGCGCCGCACGGTCGCTGCACCGCCTGGCCGCGGGCCTCTTCAAATGGGGAGAACAATCTCAGTTCCGGTACGACGAGCGATCCCTGGGCGAAGGCGGCAGACTTGGGCCTGCCGCCCTGGCCAAGAGAGCTTCGCCCGGCCGGAGACGACCGGGCGAAGCGAGGCTTGTTACACCAAGTCGAAAACAATATTACGACTAGGTACCCTCAGTGCCGTTAGCACCAGAGGTGATGTCGTCCACAGCAGCCTGGCCCGCCAGGTTCGTACGGCCGCAATCCGTGAACCGGAAGGCATCCGTGAACGAGCTGTCGCTGGCCGAGGTGTTGTCGGTCGTGTGCACGTCGAGATTCAGCGGGAAGTCGATCGTGTACGACTGGTCGAGGGCCACCATAGCCTCCGCCACGTCCCCCAGCTCGTCGATGATGGCGTCGCGGGCCGCAGACAGGCCGCTCACGATGCCGATCGTCAGCAGGGTCACCAAGAGGACCCACTCGAAGGAAAGGACGCCGTCCTCTTCCTTCCACATGCGATGCAGAACGTTCTTCATCCGAAACTCCTTGTACCAGGAACGGAAAACACGTGTGGAGCGGCCTACGCTGGCACACTCCGCCGGCGCGGGTGTGTGCCCACCGCACCGGCTTTCTCGCTGGTCGCCTCATTGCAGCCGCCGTGCCAATGGCGACCCAAAGCGGAGACCTGTGTACCACGAGCGGCCGTTAGTCGTTGCCGGAACGAGGCTTAGAGCACATGGCGGCCGGAGGCTATTCCGAAAGAGCTTTGCCGGATGTTCGCCTTGCGAAGCACACTGCGCAAGGCCGCCGGGACGCCATGTTCACAGGATGAAACGTGCCGACCAAAAGCAACACCGCGCAGCAGGCATCAGCCCGCCGCGCGGTGACGTGTTTTCCTGTTCCCGGTCCCAGGCTTGGCCAGGCAGGGTGGCGGACGGCGTTCATCCCATCGGGCGGAGTTCGACCGTCAGCCGCCTTTCCCGGCGGGGCACACCGCGGGAAAGGCCGAACCTGCTGGCCTTGATGCTAGGGAGTTTCGAACAGGTGTCTAGTGAAAGTTTGAAGAAAGCTACACGTGTTCCTGGTGGCGTCGGGGAACTTGTTCCCGATTTCCGGCAGCGGGCACACGCCGCCGGATGCCGACGCCGGAGTTTCGGGGCTGCTCCCGGCCGGCCGGTGATGGACCAGGGCCGGGAGCGGGTCGGAAACGATCAGGTTACAGGGCCGGGGCCGGCTCGGCCGGAGCTGGTGCCGGCGCCCCTTCCCGCTGCTGGCCGCGAGGGAACTCCTGCACTTTCATCCGGCCGCGGTAGCAATCGGCAAAAGAGGCAGCGTCGATGAATTGCGACCCGGACGCGCCGGAGCCGAAATATCCGCCATAGCCCCATCCACCGCTATAACCCCATCCGCCCCAGCCCAGGGTATGCACCTGCACCCCCAGCGGCGGCTCGATCAAATACGACTGATCCAGCGCCACCATCGCCTGCGCCACATCTCCCATCTCGTCGATCACCGCATCCCGCACCGCGGCGATCCCCGAGACCACGCCCACCGTCAGCAGGCTGGTCAAAACTGTCCATTCGAACGAAAGTGCGCCGTCTTCCTGACGCCACATCGTCAGCAGCAACTTCTTCATGGCTGGGTCTCCTGGGCTGCTGGCCGGGTGAATCGACCCTCTGTCGTCACGCGGCCAACGAACGTGAACGTAGCGTGTTGATCCCGCTGAACCCGGCTAAACCGCTTTAACCGGCACGTTCACTATCGTTGGCACAATCTGTACCAAAAGCAAATTCGGCGCATGGATTTTTTGGCGTTTTGTTCACAAGTTGTTATTCTGTAAATGTTTATGAACAAAATGCCGTGTAACGTCTTCAAAACGTGCCCAGCCGGCCGTGTTAAGGTGGCTTTACAGAATCGCAGGCGGATGAAACACCGATGTTTCAGAAAGTGAACATGGCCGATGCATGTACTGCGATTTTGCAACGCGACCCGAGGGTGGTGTCCGCGTCCGAGCTAACCCTTTACACCGCGGCGCTACGAGATTGGGTCGCCAGGCCAACGAAAAAAGCATTCAATCCTTGCCGCCGGTCAGGATTTTCTTCATCTCCTCTAGAATCTGCGGCGTGCGGACTTCCGTATCAGCAAACACCAGCCGGACAAAGTTGTCGGCGAGAATTTCGTCGGGATGGATCAGATAGTCGGTGTTCCGGCCGACTTGCGCGAAAAAGGCTGGCTCGCGCGTTGGATCGATCACCACGGGCTGCCCGTCGCGGAGCACAGCCTGATAGCGATTGCCTGCCTGCTGGACGACCATCAAGCGAAAAATGAGCGATTGAAAGAGCGTCGGCTTGCGTTTCGTGTCGTACGTCGCATCGGCGGCGTACAGGATTGGGGCAGCTCGGTAGAACGTGCCATCCGCTGCCGCAAGTTGGATCGTGCAATCGACCAGCGGGGCATCGGGGTTGGTGATCTTGCGAGCCGCCAGGCTGGCCGGAAGCTCAATCGGCTTGCAAAGTTCAAACCCGATGATCCGGTACAGGCGGCCGCGCAGTCGCGGGTCGTGCCGGCTCATGATATGGAACAGCTCGTGGACCAAGAGCCGCTGGAGTGGGATGGGACCGTACGCCATGACCTTCGTGGGCAGTACGATCGCGCGGCCTCGGGTATGGGCGGCGTGACTTTCCTCGTTTCCCGTCGTATGGACCAGCCAGATTTCCCCTGGAAGTGGTAGGTTATAAGGTTTCAGCCGCTGGTCGAGCGCGATCCATGCCTCGCGGACGCGTCGCCGATCGTCCGACGACCAGTCGCGGACCTGGGCCGCGGTGAACTGCCGCCAGTCGTCCAGGGTGACCGGCTGATCGGTTTGCAGGCGGCACTGCAAGTCGTAGCGGCTCATATTTTTAGAGAAATCATCCTCGGCCGTGAGGAGCGCCCGACCATGCTGGACTGTCGCGAAACGAATTTGGGTGACGCGGCCAAGCGTCATGGAATCATCCTCGGCCTCCTGCGTCGTGAAGGCCGTCACCCATGGCGGCGCGGCGACCATCACCCAGAGGCATAAGCAAGCCGTATTCATAACTGACGACTGCAAAACACTTTAGAGGTTGAAGCCAAGATGGGGCGGCACGCGTGGAATCGTCGGACGTGCGAAGCCGGGTTATCATGGTAGCAGCTTGGGAGGCGTTGTGCCGGCCGGCAAGCGCGGCCTTGCCGGAAGTACCTACCTTTGGCCCGCGGCAGCCGCGAGAGCTTTCAAAGGTATTTTGGATAAAAGTGAGCGAATGGCATGGCCCGCTGGCCGCGGACGTTTTGGACCACCATTTTCACGTATGTCGCGATCTTCGCCCTGTTCCCGGCGCTGGCTTACTTGGCCTACTTGTGGGTGAGGGGCCGCATTCCCTGAACAATGAGCGTGCCACCGATGGAAAAACCGCAGCCTCCGGGGATCTCCGCCGATCAAGTCGCCGTGCCGGACAAGGAGGCGTTGCTTGCGCACCTGGCACCGATCGGCCAGACGCACTTGCTGGCGTTCTGGGATGAACTGGACGCGCGGGGGCGAGCTCGGCTGGCGGAGCAAGTGCTGGCGATTGATCCGGCGCTGTTTTTGAAACTGCGCGGCGAGTTCCTGCGGCACCAGCAAGCAGGCGAACAAGCGTCGCAGTGGGCGGCGCTGGCGAAGCGGGCCCAGCCGCCGCCGGCGATGCGTCGTGATGGGAGCGGCGTTCCCTTCACGCCCGAGGAGGCTCGGCAGGCAGGTCGGGATCTGTTGCGGGCCGGGAAGGTGGGGATGATCTTGGTGGCCGGCGGACTGGGCACGCGGCTGGGATTCGACCTGCCCAAGGGGATGTTCCCGCTGGGGCCGCTGTCGGGGCGCAGTTTGTTTCAGATGCTGATCGAGCAGCTTCTGGCGGTCGGCAGGCGGCACGGTGTGTCGATCCCGCTGTATGTGATGACCAGTCCCGCCACCGACGCAGGCACCCGCCAGTTCCTGGAGCAGCACGACTGGTTCGGTGTGGCGCCGCAAGACCGCCGGGTGTTCTGCCAGGCCACGATGTGGGCGGTCGATGCGCAGTTCGAGCGGATTCTGCTCGAGGAACGCGATTCGCTGTTCTTGGGTCCCGACGGCCACGGCGGCATGCTGGCGGCATTGGTTCGCAGCGGCGGTCTGGAGGAAGCGCGCCGCCGCGGGATCGAACATTTCTTCTACGGGCAGATCGACAACCCGCTCTTGCAGGTGTGCGACGAGCTATTTCTGGGCAGCCATCTGCTGGCAGGCAGCGAGATGACCACGCAGGTCGTACTCAAACGCGAGGCGCTGGAACGGGTCGGCAACGTGGTGACGATCGACGGGAAGGTGCACGTGATCGAGTATTCCGACCTTCCAGAGGCGATCGCACGGCAAACCAACCCGGATGGCAGCCTGCGGTTGTGGGCGGGGAACCTGGCGGTGCACGCGATGGACGTGCGTTTTCTGGCACGCTGCGCGAGTGAGCCGGACGCCTTGCCGTTTCATTACGCCCGCAAGAAGGTAACGCATCTGGATGCGTCGGGGCGGCGCGTCGAGCCGGAAGCTCCCAACGCGATCCGCTTCGAGCGGTTCATCTTCGACTTGCTGCCCTTGGCTCGCCGGGCGCTGGTCGTGGAAGCAGATGCGGCGGAGGCATTCGCTCCGGTCAAGAATTCGGATGCGGAGGGGACGGACAATCCGCGGACGGCCCGCGCGGCACTCGTAGCGCTGCATCGCCGCTGGCTGCGGGAAGCGGGGGTCGAGGTGGCGGACGATGTGCCGGTCGAAATCAACCCGCTGTGGGCCTCGTCGCCGGAGGAGATCGCTGCCCGCCTGCCGAGCGGAACCGTCGTGGACCGGCCGACGTATTTTGCACCGGAGGGGCCGCGCCCGGTCGCGCCGGCAGCCAAGATGGTGCTTGCTGCCCAAGCGCCGTCGGGTTGAAAGACGCTGCTGGTGGCCTGGCGCGTTTCGCCCCGACCGGAAACGGGCTCAAGATCCTCGGACCGGCGCTGAGGTCGCTGCCGAGCAGACCCAGCGCGACGATGCGGACTAGCCACACATCCACCCATCGAGGACCATGCGATGCTTCACGCGGTGATCATGGCGGGCGGCAGCGGGACCCGCTTCTGGCCGCTCAGCCGCGCCAAGCGCCCCAAGCAGCTTCTGGATCTGGTGGGGGGCCGCACGATGCTGCAAGCGACCGTCGACCGCCTGGCGGGGCTCGTGCCGGCTGAGCGGACCTGGGTGATCACCAACCGGGACCTGGTGCCCGCGGTCCGTGCGCAGCTTCCCGAGCTGCCGGCGCAGCAAATTCTGGGCGAGCCCTGCAAGCGAGACACCGCCCCGGCGATCGGGCTGGCCGGCGTGCTGCTCGTGCGTCAAGATCCCCAGGCGACGATGGTGGTCCTGCCGGCTGACCATCGGATCGAGCCGGGTGAGGCTCTCAGGGGGGCGATCCGCCAGGCGGCGGAGCTGGTCGAGCGCGACCCGCGGCGGCTGGTGACCTTCGGCATCCGGCCGACCTACCCGGCGGAGACGTTCGGTTACATCGAGCGGGGTGAGTCGCTGGTCGAGGAGGGCAGCCGGCCCGGCAGCGAACCTGCGTCCGATGGGGGGATGATGGCCCAGGCAGGCGCCGCGCAAGCCGCCGCAGCCCCCGTGTATCACGTCGTGCGGTTTCGAGAAAAACCGGCCCGCAGCGTGGCGGAGGAATACCTGGCCAGCGGGCGGTTCTACTGGAATAGCGGCATTTTCGTCTGGAAAGGGCGGACGATCCTGGAGGCGCTGCGCGCGCATGCGCAGGACATCTGGCAGCGGCTGGAAGCGATCGGGCGGGCGGCAGCAGACCGCGACTTTTCAGCCACGCTCGACCGGGAGTTCACCCAGATCCGGCCCAAATCGATCGACTACGCCGTGATGGAGCATTATCAGCCGGTCGTGGTGATCGAAGCGCCGTTCGCCTGGGACGATGTGGGAAGCTGGCAGGCGCTGGCCCGCCTGATCGGCACCGATGCTGACGGCAATGCCGTGCAGGGCCGCCATCTGGGGCTCGACACCCAGGGCTGCATCATCCGCACCAGCGACGACCACCTGGTCGTCACCCTGGGGGTCAGCGACCTCATCGTGGTGCACACGCCGGATGCCACACTGGTGGCCGATAGGCAGCGAGAGGAAGCGATCCGGAGGATCGTCGAGGCGCTGGTGCAGCGCGGCTGGCAGGAATACTTTTGAAAACCTGCCATTGGCCTTGGCGTGACGTTCCCGCTGGCCAGGGCATCGACGCAGCGCGGCGGGCAGGCGCATCTGTTGAAACCTGCCAGCCGCAAAGCGCGGCGGTGGAGGGCAGGGGCGCCAGGTACCGCCGCCGCGCTGGGCCTCGCCCGCGCGAGGGCACACCGGGGCTGGCTGGCCAGCTAGCGTCCCACGTCGGCCCGGGCTTTCTTTTCCAGTTCCGCGCACAGCTCGGGGTTGGGCGTCGCATCGCCCGGCTCCAGCCCCAGAATCCAGCGGATGCCGCCCAAAAGCGAGGCCTGGTACCGCTCGTCGAACCAGACCGCCTCGTTGTGCCCCAGGCTCATGTGCATCACTTTGCCTTGCCCGTAATTCTTGACCCACAAGATGGGCGTGAAGTAGGGGCCTTTGCCGATCTGCTCGCGGAGCCGACGCGCTCCCTCCGCATCCCCGGCCCGCTCGCGCTGCTGCGCCTGACGCTCGAGCTGCTCATCGATCTTGTTGGGCGTCTTGGCCATGTTCAGGCTCATCAGCACGCGGACTTTTTCCGGCTGCCAGTTCTTGAAGCGGTAGATCTCGTCCTTGATCGTGAACTCCTCGCCCCAGGGCCGGGCCGCCGGGTGCGAGCGGTCGTGCACCGAGATCGTCACGGTGTCGCCGGCTCCCCAGGGATGGCCGTTGAACGTGCCGCCCAGCATGTCCCAGTAGGGCTGGTAGTTGTGGTAGGTGTCGGCCGCTGAATGAGTGCCGATGAAGCCGTGCCCGGCCTGCGGCAGCCATTCCTTGAAAAAGTAGTCCAGGTTCTCCTGGCTGATCGGCAGGTCGCCCGTGGTGTAGAACAGCACGATCTGATAGTTCTTGAGATTCTCCTTGGTGAAGTCCCGCGCACAATCCTGCGTACAATCGACGCGGAACAGATTGCTGCGGAGGGCGATCTCGGTCACCGCCTGTTCGGCCGGCGCCAGTTGCCCCTCCTTGCGGCGGACGCTCCCATGCACGAAGCCCTTGCTCTGGGTCACCATCAGCAGGCGCCAGCCGCCCGGAGGCGGCGCAGGCTCCGCAGCCGCCAGCGACATACTTCCCACCACCACGAGCAGCAGCGATAAACGAGCGATCATGGGCAATAGCTCCTCGAAATGAGAGGGGTCCGCACGTTCAGGGAGAAACGACCTCGATCCGCACCGGCGGCGAGGCTTGATTGCCATCCACCTGGGCCACCGCGAAGCACAGCCGCACCTGCGGCGGCACCCACGGCTCAGCCCTTAGGAAGATCTTCCGCTCGGTCTGTCCCGGGGGAATGAGCACCCCGTTCAAACCGATGTCGTCCACGATCACGCCGTGCGGCAGGCCGAGCACCTCCAGCGCGATCCGCTCGGCAAAACCTTCCCGAACCACGCGAAGCTGCGCTGCGGTAGTGCCTCCCGGCCGGATCCGCAGCGCGGGCAAGCGCGCCGCGTCGCCGGAGGCAGCACCGCCCCTGGGCGAGCCTTCCTGCGCTGCGGCGTCGCCGTGCTCGTCCAGCGGCGCAAGCCAGACCCGCACCTTGGGCCTGGCGGCCAGCGCTAGTTTCACCGGCGCAGGGACCGCCTTCTGCCGCGGCTGGCCGTACACCTCGCCGCGGGCCACGAGCCGCACCTGCGCAAGGTCGTCGGCCGAGGGGGCCTTGGCATCTTCCTGGGCATAGATCGCCCCGGAGGCCTCGTACAAACCAGCCTGGATCACCACCGGCGTCGTGGCGTGAAACCCAGCCGGCAAGCCGGTCAGCTCGACCGTGATCGGGCCGAAGTACTGGTCTTTCCGCCGGGCTTTCAGTGTGAATGGCCGGCCGCTGCCGGGACTGATCGTCAGGCTTGCCGGCGTGAAACTCACCTCGAAATCGCGCTGCGGGCGCTGGGCGATCAGCTCGTAGGGGAACTGCGGCCCTTCAAAGCCCCGCACGTCGCTGACCCGCACCAGATACACGCCATCGGCCGGGGCCACGAAGGTCAGCCGCGAATCCTTGCCCAGTTCCCGAGAGCCGTCGTCGTCGTTCTCGTAATACAGAGTGAACACCGGCAACCCGTTGTCCGGCAGCGACGTGCCGACCGGGTAGGGCACCACCACATACGCTGGCTCGCCCAGGGCATGGGCCCGGCTGGTCGTGTCGAAAAACGCCATGCGGTTACCGCTTTCCGGGTAGAACTGCGCGTCGGCGTCCGGACCGCGCCGCTGCTGAAAGAGTTTAATCACGTCACCGCTGAGGTAGACATAGTCGTTGAGCAGCATTTCCTCCCAGTTGGCCAGACGCACACCCCGCTGCTCGCTGCTCATGCCCCGGAACTCGATCACCGAGTCGCGCACCGCCCGCAGCAACAGTCGTGGCACGGGCTTGCCCGCTGCGTCGAGAATCTCGAGCTTGCTATCCAGCAACGAATTGGCCTGGGCAGCCCGCGTCTGGAAGACCCACTGCTCGCCGGCCCGAGCCTCGAAACGATACAGGTCGCTGTCGGAGGACTCCACCGGTCGGAGAACTCCTTCTTGTGTGGCGACCGTCCGGTTTTCGCGAAAAATCCGTCCAGTGGCACGGCCAGGCAGCGGAAGCGCCATCGCCTGGGCAGGCTGGTCGTTCGGCTCGACCTCGGTGACCTGCGGCAGAGCCTCTAGCGGCGGCTGGGGACCGTAGTCCACCTCGGGAGGCACTTCGGGCAGCGGAGGCGGCAGCTCGGCGGCTGCGTTTGCCTCGACACCCAGCGGGTAGCCCGCCAGGCTGCCATCGACCCGCCCCACGATCAGCCGCTGGCTGTCGGGCGTGATCGCCAGCGCGGTGACCCAGTCCGGCTGAAGGGGCAGCGTCTGGCGCAGTGTCAACGTCTGGGCCTCCCAGACTTTGACCAGCCGATCTTCCCCCGAGCTGACCAGGGTGTGACCGTCCGGTGACCAGGCCAGCCGCAGGACCGGCGTTTCATGCGCGAACTGCGAGGCGACGAGGGGGCTGGTACCTTCCTCGGCCGTCGGGCTGATCTGCCAGATGCGGATGCGATTGTCCGCCCCGGCGGCCGCCAGCCGGCCGCCATCGGGACTGAACACGAGCGTGTAGACCTCTTTGAGCGGTTCCTTGAGCGTGTCCCGTCGCTGCCCGCTGGTCGCGTCCCACAGCTTCACCGTCCGATCGCCACTGGCACTGGCCAGCACCCGTCCATCCGGTCGGAACGCCAGGTCGAACACGGCTCCGTTATGCCCTTCCAACGTGCGGACCGCCTGCCCGCGGGCCACATCCCATAGCAGAATCTGGTGGTCGTACCCCGCCGTGGCCAGCCAGCGTCCATCGGGGCTCAGCCGGGCGGCATATAAGCTGTCCCGGTGTCCCCGGAACGTGCGGGGCGGCGGATCGCCTTCGACAGCGACCAGGCGTGCCTCGCCAAACAGTGCCGGCTCCCCGGCCGCGATCGCCAGCCAGCGCCCGTCCCGCGAAAAATCGAGCCCCTGCACGCTGCCCGTCCCGACATCCCAGTGTTTCACTGGGGCGAAATCGGGGAGTGTGACCAGCTCCACCCGATGGTGCCGTGCGACCGCCACCAGGTTGCCCCTTGGGTGGACCGCCAGGGCATGAACGGCCAGCTTCGGCGGGACTTTGACGGGGATCACCGGGGTCACAAGCGGCAGATCGCCCGACTGACCCGCGGGTCCCTTGGCCCCCGCCGCGATCCAAGCAGTAATCAGTTGGATTTCATCTTTGGTTGGCGCAGCCTCTCCTTCGGGGGGCATCTTCGGCTCGGCCTGGCCAGTCAGCACGCGAACCAGGCGGCTCGACTCCGGCTGGCCAGGCGTGACCACGCTTCCTTTCTGGCCGCCGCGGCGGAGCGCATCGTACGACTGGAGAGAGAGTTTGCCTTCGCGATCGGTGTCGTTGTGACAGCCGACGCAGTATTTGGTCAAAATCGGAGCGATTTGCTGGAAATTGACGGGCTCCGCCCTGGGCTCGGCAGCTTGGGCACAGCAGCTCGCCAGGGCCGCCGCGAGCAGGCTGGCAGCGACCAGGGGGTACCGGACGGCCCGAGGGATGCCGCAGGACATGATCTGGTACGCGTTTCAGGACGGTGCGTTATTTCCTTAGAGGCCTCCCGGCAGTCTTCGGAATGGTCCAAGGCTGCTTGGAGGGCCGGTAGGTTCCGTCATCGTAATCGCTGCGCAGAGGGAATGCGACAGGCCAGCGCCTTGCAGGGCTCATGCCGTGGGCGGGGCACTCGCCCCAGGTACAGGAAGGCCCCTGACGGGTTGATGCACCGGCTGCAAACTGCTTTGGCAGCGAAGGCCGGTCAGCGTTCGTGGGCCCCTGGGGCGTCGTGGCGGGGGAAATAACGCTCGACCACCTCGAGGAATTCTTGCGGCGTCGAAACCCGCGAGACATGCGTCCGGAAGAACCGCGCACCGGGTTTGCTCTGGGCGTAATTGCATGCGAAGCGCCGCATGAGCACGGTGCCCTTCTGAGGCCCGAACCGCTGGCAGCATAGGGCGTAGTGCCGCAGCATGCATGCTTTCTGCTCTTCGAGCGTCGGTTCGGGCGGGACGGGCAGGCCGCGGAGGGCGGCCGCAGCCTGGGAGAAGATCCACGGCCGGCCCAGCGCTGCGCGGGCGATCATCACGCCGTCCACGCCATAGCGTTGGAAGGCTGTCACGACTTTCTGGGCTGAATCGAGGTCGCCGTTGCCGATCAGCGGGATGCGCTTCAAGTACTGTTTGATCTGAGCGATGCGCTCCCAATCGGCGGTGCCGGTAAAGAAGTCTTCCGCCACGCGGCCGTGCACGGTCAATGCAGCCGCGCCGGCGGCCTCCACGGCCTGGGCGACCTCGAATGCGGTGATCCGGTCGCGGGTGCAGCCCAGGCGGATTTTGGCCGTGACCGGCGTGGGATAGCACGCTTCGACGACCCGCGAAACGATCTCGTAAATGCGCTGCGGGAAGCGGAGCAGGTACGACCCGCTGTGGGCGCGCTCGGTCACTTCGCGGACCGGGCAGCCGAAGTTGAGGTCGACCACGCTCACCTGGTATTCCCGGGCCAGTCGCTGACCGACTCGGGCCAGCGTCTGGGGGTCGTTGTCCCACATCTGCACACTTAGCGGACGCGGCTCCTCCTTCACGCCCCACAGCCGGTCGGGGTGCTCCGCTTCGTGCTCATCCATCCAGACGAAGCTCCGCGCCGAGACCATCTCGGTCGCCAGCAGTCCCGCCCCGCCATATTCGCGCACGATCTGCCGGAAGGCGTAGTTGGAATAACCGGCCATCGGCGCCTGCAAGATCGGAGGGTCGATCAGCAGGTTCCCGATCTTCAAAGGACGGATTTCAAGCTGGGTTGCGACAGCGCTCATATCCGCAATTTGTCGCACGAAGCGGCCCAGCGCCAAGAGCAGCCGGCCCGCGCAGCTACCTCTCAGCGGGCGGCCGCACGGCGCAGACCCCAGCTCCGGCGGGCCACTGCGGCAAGCCTTCCTTTCAGCCGGCTCGGAGCTGGCCCGCCCGATCAGCCTGCCAGCACTGGCCGCTATTCACCTCCCAGGCGGTCAGCCATCCGCCGCCGTAGCAGTAGGTGTCGATGCACAGCAAATAACCCAGGTCAAGCACCTGCCCGCTTTTTTGCGAGGTGTGCCCCACCACGGCCCGCTTGCCGCTGACGTGGGGACCAGGCAGACGGGCATGCAGATGCTCCCAGAACAGCAAATAGTCGGGCTGCTCGGCCAGGGGCAGCTCGGCGGCGTAGTTGGCGTGCACGAAGAAGTGCGTGGCCGTCTCATAGTATCTGCGGCACTCGCTCAAAAACCGCCAATGCGAAAGCGGAATATTTTCCAGATGGCCGCCGTAGCTGGCCAGCGTCGCATCCCCGCCGAACTCCAGCCACGGCCAGAGCACCCGTGGGTTCTCCAGGGCGTCCAGTAGCATCAGCTCATGGTTTCCCAGAAGCGGTACAAGCTGGCACTGCGTGCGCAGCGCGAGCAACTGCGTCAGCACGTCCCGGCTGTCCGGCCCGCGGTCGATGTAGTCCCCCAAAAAGACCAGCGTGTCCTGGGGGCCGGGAGCGATGGCCCGCACCAGCGCAGCCAGCGCCCGTGCGCACCCGTGGATGTCTCCGATGGCGATTACTCGTGTGGACATACCCCGCAGACCGCGCCTCTGCGCTGGGTGTGGTTGGATGCACGCCCGACCGCGCCCTTCGCGGACCGAAACGGCCTGCCCGCGAAAGCCGACGGTTTGAAAAGCCGACCTGCGCTGAGGAATGGCCGGCTGGCCCGCTGGCAAAACGTGTCGGGCTGCGATAGGTTAGCCCACAGGCGCTCCGGCGGCCAGTCAGGCCGCTGGCCCGATGGTGCTCTGCGCGCCGGTCCTGCGTTGGACGGCGCACGGGCCCGCGCGGGATGGCGTGCGCTTCCGTCGAAGGCGCTGGTCGAGTTTCCGCGCGGTTCGTTTCCGTCCCACAACTTCCTTCTGGTCCAAAGACACGGTCATGTCGAGCGAGCTTGGCCTGGATGGGGCGTCCGTGCGGCGGCGGCAAGAGCGGCTGCTGGCGCAGATGCAGGCGCTGCGCGTGGATCTGGTCATCGTCCAACAGACCGAGCACGTGCAATGGCTGTGCGGGGCACGCTACCCCTGGACGATGACGCCGCTGGCGGCTTTGCGGGCCGACGGCCACGTGACGCTGGTGGCTCCGAAGAAGCCGGTGCTGGAGACGGTGGCCGACGAGGTGGTGACGTACGAATCGCAGTGGCTCAGCACGCTCCGCAACGACCAGCGGAAAGCGGCCAGCGAGCAGCTTGTGCGAGCTCTGGGGAAGGCGCCTGCCGCCCGACGGATCGGGGTCGAGTTTTCCTGTGCGACGGCGCATCTGGACGCCCTGGGAGGGGAGCGGGTCGATATCGAGCCGACGCTGTTCCGCCTGCGCCGCCGCAAGGAACCGGACGAGCTGGCCTGCCTCCGCCGGGCGATCGCGGCGACCGGTCAGATGTATGCCCTCGCCCGACAGATCGTCGAGCCGGGCGTCCCCGAGCTGGAAGTGTTCAACCGGCTGCAGGCCGCGGCGGTCGAGGTGTGCGGCGAGCCGCTGACGGGAACGGGGAACGACTACCAGTGTGGGGCGCGGGGCGGACCGGCTCGGGCGGGTCGCCGGGCTCAGGCGGGGGAGCTGTACATCCTGGACCTGGGCCCGGCGTACCGCGGCTATTTTGCCGACAACTGCCGGACGCTGGCGGTCGACCGCCAGCCAACCGACGTACAGCTCGCTGCCTGGTCGCATCTGGTCGATGTGCTGCGGTACGTCGAACAGACGGTGCGTCCGGGCACGAGCTGCCGCGAACTGTTCCACGAAGTGCAGCGGCGGCTGGCGGATGCTCCGGTGGGCATTTTCAACCACCACCTGGGGCACGGGATCGGTCTGTTCCCGCACGAGGCCCCGCACCTCAATCCGCATTGGGACGACACGTTCGAGGTGGGGGATGTCTTCACCTGCGAGCCGGGATTGTACGACGAGCAAGCCCTGCGTGCCGGCATCCGCCTGGAGAACGACTACCTGGTCACCGAGAGCGGCGTCGAGAATCTCAGCCCGTTTCCGCTGGAACTCTAGGCGCGCCGGGGGCGTGGCGACGGAAGGCGGCATCCGGTGGAGGGGCTCGCGGCCGTCCAGGCTCGTCGCCCAGCCGGAGGAGCGTCGGTCCGACGGATCGAGGACGAGAACCAGCGCCGCAAAGACGCAAAGCAGCGGATGATGGACGGCCTGAACCCGGCGCAGCAAGAGGCGGTGAACACGCTGGCCGGACCGCTCTTGGTCCTGGCCGGAGCGGGCAGCGGCAAGACGCGCGTCGTCACGTACCGGA
>Ga0101944_10004606_pt1 | contig 16805 bp, 13 predicted proteins | sample DewCreD2012metaG_FD_75245 | JGI IMG/M metagenome (GOLD analysis project Ga0101944, IMG submission 75245) | Hot spring sediment bacterial and archeal communities from British Columbia, Canada, to study Microbial Dark Matter (Phase II) - Dewar... ...
GGACGAAAAGCCTCGTCGAAAATCCTCCTCGCGCCATACACCGCCGGACGACGACCCTTCCTGGTGAATGGAATGACTCGTGCAGAAAAAGCGGCTCTACGGGGCACCATTTTTCGCCATCTGGATGGCTTGGCTACAGCGCCCACTGCCTACGCTTTGCTGGAAAAAGGTGTCCTGGACTACCTGATCCAGCGTGGCTCGGTAGCACTGGACGACCTCACCGCTCGCTTTCGAGCCAACGAGGGCTACCTCAATGTGGCTTTGCGCGTCTTAGCCTCACAAGGCTGGCTTGACTACGCAGTAGACAACGCCGCCCAGCAGGTCTATTGCCGAACCAACGACGCCAGCGCCCTGGCCTTTGGGCTTTGTCCGCTCTACAAGGACGTTGTGGAATTGCTGCGCTTCTCCGGCCGTTTTCACCGCCGCAAATTCGAGCGCGCGCCTTTCAACGTTTTGGACCGTATCTTTAAAAAATACCAACAGGGCTACGACTTGCCTGCTCCTGCCTCAGAAACGGAGCGCTGTATCCAACAACAAGTGCTTTGCCACATCGAGGGCATTGCTATTGGCCCCACGGTAGTAGCTCTTGGCATGGGCGGCATGTTTCACAAATATTTCATGGAGGCCTCTTTTAAACCAGAAGAGTTTCACGACGACGCCGAGAGCTTCGGCAAAATCCTAGATTTTTTCACCTTCCTGGGCTGGTTCGAAAAGCGCGGCGAAACCTACCGCTTTACGGAAAAAGGCCTCTTCTTAGCGCAAAGGGCTAGCGCTTATGGCGTCACGGTGTCCTATGTGCCGATGTTTCGCCAGGTGGATGAGCTCATTTTTGGCGACCCAGAGGTCTTGTGGAACGCAGCGCCTGGAGGGCCGGAGCTGCATGTGGATCGCGAGATGAACGTCTGGGGCAGTGGTGGCGCCCATGCGACCTACTTCAAAAGGCTGGATGAAATCGTAGTAGAACTGTTCAATCGCCCCATCGAGGAGCAGCCGCGCGGCATCGCTGACATGGGCTGTGGTAATGGCGCTTTGTTGGAGCACTTGTTCGAGGTCATCTCTCGCCAAACCCTCCGCGGCGAAATGCTCGATGAACATCCGCTCTTTTTGGTAGGAGCCGACTTTAATGAAGTGGCTTTGCGCGTAACGCGCGCTAACCTGTCGAAAGCCGACATCTGGGCCAAAGTCATGTGGGGTGATATTAGCCAACCCGATCGCTTGGCGCGCGACCTGCGCGACGACTACGGTATCGCTATCGAAGATCTCCTGCACGTTCGTACCTTTCTCGACCACAACCGCCCCTGGGCGCCGCCCGCTCGACCACATGCTCGCGTGAGCAACTCCACGGGGGCCTATGCTTACAGAGGTCGGCGCCTCAGCAACAACGATGTAGAAGCTAGCCTGCTGGAGCACCTTCAACGCTGGGCGCCCTATGTGCGCCGCTTTGGCCTCCTCGTTGTTGAACTGCATACGCTACCGCCCGAGCGCACGGCCGCTCAATTAGGTAGAACGCCCGCCACCGCCTATGACGCTACCCACGGCTTTTCAGATCAGTATATCCTGGAAGCAGACATCTTTCACCGCATCGCCGCAGAGGCTGGCCTTGTGCCCGAGCCAACCCATCAAACCCTCTTCCCAGATGCCGAAGGGGCAACTATTAGCATTAACCTATTGAGAAGCTATGGCTAAAACGCTCCGAGTTTCACTTTTTCTGCTGGTAGCTCTATGGGGCCTTGTCCTCTTGGTAATGGCCACGTGTCGTGACTATGTGCCTACGCCCAAGCCAAGAGCTTACCCGCGCATTTTGTATCCAACGGGGAGCTATCAGCCTTTTAACGCCAGCGGTTGTCCGTTCACTTTCGACATACCTACGTACGCTGAGGTGGAGCAGAATGTCTCTTTCTTCGACGAAGGGCCCAAAAGTAGTTGTTGGTTCACGGTGCACGTGCGTGCGCTCAATGCTCAAATTCACTGCAGCTACTACCCCATTACTGACCGAGCGCGCTTCGATGAGTTGGTGCAGGACGCCTTTACCATGGCCCAAAAGCACAACATCAAGGCTAGCTACATCGAGGAAATACCCATTCACCGCACCGCCGACCATGTGCACGGGATTGTCTTCTCGCTTGAGGGCGCTGCGGCGTCTTCTTACCAGTTTTTCCTTACCGACTCTGTCCGCCATTTCTTGCGCGGAGCGCTGTATTTCAAGACGCAGGCTCGCCCTGACTCTTTAGCGCCGGTGCTAGAGTTTATGCGCCGGGATGTCAACCGCCTTGTCGGAACGCTGCGCTGGCAGGATGCGCCTTCCAAGCGGAAGGCACGCTAAATCAACTAAGCGCTCTTTGCAGGTGACTCGATATACCCAGGCAAGGAGTTTTCTCAGCGAAAAAACCGCGCGCACTGCCACCTAAAAGCAGCAGTGCGCACGAGAAGGAGATAAGGAAGGTTTCTCACCAGGCAAAATGGGCCATTAGTGTAAAGGTGCGTCCATCGGAAGGCCAGACCCCTGGGCCAGGATAAAGCGTTGGGCGCTTAGTGAAGTACTGCTCGTTCGTCAGGTTGTTAATGCTGAAACGGAGGCCAATCTGCGGCAAAATCTGCCAGGAAATGTTCAAATCCAGTACGCTATAGGCGGGCACCAACCCTACGGAGGCGGTCGCATTGGGCTGTACAGTATTGAGCGGGTCGGCAAAGTTCTCAGCGGTATAGCTATAAAGTAGCGAGGCCGCAAGAGTTTTGTAACGGATATTCAGGCCGTTGCGCGTAATCCATTCCGGCACAGACTCCACGCGTTTGCCCGCGATGCTTTGGTTCTCCGTAGCGCTGACCCGCACCGAGTCGCCCAAGTACTTGGCATCCATCCAGGCGGTAGCAGTGAAAACGGACAGGTAAACCTCCTTGCCCAATGGCAAGCCGTATTCGACGAAGATCTCGGCGCCACGGGTGCGAGAGTTGCCAATATTGGTGCGCCAAAGGATTACCGTATCTAAGCGGTCGTAGTAGAGGGCTACATTGCCAAATCGGTAATTGTAGCGCATTTGGAAAGCGCTGACGTCCCAGCGAAGGTAATTGGTGCGACCGCGCCAGCCAATTTCAAGGTTGTCGCCGTAGGCATCGCGGATGTTAGGGTCAGCTCGTTCGTAAGGATTGGCCGGGATAACGTCCTTGAATAACACAGGCCGATAGGCTTGTGACCAACCAGCGTACAGCTCTTGGTTTTTGTTCAATACATAAGAGGAGTTTACTCCAAACAAGGGAAAATTGCGCTCGATGGTGTTGGCCACTTCGGCAGGCGGGAGGTAGGCGACGTTGCCCTCTACGCGCGATTGCCCTAGCTCGACGCGGGCACCTGGTGTAACCGACAGGCGCGAGAGGAGTTGGAATTTGTTTTCCACAAACAGAGCGAGGTTACGGGTACGCATCCACAGGTCGCGGCCCCAGCCCTCTGGGCCGACAGTGAGGTCGTAATCAAAGCCCGTTGTCCCGCGGCCTTGCTGGCGGCGGCGCAGGTTGTTGTGGATGTACTGGGCGCCTGCCGTTAGCACGGAGCCTGTCCGTCGGCCCAGGGCGTATTGGTGCAGTAGACGCAGTTCAACAGTTTTGCTATTAAAGCCGTCGATGTCCACTTGACGCCGGCCGTATTGGAGGGTGTTGCGGTCCACCGTGTCTCGAATGGTGGCTGGCCGGTCGAACAGGACACTCCTCCGCTCGCCAAAGACACCCGAAACTGACCCTAACAAGCGTGTTTGCTCACCCACTTGCCACTCTAGCGTCAGCGAGGGCAACAGGATTTCTGGGCTATAATAGTTGCGGAAACGCGTAGCCTGACGCGGGTTTTCAGCAAACTGCGCATCAGTAAGCGGGCCTGGTATTCGATAGCGGTAATAAGATCGGAAAACTTCAGCGCGTACGCTCAGGCGTGTCGAGGGCTCATAGCGCAACATTAGCCCTTGCCCGTCGAAGTTCGAGGCGCTGTTGTCGCGGTAGCCTCTCGAAGTGCGCTGGCTATAGAAGGCGTAATACTCCCAAGGGCCTTTTCGACCGCCCACAGCGTTGTAGGTGCTCAAGAGTCCGAAAGAGCCGACCGTGTTGAAACTCTCTCCCGATAAGGTTCGCGTCGTATCGGGTCGCTTGATTACGTAGTTAAGCATGCCTCCAAAGTGGGCGCCGTACTGAAGCGCCGCGGTACCCCGCACCAGTTCGATGCGTTCCACCGCTTCAAAGGGAAGAGTGAAGTGGCTGGCCGGATAACCGTACAGATCAGAGTTCGTCAAAGTTCCGTTAGTTCGGACGTTGTATTCCCAGCCGCGGTGAGGGTCAAGCCCGCGCGTGGCGATGTGGATTTGGTTGCCCGTGCCGTCCATGTCGTAAACGAACACTCCAGGCACTCGGGCAAATACTTGGCGAGCTACCTTCTCTGCAATGTTGGCGTTGGTGTTGGTCACAGAGATAACTTCACTCTTTTTCCCCTCGTACAAGTAAGTACCTCGTACAGAGGGCATAAAAGAAAGCTCCGCACGGCGGGCGCGAATGGCGATCTCTTGTAGGCGCTCTGTAGTTAGGGAGTCGTTAGTGGGCTTTTGGCCCCACAGCGGCCAAGTAAACAGCAGCAGCAGAGGGAAGTAGAGACTCTTCTTCATGGGATAATAGCTTGTACTTGTTTGACATACGGAAATCGCCGACAAAAATAGTTTGCTGTTAGCACCGGAAGGCTTCAGCCGCTCTCTCGTACGCTAAAGGCGTATCTTTAAACAGTCTTTAATTAGCAGCCACTAACAAAATCCCGCACCGGCGTTGGTCATGTGCTCTGCGCGGAAGTTCTTCCTTGCTCGGGGAGGAGAACGTAACATTTTCGCGCATGGAAGCACCTCATGGTGAACATTCATTTTTTGAGGTTATCCCTATCATTCACTAAATCTATATGATGCGCTATGAAAAAAGCATACTTACCGTGCTTGCTCTTGTTCTTGTGGTGGCCTGCTGCTCTTCCTATGCTCGCCCAGACGCCGTTTGAACCTCTCTTCGGTCCTGTCTTCTTGGAAAATGTAACGTATGGCGCTGCATTAAACTACAACAACAGGATGGTACCTCTCTCCATGGACATCCATGTGCCTGCCATGGGGTCTCGCCAGAGGTATCCGCTTTTAGTTATGGTACACGGAGGAGGGTTTATTGCAGGCAGTCGTCAGGAGATGAGAAAAGATTGGATAGATCATTTTGTTCATCGAGGCTACGTCGTTGCCAATGTCAGCTACCGCCTTGGCTACATCAACACAACGACGCAGTACCACTGCAACTTTATCGAGGGTTACCCTTGCCTATTTGCCGCCGACTCGGCTGAATGGTACCGCGCTTGGTATCGGGCGGTGCAGGATATAAAAGGTGCTATTCGCTACCTGGTCAATCGGGCCGATATCTATCAGATTGACCCTAATCGGATCTTCCTGTTGGGCGAAAGTGCAGGAGGTTTCATTGTGCTGGGAGCGGCTTTTATGGATGTGCCGGAAGAAAAGCCGGTATTTGCAGGGGAAATGCCGGCATTGCCTACACCCAGACAGCCTAATCTGAACAACTGTCCTCACTGGCGCGATGAGGTTTTTCCCGACAGCATTATCACACGCCCGGACTTGGGCGATATCGAGGGCGAAGTGGAGCGGTTCGGCAGGCCCTACACCATTCGCGGTGTAGCCAACATCTACGGTGGCATGTTCACGGACCTGATCGAGCGAACGCCGCCAGGCAAGCACAAACCCGTGGTCTATCAGTTTCACCGAGCGTGTGATTTAATGGTGCCTTTTACACGCGATCGGGTGTATTGGGGGTTGTCGTGGTGTTTGCTGGGTTGTTGGAATTGCTATGGTATAGATAAAACACCGATGGCTCATGGAAGCAGGGCCATTAGCGATTGGAATCAGTCTAAAGGATATGGGCTTGTTTTTAGAAACGATTTCGCTACTGTGCCTTTTCCCCTCAACTGTCTTTTCTTTGCTCACAGCTGCTTGGACCAATTGAGTAACCCTTGCCACAGCTCTGTCGGCATGGATATAAGTCGGGTGGAAGGATTTTTCCGGCAGCAGTCTTTCGCTGCGCAGCAAGAGCGAGCCGCTGAAGGCAGGCCAGAGGCGATGTCTGTAGCGGCAGGGCCAAACCCGTTTTCGGAGGTGCTCTACCTCCAAAACGCTGGCCCCAAGGTGGTGCACTACGGGATAGTTAACGCTCACGGCGCTGTGGTATCGGAAGGCCGCATGTCGGCAGGCGAGCAATATCCTTTTCCGACGCAAGATTGGCCTGCAGGCATCTACTTCCTACGGATGCAAGAGGCGGAAAGCGGGCAAAGCCAAACCGTTAAACTGCTCAAAAAGCCGTAGCGCAGATGGTTCAAATTAGGCCGCGCGCCTTGAGCTCCAAGTACTTGTTAATAGTGCTTACCGACAAATCTTCCGGCCGAGTAAGTATGGTCTGAATGCCGTATTGCAAGAGAAGCCGTCGGATTTCCTCCTTTTCCTCTAAGAATTGTCGAGCCACTGCTTGGCGGAAAAGGTCTAAGGTATTGCGCGGCTTTTCTTCAGCTAAGGCGCGGATTTCCGCATTTTCAAAAAAGACGACTACTAACAAGTGCAAGTAATTGAGGCGGCGCAGTAAGGGTAATACCCGCTCCAGCGCATACCGGCTCTCAAAGTTGGTAAATAGAAGCAACAACGAGCGCCCGTGAACGAGTCGCCGGACGGCCTCGTACAACAGCTCATAGTTGGCTTCTCCGGTGCGCTCCCGTTCGCGATAGAGCGCTTCCAAGAGCTTGCGCAGTTGACGAGCGCCACGGTCGGCAGGCAGGGTAGAGCCCAGCACGTCGGAAAACGAGAGCAAGCCGACGCGGTCTTGTTTTTTCAAAGCGATATTGCTGATAGTTAGCGTCGTGTTGATGGCATGGTCTAACAGGCTCATACCGCCAAAGGGCATGTTCATGACGCGGCTTTTGTCCAACAAGCAGAACAACTGCTGACTGCGCTCATCTTCGTACTGGTTGACCATCAGGCTGCCCCGACGGCCAGAGGCTTTCCAGTTGATGCTGCGGTAATCGTCGCCCTCGGTGTAGTTCTTAATTTGCTCGAACTCGTAGCTGTGGCCCAGCCGCCGCACCTTCTTGATGCCGGCCGTTTCGCTGACACCGCGCAAAGCGATCAGCTCGTATTGCCTCATCTGGATGACAGAAGGGTAAACGGGGACTTCCTGTGGCTGCCGAAAGGTGAAACGCCGCTCAATGAAACCCAGCGAAGTCTGTGCAAAAAGATGTATATGGCCGAAGGCATAAACGCCGCGCATCAAAGGGCGAAGTTCGTACCGCAAGACAGACCGGCTGGCCGCAGGTAAAAAAGCCTTTATAGCAAAGTTGCGTTCCTGAAATTGGAGCGGCAACTCATCTACGGCAGTTACAAACAAGGGTATAGTTGAACTGTGATTTTGCACCGCCAACGTTACCACATTGGAGTCGCCCAACGACAGCGCTGAACCCACGCAGCGCTGACAGCTGAGCAAATGGCGCTTTGCATAAAGATAAAAAGCGTCTGCAGCCACGAATAGTAGGGCCATCCCTAAAAGTAGCTTGGTTAGAGGGAAAAGCCACTCGAAAGGAAAAGAGAGAGCAGACAGAGCCGCTATTCCGCCGAAAAGCCAAAAGAAGCGGTTGGTCAAGAATAAAGAGCGCATAGGCTTACGTGAGCAAGTGCTGCAAGAGCGACAGCTGATTGCGCGCGCACTAAGTTGTGCTTCCGACCGTTGGCTGCTCGGAAAGCAGCACAATAGCTATCGTGGATATTGCCCGAACCGCAGGGCGTTATGGTTACCCCCTCGACATCGCCGAGGAAAGTACATGCCGGGTGTGGTTCGGGCAGCATAAAGCCTTAGGGTTAGGCCACGCGTTTATTGCTCACGTTTGGGCGGGATGAGCGTGCCTGGCGACGTCGGTGATGTAGGAGAGAGCGTGCCCGTCTGCTGTTGTTGGGGCGTAGGCGCCAAGGCGCCGGGCTGTTTAGCACCTGCCGCCGGCGCTGTGCCTTGAGGAGGAGTGGTCGGCCCATTAGGGGTCAAGGCGCCCGCTGCTGGCTGTTGGGCGCCTGGCGGTGCCGGCGTAGCCCCGGTGGACATCAGCGTGCTGCCGCCTTTGAGGTTGGTGGCGTCGGGCAGTGCCGGAGCCGGCATATTGGCCGATGCGATTTTTTCTGCTTCTGACAGCGCTTCCCATTGGGTCAGCATGCTGCTATAAGCTTTTTCGGCGTCGCTGATGATGGTCTGCATACGCCCGATGCGCCCGTGGTAGCCTTCGAAATTTTTCAGGTACAGTTCAGCTTCTTTTTGGGCTTCCTCTTTTTTGAGTTTGCCGTCGGTATAATCGGCCATGATGCCTTCCACCTTAGTTATCATTTCGTTCTGATTGACTATCATCGAGGTAATGGCATCGTTTAGTTGGACGACGCGCCCATAGAGCTCAGCGTAGCCAAACTTGGGATTGTTCTTCAGTCCTTGGGGGGCCTTTTCCATTTTTTCGAACAGGGCACGGACTTTTTGCTTGTCTGCCTCAAAGGCCTCGTGGTTTTCGTTGGCTCGGCTTATTCCGCTTTGCAGCTGTTCTACAAATGCCGAGTCGATGCGGTTGCATGCTCCTACTAATAGAATAAGAGCCAGAAGCGTCAGGGTGCGCATGTTTGAGTAAAGCATATCTGTTGGATGGGTTTTTGAATCAAAAAATGCGGCGCAAAGGTATGCGCTGCCGATGAGAGTTCTCGAGTAACCCTCCCAGAGTGTAGCAGCGGCGCTGGCTTTATTCAGCGGAGGCTGCGCAACGGAGCAGTTCTTCTACGTACTGGCGGTGGTTGGCTAAGCGCGGCACTTTGTTTTGGCTGCCAAACTTTCCGCGCGCTTTCATCCAACGCAGAAACGTGCCTCTCGGTACGGCGTGGAGGCGTAAGCGCTCTAAAGCCAGATTGCGGAAGCGTTTGGCTTCGTAGTCGGAGTTAATGCGCTGGAGCGACTCATCGAGCAATTGGTTGAAGTACATTAAATCGGTAGGTGCCTTCTCAAATTCGATGACCCACTCGTGGCCGCCTCGGCTGTGCTCATCGGTGAAGAACACCGGAGCCGCTGTATACTCGGCCACCTGGGCCCCCGTTTGGCGGCAGGCTTCGGCCAAAGCCTTATCGGTATCGCCCACCATCACCTCCTCGCCAAAGGCATTGATGTATTGCCGTGTACGGCCGGATATCTGGAAGCAAAACGGATATTTCGAAGTAAACACCACCGTATCACCGGGGATGTAGCGCCACAGGCCGTTGTTCGAAGTGATGACGATAGCGTAATCCTTGCCGATTTCTACCTCTTGCAATAGTACAGTCTTGGGTTGTTCTTTCTCCCATTCTGACAGAGGAATGAATTCATAAAAAATGCTGTTGTCCAGCAGCAGGAGCATATCGTTTCGCTTCAGGTCGTGTTGGGCGCCAAAGTACCCTTCGGAGGCGTTGTAAATTTCCTGGTAGGCGAAGCGTTCGCTCGGTATTAACTCCTGAAAAGTGCGCCGGTAAGGCTCGAAACCTACGCCCCCGTGCATGTATGCTTGCAGGTTCGGCCACACCTCAAGCAAATGCGATTTGCCTGTCTTGTCCAACACTCGCCGAAACAGCACCAGCAGCCAGGTGGGCACACCGTTGAAGGAGACGATGTCACTGCGTTGGGAGATGACTGTGGCGATGCGTTCGATTTTTTGCTCAAAGTCGGGCATCAGGGCTGTCTGTACATCGGGTACCTGAAAGATGCGCCCGACAAATGGCGCATGATAAGCCAAGATAGCGCTCACATCGCCAACGCGCGTTTTCGGATACTCAGGAAAAGCGCTAAAGCTGCCGGGCATATACAGATTTCGGTAGCGGAATAATTCCAAATGCGGGCAATTGTGGTAAAGGAGGGCCAAAGAGTCCCAAATACCAGCCAGATGCGACTGGATGAGGTTGACTCTTGGCACTGGGATGAACTTGCTGCGCTCGCTAGTGGTACCGCTGCTCTTGCTAAACCACCGGACCTCGCCCGGCCACAGCACATCGCGCTCGCCGCGCATCATGCGGCCAATGTCTTCTTTGAGGGCGTCGTATTCGTGCAGCGGCACGCGTGCTCGAAACTCCTCGATGGTGCGCAAGTGGGCAAAATCATAGCGGCGGCCAAAGGCCGTGTATCGAGCGCTCTCTATCAATCGGCGAAAGCCGTGCTGTTGCACCAATTCCGGGTCGCGCATGAAATGCTCAATGCGGCGCATTCGCCATCGCAAATACTGCTTGATGCCCGTGTTGACCCACCCTTTCATATGCGTCAGCGGTTGATGGCTTTGCTTTTCTTTAAGCGAAGGTATACACCGGCTTTAAAAATTTTGAAAAAGGAAGCACGGGTAGTCAATAGGGGAGTATCACTGCCACTCTTACCTCTGGCGCTGCAAAGCGCTCCTGTCCACTGTGGCCGGCACAAGAGGTGCAGAGCCTCCTTCTCTTCGTAGGGAACTTCTGGCGGCATTTTTTGTAGCGGCCTCTTGCAAAATAATTTCCAAGTACTTTACCTTTGAAGCAGGTTTTTTGGGGTTATATTTCTGACGGTAGGATGTTTACATGTCCTGCCGTCTTTTTTATTCATAACCGAGGCGTCTGAGAAGTTGCTCGTTGTCGCGCCAGTTTTCACGAACTTTCACAGTGAGCTCCAGATATACTTTGCTTTGCAGAAATTGCTCCAGACTTTGGCGTGCTAACGTGCCCAATCGCTTAATGGCACTGCCGCTCTTGCCCAGCAAGATGGGTTTCTGCGACTCTCGCAGGACGTAGATAATAGCGTGAATACGCGCCAGCGGCTCGCCTTCTTTAGTAGTGGTTTCTTGGAACGACTCAATGCCAACCTCGCAGGAGTAAGGCACCTCTTCCTCGTAGAGGAGGAAGATTTTTTCCCGAATAATCTCGCTGACAAAAAAGCGCTCGGGGCGGTCGGTTAGCTGGTCGGGCGGGTAATACGCCGGTCCTTCGGGCAGGTAGGCCACTACGCGCTCCAATAAGTGCGGCAAATTGTCGCCTTTTAAGGCGGAGATAGCGATATGTTCGGCAAGGTGGAGGTGTTCTGACCACCACCGAGCGGCTTCTTCGATTTTGGGCGCCTGCACCAGGTCGCTCTTGTTGAGCACCAGCAGAATGGGTGACGCTGCCTTTTGCATCAGTGAAAGAAGAGGGTCGCTGTCCAACAGTGGCTCGGTCAGGTCGAAGACGAGCAGGAAGACGTCCGCATCTTCGAGTGTGCTCTCCACGAAGCGGTTCATCGCCCGATGCATGGCGTAGGCGGGCTTTTGGATATAGCCGGGCGTGTCAGAGAAGACTATCTGGTAATGTTCCCCGTTTAGGATGCCAATGATGCGGTGGCGGGTAGTCTGCGGTTTAGGGGTAATGATGCTCATGCGTTCGCCCACCAGTGCGTTGAGCAAAGTAGATTTTCCCGCGTTAGGGTGCCCTACAATATTGGCAAAGCCGGATCGAAAGGCAGGAGTGTCAGTAGTGTCGTTCATCGTTGTCTTGAAAGCGAAAGAGCATTACCACCCTGCCAAACGGCGCGTATTGCGGTTGACTAAGGTGTCTACCATTTCATAAACCATCTGAGGCCTCTGGGTGCGCCAGGGTATGGCATTGTATGCCTCGCCACAGCATACGTAGTTGTCCAAATGCGCTCCGACCAGTTCTTCTTCAACGTGGGGTCGCGTATTTAGCAGCGCAATCCAGCCGCCTTCTTCGCGCACCTCTTCGGCCCACTCCACATAATAGTCTTCGTCGCTGGCGTGCAGGTTGAGGATGTTCTCGCAGAAAAACACGAACTTATGAATGCCCTCGCGAAGCATGGGGTCAGCAACCTTGCGCTTAAGGTACATGATGTCGTTGTGGAGGGCATCGTTCCATTCCCCTATGAGTTCGATGAGCGCGTAGCCCTCGTCGTAGTCGGCGTAGAGCACTTTGGCATATAGGGTAGGCGAACCAAAGGCATCCCACTGTGGATGAAGGTAGAAATTATATAGCACGTTGGTCATGCAAAACTCGCTGTACTTACGCCCGTAAAATGGCGAGCGCCGATCTTCGGCGGCCACATACCAATCTCTCCAGCGATGATAAGGCTCAATATCGTGCATGTATGTGCGCTTGTTTATCCGGGGCAAAATTACGCTTCCCCTTTACTTCAAGCGCGAGTCACGGGAGAGGTCAGTGCGTTACATGCGTAAATCTTCCACCCGAACACCAGGGTACTCTTTTGGATTTAACTGAAAATGAGCAGGTTTAAACGCCTTGTCTGGAGCAAAGCGACTTATCTGGAATGTAAACCGCGAGCCGTCTCGCGCAAAAGCCGTGATACGCTCCACCAGTTGCGCTTGCTCGTCAATGCTCACGCGCAGTTTGCTGTACTCAGAGCGTCGGTTGACGGGTTTGAATTCTATCTGCGTTAGCACCTTGTTGCCTTCGCGCGTTTTGTCGGTGATGGCGTACAGGTAATCTCCTCGCTGGTAGCGGTTGAGGAGCTCTTTGGGTGTCATGAACCCGCTCTCGCCGTTGGGGTCGGCATTGGTGATTTGAATTTCCTTGTTTGCCTTGAGGTACACCCACGTCGTCTTGCCATCGCTGACGATGATTTGCTGGTCCATATCCAGGCGAAACTTCTGACCCTCCTGGGAAATGACACCCTTTTGCACCTCTTTGGGCTGGTCGGGCACTTCGATGGTTAATGTAAATTCGGCTTCCAGTGTCTTGTGTTTCTCGTATTTCTTACGCACTCGGTCGAGGACCTTTTGCGCTTCGGGGTCCGATTTTTCTGCCGCAGGTTGTTTGTTCTGTGCAAGTGAAGCAGTAGAGAACAGGCAAAATAGGCTTGCAAAAAACAGGTATTTTTTCATGGAAAAAATGGACGTGATGGTGTGGTTTCTCTTCATATTGTGTCTTAGCTCACGCGAAAAGCGCCAGACTAACGATGCAACGCCTTTACAGCGTACAAACGATTGCTTAACAGGGGGACTTGTTGGTGGTTCACGCTGCCTTCGCTCGGACATCAGGAGCCATAGCGCCGGAAGGAGTACCTTTGCTGCGTGAGCAACACAGGCTATTTGTTAGAGCGCTACAACGCCCACCCTAAGGTACGCGAGCTCGTGGAGGCCCTGCGGTCGCCTGTAGCTCGAGTACGAGTAAAAGGGTGGGCAGGTGCACAAAAGGCATTAGTTGCTGCTGCGTTAGTTCAGCAGACGGGATGCCTGCTTTTGTGTGTGTGCAACGATAAGGAGAGTGCCGCGTATTTGCTCAACGACCTGCAAGGGCTTCTGGGCGAGGCGGACGTGGCTTTCTTTCCTGACAGCTTCCGACGCCCTGCGGTCTTCGAGCACTTGAACTCTACTCAAGTGCTTCAGCGCTCTGAAGTCGTCAATCGGCTCACCCAACCCCACCGCAAGGGCTGGGTGATTGTGACCTATCCGGAGGCTCTCTTTGAGGAGGTGGTCTCACCAGACGTGCTTACCAAGAGCCGTATCTCCATCGTTAAGGGCGAGAAACTCGACCTGGATTTCGTCATCCAAGTGCTTGTGGAATACGGTTTTGTGCGTACCGACTTTGTATACGAACCAGGCCAATTCAGCGTTCGTGGAGGCATCTTAGACCTGTTCTCTTTTGGGAATGAGTATCCCTATCGCATCGAACTGGTGGATGAGGAAGTGGAAAGTATCCGCACGTTCGACCCCCTCACCCAGCTGTCGCGTCAACGTATAGAGCGAGTACAGATAGTGCCCAGTTGGGCTATGCCGCACTCACGAGAGGAGAAAGTGCCGCTCCCTCATGTGCTGCCGGAGGATGCTATCGCCTGGGTGGATGACGCGCAGTTTCTTCTCGAGCGCTTGCTGAAGTGCTTCGAAGAGGCTGAACTGTTTGCGGCCAAAATCAGCGTCTTGGACCCTGAGGAAGTGCACGCCATACTCAAAGAGAGGGCTTTTGTCCGCCCTGCTGACATCATCGCCGACCTTCGCGGGCGCGCCCTGCTTTTTTCGGCAGAGCCGCCTGCCGATTTGTGGAGGGGTATGTCTTGACGTGCCTCTGCCCTACAGGCTATCGAAGCGATGCAGGTTGTAGCGCTCAATAACTCCGATGAGCTTGGCCGAGTAATTGCGGTCCGTAGCGTAGCCTAGTTCCTCCAACCCTCTGGCCCAGGCGCGATAGTCTCTGCCGTGCTTTTTTAGGCGAGCATAGCGGCCCGTAGAGATGAGAATGCTGTGCGCTCGCCAGCTCTCCCAGGCCGTTTTATATTTTCGGAAAAAGTCCTTGTGATGGTCATCCTCGAGGTTGGTGCAGTGCCCCGGGCGGCACTTTTTCGAGAAGCACTTTATCCCGAAGTGATTGTTGTTCTTGACGGCTAGAGAGCTAGTGCCGAAACGGCTTTCTATCAACCCCTGCGCCAGAGCGATGCTTGCTGGCACACCGTACTTGCGCATTTCCTGCACAGCCACTGCAGAGAACCGCTCGACGTAGCGCTTCACTTGTTCTTCGTCGCTTTCCCGGATCCATGCTGGCGACGGGTCAACGGCTGTTTTCGGCCCTTCTGGTGTAGGCGTGATGGGCGCCGGCGGAGCGACGGGCTTGCCACCTTCCGGCAGGAGCAGCTCGCGCCCGCCCGGTTTGTCCGGTCGTATGGGTTCAGAGGCTTCTGTCTGCAAAACTACAGGTTGGGGACTTTCCAGTGTCTCTTGCCCGATTGCGCCCACCTCCCGCGGGCTGCGGTCGCGGTAGATCAACAAGTAACCCAACAGCCCAACGATACTTAACTTGATGACCATACTACCGCTACCCAACAAGGCTGTTTTGGCGTAGTGCCAGCGAAATTTTAGAGCGGCCACAAGACGTCGCACCCGCATGTTTAGCAAGCGCGTTAGGTCTTGTGTTGTTCGCTCTTCTGTCATTGGCGTATGCATCCTCCCAGGCATTTGCGCCTTAGGCTGGGTCCGATGGCGCTGGCCACTGCTTTTCCCCAGCTGAAAATCATCTTCTGTGGCTGCATGCCATTTCGTCCGTCCCATAAGAGATAATTTTAAAACATTTTGGGTTAAATGTGGCAACTGCCACAGCGACACCAAGGCCAACTATATGTCCTATCATTTAAGTTTTCAGAGATATTTTAAATGCCGCAGCTACCTCACCCTTTGGCAAGAAAGCGCACACAAAGGTAAGGAGCGGTTTTTTTAAAACAAAAAATTTTAAAAAATGTCCTCCTCTTTAAATGCACGCTCAGGTGAGGAGCGCTCCTAAGCGAGGGTCTTTCGGCGGCATCCTGAAATTATTTAGAGAAAATACCTTTCCCCTCCAGGCGTGTCAGTAAGAATTTACAGACACACCTGAAGAAGAGAGAAGGGTGGTGTCGTTTACTTTTTACTTAATGGGCTACTTTAGGTCTCAGTCTGCTTGACACGTGGAGATGTGCCTTACTCGACGAGGCGACCAAACTTAAGAGGTGTGTTAGGGCGCAGAAAAAGCGTACCCGTAACAGCGATGGTGTCCCCTGCTTTTAGCCCTTCGATAATCTCGATTTTCTCTGCTTGACGTGTGCCCGTTTTGACGATGGCAGGCATGGCTTGGCCATTGCGGCTGACAAAGACAACTTTGTCGCGCGCCTTGGGTACAATGGCCTGCGCCGGAATGAGCAGGGCGTTATTTCGGCTTTGAAGGCGTAGTTTTACCTCTGCAAACATACCTGGTGTTAGCCCGGTTTGCGCAGATTCTGCCACCTGGGCGCGCACCTTGAGTGAGCGAGCATCGGCGCTGATGGCGGGTTCGGAGGCGACCACGATAGCAGAATAGACCCGATGCTGACCCTGAACCTGAAAGGAAACGCGCTGCCCTGCGCGCACGAGCGTTGCGAAGCGCTCGGGCACTGAAAAGTCCAACCTCAGCGGATGGGTGGCGCGTATGGTGGTGATGGGCGTCGCAGGCGTTACGTAGGCGCCTAGGCTGATTTGCCTGAGGCCGATGACGCCTCTGTAAGGAGCTCGCACCTCAGTTTTGCGCAGTTGGACGCGTGTGAGTTCGATATCGCTTTCCAGCACGCGCACTTGAAGGGCGGCAGCGTCGTACTCTTGCTGGCTGACGCCTTTTATTTTTAACAGGTCTGCCAGGCGCTGCTCGGACAAACGGGCCTGTTGCAGCTGGGCATCCATCTTTTTAAGTTGTGCTTGTAAATCCTCGTCGAACAATTTCACCAGCAGCTCGCCCTGGGACACAGGTCTGCCCTCGGGAAGGTTTAGCATCACCACGCGCCCGCTGGCTTCTGGATAGAGCGTGGTCTCCTCGGCGGGCAGCAATGTGCCGGCTGCTGTTAGGTCGGTTTCGAAGGTGCTGGGCGTCACCACAAACCCATCTACCGCCGCTAACTCGTAGGAAGAGCGGCTGGGGCGCCCTTGCCCGTCGGGCGACTGGCGACAGGCTACCAGTAAATTCAAGGCAAGTATACCTGTGGAGAAAGAGAGGATCCCGAGGTGCCTCATGGTAAGATGAAAAAAGCGCATTTATCGCAACTCCTTGCGCGCAAACCTCGACACGCGCGGCCGGGCTTAAAGATTTTTACGACCAACAGCTCTTTCACAGCACAAGGATGCCACAAGCCATTCAACTACCGGCTCCAGCCCTCTGCTCTTTTTTTCAGAGAACAGCAGTAGGCTGGTTTTGCGGAGTACAGGCTTCTCGCAGCCAAGAGAGAGGAGCCGGCCAGTTAGTGCAGGCTGTTAAAGGGAC
>Ga0101944_10004607_pt1 | contig 16800 bp, 11 predicted proteins | sample DewCreD2012metaG_FD_75245 | JGI IMG/M metagenome (GOLD analysis project Ga0101944, IMG submission 75245) | Hot spring sediment bacterial and archeal communities from British Columbia, Canada, to study Microbial Dark Matter (Phase II) - Dewar... ...
GGATTGCCGGGCACGTGTGGGGCTCGGCGTGGCAACCGTGGGCATCACGGACGCTGCCTTACGAAGGCACGGTGCCGGCCACGGGCCTGTCGGTGGAATCCGCGTTCGGCAACGGCCTGGCCGCATGGAAACTCGACGCGGGCAACCCGATTCTGTTTCAGGGCTTCATGAGCGGTCATGCCGGTCTGATTCCCGGCCGAGGCTACCGGGTGCGTGTGCGGTGGCGCACCGAAAACGTGACCGGCCCGGCCAATGCGGCGTATCCGTTCGGCGTGTGCGTGAAATTTGTCGGCTGGCCCGAGCCGGGCCAGACGCACACCTTGCCGGTGTTGGTCGCGCACGTCAGCGGCGACACGCCGTGGCATGTGGCCGCCGCCACGTTCAATGCCACCAGCGATTTGCTGCCGAACCTCGCGCTGATTCTGGAGAACACCACCGGCGGACGCGCGTTCGTGGACGAAATCGCCGTGGAAGATTCCCTCGACGGCGGCGCGTACGGGCCGAATCTGTTGCGGTCGCCGCAGGCCAATCAACACACCACGTTCGATCCGCGGCGCGGCGCCGGGTTGGAGCATATCCTGCGCGAGGCGCAACAGCGCGGGTTGTATTTCAAACTCAACATCAGCGAGAAACAGGAATACCTGCTCAATCACCTGGCTCCGACGGGGCTGCCGGACCCGAATGGAGGTCACTTCAACCGCGGCGCCGGCTCGCCCACCCGACGGCTCCACGAGTATTACTGGCGGCATCTGGCCGCCCGCTTCGGCGCGTTCCGCTCGATCCACTCCTGGGAACTGGTCAACGAGGAAGCCCCCGGGCCGGGCGAACACTTCGAGCTGACCGCTGCCGCCGCGCAACAGGCCGACCGCGACGGCAACCCGCACCTGGTCAGCACTTCGACCTGGGCCAGCCTGGCGACCAACGCGTGGAAGCACCTCACCAGCGCGCCCATTCACTACGCCGATTTCCACTGTTACGTCCGCGCCACCGGCTGGATTGAGCCCAAGGAAGCCTTGGCCAACGACTCCGCGCGCTTCTTCCATGAGTACGATCTGGCTGCCCGTGCCGCCGGCTTCGGCAAGCCGGTCACGTGGGGCGAGATGGGCATTGACGGCTCGGCCGCCGGCAGCGATGACGAAGAACCGCTGCTGGCCAACGACACCCAGGGTATCTGGCTGCACAAAATCATCTGGGCGCGGTGCGGGCCGGGCGCGGTTTATCCACTGTACTGGTGGACAGACAATATCTTCAACAGGAGTCTGCACAGGCTGCATGGCAACTGGCATCGGTTCATGGCAGGCATCCCGCTGTCCAACGGCCGGTATGTGGATGCCGCCGCCTCCAGTTCCAACCCGAGCATCCGCGTTTTCGGTCAAAAAGACACTACCACCGGTCGCGCCCATCTCTGGCTGGACAACACCAACCACACCTGGCGCGCCGTGGCGGAGGGGCGGACTTGGTCCGGGCAGAATGCCACCCTCAGTGTCGGCATGGACGCCGCGGGCGCCGCCTACCGGTTGACGTGGTGGAACACCACCAACGGGCAGCCGGTCAGCACCGAGGTCCGCCAGGCCGACGCGTCGGGTGCGGTCCGATGGAATGTCACGAATCTGATCACCGACACAGCCGTGCGCCTGGAACGGCTGACGCCGCGGGAAGCCTGGCGGTGGCAGCACTTCGGCTGGCCGGACAACGTGGGCCAGGCCGCTGATAACCAGGACCCGGACCATGACGGCTGGGTCAACTTTGTCGAATACGCTTTGGGACTGGACCCGCTGTCGCCCAGCACTCTGCCGGTCTGGCCCAGCTTGGTTCAAGACCGGCTCGCGCTGAACTATGTGCGACGGCAGCCGGCCGACGACGTGGCTTATGTTGTCGAAGCGGCCGCGGAGCTGGTGGGCGATTGGAGTGCCGCGGGCGTCACCGAGGTGACACTGGGCACGGCGCCAGGTTGGCGGACCAATCGTTCCAGCGACAGCGTGCTGCTTTCCCAAGCGCCCCGGCGCTTTCTCCGCCTTCAGCTTAAACCCCTGCCATGAAAGTCGAACGCGAATCCTGCCCGGTGGGAACCTGTCTGCGGACAGTTCTGGTTGGGATTGCAGCCGCAAGCCTTGGCGTGCTCAGTGGGCGAGGGCAAGGCGGGCCGACCAACGCCCCACCTCGCATCCATGCCTACGGCCTGACACCTCCCAACCTGTTCTGGCTGGCTTGGACCGGCGCTGCCGGCGCCCAGTACGCCGTCGAGCGCACCCTGGGCCTCCGCGAGCCTTTCCTGGCGTTGGTGTCGAACCTGCCGGCGATGGCTCCGGAGAATCGGTTTACCGACTCTGTCCAGTTTGCCGCCGCGGCTTACCGCGTGCGGGCGACGCCGGCGGTCCCGCTCACCAACTGGCATCAACACGCCCATGACGCGCAGCACACCGGCTACGCGCCCGCCGCGCCTGCCCCGCCGTGGCGGTGGGCCTGGCAATGGAACGGCTCCGATGCCCAGGGGCGTGTGGCGCCGGGCAAGGTGCTGTTGCCCCGCAATGTTCAGCCCATCCTGGCCGAGGGCCTCGTGTATGTGGCCTGCGGCACCAACGGCGTGGTGGCGCTGGACGAACAGACCGGCACCGCCCTGTGGCAGGTGCAGCCGGGCGGCGCGATCAACTCCACGCTGGCCTACGACGAGCTGACCCGCGCGCTGTTTGCCGTCTCCAGCGATGGACGGCTCTACAAACTCAGCCCGGCCAACGGCAGCACCCTGGCCTCCTGTGGGCTGGGGCAGCCGAGCGATCTGCCTCTGCCGCCGGTCGTTATTCCGGGCCGGGTTTTTGCCTCGATGGGCCGCCACGTCTTGGCCCTGGACCCGGCGACGCTCCGCACCAACTGGCTCTACGACGCTGGTTCCTCAGTCCACACCCCGCCGGCTTACTCGGCGCGACACGACTGCGTGGTGGTTTGCACGGCCGACCTCCATGTTCATGCCATCCGCAATGGCGATGGCAGCCGGCGCTGGCGAGTCAAACCCAGCGTTCACACCCCGGGTGCGCCCTACGAGTATGCCCGCGGCTGGCCGGTGATTGCCGAGCAGCACGGTTTGGTGCTGGTCCGCCAGCGCAACAACTGGGATTACTTGTGGTCCAATCCCAATCCCTTCGGCGTGCCGGACAACGCCACCATCCGCAGTCGCCTGGCCGCCCAGCCGGCGCAGCGCTGTCACTTCGCCCTCCGGCTGGAGGACGGCAGCGTGGCCTTCGACATCAACAACGGACAGGGCGGTTTTGGGGATGGCGGCTACCTGCCCCTCGGCTCGATGCCGATCATTCGCGCCTTCCCGGATGGCTCTGAAGTGGCCCTGCAAATCATCCGCGGGGAAAACCGCTACGATGCCCGCTGGGATTCGCATTTCGGGGAAATGGTGCTGGACGGCAATACGGTCTCCGGCCTGCAAGCCGGCGACGTGCGCTGGATTCGGCATGGGAACGACCTGACCGACGATGCCTTCCTGCTCACCGACGAGCAGCCGTTCCTGTCCGCCGCCGGAGACTATTTGTTTGGCAGCCATTGGCTGGTGACCTACGCCCTGCGCGTGCTGGATCGCAGCCCGGCCCGCGGCAGCTTTGCCAGCAAAATCACCACCGCCAACCTGCCCTGGTTCATCGTTTCCCAGGGAGCCTGCGGCTCGTGCACGTATTCGCCCACTCATTACTGCCCAAGTGGCCTGGCTGAGGACCCGAGTTGCGGCCGGCTTTACGCCGGGGGGTTCTATGTTTGCTTCAACCAGGGCGCGGTCCACGACCGGTTTTGGACCGAATACGGTTGCGTGGTGGCCACGCCGCAACGGTTGGTCGTGCGCGATACCGCCGGCGCCATTTTCAGCCTGGTGACAGGCAGTCCAACAAGCGGCGCGTCGGCCACCCAACCCGCGGCCGGAGCGTTGCCGGGCGGCGCAGCATTGACTCCGCCGTTGCACCTCTCGGTGACCAACCGACTCCGCTACGTCTTCAACAATGGCAAGGACCTGTTGCTGGCCTTTGCCGAGCCGCATCAGGGCACATTCAAGGCGTTGATTCCGCGGTCCTGCTGGCCCAACTTCGCCGGCCTGAACACGGAGTTGGGGCGCAACCGCGCGGCGCTTTACCGCGAGGGGCAGTGCGTGGTGGTGACCGGCACAGGCGCGTGGTATCAAGGCGACCCGGCCATTTATGTCACCCGCTCGGATCAGGTGCGCGTTCTGGAGCCTGTGGACGCGGACCTGGCACTGCAATCCGAGAGCCGCTGAGCGCCCGGTGCGTCCCCGCAATCCACGTCATCGGCGGTCGAGACCGAAACTCCGAATGCACTGCGGATGCCGCCGGTTGCGCGGATTTGGGACGAAACACCTCGGGACCAACCCCGGTTTTGGAATGGAGCTTTGCGCAGGGGTGACGCGGGCTTGCTGTTGCGGCGGACACCTTGGCCGGCGCGAGGCAGCCCCGGCAACTCCGGAAGCGTCCCTGCACAGCTCAGTTGACGTCCTGTGCAACGTTACCTGACCACATCGGGTTGGCAAAGCACCGCTGGGAAAGCCAGAATCCCCGCCCAAGCACTGGCCCAATCGGGGACTCAGGGCAGAGCGCACTGGGCCGGCTGTTGCAATTCCGCCATGAGTCATTGATTTTTGCGGGCCGGGTCTTCAGACTGACGCCCAAGCGATTTCATGACCGAACCACTGGCCGGAAAAATTGCCCTCGTCACAGGCGGCTCACGCGGAATCGGCCGCGCCATCGTCTTGAAACTGGCGCGTGCCGGTTGCGACGTCGCGCTCCTGTATCACAGCAGCCACGACGAGGCGGAATCGGTTTGCGTTGCAGTGCGCGCTCTGGGGCGGAGGGCGGAGGCGATTCAAGCCGACGTGAGTGACCCGGCCAGCGTGGCCGAGGCGGTCGGGGTGTTCCGGCAACAGTTCCAGCGAGTGGACATCGTGGTAAGCAACGCGGCGATCGGCGTGCTGCGGCCCGCGCTGGAGCTGACCCTCAAGCACTGGCGACGGTGCGTGGAGACCAACGCGCTCGCCCTGAGCCTGCTGGCCCAGCAGACCGTGCCGCTGATGCCCCCGGGCGGCAGAATCCTGGCCATCTCCAGCCTCGGCGCCACGCGCGCGATTCCTCACTACGCCTTCATTGGGGCGTCCAAGGCGGCCCTGGAAGCGCTGGCGCGCAGCCTGGCCCAGGAGCTTGGCCCGCGCGGCCTCCGCGTCAACGTGGTCAGTGCGGGGGTGGTGGACACGGACGCGCTGAAGTACTTTCCAAACCGGGAGCAGTTGTTGGCCGAATATGCCCGGCGCACGCCGGCCGGTCCGGCCCTCACGGCTGAAGACGTCGCCAACGCGGTCTATCTGCTTTGCCTGCCGGAGGCGGCCATGATCAACGGCCACACGCTGGTGGTGGACGGCGGTTACAGCATTTCGGGATGAGCGCCCCCACGTTGAGCGATTCGGGCCTGACTGGCGCGGTGGCCTTGGTTACCGGCGGCAGCCGTGGCATTGGCCGCGCGATTGTGCACACCCTGGCCGCGGCGGGCGCGGAGGTCGTGTTTACTTATCGCGAGAACGCTGCCGCAGCGGCCGAGGTTTGCGCTGCCATGCCGGAGGCGCGGTTGACGTCGGTGGCGCTGGACGTCCGGGACGCGGCCGCCTGCACCACGCTGGCCGAGCAGGTATTCGATCGGACGGGTCGCCTGGACCTGCTGGTGAATAACGCCGGCGTCATTCGTGACAACCCGCTGGGCGCGCTCGAGCCTTCGGACGTGCGCGAGGTCCTGGCCACGAACATCGAGGGGGCGTTTAACATGACCCGGGCCGTCATCCCTTACATGATTGCGCAGCGCCGCGGCAAGATCATCAACATCAGCTCCGTATCGGGCGAGAAGGGCGGACGCGGGCAGACCAATTACGCCGCCAGCAAAGGAGCGCTCAACGCCTTCACGCGCGCCCTGGCCGTGGAAGTCGCCCCCCGCGGCATCCGGGTCAATGCCGTGGCGCCGGGTGTCATCGAGACGGACATGTCCCGGGCCGTCCGCGACCTGGCGGGCGAGCAGGTCAAGGAGCGCATCCTCCTGCGCCGGTTTGGTCGGCCGGAGGAAGTGGCCTGGGCGGTGTGGTTTTTGGCTTCGCGCTATGCCGATTACATCACGGGGCAGGTGCTGGCGGTGGACGGTGGATTCAAAATGGAGTAGCCGATATGAGCAACGCAGACATAACAAAGGAAGAAATCCTGGCAGTGTTCCCCAAGGTGGCGGCCACCATGGCCGACGCCCTGGGCTGCGACGTCGAAAAGGTGAAGCTGGACTCGTCGCTGATTGACGACCTTGGGGCCGAGTCGATTGACTTCCTGGACATCGTGTTTCGGCTGGAACGCGCCTTCAAGGTGAAGATTCCGCGGGGCAAGATTGTGGAGGAGGCGCGGGGCGACCTGTCGGAGTCGGAGTTCGACCAGGGTGGCGTGGTGTCAGCAGCCGGCTTCGAGCGCTTGAAGGCGTATCTGAACGAGGTGCCGGCCGAGCGGTTCAAATCGCCGTTGAAAGTGGCGGACATCCCGCGGCTGTTTACGGTGGAGACATTCTGCAAGATGGTCATCCGGCAGCAACGGGCGGCGGCCGCAGCGGCGGGGGGCGGCGCCGCGCCGGCTTGAGACCGGCGTCGCGAGTGGTTTGGCCCAAGCCGATGCCCGGCATGGAAGCCCATTTCCGCGCGTTCTCTCTGGTGGACCGCATCACACGGCTCGAGGCCGGCGGGCGGGTGGAGGGGCGTTACCATGTCCCCGAGCATCTGGCCGCGTTTCCGGCCTCGTTGGTGGCCGAGGCCGTCGGGCAACTGGCTGCCTGGGCGGCGATGGCGGTGCTGGCGTTCCGACGCCGCCCGGTCGCGGGGCTGGCGGCGGGGATAGACCTGCTGGCACCGGTCCGGCCGGGACAGACCCTCGAGCTGGCCGCCGAGCTGGAGTCGCTGGACGAGGAGGCTGTGGCCTACAGCGGCGTGGCGTTGGTGAACGCCAGGCCCGTGGTGCGGCTGGAGCATTGCGTCGGCCCGGTGCTGCCGGTGGAGGATTTTGACGATCCGGCGGCGCTGCGCCAGAGGCTGGCCTTGCTCCAAGCGGACGGCGCAAGGCCCGGGGGGTTCGACGGCGTGCCCGCGCCGGACCTGACAGGTTGGGACGGCGAGGCCGGTCGGGTGCGCCGAGCCATGCTGCACGTGCCCACCGAGGCCGTGTTTTTTGCCGACCACTTTCCGCGCCGGCCGGTTTATCCCGGCACGTTGCTCATGCACGCCAACCTTGAAGTCGCGGCGGCGCTGACCCGGGAGCTGCCCCGACCGGTCGGGGGCCAGGGTTGGACCGCGCGCCGGGTTTCCGATGTCAAACTGCGCGCCTTCACGCCGCCGGGCGAGGTGCTGGAGCTGCAGGCGGCCGTGGAGAAGCTGGACGCGCAAGCGGCTGACACCCTGGTCGAGACGCGCAAAGGCACGCGGGTGATCAGCCGCGCCCGCGTGCGGTTTGTGCCGGAGGCTGGCGCATGAACAGCAGCCAACGCAGGGTTGCCATCACAGGTCTGGGGCTGGTGACGCCGGTCGGCAACGATGTGCCGACCACGTGGGCGGCCTTGGTAGCCGGCCGCAGCGGCGTGGCTCAGATCCGCACCTTCGACGCGCGCGGCTTCCCGGTGCGCATCGGCGCCGAGGTCAAAGGGTTTGAAGCGGAGGCGCTGATTCCCGATCGCAAGTTGCTCAAGTTCGCCACGCGGTCGCACCGGTTTGCGCTGGCCGCCGCGGAAGAGGCGCTGCGGGACGCCGGCGTGCGGCCATGCCCGGCCACGGGCGCGCGGTGGGGATTGAGCGTCGGCGCCGGCATGATGGGCGTGGCGTTTGAGGAGTTGGAAAGCGTTCACGCCTGCTGCGGCCGCACGGGCGAGTTCCAGCCCGATGCCCTGGTGTCGCCGGACTTCCCGGCCGATCCGGTGGCGTTTTGCCGCAGCCAGACCAACGCCGGTCTGGCGCTGTTGGCCCGCCACTTCGGCATCCGCGGCTACGCCACGGCCGTGCACACCGCCTGCGCCTCGGGCGGCCAGGCCCTGGGCACGGCGCTGAAAGTGATGCGCCGGGGCGTGGTGGATTTCATGCTGGCCGGGGGCTACGACTCGATGCTCAACCCGGTGGGGCTGTCGGCGTTTTGCCTGCTGGGCGCGCTCTCGACGGACAACGAGACGCCCGAGCGCGCCAGCCGGCCGTTTGACGCCACGCGCAACGGCTTTGTGCTGGGCGAGGGCGCCGGTTTTCTGGTGCTGGAAGACTGGGCGGCGGCCCGCCGCCGCGGCGCGCGCATTTATGCCGAGCTGGCTGGCGACGGGAATTCGCTGAGCAGCTACCGCATTACCGATTCGCACCCTTCCGGCGATGGCCCCATCCAAGCGATGCAGCAGGCCCTGGCCGACGCGGGCTTGACGCCGGCTCAGGTGGACTACGTGAACGCGCACGGCACCTCCACGCCCATGAACGACCGCAGCGAGTGCGCGGCGCTGCGGGCGGTTTTCGGCCCGCACCTGGACCGGTTGGTGGTTAGCTCCACCAAAAGTTGCACCGGCCACCTGATCGCCGCCGCCGGCGCGGTCGAGGCTGCCGTCTGCGCGCTGGCCATTCGAGATGGCATTGCCCCGGTCAATGCCAACCACACACAGCCCGACCCCGACTGCAATGTGCCCTTGGTGTTGGGCGTGTCGCAGCGCCGGCCTCTTCGCGTGGTGCTCTCCAACTCGCTGGGATTTGGCGGCTCGAACAGCTCGCTGGTGTTCCGCCATCCCGAGGAGGTGACCTGCCGATGAGCGGCCCTGGGGACATCGTCATTACGGGTTGCGGCGCCGTGTGCGCCGCCGGGCGCTCGGTTGCCGAGATTTGGCAGGCCGTGCAGCAGGGCCGCACAGCGGTCGGCGACATCGCGTCTTGGGACGCATCGCGCTGGCCGGCCCGGCGGGCCGCGGAGGTGCGGGGCGTGGACAACCGGACGCTGGTGGCCGATCGCAAACTGCACAAGCTGATTTCCCGCACCGACCTGTTCGGGCTTTACGCGGCCGACCAGGCCATCGCGAACTCCGGCTTGGCCGCTTACCGCGACGCCTTGCCCCCCGAGCAGCAGGCTCGGTTCAACGACCGGACCGGTGTGTTCGCCGGGTCGGGCGGCGGCAATTACCGGAGCAACTACGACTTCTTCCCGTTGTTGACCGCCGCAGGCGGGGACTTGCAGACGTTTGGACGGGAGCTGAGCAGCCACGTCAACCCGATGTGGCTGCTGCAAATCCTGCCCAACAACGTGGTGTGTCACGTGGGCATCCGGCACAATTTCAAAGGCACCAACGCCTGCATCACCAACCAGGCCGTCGGCGGCCTGCTGGCCGTGGCCGAGGCCGCGGCGGCCCTGCGCGCGGGCGAGGCCGACCGCGCGGTAGCGGTGGGTCACGACACGCCCTGTGAACCGGAGACCGTCCTGCATTACCACCGGCTGGGGCTGATGTCCGCCGACACGGTGCGTCCGTTTGACCGCGACCGCGACGGCACGGTGTTCGGAGAAGGCGCGGCCGCCGTGGTGCTGGAGACGCGCGGCGCTGCGCAAGCGCGCCAGGCTCGCGTGCTTGGTGAAGTGCTGGGCGCAGGCTGCGTCACCGAGGCAGCGGGCATCGTTGAGGTGCGCCCGGATGGCGACGGCCTGAGCCGGGCGACGAGCCTGGCGTTGGCCGAGGCCGGCCTGCCGCCCGAGGCCGTGGGCATGGTGGTCGCGCACGGCAACGGCACGCGCGCCTCGGACGCCTCGGAAGCCGCGGCGCTGCATCGGGTTTTCGGCGACGCCTTGCCGCCGGTCACCGCGTTCAAGTGGGCTTTTGGCCACCTGATCGCCGCGTCGGGCGTCCTGGATTTGGTGCTGGTACTGGCGGCCTTGCAGGCGGGTGCGGTGCCGGGCATCGCCTCGCTTCGCAACCCTGACCCAGCCCTGGCCCCGCTGCCCGTATCCGTCGCACCCCAGCGGCCACGCAGTCGCGTGGCCCTGGTGCTGTGCCGCGGTTTCGGCGCCATGAACGTGGCGATGATGGTGCGCGCCGGCGACACCACGCCCATGGGATGAACCCACCCGCTGCCCACGGCATGCGCTGCGGCTTGGACGTCGTCGAGCTGGCGCGGGTGCAGCGCCTCATCCAGGCGCACCCACCGGCGGAGCTGGTGGGATTGTTCAGCCCGGTGGAGCTGCAGGACGCCGGCAGCGGGGCCGGGCAGGTGGCCAGTCTGGCCGCCCGTCTGGCCGCCAAGGAGGCGTGCTGCAAACTGTTCCCGCGCGAGACGGCGCTGGGCGTTATCGGGCCGGGGGATTTTGCCATCGAACGGGACGCCTACGGGGCGGCCTGCGTGCGACCCGCCGCCGCTGCCCAAGCGGTGCTGGACCGGCACCGGATCGCCGCCGTGCGCGTCTGCCTCACGCACACGGCCACGACGGCCTCGGCCCTGGCCTGGGTCGAGCCGCGTGCCACGGAGATTCCCTGGTTCGGCAGGCTGTTCTACCATTTGCTGCCGTACCGGCGCGGTGTGGTCCTGGCCAACATGCGCCGCGTGTTCGGCGGCTACATACCCGAGTCGGAAATCCGCCGACTGGCTCAGGCCTACTACGCCCATTACGTGCGGTTCCTGATGGAGTTCCTGCAGCTACCGTTTCTGTCGGCTGCCCGCCGCCGGGCCTGGGTGCGGGTCGAGAACATCGAGTCGCCCCTGCGCGCGCGCCAGCGAGGACGCGGGCTGATCATCCTGACGGGGCACTTTGGGAACTTCGAGGTGGCGACCGTGCTGGGCATCGGCCAGTTCCCCGAGTACCGCGGGCGCTTTCACTTTGTGCGCCGGCCGCTCAAGCCGGCGTGGTTCAACGCGCTCATCACGCGGCGTTTTCAGCGGGCCGGTTTTGGCACGTTGTCCAAGCGCGGATCGCTGGACACCATCCTGGAGGTGCTGGCGCGCAATGAGGCGGTGGTTTACGTGTTCGATCAACATGCCAACCGAAAAGACGGCGTGGTGGTGGACTTCTTTGGCCAGCCGGCCGGCACGTTCAAGAGCGTGGCGCTGCTGGCGTTGACAACGCGCGCCCCGGTGATCCCGGCTTACAGTTGGCGCGAGCCGGACGGTCGGCACGTGCTGCGATTCGAGGAGCCACTGCCGCTGATCGAGTGCGATGACGTGGGCGAGGCCATCCGACGCAACACCCGGGCCTACAACGCGGCGCTGGAGCGGTTGCTACTGCGGCATCCCGAGCAGTGGATTTGGATGCACCGCCGGTGGAAGGCCTGCGACGGCTGAGAGCCGCGACAGGGCCACAGCGACGACCCGGGCACGGCCAATCTCCCCGCCAGGGGGCGGCGTTTTCCGCCGACCTGCGCGCGCCGGTGGGTGGGCAACGCCGGCCGCGGCTTGCCCCTGTGGCGCTTGCCGCCGCCGGCCAACCGGTGTTCACCGGGTGACACGCGGAATCATCACCAGGTCGGCTCGCGTCCGGCCCTGTTCCGTGATGCGCGCAAGGGTGTACACCGTGCCGTCCTTGCCGAGCGTGATCGAGTTCACGTAAAGCGGGCGCTGGCCGTTCTCGTAAAACACGGCCCCGTGGTCGGTGTATTCTCGCTTCACGATGTCGTAGGTAATCAGATGCAGGTTCTCCAGCCCCTTGGCCTCACCCATGGCGGTGCTGGCCTTGCCGGCCAGGCGTCTGCCGTCCACGTAGATCGGCCCGCCGGTGAGGTAGTGAATGGTCCTGCCGTCAGGCCCGAGGGCGAAGCCCAGATAGCCGTAGCTGAATTGGTCGAACATGCCGCAGCGTTGGGACGGCTCGGAAGTGATCCGGTCCAGCACCTCGATGCGGGGGGCGCGTGGATCGAACCGAAACAGGTAACCGGAGTTGCCGTGCACGCCGTAGATGAGCCTGTCTTGCGCCCGCCAGAAGGTTTGCCGCCAATTGTAACCCATGTGGCCGGGTGAGGTCGGGTCGTACTGCCCGAAATAGTCCTTCCGCATGTCCTCGCCCGCCACGGGCGCCACGCTGTCAGTGGCGGCGCTGTAGCACAGGATCGTGCCCTCGGCCGTGGTGAAGTAGGCCGAACCGTCATCCAGATCCACCGCAATCGAGCGACAGATGGTGCGGTAACTCGGGCCGACGCCGTCCTCGCCCTCGGCGCATTGTTTCCCGAAGCTTTTCTGGCTGCGCGTCGCCAGGTCGTAGCGGAAGAAGATGCCGCCGGGCCAGGTCAAACCGAAGATGCGCCCCCGTCGGGTGTCCATGTTCATGGCCAGCACACCTTCGCGGTTCGGCGCCAGGCCCAGGTCCTCGAACTGGCCCGTCCGCAGATCGTAAGCCAGCAGATGCCCGCCCGGATACGGCTTCCAACCCGCCGGCGGGATGCCCATGGTCTCCTTGCCCTCCACGATGCTGTAGTAGCCGATGTGCGTGGCGAAGTAGAGCCGACCGTTGGCCTCGACGAAGTTCACGTGGCTTTTGCCCTGCACGATGCTGTTCCGGCCTTTCTCGCCGCAGGCTTCCGTCAGATCCGCGATGTGTGTGATCTGCTTCGTCCGGGGTTCAAAGCAGTACATTTGCGCCCCCCGGTCGTAACGCTCGGAGCACAGCACGTAAAAAATCCTGCCGTCGCTGGCCGTGCCCATGCCGTTGTACACGTCGTGCGCGTCCGGAAAGCCGGAGTTGAAGGCCCTGGCGGTCAGCTTTTTGCCCGCGTAGGCCCGGCCATCGGGGACGACCAAGGGTTGCGCTCGCATGAGCGGCGCGCTGCCCAGGGCCAAGACCAGCCAGGCCGCCAATGCCAGGTGGCCTCGGCTTGCAAGGTCGGCGTGAATGGCAGGCTCGATGTCCGGGATCACGGTTTTCAGGTTCATGGGAGGCATGACTCAGTGAGCTGCGGGAGCGGCCGCGTCCCGGGCCTGTTCCGGCTCATGCGGCTTGCGCCCAAATGCCCGCTCGTAGGCCCGACCAAACGGGCAAACGCCCCGCTCCACCTTGCTGACGAGCCAGAACGCCAAACCTCGCTGCGTGCGGCGGGCGCGACGGCAGACCGGGCAGTGCACGCACATTCGAGCCAGAAACGAGGGTTTGTGTGTCGTCGGCATGGCCTTGCGCACGCAGGTTAATCCATTTGCCGGTCCACCGCCGGCACCCGAGCAGATGCATGCTGCCCTGCCGGCAACCGGTGCGGCTCGGAACACTTGTAGGGGTTCGCGCTCACAGGTTGTTCGAATGGCCGTGAGACCCGGGTATCGGAATCCGCCCCCGGTCGCAAGGAAGAATTCCGCGCTGCAGGCCCGGAAGGTGCATTTCAGTTTTTGGACAGGTAGGCGGTTGAGACAACTTGTTCACAGGGCGGCTCGGCAGTCGGCCCGGGCGGTGAACAAGTTTTGCTTGCGCCACCGGGCCGCTGCCCAAGGGCCGACGCGTTTGGGCCGTAGCGGACCGGCCGGTTTGGGAGCAACTGGTGAACAAGTCTGTGGACAACAATCCGTTGTCGGCGGGCGGGGCTGTGGTAGGATGGGTTTGGTTCATTGAAAGAACGCAGACCTTGGCGGCCCGGCCCTTGACGGGGCTTGGGTTGCGGGGTGTGCAGGATAATCCCGGGCGACCGGGCAAAGGTCGGGTTGGGCTGGCCAATCCGGCCCCTGGGCTGGCGGGCCGCGAGGTCGGCCGGTGCAGGCAGGATTCACCAGTTCCTCCGGCGCGGTCGCACGCGCCGGTAATGCGAACAAGGGACTTGGCGGCCAGGGGCGAGCGGAAAGCGCCCCGAGCCGGGTCAAGTAACCCGGGCTGGTTTCGGGTTCGGGTGAATCGCAGTTACCCTGAGGGTAGAGGTTGCTACTGCGTGCCAGTGCGAGACGGGCAGTGGTGGTGAGCTTGCGTGGGCGAGCCACCGCCGCAAAGGCCTCCGGCAGGAGGAGCAAAGGGCTGTCCGTTTCGGGGGAGGCCTCTTGGCCGTGGCTGGGTCAAGGGGGGATCTTCCGTGGGGCGGCGCTGTTCGGATGAGGGCGGCGCTGAACTGCAAGCCAAAGGCAACCTGAGAGGCAAGAGGCGAGACCCGTGGCATTGGGCTGAGCGGTCGTGCGAGGCGCGGCGGCTGGCCTGATGGGAGAAGGGCCGTGCAGCGGAGGTTGCTTGCAGTCGCTGCGTGGCCGGGTTTGCGGGCTGGCGGTGCGAACGCTGGCGGCAGCAAGCCCAGAAGCCCGCCTCAAGAGATTCTGCCCCGTGAGGGGTGGGACGGCCCTGCTATGAGGCCGTAAACTCCGCCGGAGGGAGGCGGGGAATGGCGTCGGGAAGCCGGCAGCCCACCGAGGCGCCCAATGCCGGCAGGGGAAAGAGAGCGTGGCGAACTCCCAACCCCCGATTTGTCCCCGCTTGGCCGGAAGGCTGGGCGGGGACGGATCGTTTTTGGGGGAGGCGGGGTGGAGGGGGCGGTGCGGCGGGGGAGGAGGTACATCACGACGAGGGCATTGTTGGAGTGCTTTGCGGGAATTCCCAAGGGTCTCGCTCCGAGCCCAATCCGGTCGCGCCACACCAGACCGCCTCAGGACGCAGCCTGCAGAGCAACTTGCGGCCTTCGGGCATTCAAGCATCAGCTTGATTTTCAATAAGTTGGACGTTCTGGCGTCTCTCGGGCCAGCAACAGATTACCTTCTTAGCTGATGTCGATGGTCCCGCTGCGTTCGCAATCAGGAACTCCGTTGCTTAAGCCTACTTGACCACCGGTAGATACAACTGTGGTGGGCCATCGGCACAGCCGGTAACGGCTGCGTGATTCGTGCATGGTCCGCTCGCGCCCATTTCGAGCCTGTGAAGCACGGTTAGAATCGAAGGCCAGAGCCACATCGGCTTGGGCAATCGGGAACGTATGGGGTTGAATAGCCAACCAAGCCCAAAACCACCAATTTCCCAAACTCTGCGCATGTTTCGCAGATCGTTGCGCACCAGAGACATGGATTCTATGAATCCACCACTGGCTGGGGCCTATGTGTAGGCCGGTGTCACACCTTCATTTACCAGTCATTCTGAGCTACAAGTTGTTGATATAGTATATCTTACGTATATACAATCCCCTTTACGGACTTAGCTCACTATCCGGAAGCGTCGGCTGATCTGACACTCTTGGCTGGCCAGTCGGAATTGTCCGATTCAAATTAGCATGCATATACCGTTCATTTTCAAACACTTGTGCCTATATTGGATGTAAATCTCGACCTTGGCACGGTACTGGCGATCAAGAGGGTGCGGTTTGGAAGAATCGCCGAACAAAACGAAACGCAAAAACAAAAGAAAGACACAGAGCCATGAAAAAACTACTGATCACGACGTTTGCAGCGGCCATGTTGGCAGCGACGAGTCTCTTCGCCGTTCCCCAAGTGACGTTCCAACGCGGGCTGGGAAATGGTCCGGGTGGAGAGTTCATCGCTACGATCACCGATGGCCCAACCACATTACTTCAATTCAAGACTTTCTGCTTGGAGTTGAACGAGGGCATCGTCTTCGGTACTCCGTACTACTTCACGGTTGACTGGGTGGCCATCAATGGCGGGGTTGGTGGGGGGAGTCCAGATTGGGTCTCCCAGGGCACGGTGTGGCTGTATCTGAACGCCACATACACCACTGCTGCTGATGCAGACCTTCTGCAAGATGCCATTTGGAGGCTTGAGGATGAAAAGAGTGGACCCGGCATTGGTGGCCACTATTACAGCGATGCCATGACGTACGGGGGAGGCAAAGCGGACTACACAACCCAGCCACCCGAGGTGATGGTCCTGAACCCGTACCTGATTGATCCGCAAACCGGCGAGCGTCTCCAGAAGCAGAGCGTATTGATCCCCGTTCCGGACGGTGGCTTCACGGTGGCGCTGCTCGGCTTGGGCCTCAGCGGCTTGGCCCTGCTGCGGCGCAAGCACTGATAATCGGCACACGGGCTGGCAATACTGCCAGCCGGACGCGGCGACTTCCGAACGTCCAGCAGGTACATACCGAGACCAAAGCCCGTCGCCTCCCAAGCGACGGGCTTCTTCTTTCTTCCACCCATGTTGCGCCGGGGTGAGCTTCGATTCTCCTGCGCCCAGCCTCCGTTGTCAGCCCAGCCTGGCGCGGTTTGCAAAAGACGCGGTCGAGTCCGATCACACAGTATTGACTATCCATCTCCAGACCGACGACTTACCATGAGCACATGGATCTTGCGGCGAATATCGAGGCAGTGCGGCAGCGGATCCGAGCAGCCTGCGAACGGGTAGCTCGTGACCCGGCCAAGGTCACACTCTTGGCTGTCACGAAGGCGCAATCCGCCGAGGTCGTCCAAGCTGCCGCCGGGTGCGGCCTGACAGTGTTCGGCGAAAACAAAGTGCAGGAGGCCAAAGCCAAAATCCCCCTTTGCCCGGCCCGATTGCGCTGGCACATGGTGGGTCACCTCCAAACCAACAAGGCCCGGGAGGCGGTGGAGTTGTTCGAAATGGTCCAGAGCGTGGACAGCTTGCGCCTGGCCCGGGAACTCGATAAACGGGCCGAGCAGGCAGCCAAGCGGCTGCCCGTGCTGCTTGAAGTGAATGTCGCCGGTGAAGCCAGCAAGTTCGGCTATGCGCCCGATCAGTTGCTGGCGGAACTGAAAGAGTTAAACGCCCTGCCCCGCTTGGAGATTCACGGCCTCATGACCGTGCCCCCGTGGTCGCCGATTGCAGAGAGGGTTCGCCCTTACTTCAGACGGCTGGCCCAGCTCAAGGCACAAGCCGAAGACGCACTG